>Ga0129306_1000006_pt1 | contig 383162 bp, 301 predicted proteins | sample P827metagenome_FD_94438 | JGI IMG/M metagenome (GOLD analysis project Ga0129306, IMG submission 94438) | Capybara group fecal microbial communities from Wisconsin, USA - P827 metagenome | ecosystem: Host-associated > Mammals > Digestive system > Large intestine > Fecal | place: USA: Wisconsin...
AAGCAAGACAAATGGATCTATTTTGCCATAAGTCTTGAAAGGAAAACACTAGAATGAAAACCGCCGCACAAGACCGTAAAGTCCTATGCGGCGATTCTAACAATTCGAATTAGAAAAACGCTATTTGATGTTGTTAGCCAATTCTTTCATTTCACCACAATCCTCCTAGTGACCGTCGCGCCCTCGCCATCCGTAATGCGGAGCAGGTAGAGGCCTGCGGGCAGGCCAGAGATGGAGAAGGTGTTGGCGCTTTGGATAGTTTTCACCATCTGCCCCAAAATGTTATGAACTTTCACTTCAGCAACGCATGCCCCTTCGATGCGAACAAGGCCGCTGGTAGGGTTAGGATAGAGTTCAACCTCGTCTCGATTTGCAACGTTCTCTTGTATCTTGGTGACATCAAAATCACAAAACACAGGAAGCAATTGATTCTCAAAGTTCATGCCCGTGTCACACCAACTTAAAAGTATTTCATTCTCCAATTCTTCAACTTTAAAATTGAGCGCATCTAGCAAGTCATTGGTTGTAACCATACCGCCTTCAAGAGCAAATGCTATTTCCTCGGCGAGTTTCCAATGACCACGACCTTCCTCGACAAACGGACTGGCGTTGTAGAAGTTGTCGCCTTCGCCAGGGGAGTCATCCAATTGCATATAATAACCGCTGAACGCAGGGTCGAAGTTGCGGATACGATTGTAATAACAATTGTACACTTCACCCATGTTGCTCCCTGTTATACCATTTCGCGGTCCAAGACCAGAACCGCCACCATAGCCTGGGAAATTTAGGATTTCGTGAATATAGGCATAGCAGTTTTCTATTATCCCTGCATTGAACATGCCAACCAAACCACAGTATTCTGACCAATCCATTTGCTCGATAATCGATGCACAATTGTAAATATGCGATGTGGGAGAGGACATGGCGGCAAAAATACCTGGAATAGCGGTAACCCAACCGGATGAACGATATAGTGGGACATGTACCAAGCAGTTGTAAATGACCGAACTGTCGCAAAGATAAACGAATGGTGACATGCCTTCATGGATGTGCATTTCACATTCAACAAAGCAGTGCCCAATTGTACTTTTGTGAACTTTATTTGCCAAAAAACCTCCTTCACTATTGGATTGAGATTGGGCTTCGTAATAACCATTCTTCAAGATGATGTTTGATAATGTAGCTTCTTACGTTTTACCAAACAGTCCCATAGCCCAATAATTCGAGATACCGTTGGTCATAGTCAGCCCATCTATCACATGCTCTTTGCCGTCGAAGCAGCCTTTAAACCCGTCTATGATTGTGTTTTTTCCCGCAAGGGGAATCCAAAGCGCTGCAGAAAGGTCGATGTTTTCTTCAAGGTAGATAGTTTTATCATCGAAATCGTCTGTTTCCTGTCCATTAAGGCCGTTGGTCACAGAGATGAGCCAAGCTAAGGCCTCGGCAGAATAAAGATGCACGTCGCCGTTATCGTCCACCACATAACCTTCGGGTTGCTCAGTAACGAGGTCGGTCCAATACTGGTCAGGAAGCTGTCCATTAGCCTCAATCGTTAAACATACAATTATGCATAGGGTAAAGGATTTGATGAGATTTTTCATGATACTAATATTTTGAGGTTACTATTTTGCAAATGTACAACTATTTTCCATAGTTAAAAAAAACGATTTTCTGCAAATTATTGATATTTCTCCTTTATAAATGAAAATTAGTATCATAAAAACCGCCGCACAAGACCGTAAAGTCCTATGCGGCGATTCTAACAGTTCGAAATGGAAACCGCTATTTTATATTATTGGCCAGCTCCTTCATTTCGATGTTTCCCATCGCTTCCTTCATCTGACCCATGATCCAGTTTTGGCGGTCAAGGTCGGTGCAGGATTTCTTCTTCGGCGCGAAGCCGGCGCAGAGGTTGTCGAGCTTAGTGAGCAGGTCGTCCTTAGCATAGCGCTTAAAGCCCATCTTGTTCAACACTTGCTCCATGGGCAGGGAAGCGTCATCCACCAAGGCGGGAGCCATGTTCCAAGCCAGACGGTAGTCCAAGCCTTGCTCCTTCAGGAAGGCGAAGAGTTTGTACAGGGTCTCGCCATTGAACTTCGAAGCGGGGTTCTTGCCCAGCAGGTGCTTGAGTCTCATGCCGACAAAGCGACCGAGGGTGCGGCCATCCACGCCGAGTTTCTCGACGGTCTCGGCCATGGCGGGGAACCAGTTCTTCGCGAAGATGTAACGGAAGCAGTCCTCCGGCACGTTCCACTCTTTGAGTTTGTAATAACGATCGATGATCTCGGTAGGCATCTCGGCACGCAGGGCCTTGATGAATGCAGGGTCGAGCGGGATGGGAGCCGAGTCGGTGTCGGGGTACATACGGTCGGCACCAGGGAGCACGCGCTCGAAGATGGTGATGCCGTTGCAGACGGCTTTACGGGTCTCCTTCGGCACGCCGTCGAAGGCCATGAGGCAACGCTCTTCGATGGTCTCGATGGCAGTGGGCATGTCGTTTTGTGGGCCCCACACGAGGATGAGGGCATCTTCGTCGGTGGCATGGACACGCTTGGCCAGCTTATGCCATTGGGCATGGCTCAGCACGGGTTCCAGCATCTCGTCGTGGAGCATGTTAGGACGCTCGAGGCAAGCGATGACCTTCAAGCGGTCGGCGATTTCGTCGGCGAACATCTTGCCAGGTTGGGAGAAATGCGAAAGCACGCCACGGAACTTCGGCAACTTGACGAGCTTCAAGGCACCGCCTTTGGCTTTGTTGTCGAGGATGGGCAGGTAGTCGGTCGGGAACGACACATCAGCCACTTCCACCTTCCAGCCTTCTTTGCCGATTTCACGATTGAGGCGCTCTTGCAGCCGCACCAATGACCACTGGCGGAAGCACTCGTTGTGCGACAACTCGGGGATCCACTTGGCATGTTGTACACCCTTCAACTCGATGCGGGTGCCACCCGTGCAGCTCACATTGACGTCTTGACGGCCTGCGCCCATGCCCGTGCGGACCAGACCCGTGCTGCGGCCGAGGAAACGGATGTATTCGCAGGTCTCGCGCAGCTCGTCGGGGTTCTTGCAGTCGGGGTAGGTGACGGTCTCAATCAACGGCACGCCGAGGCGGTCGGTCTGATAGATACGACGGTGGCCGATGTCGCTGATCTCGCGGCAGGCGTCCTCCTCGATGCTCAGCTGGATGAGGCGGATGTCCTTCTTCGGCAGCTTGAGCAGGCCTTCCACGCCCACGATGGCGGTACGCTGGAAGCCCGTCGGGATGGAGCCGTCGAGGTATTGTTTACGGGTGATATGCACCTCGCCCACGATGTTCAGGTTCGAACGCAGGGCGATGATGATGGCGTTGTGCAAGGCCTCGCGGTTGATGGGGAATGGCGGGGTGTCGTCGATGTCGTAGGTGCAGGCGGTGCCGTTCTTGATGCGGTAGACGATTTCCTTCTTCGTCTTGAACTCCATCAAGGCCGTGCCGTCGTATTCGCCTAATTCCGAAAGGGTTGGGCGCATGTGACGGATCAGCTCGGCATCGTAGTCCTCAAACTTGTTGAATTGTCCGGCGGGACAGTGGCAAAACAGCTTCTCCTTGGTCTTGATCTGCTGGTGCACTTCCAGTCCCGACATGAAGCCTATGCGGTCATAGTCTTCCTGTGTGGCTTTCTTGCGCTCGACGTAGCCGGCCTGTTGCTTGGTCAGCTCGTAGTTGGCGCGTGGGTCAAAGTTGGTGCTCATATTTGTTTCGTTTGTTTTTCAAAAAAGAATCGGCTAAAATAGGAAAATATTGGATAGGTTTTGAAAAAGAATAAGATTTTTTTGGCTCAATCCTTTCCATCGTCAATCGTCCGTGCAATCTTTTCAATATTCAGACTTCTTGCAGAGGCGTCGATGATATCCTTGTAGATACCGCCTTTCTTGTAGATGCTGTCGGGGTCGCCATCCTCTTCAACGCGGCCTTGCTGGAGGGCATAGATGTAGTCAGCGTCGATGATCTGTGAGATGCTGTGGGAGATGATGATGACGGTGCGGTCTTTCTTGATGGCGTCGATGCTGTTTTTGATCTGCTCGGTGGCGATGGCATCGAGGCTGGCGGTAGGCTCGTCCAAGAAGATGATGGGCGGGTTCTTGAGGAACATACGCGCGATGGCCACACGCTGCTGCTGACCGCCCGAGAGGTCGGCGGCATTGTTGTTGAACTGCTTTGGCAGCTCCATCACCTGGTCGTAGAGATGCGACTTCTTGGCGGCTTCCACCACGTCTTCGTGGGTGGCTTTGGGATTGCCGTAAAGGATGTTCTCTTCGATGGTGCCGTCAAAGATGTGGTTCTTCTGCAGCACGAGGCCGATGTTTTCGCGGAGGTACTGGGTGTCGTATTCGCGCAAATCCACTCCATCCAACAAAATCTGTCCTACTTGTGGTTCATAGAACTTATCCAACAGGTTGACAATGGTACTCTTACCTGCGCCAGAGAGTCCAACCAAAGCGGTAATCTTGCCTGGGTCGATGGTCATGTTCACATCGAAAAGGGCTTGGTTGCCATTGGGATAGGTGAAGTCGACATGCTTGATCTCGAACTTGCCATGGATCTTCTCGGGACGGTAACTGCCCGAAGGCTCAATCTCTTTCTCGGAGTTGAGGATGCCGAAGAAGCCCTCGGCATAAATCAGGGCGTCATTCACATCGTCGAAGATGCGCTGCAGCTGCGTGATGGGTGCGATGACGTTGCTGAACAGCATCACATGGTACATGATCTTACCGATGGTCATGCCCGGATAACCTTTCAGCACGAGGTAGGCGGTGAGGATGATGACCAACACGGTGCCGACCTGCCTCACAAAGCTCTTCACACCATTGTAATAGAAGGCCACTCGACGGGTCTTCATCTGGTTTTCAGTCACTTGATTCTGGATATCAAGCTGCTTCTGCGCCTCAATCTGCTCACGGTTGAAACTCTTGATGACGTTGATGGAATCGATGATGTTCTTGATGCCTTGGCTCTTGGTCTCGAGGTGGGAACGCATCTCACGGCGCCAGCCTTTGAGGCGCTTGGCCTGACGGTAGGTGATCCAGAAATAGATGGGGACGATGCCCAAAGCGACTAGGCCGACATACACATTGGCGGCAAACATCAGTATCAAAGCCAACAATGCGCTCGTGAACAGGGGCAAGAGGTCGATGAAGAAGTTCTGCACTGTACGCGACAGGCTGCTCACGCCTTGGTCAATACGGGCTTGGAGTTTGCCCGTGGCATTGTCGCCCGAGTTAAAGAAGGCCATCTTGAAGGTCAGCACCTTCTCGATGACGCTTTGGGCCAAGTCGCGGCTGACGAAGATACGCATCCGCTCACCGTAGTAGTTTTGGGCAAAGGTGATGAGAGCCGAAAGGATTTCCTTGCCCAGCAGCACAATGGTGATGATGGTCATGATGCGTGCGGCCTGGCTCCAGCTGAAGTCCGTGCCGATGAGCGCATTGATGGCATCGACGGTCCTGTCCAAGACGATGGCGTTGACCTGGGCCATCAGTGAGCCGACGAGGGTTAGTATCAAAGTAATGAATACCAACCATTTGTATGGCTTCACGAAGGGTCGGATGTTCTTGAAGAGTTGGAAGAGATTCATAGTATCTTGTAATTGTTTAGTTGTTTTCGGAGAGAACGTACATCAGGCAATTGCGGCAGTCAAACTCAAGGCGGAAGACATTGTTGCCGTTACGGATCCATAATGGCGTTGCCTTCTGTCCTGTTTCCTTGCTGCACATGCCGTTGGCAAAACGAATGCAATGGTGGCAGGTCATCAGGTGCTCGGGGATGGCGTCGGGGTCTGTAGGGACGCACCGCGTGCGTCCGTAATCGGCCGTGTTGGTGGACACATTCGATGTGTCCCTACATGGTCGATTATTCCGATGGTTTTCTATCAATTCCTCCGTCAATTTCGTCACCAATTGCCGTTTCATCTCACCGATGACGGAGGCGGGGATCAAACGAGGTTCCGTGAATTGCAATTCCAGATGGATCGGGTTGAACACCGTGTCGCCCCATTGCAAGGCCTTTTTGCGGATGTTTTCGGTGGCTTTATCAGGGTTGTTGGCCGTGATTTTGTCAATTGAAAATTGAGAATTGATAATTGATAAATGCGAAGCATTCGGCGAAGCCAATTTGGGTTGGGGAGAGATGAGTTGGGCGGATAGTTCATAGCCTGTTTCTGTCTCGGCCAAGGTCAGATTAATATCGATTTTTCGATTGCCGTTGGAGGCATCCACCTGTTTTTGCCATTCTATGTCGAGGTTGCGATAGATTTTTGCACCACGATGGGCGCCATGTGGGCGGTTGCACGACACCGTATTGCCGTTTGCCACATCGGCACGCAATCCAACCAATTCATTGTCCTGGTTCAGAAAACACAACCCGTCGCCATTATGCAGGGTCTTATCCGTTTCGATTTCCATACGAAGAGGATTACACCATTCTACCTTGCCAATGTATTCGCCCATCGACTTCGGGGTGAATGGCGAGCCTATCCCCTTCTGCCGTCCGCTGATGAAATAGTCGGTGAAACCACGGTTGAAGGATTTCTCAGGGTTGACCTCGAAACTATAGCTGCAATGCCCGTGCGAAGCCTGTTGAAGATCGGGCCGACGACTGAAGAGGGCATCCAGCTTCTGCCTATAATATGCCGTCACATTCTTCACGTAATCAGCGTCTTTCAGTCGGCCCTCGATCTTGAAACTCGTGATGCCCGCATCGATGAGTTCCTCCAAATGAGCGCTGTTGTTGAGGTCCTTCAAACAAAGCAGATGACGGTTCTTGATGAGTTCCTTGCCATCGGCATCAAGCAAATCCCAGGGCAAGCGGCAGGGCTGGGCACAGGCACCACGGTTGGCGCTACGGTGGCCGATATATTGGCTAAGATAGCACTGCCCGCTATGGCTGACGCAGAGGGCACCGTGCACAAAAAACTCCAAGGGTATTGTGGTCTTCTCTCGTATCTCCTTGATTTGCTTTAGGCTTAACTCCCTTCCCAACACAACCTGCTCAAAACCAAGCTGTTCGAGTTGTTGCACCTTCTCCAACGTCATATTGTCGCACTGCGTGCTGGCATGTAGAGGGATTGGTGGCATATCGAGTTGCAGCAACTTCATATCCTGCACGATGAGGGCGTCGACTCCGGCATTCCAACAGTCGTAGGCCATCTTACGGGCGCGTTCCAACTCATTGTCGTACAACAAGGTATTCAATGTCACGTAGACTTTGGCGTCAAACAAGGCCGCATACCGGCAAAGCCTTTCGATGTCTTCAATCGTGTTGGAGGCTTTTTCACGCGCGCCAAAGTCAGGGCCACCGATATAAACGGCATCGGCACCGTGGTTGATGGCGGCTATGCCCACCTCAACATCTTTGGCGGGTGAGAGCAATTCTATCTTCTTCATGGGTGCAAAAGTACGGTTTTTCGTGTTGATACGGAATAATTTGCCTGCGACGAAGTAAAAATTCCTATTTTTGCAAGTTAATACCTAACCCGACCGGGATGAGAAGTCGCACCTTGACCATATTATTCGCTCTTACAGCGATTCTCCTGTTTGCTTTCATGATACAACAGGCAACAGGGGTCTTTTCATTCAAGGAGCTGAGCGGCGTCACCCAAGAGCAAGCCAAACCGGAGCTGTCCTTCGATAATCTCCGTGGAGGCCGCTATCAGACCGAAACCGAAAATTATCTCCAGCAACACTATGGCTTTCGCGAGCCACTGACACGGCTGTACAACCAAAGTCTTTGGACTGTTTTCCGTTACTCCAAGGTGGTCGAAGACCAACGTATCGCTATTACCGACGACAACTGGATTTTCGAGACCCCTACGATAGAAGAGTACTATCAAAGCCGCTCATATCATATCGCCAATGACGCGTCGGAAGTCGCCAATAAGTTTGAAGAAGAAGCCCAGAGACTGCGTCAAATCCAAGCAATCCTTGAACCTTATGGGACCCATGTATTCGTCGCCCTTCTTCCTGGCAAGGAACAAGTTTGTGCCGAACACATGCCCAAAAACACACAGTTTTTCGAAGAGAAAAAAATCACGGCTTTCGACTTCTACTCCAAGAGGCTCAAGGAATTGGGCGTCAACCACATCAACTTCGGCGAGTGGTTCATCCAGCAGAAAGGTCACACCGACTATCCGCTCTTCCCACAAACGGGTGCCCATTGGAGCATCTTGGCAGCCATGCATTCAACTGATAGTCTGATCCGTTACATGGAGCATCTGAGCGACTCCAACATGATCAACATCACAATAGGGGCTCCTTTCAAGAGGACGATGCGGCCCGATGCCGACGTCGAAAACCTGATGAACTTGATTTGGCCCCTTCGGAAAGCACCCAACTACCTGGCAGAGGCCAACACCGACCATGACACGACGGCATGGCGACCGCGGCTCCTCACCATCGGCGACTCTTTTTATTGGAACATCGCGCATTTCACCCCCGTTGATGACATCTTCACCAAAGCGCCCTATTGGTATTATTTCAGCTCGGTTTATTTCGATGGACCTGAATCCAAAGTCATTGAGAAAGACCTGCTGAAAGAAGTGCTCTTGTCCGACTTCGTGATGCTCTCCTACTCCACTGTCGGCCTATATCAGATGAGCAACACCTTCTCGTCAAGGATACTGCATGAGATTTACTATGATGAAGGCGAAACTGGGCCCATCGATTTCGACAGCATCCCCAACAAACGCTCAAAGAAATTCCTACGCTATATCGAACTGAAGCAACATAATGCATTAGAATAAGGACATGGTATTCAGCAGCAACATATTTCTACTCTATTTTATGCCGGTTTTCTTTCTGGTGTATTTCCTTATGCCACGAAAGACCCGCAACTATGTGCTGCTGCTTGGCTCACTTGTCTTCTATGCCTGGGGCGCGCCTGAGTTTATCATACAGCTGGTGCTTTCCGTTATCGCCAACTTCTTCATTGTCAGGTGGATGTGTAAGACCGAGAAACCCGTTGCAAAGAAATGGCTTTGCGCCTTATCCGTCTTTATTAGCCTTGGGTTGCTGCTGTTTTACAAATACGGCAACTTCACCATGGAGAACCTAAATGCCCTTTTGGGCATAACAGGCCATGCCCCGCTTTCGTGGAGACGCATCATGTTGCCTATTGGTATTTCGTTTTTCACTTTCCAAAGCCTCACTTACACCTTGGACACCTATCGCGGCGTTAACAAGCCCTTGGAGAAGCTCAGCGATTACATGCTGTATATCACCATGTTTCCTCAGCTCATCGCCGGTCCCATCGTGCGCTACTGCGACGTGGCTGACCAGATTCGTCAGCGCGAGTCGACCCTGGCCGACCGAATGCAGGGCTTCTACCGTTTCGTCATCGGATTGAGCAAGAAGATCCTCATTGCCGATGTCATCGGCTTGCGCGTCGACGCCATACTTGGCGCCGCCAGCCAAAGCACGGCTCAGCTCTCCGAAGTAGCCTCACGCATTGCCACACTCGACACGGGCACGGCTTGGCTCGTCGCCTTGGCCTATACCTTCCAGATCTACTTCGACTTTGCGGGCTACAGCGATATGGCCATCGGACTTGGACGCATCATGGGCTTCAAGTTCCCCGAAAACTTCGACAATCCCTACACCTCGCGCTCCATCACGGAGTTTTGGCGCCGTTGGCATAAAACCTTGGGGGCCTTCATCATGAACTACCTCTACATCCCATTGGGTGGCAACCGCAAAGGCACGGGACGCATGTACCTCAATCTCTGGCTCTGCTTCCTGCTTTCGGGCTTGTGGCATGGCGCCGCGTGGAATTTCGTAGTATGGGGTGCCCTGCATGGCATCTTCATCTGTGCCGACAAACTCTTCCTCGGAAAAGTGATGAAAAAAATCGGCACGGTGCCGTCTGTCATCCTCACTTTCTTCACGGTATGCATCATCTGGATGTTCTTCCGCATCGAAAATATCGGCTTGGCCTGGACTTTCGTCACACGAATGTTTGCATTCGATTTCAACGGGTCCGTCTTCCCCGGCAATGCCCATGTCTACACCACGCTCGTCATAGCTGCCCTCTTCTCTTTCATTACATTGACGGGATGGGGCAAACGCCTGGAGCAGAAAGCCTATTACACCGACTTCAGCGAACGTCAGCACATCTGGGTTTGGATTGCTGCCGCCCTCCTGTTCATCTTCTGTGTTGCCGCTCTCAATGCCACCAGTTTCAGTCCATTCATCTATTTCCGTTTCTGAGTCATGCGAAAGAAGACGACATACGATATCATCCTGTTTGGCATTCTGATGGTGTTGCTTTTCCTTCCCATGCTGCAAGAGCGTCTCTTCCATATCCCATTGAAGCCCTTGAACGGCGTGACGGAAAAGACCGAAAAGCCCGAGTTCAGCCTTCAATCCTACCGTTCAGGAGCGTTTGCCAAACAAGAAGAAGCCTATCTGGGAGCGAATTTCGGTTTTCGTGAACCTATCATACGGCTCTACAACCAATATCTTTGGGACTGTTACCGAAAGACTTATGCCCACGATGTGGTAGCCGGAAAGAAAGGCTGGCTCTATAACCCAGAGAGCGTCAACGATTACTACGGCACCGAGATGCTTCGTTGGCAATCATCGCCCGAAGCGGCCCGCCGCCAATATGACCTCAACGTGAAATACATGAACTGGGCGCGCACCATACTCAAAGAAAATGGTGTCGAACTCTTGGCTTTTGTCGCCCCCGAAAAAAGCTTCCTCTATCCCGAATACCTCCCCGAACGCGAACACGATACCACGACCTTCAATGCCTGTGCCTATTTTTTGCACAAGTTCGATGAAAGCGGATTCCCTTGCATCGACATGAACCATTGGTTCCAACAGATGAAAGACACTGTTGACTATCCGTTGATACCACAAACAGGTGCGCATTGGGTCTTCCCCGCCGTCTATGCCGCCGACTCCCTGTTCCGTTTCATGGGCGAGTTGAAAGGCATAGCGTTGCCCCGACTGAAGATCGGCACGTTGCACGAAAGCGACAACCATGGTGCCGACAACGACTTAGAACAGCTGCTCAACTTGTCGCTGCCCATCCGAAAACGCCATGGCTACAGCCCCACGGCCGAGGTCACCGTTGAACGCGACTCGACTTCCGTTAAACCCAAGGTGTTGTTCATTGGCAACTCCTTCATGTGGGGCATCGCCAACCAAGTGCCCATGCAGGAAGTGTTTGACGATGTGGAGTTTTGGTACTACTACTCCACCGCTTATTATGGGGACGGGCTCTCGCAAACCGTCCCTGTCGCCAGTCTCAACCTAATGGAAAAAATGCTGGATTTCGACTACATCGTATGGTTCACCACTGGCAACCAACTGAACAAAGGCACCATGAACTTTGCCCAGTCAGCCATTCTCACCCTCGGCATCGAAGACAGCCTTCGAAGAGCTTATGTCAGACGTATTGCCGACACCCTGTCGTTGCCTTCCGACACCGCACGCCTTTACAAAGCCTATTCCCTTCTGCTCAACCACCCCGAATGGATCCCCGAGCTGAATGCCGACAGCTTGACAACCCGAAACAGCGACATACCTTATGCCAAGGTCATCAAGGACATCAAGAAAGACAGTGTTTGGATGGCGGCCCTGAAAGACCAAGCCTTCTTGCGCACCGCTACGGTGAACCGCATGCTTCACGCCGAAGTGGACAGAATCAAAGAAGGCAAGCCGCTCTATAAAGACCAGCCGGACGAGATTTTGTTCTCACAGCAATGCCAACAAGAAGTTGAAGAATTGATGGAGAAGATGCGTGGCCGCGAGGAGACCATGAAAAAAGTAAAAGAAAAAGCCGAGAAAAATAACAAAACCCTTGAAGAAGCCCTGGAAGACGATGCCTGTTGGCTCATACGGAAGAAATATGGCCTCGACCGCTGCCGACTCATCGACGACCCTGACGCTAAGATTCCGATACCCAAGACAAACCCTATTAAATAATTTCCTATTTTTGCAAACCTAATTATAAATAAGGTATGGTATTCAGCAGTAACGTATTCCTACTCTATTTTATGCCGGTTTTCTTCTTGGTGTACTTCCTACTACCGAAGAAAATCCGCAACTATTTCCTGCTGTTGGCATCGCTCCTCTTCTATGCCTATGGCGCGCCTGAGTTTATCATACAACTAATCGTCAGCACCATAGCCAACTTCTATTTGGTACGCTGGATGAACAAGGTGGAAAAACCAGGCCTGAAAAAACTCCTCTGCGGCATCTCAGTAGCCATCAGTATCGGACTGCTGTTCTACTTCAAGTACGGCAACTTCACAATGAACAATATCAACTCGGTGTTGGGTTGGTTTGGGGGCAAGCCGCTGCAATGGACCAAGATCTTATTGCCCATCGGCATCTCTTTCTTCTCGTTCCAAAGCGTCACCTACACCTTGGATACCTACCGCGGCGTGAATAAGCCCATGGAGCGTTTGAGCGACTACATGCTCTATATTGTCATGTTCCCACAGCTCATCGCCGGTCCCATCGTGCGCTACTGCGACATCGCCGACCAGATCCGCAACCGTGAGTCACTCTATACTGACCGACTGCATGGCTTCTATCGTTTTGTGATCGGTCTTGCCAAGAAGGTCTTGATTGCCGACGTCATCGGCTTCCAAGTCGACAAAGTGCTGGGGCCTTCCAACTACGACGTGCTGACTTCTGCACAACTGGCTGACATCGCCAACAAGATTGCCACCATCGACAGCACCACAGCTTGGATTGCCATCTTCGCCTTCACCTTCCAGATCTACTTTGACTTCGCAGGTTATTCCGACATGGCTATCGGTTTGGGTCGTATGATGGGATTCAAATTCCCCGAGAACTTCGACAACCCCTACGTCTCCACCACCATCTCAGAGTTTTGGCGTCGTTGGCACCAGACCTTCAGCGTGTTCATCAAAAACTACCTCTACTTCCCCTTGGGCGGTAGCCGCGTGAAGACTGAGGCACGCAAATACTTCAACCTCTGGTTCTGTTTCCTCATCAGTGGTTTGTGGCACGGCGCCGCGTGGAACTTCGTGATATATGGTGCCTTGCAAGGCATCTTCATTTGCGCCGACAAGCTGTTCTTGAAGAAATTCAACGAACGCTTGGGGCGCATCCCTTCGGTGTTCTTCACCTTCCTCATCATCGTGTTGACCCGATGCTTCTTCCGTATCGAGCGCATCGACCTGTCGTGGCTCTTCATCAAGCGCCTCTTCGCCTTCGATTTCGCTCCTTTCCACTTCGGCGACAACCCGCACCTGTATGTGACCATGCTCGTGGCCGCCTTCTTCTCCTTCTTTACCCTTTCCAAATTTGGCCTCAAGGTGCAAGACAAGGTATACTTTACTGAGTACAACAAAAAGCAGCATATCATCGCGTTCATCATCAGCATACTGGCCTTCGTCTTCTGCCTGGGCGCCTTGAATGCCAGCGGTTTCAGCCCGTTTATCTATTTCAGATTCTGATGCAGAAACCCAGCCGTCATATCATCCAGTTTGTATGCATCATGGCCGTGCTTACTGCCATTGCGCTGCAAGGCTTCACCCATGTGGTGAAGATGAAGCCCTTGGAAGGTGTGGTGGCCAAAGAAAAAGTCGTCGAGCTGAACTTCAATAACTATCTCGACGGTAGCTATCAGGCCTACCTCGCCGAACACGCCAAGCGTAACACAGGCTTTCGCGAGTTCTTCATCCGCAACTACAACCAAGTTTGCTACTCTTGCTTCGGCATATTCAACAATGACAATGTCGTTGAGGGCAAAGACGGCGAGCTGTTCACCAAAATGTATATCGACGACTTGACGGGCAAGCGCATCAAGGACAATTATGGCAGCATCGACAGCCTCAAGGCCATAGCACGTGAGAACACCAAACTCACCTTGCGGCTGATGGACACCTTGAAGCAGCACGGCACCGACTTCCTCTTCATCTTCGCCCCTTCGAAGACGGCAGTCTATCCCGAATACCTCCCCGATGGCTACAGGCAATTCTGCTCCGACTCCCTGCTCATCGACTATTACATTGCGTTGTTCAAGGAATACGACATCCCACATATCGACTTCCACAACTATTTCAAGCAGATCAAGGACAGCTTCCCCTACCCGCTCTATGCCAAATACGGAACGCATTGGGCCTATTCCACCATCCCGATGGTGTCGGACTCCATTCTTCGCAAGCTGGAAGTCGTTACTGGCAAGAGCCTGCCTTCGATTCAAATCACCGATATCAACATCACCACCGACTATTTCGGTCAGGATCGCGAACTTGAAGGCCAGTTCAATTTGCTGTTTCCCATCGCAAAACCAGCCATCCCCAACCCTAAGTTCATCTTGACCGACACCGTCGGCAAGGTCAAACCCAACCTCGTTGCCATAGCCGACAGTTATTTCGTTGCCTTCGAAAAAACTAGTTTCCTTCACGCCTTCAACACCTGGAGCTATTGGAAATATAATGAGGACATCGTCTCAAACGAGCCCAAATACAACTGGAAAAAAGTCAAGTATTTCACTGACACCTACCAAATCCTTGAAGACGCCGACATCGTGATGGCTGTCTTCACCTCGCCCATGCTCTACAACTACATGTTCGACTTCCCAGAGACGGCTTTCAACTTGTATTCCCATGGCCAGCTTTGTGAGGAAGAGAAAGTTGAGTTGATGATGGAGACCATACGAAACAACACCCCTTGGTACGAAGCCGTGGAAAAACAAGCCAAAGAATACGGTCTCACGGTGGAAGAGAACCTCCGCCGCAACGCTATTTACGTCATCCGTTCGAAAAAAGAAAAAGAAAAAAACAACAAATAAATGGTATTCAGTAGTAACATATTCCTCTTCTTCTTCCTGCCTATCTTTCTGATAGCGTATTTCGTCACGCCCCAGAAGTTCAGGAACTATACATTATTGCTGTTCTCCCTCATCTTCTATGCCTATGGCGCTCCCGATTTTGTCTTCCTTCTCGTCGGGGAATGCATCATCAACTATTTCATCGTGCGAGGCATGGCCAAGACAGAGAAGACCAGCACGAAGAAATGGCTCTGCACCCTCTCCGTCATCATGGCCTTGGGGTTGCTGCTGTATTTCAAGTATGCCAACTTCTTCATGGAGAACCTCAACGCCATTCTCGGCTGGATGCATCACGAGCCTGTCGGCTGGATGAAGGTGGCCTTGCCCATTGGTATCTCGTTCTTCACTTTCCAAAGCATCACCTACACACTCGATGTGTACCGCGGCACCACACCGCCAAGCCAAAAACTGACCGACTACGTGCTGTATATCATGATGTTCCCGCAACTCATCGCAGGCCCCATCGTCAACTATAACAGTGTTGCGGCACAATTGGTGGAGCGCACCAGCACTATGGAAGACCGTGTGGTGGGTTTCTATCGCTTCATCATCGGCTTAGGCAAGAAAGTACTCATTGCCAACACCTTGGCAGCCTATGCCGACCAAGTCTTCGCTATGAACTACGCCGACATGGCCACCAGCACGGCTTGGATAGGCATTCTGTCGTATACCTTCCAGATCTACTTCGACTTCTCTGGCTATAGCGATATGGCCATTGGTCTCGGCAAGATGATGGGCTTCAAGTTCCCCGAAAACTTCAACGACCCATACACCAGCCGCAGCGTCACTGAGTTCTGGAAACGTTGGCATATGACGCTTGGTAATTTCATTATGAATTACCTCTACATCCCCCTCGGTGGCAACCGCAAGGGCAAAGGACGCATGTACCTCAACCTATGGCTCTGCTTCCTCCTCTCGGGCTTGTGGCATGGTGCCAGCTGGACTTTCGTCCTCTGGGGAGCCTTCCATGGCTTATTCATCTGTGCTGACAAACTCTTCTTGAAGGACCTGCTCAAGAAAGCGGGCAAGTGGCCAGCGGTCATCCTCACCTTCTTTGTCGTCAATATGGGCTGGGTGCTCTTCCGCGTCGACACCGCCGCCGATGCGGGTGGCTTCTACCAAGCCCTGTTCGCCTTCAAAGGCGGCATGACCCAACCCGCCGACCTCTTGTTCTGGGTCACCTTTGGGCTGGCAGTGGTCTTCTCCTTCCTCACCCTTTTCAAAGGAGGGCAACGACTGCAGGACGCCATCTTCGCCGACCATTATTCCAAAGGTCTCTCCTGGACCATGTTCGCCATCTGCCTCGTATTGCTTATCCTCTCCGCCGGCTCGCTCTGCGTCTCCGACTTCAACCCCTTCATCTATTTCAGATTCTAAGCCATGAACAAGAAGCCGCATTTCATCATACAATTTGTCTGCATCTCCGTAGTGTTGGCCGCCATCCTACTGCAGAGCTTCACGCATATTGTCAAGATGAATCCGTTGAAAGGCTTCGACAAAGAAGAACAGCCCCCTGTCGAGTTGTCATTCAAGACTTATTACGACGGTAGTTACCAGGACTATCTGACCGAACACGCCAAGCGCAACACAGGCTTCCGTGAGTTCTTCATCCGCAACTACAACCAAGTGGCTTATTCATGCTTCAACAAAATCACCAATAAGAACATTGTGAAAGGGCGCGACCAAGAGCTCTATCTGAAGATGTACCTCAACGAAGCCACGGGGGTGACCTTCAAGCAACACTTTGCCGACGTGGATGAAGCCAAAGCCGAGGCGCAAAAGAATGTAGAGGAAACCCTACGGCTAATCGACACGCTGCACCAACACGGCAAAGCCTTCCTTTTCGTCTTTGCACCCACCAAACCTGCGGTTTATCCCGACAAATTGCCGTCCTATTACAAAAACCATCTCTTCGACTTTTCCTTAGAAGAATACTATATCCAACTCTTCAAGGAGAACCATATCCCGCATATCGACTTCTACCACTATTTTCAGGATATCAGGGACACTTTCCCCTATCCTTTGTATCCGCGCACGGGTACCCATTGGTCGGAGGCAACCATCCCTTATGTGGCCGACTCCGTCTTGAAGAAACTGGCTGAGATCACGGGCTACAAGCTGCCTTCGGTCCACTACATCGACGACAACCTCAGTACCGACTATTCGGTGCAAGACGGCGAGTTGGAAGCTTCGATGAACCTGCTGTTCCCCCTGAACAAGCCCGCCATCCCGCGGCCCGTGTTCGAGCTGACCGACACCGTGGGGACCGACAAGCCCAACCTGCTCGTGGTGGCCGACAGTTATTTCACCCAACTTAGAAACTCGACCTTCATCGAAGCGTTTGATGCTTGGGAGTTTTGGGTATATAACCGCGATGTGCAATCGTCGAATCCGCAGCACCAATGGAAACAACTTGACCAACTGCTTGATGCCGACAAAGTGTTGGATAATGCCGACATCGTAATGGCTGTTTTCACGGCTCCGATGTACTACACATATATGTTTGGTTTCCCACAAACCGCCCAAAACCTGTTCCAAAATGGAGAGATAAGCGAGGGGGCCAAACTTCAGGCTGTCATACAAATGATCAAGGACAACGAGGATTGGATGAAAGCTGTTGAAAAACAAGCCGAAGAGCGCGGATTAACCGTTGAGCAGAACTTGCGACGCAATGCAATTTATGTGCTTGAAAAGAAAAAACAAAAAGGACAATGACCTCATGAAAAAGCACAAAAACAACATAGTATACGTCATCCTGTTTTGCCTTCTGATGGTCTTCCTGTTCTCGTTTATGATACAGGAACAGTTCGGGTTGTTTGAATTTCGGAAATTGAGTGGATACGAGGAGCCTACCCCAAAGCCTGTCTTCAGTCTAAAGGACTATAAGAACGGCGATTTCCAATATGACTTGGAGCAATATGTCAGCGAAAACCTTGGTTTTCGGGAGCCCATCATCAGGATGTACAACCAGTATGTCTATGATTTCTATAAGAAAACCTATAACCAAGAAGTAGCGATTGAAAAAGACGGTTGGCTCTACCATTCCGATGGCATCAAACAGTATTACGGATGGATGAATGAAAAATTCCACCTTACTGACGAAGAATTCCAACAGCAATTGGATGCCCAAATCAGAAGTTTATATAAAGTCAATGAAATCCTTAAGGAGTATGGCGTCGGGTTCCAATGCTTTACCCTGCCGACCAAGACCTACATCTTTCCTCAGCATTTGGGCAACCATCGTTTTGCGGACACGGCATTTAAGGCAAACGAACATTTCGAAAAGAGCCTCTCCGCTCTCGGTGTGCCCAACATCAATATGAACTCGTGGTTCCAGAAAGTACAGGACACCCTGCCTTTTGCATTGTTCCCACAAAAGGGAAGCCATTGGGCCGCTGGCGCCCCCTTGGCTGTCGACACCATGCTTCGACTGATGGAAAGCATCAATGGAAGGAAATACCCTAACATTACTTTGGGCGAGCCTTATCCAGTTTACGATGTCCCCAACGACGACAAAGACCTCGAATGTCTACTCAACTTGTGGCGTCCACAGAAAAACGACCCGGTTTATGAGTATCCCGTCAGCCTAAAATTGGACAACGAGACTCAATTCCCCTCCGTCCTTTTTGTCGGCACCTCTTTCTATTGGTATATGAAACGTCGGGTACCGTTTGATGCTCTATTCACCTCCAGAGATTTTTATTTCTACTGCTCCCTTTTCTATTCCGAAAAGGAAACCATAGTAACTTCAAACAAGGATCAAGTGGATTTGCTGTGGGAAATACTTACGCACGACAATGTGGTGTACTTCCTCAATGGACCACAGTTATACATGGATGGCTTTTTCTTTGCCAGCAGGGCGCTGCGCGCTTTGTGTATCAGCGACAGCAGATACCAGGAAAAACTTCAAGAGGTCGCAGACAGCTTAATGACTGCCAACCAAGCCGATGCAACTGAAAGGGAAAAATACCTGTATAAAGCCAAGTTGGCTTTAGAGAAAGACCCTGAACTATTCGAAGAACTGCGTGGCGAGGCTGTTCCTACGGCCAGAAACCCAAGGATCGAGAAGATATTGGTCGAACGCGACATTCTCAATAACGCTCGCTGGAAGGCTTTGTTGGAAGCCAAGGCAGACAATGATTCACTGCCTTTTAAGCCCGTGCTGTCACTTGAGGCAAGCAACATCCTCACTGGTGTTCCCTCGCTGACTGAGAATATGTTCCTAACCTCATATCATTTCTTTGACGTAGAGGTGAAAACCCTTATCGACAGTTTGCGGCATTCGCCTGTTTATATGGGCTCCATACTCTCCGCGTCAGCCGGCTCGTTTAATGACAATGTATTGTTTGAAAGTGCTTGCCAGATCGTTAGACAACGGATAGAACAAGGTGGTTATAACGACAACACATCGGCCATTAGGGCTTTTACCATCCAACAGTTTTTGACAAGCTTGAACAACAAGACTTCGTTGGATAATATGGCGCAAAAGGCTCAAGATCAGCATAAATCACTGAAACGAGCCATAGAAGATGATGCACTTTGGGTTTGGTCTCACCGAGAGAAACCCATAGCGTTCGACGAGGCACAAATCAGTGCTCTCTGGGAACAATACCTCATCGAACATCGCATCAGAAACTACCCTGAAAGCGTGAACAGAGTCCGACAAAAGGCCGCCGACAAGGGGAAGCCTTTCCTGTTCGCGTTGATGGACGACGTAATATACAATTACAACCAAGCAAACAATAATCGATAACACAACTCACCATGGTCTTCAGTAGCAGCATATTCCTCTTTTGGTTCCTGCCCGTCTTCCTCGCGGTGTATTTCATCGTGCCACGGCGCTTGAAGAACCCTGTCGCGCTGCTGGCCAGCTTGGTGTTCTATGGCTTTGGCTCGCCAAAATTCCTGCTGGTGCTGTTGCTGTCCATCACCATCGACTTCTTTTTGGTGCGGCAGATTGACAAGAGCAATGACACAAAACGCAGGAAACTGTTCCTCGTCCTTTCTGTCATCCTCAACATCGGGCTGCTGGCCTATTTCAAATACGCCAACTTCTTCGTCGACAATTTCAATGCCATCCTTAGCGCTTTCGGCACGCCACCCGTTCGTTGGACCAAAGTGGTGCTGCCCATCGGCATCTCGTTCTTCACCTTCCAGAAGATGAGCTACAGCATCGATGTCTATCGCAAGACCTCAGCCCCGCTGAAGAGCATCGCGGATTATGCCCTGTTCATCATGCTCTTCCCACAACTCATCGCAGGTCCCATCGTGCGCTACAACGAGATTGCCGAACAAATTACCGACCGCAGCGCCAACGAGACCGCCGACAACCGTATCCTTGGCTTCTACCGCTTCGTCATAGGCTTATCAAAAAAGATGTTGATTGCCAATATCTTGGCTGAATATGTCGATCAAGTCTTTGCCTTGCCCACTGCTGAAATCGGCCTCTCCACCGCCTGGCTTGGCATTTTGGCCTATACCTTCCAAATCTATTTCGACTTCTCTGGCTACAGCGACATGGCCATCGGCATAGGACGGATGATAGGCTTCAAATTCCCCGAAAACTTCAACAACCCCTATATCAGCCAAAGCGTGTCGGAGTTCTGGAAACGCTGGCACATCACCCTCGGCAGCTGGATGATGGACTACCTCTACATCCCGCTCGGAGGCAATCGTCGTGGTAAGGGCCGCACCTATCTCAACCTGTGGATTGTGTTCTTCCTCTCAGGCTTGTGGCACGGTGCCGCCTGGACCTTCGTAGCTTGGGGTGCCTTCCACGGTATCTTCATCGTCATCGACAAGATGTTTTGGTTGAAGGCAAGCAAACGCATCGGTAAGATACCGCGCGTACTCATCACCTTTGTCATCGTGATGATTGGCTGGGTGATGTTCCGCGCCGACACCATAGGCTATGCCGTGCAGTATGTTGGGGCTATGTTCGGCGCCAATGGCAGCACACCCGCCTTGTTTGTCAACAGCCAATTCGTCTTCACCCTCATCATCGCGGTCTTCTTCGCTTTCTTCGGTCTCACCAAAGTGGGCGACAAGGCCTTGGACTTCTTCTTCAACCGCAAAGCCTACAACACCGCGCAAGTCGTATGGGTCGGATTACTGATGGTTGTGTTACTCATACTCTCGGCTTCGTTCATCCTCAAAGGCAGTTTCAACCCCTTCATTTACTTTAGGTTCTGATGAAAACGTTCAAGAAAATATGGTTCGTCATCTTGCTCGCGCTGCTCTTCCTGCCGATGTTGCAGACGTTTTTCCATTTCGTGAACGAAAAGCCCTTGGATGGCGCCTTCGTAGAAGCGAAAAAGCCTGTCATCACGCCAAAGACCTTGTTCAACGAGACCGCCCAAGACTCACTGATAACCTGGTGCACCGAGCAGACTGGCTTCCGCAAGCCCATGATCCGTTTGAACAACCAACTGCTCTATTCCGCCTTTGGCAAAGTGTCGGCCATAGGTCCCGTGAAAGGCAACGATGATTACACTTTCATTGAAGAGTCGTACATCATCAGTTACACAGGCGAGACCTATTTGGGAAATGAGGCCATCGAAAAAAACACAAGGCAAATCAAGCTCATCCAAGACATGCTCCGCACCAAGGGCACCACTCTTTTGCCTGTCTTTGTGCTGGGCAAGGCCTCCTATTACCCCGAACTGATTCCTGAAAAATACATCGTCAAACGCCACGAAACCAACAACTACCAAGAGTATCTGAAAGCCTTTGACGAGCAAGGTGTAGAGATGATCGACTTCAACCGCTGGTTGTGCGCACAAAAAGGCACCGAAGCGCATCCGATCTACTGCAACCTGAGCGCCCACTGGACCGTCTATGCCGCCTCGCTAGCCATGGACTCGCTAGTGCATTACATGGAAAACAAGACGCAGCAGGAACAAGCCCATTTCCATATTGAAGGCTTCGACACCACCTATCTGATGAACCAGGACGACGACCTCTATCGTATGATGAACCTGTTGTTGCCTATGAAGCACAACACCATCGACCAACCCAAATTCGGTTTCACCGAAGGCTACAAGCCTAGGGTATTGGCCATCTCCGACTCCTACTGGTGGACAGTCTACGCTTGGAATGTCGCCCTCCCGCAAAACCTCTTCAGACCGGGCGACTTCTGGTTCTACAACAAAACCGTCTATCCCGAGCGCACACCCATACAAAACGTGGAATCTGTCGACTACAAACAGGAAATCGAAGACCAAGAGTTTGTACTCCTGGTCTGCACCGAAGCAACCAACCACCTATGGCCTTATGGCTTCATCGAACGCTATTTGAGAGGCTACGACAACGTGTTCCGTTACAAAGAGCCCGAACAATACGATGCCGCCGACAGTCTTTACTTCGTCTACCGCAACGCGGAAATCGAAAAGAACATCCAACGCATCAAAGATACACCTGAATGGATGGAGAGCATCACCCGACAGGCCGACGAGAAAGGCATTACTATTGAGCAGTCGCTGTGGGACAATGCTGAATACACCTACCGCATGGACATCGAACCCCAAGGCTTTGTGCGATGAAAAAGGGCGATACCATAGTATACAGCATCCTTTTCGGCATCTTGATGGTGTTTTTGTTCGCATTTATGGCACAAAAACATTTTCATCTATTCAAGATGAAGCCCTTGGCAGGTTTCATCAAGAACACCGAAGTGCCAGAACTGACCATGGATAGCTACCGTTCGGGGGAATATCAAGCCAAGCTTGAGAGTCGTCTCAGCGAGACCTTCGGTTTTCGCGAACCCGTCATCAGAGCCTATAACCAATATCTATGGTGGTGCTATCGCAAGACCTACTGCCATTTCATCGCCCCAGGTAAAGAAGGCTATTTGTTCTACACAGAAGCTGTTGATGACTATTATGGCCTTGAGTCCATTAAGATGTATCGTAACTACGACCGGGCGAGGGAATGGGCAAGGAAAAACGTGCTGATGATGGACAAGCTCAGACATGTCTTGAAAGACTACGGCGTTGAGTTCCTCTGCTTTATGGGTCCCAACAAAACCCAACTCTATCCCGAATACTTACCTTATCACGAACCTGCACCTACCGACGCCATCAACACGGCCGACTATTACGACTCGCTGATGAACGTCATCGGTTTCCCCCACATCGAGATGACACGATGGTATAAGGCGATGAAAGACACTTGCTCTTTCCAGTTGATTCCCAAGCGCGACACCCATTGGCGCTATGCTGCCGCCTATGGTTTCGACAGCCTCTTCTGCTATATGGACCGCCTCAACGATTTCGGCATTCCCGACATCCATGTCAATGGCATGATTAAGCTCGACACCAACTATCGCGAAAGCGATGAAAAAAACCTCAACCTCATCTTCCCCATCCCTAACGACGCCCCAAAATATTGGCCCGATGTCACCGTCGACAACGGTGAAGGCTGCCATAAACCCAAAGTGTTGTTTGTTGGAGATTCCTTCATCTGGGATTTGGAGACTTACCTGCCCTGGAAGGAAATCATGGACGATGTGGAGATTTGGTTCTACAACGAATCAGCGTTTGTGGGCTTTGAGAAAGAGTACCATCCCGTTACTGAAATCAACCGCCTGCGGTCCATCCTCAGCGCCGACTATGTGGTTTGGTATTCCACAGGCAGCCAGTGGTGCCGTTGCTCCTACGACTTTGTAGAAGACGCCCTCCTGCGCCTCTGCGTGACCGACAGCCTCTTCGACGCCCAAATCCCATGGGTGATGGACAGCCTGCGCAGCGACAGCAGCTTTAACAAGACCCATTACCAATGGCGCCATTTGGAGCACCGCGAAGACAGCTTGAGAAAATACGCCATCAAAGCGCTGAGAGACAACCCCTTGTTAATCCCAGGCCTCGACGGCCCCGACATGCCTGTCATCCGTAATACGGAAGCCATTGCCTTGGCGCTGCAAGGCAATGCCATCGCTAACGACAAAGAGTGGCGACAAGCCATTAAGATGGCTGCTTCGAAGTCCCAGCGCAGCTTCGACGAAATGCTTGACGAAGAAGCACATAACGTGCTCGCCGGACGCAGCCTATTACGAGACAGCATCATGATCGACACCGCCTCGGTAATTCAGTTTGAAGTTGAAAAACTCATGAAGCTGTGGAGAAACGATGCCGAAAGCATAAAGTACATAGAAAACAAAGCTCAAGAACGAGGCTTATCTTTTGAAGAAATGCTGGAAGCCGATGCCCGCTGGGTCGTCAACGAACGCCTGAAAAACGGGGAATTGTTCTGATCACTCTACAACTATCTCATAAACCCTACCTTCAATATCACTCTTATTGTAAGGAATCAGCCCCTGTTCCCATACGATGGGCGGCCACCACTCGCTGTAATGGTATTCCTGCGTGACGATGGCTTTCATCTGGTTGTTGGGAATCGAAGTGAACTCGCTGTTCATGTAGCCCATCACCCGCATCTTGTCGGGGCTGGGGCCAAGACGCCAGATGATTTCCGTAGGCTTCCACTCGATTTCGTAGTAGTAATACGGCTCCTTGAAGGCTTTGTTGCTCATCGGTGCGCGCTCGGTGAGAGCCTTGTAGAGTTTGTACCAGCGTAAGGTCTCAAACTTATGCTCTTGGTCGTAGGGAATGGAGTCGATGCCCCATGAGAAGTATTTGGGCGAAGGCACAGCCAAGTCCCAATTGGTGCAGCAATACATCACGTCGTCGTTCAGGGTCTCGTCTTGCACCACACAGATGCTGTCGGCACGCTTGCCATAATAGTTCTTCGGCCAGAAACGTGAAGCCTTCACAATTTCGATATCGATCTCAGAATAATGGTAGTCGGGACGACGCACAGGGCTCTCCGAGTCGTCGTTCTTGTCCACATAGCCGCCTTCTGCCTCATCGTGACGACGGTTATTCCATGCATGGTTATCACTATAAATCAACCAAAAGGCATAGGTCAAGCCATTCCAGATGTTCTCGTCGTTGAGCATCACGGGGAATTTAATCTTGCCACGGAACTTGCCATAAGTGAAACCCACTCGGGTGCGGATGCCTGTCGACTCCTTATGCAGATTGCTCAAGTCATCGTTGCCCGGGTTGATGAGGGAAATATAACTGCCATCATCAGCAAGCCGCACCGTCTGGCACGGCGTTTCACTCGTCACAGGCCAGTTCATCTGCAATTCGGTGCTGTCGAAACGGCCACGGTTGGCTTCATAATCCGCTCTCGTATAAGGATTCTCGCCCACAACATCCTGAATCACAGGAATGTTTCGCAACGAGTATTGCCGACTCACCGCGCTGAAGAACTGCTCATAGAGGGCGGTACGATACAACGCATCGTCGGTGCCGCAATGACAGCTGGTGGTATCCAACTGATAGTCCTTTTTACTCACTTTTGATTCGTCAACAAAAACGCCTTTGTCGACGGCAATCACGGCGCGGGTCTTCAATTTGCGCTTCGAGTGGATGACCTTGATGTTTTTCGACTTGTGTGTCTCAAACCAACCATAGGGATTCACAAACTGCCCGTTTTCGTCGGTTTGACCTATATATTGCACATACTCAGGGATTTCGTTCAGACCTTCTTCCTTGCAAAGCACGAGGATGAAACTGTATTCACCCACACGTGGGTTACGTTTCCATCGGTGATTCACCTCGCCTTGGTTTTTCTTATCGTTGATGACCCAAAGGGCATCTTTATACAACTGGTCTTCAACACTGCATCCATTCTTTTCGGCTTTCTCGACGACAGAATTATACCATTCGGGCACGTTATGGATGGAGTTGATGACCGATTGAATATGCTCAGGGCTATAGCTGTTCTCGGTAAGGTTAGCACCATAGTATTTCTTTTCGTCGCGCGGGTTACCAACGATTCTGAAAGCATCGCGCGTGCGATGATGCTCGATGGGCTTGAAGCCGATCGTCACGTCCTCCCAACTGCCGTAGAAATTCTCGTTGGCCAAGGCTGAAGTGTCAGGAAACTTATAACTCTCGTTCTGGTAATAAATCTTGTAGTATTTGTACTTTCTCGACAGGGTAAAAAAGCGAAATTTGAACATCCCGGATCCGTCTTTGGTTTGCGCAACCGAAGGCAAGGTGATGCCTTCAAGCACAGCATTGTCCATATCCATATCCATGGTGACCCGACGACTGCAACCGAAATTCGACATTGGCTTGAAATAATTGGTTTTCAACAAAATCAAACCTAAGAGAAGTAAGAGCCACCAGTATTTCTTTTTGCTTTTATCCATAGTAGAATCTATTTTTGGTCGACAAAATTAAAAACAATCCATTTTATGCGGAAATAATTATGGAAAAGTAATCGTTTTTCCACATAAAAAACATGCTAATAGCTTACAATTCGTTGGGTGCGACTTCCCATTTTCAGCACATATACGCCCGCTGGCAGATGAGGTCGCAGCGTCATCTCGTTATAGCCAAGCCCTAGCAAGCAGGCTTGCCCGTAGACTTTTCGGCCCAACATGTCATAAATGTTGATTTCGTTGGCTTCCAAGGTAGAAGCCTCAAAAGATATGTGTATCTCGTCGGAGAATGGATTGGGGTAGCATAAGAACGAACTAGTCAATTCGTCGACTCCAATGTGATGCTGTTCACAAAAGCCGTAAAGTTGTGTTTGCATCCACCCGTTCAAGCCGAAAAGAAAATCCTCGACAAAGGCCATATCGTTCTCCCATCTTTCCACATCTTGGGGAAATCTGAAACGCGCACACTGATTGGGTATCTCATATTCAACCTCCGCACGCAAAGCGTTGTAATAGGGAAGAATGCGCTCATAGTTTAATTGGTCCATCATCAATGCATTGAAACGCGTGGAAAACTGATCCAAAAAATATGGATTCTCAATGAGCTTTCTGAAAAACAAGGTGGATTCGGCATTTGATGGATGGATGGACTGGCTTGTGTCGACAGCGTTGGCAAAGACATCCCAAACTTGCGAGAAACACGCATCGCCATCATAAAAAATCCAACGCCATTTTCCATTACCCCTCTGCCAACAGCGTGTGTTTTGTACAGGCCAATCGAAATTGGAAGAATACATCTCAAAAATCCAATAATCGATGAAATTGTCCATGTCAATTCGCTCTTTCATCAGCACATAGTTCTCGTCCAACGAAAAATCGGTTTCCCGCACCCATTGGTACAGATTAATCCAATTGGTGCTGTCGCCATGCTCCAATTCCTTCCAGTTTTTGATAATGTTGCTCTCATCGGGATCAACGTCGTAATGGTCGTCCAGATAACGCTCATCAGGGGTTTCCTGAAGCGCATAAATGCCCCAATATTCTCCATTGATGAAAAGTATTGTCATCCGTGTGGCCAACACATCCAGGCGTAAATTGCGAGCTACTTTTTGTGACAAGGCGTCTTGTATTCCAGTCGTGATTCCATTGCTACAACAGAAAGGTTTCAGTACCAAATGCTTGAAACTTTCAATGGGTATATCAGGGAAAAAATGGTGTTTAAAGCGTTTTTTCCCATACTCATCCTTGGCCAAAATCTTAAGGTTCTTTTGCTGTATTCGGCGCGTTGAGCCGCCATGCGTTCTGAGTCCCGCTTGTTGGTTGATGCCAACATTGTCAAGCTCGTAATACTCCACATTACAAGTACGTTCCCATTCGCTACCGCGTTGGAAATAATTGCCTGAATAGAGGGGATTCCACCATTCATAATAGGCTCCGGGAACAAAAATTCCCGTCTCATAATCAAACAAAGCCAGCGAGTCGGCGCATAGGGAAACCACAGGTAAGCCATGAGTATCACAGCCCAAGTCACGAATGAAATAGCTATTGGTCATCACCTGACTTACGCAGCTGTCGTTCTCGTCGAACACCGCCGCCCGGATAACGATGCAATGCTGTACCGAATCGGGGAGGAAAAACTCGTCTTCAGGACAATTGACGACAGTGTAAATATTTGATTGTGAATATTTAGTGGAATCCAACAACAACGATTCTTCATACAAGGGCGACTGCGCTGTCGGACGGTTGCCATTGGTGGTGTAACGGATGTGGTTTTGAGGTTGGGTATTATACAACTCCAACGCAAACACATCCTCATAAAACCCACCGCGAGCCGAAAAGACGACCGTGTCGTTCTGCGCTTTCGCGGAAAACACAGTAAATAAAACAAAACTTATGAGCAACAAACGCCTTTTCATTTTCATTTTATTATCCAGCAAAGATACACAATAAAAAGCAAAACAAGACGGAAAAAAGGCTTTGTCTATCCATTTAAAACAACAAATTATTAAAAATCAAATTATTACAAAGCAGCGATTATTATCCTTGTCTATCATCTTCGCAAAAAAAGAAAGGCAGAGGCCGCAAAACCCCTGCCTTTCCACAAATAATAGACCTAATTTAGATTTCCTCTTCTTCCACGCGCAGCGGCTTGGGCTCGCCACGACGGATGTCGAGTTCGTCGATGAGGTTGGTGGCGCCAGCGTACTTGTCGATGATGAAGAGCACATAACGCACGTCGACGTTGATGGTGCGCTGCAGTTTAGGCTCGAAGTTGACGTCGCCGCTCATGGCTTCCCAGTTGCCGTCGAAGGCCAGACCGATAAGTTCGCCCTTGCCGTTCATGATGGGGCTACCGGAGTTACCACCCGTGATGTCGTTGGTCGAAAGGAAGCAAACCACAAGTTCGCCGTTGTCGTCGGCATAGGCACCAAAGTCCTTTTTCTCGATGAGTTCGATGAGGCGCTTAGGGGCGTCAAACTCGTAGTCGCCAGGCACATACTTTTCGAGGATACCGTTAGCGGTGCACACATAGTCATAATGCACTGCATCGGCAGGCATATAGTCTTGCACCGAGCCGTAGCTCATACGCATCGTCGAGTTGGCATCGGGATAGAGGCTCTTGCCAGGTTGGGTGGCGGCGTAGTACTCACGCAGACCCTTCACGTAGACGTGGTCGTTCTCGCTCACCGTCTGCATTGCTGTACGATAATCACCCATGTGGTTCATGATGACCTCCATCATCGAAGTATTCATGATGTAAGCATAGTCCTTACCGATCTTCTTCGGGCTAGGCTTGGCCAAGAAAGCCTTGATGCTCTCAGGCGTGGCGAAGATGGAGTTGGTGTAGACTTCCTCGGTAAAGGCATCGATGTCACCCTTGAACTTCTTGTCAATGATGGTGTAAATCTCAGGCAGTTCCTCGCCCTTGAAGGCGTTCTTGTAGGTCTTCAGCATCTCGGCGAAGGTCTTCTTCTCCACTTGCGGGTCGGTCTCGGCAAAGAAATCGTCGACATTCATCTGCTGGAGCAGCGACAGGGCCAAGGCTTCAGCGTCTTTGTCCTTTGCAAGATAAGCTTCGTAGTAAGAAGCAAACTGGGCTGCAATGCCAGCGGCACCAATGCTGGAAACGAAGTTGGGGTAATAGATATACTTGGCCACGTCGCCAAGGCTCTTATAAGCAGCCTTCAGGTTCGGGAGGGCATTTTTATACTCGGTCTTGTTGTTGGCGTTCACCCATTTGGTGAAATCGCGCTCCAAACCGACCTTGGTCTCACTGACCTTGTTCTTGCGGAGCATCTTGCACTGACCAATAAAGTTCTTCCAAGTGTTGGCGAGGCCAGCGTGGTTGTCGGCATACATCAGGTTGATGTGATCATCGACCTTCATGTATTCTTCCATCACTTCCAGCTCTTTGCCGAAGATGTCGATGATGGTGGGATAGAATGTGTCGACATTATAGTCGATACCGTAGCTCGACATGTAACGTTCGGTGCTGCCCGGGAAACCCCAGATCATGGTGAAGTCGTCCTTCTGCACGCCATCGAGGCTGATGGGCAGGTGGTGCTTGGGGGTCAACGGCACATTGTCCTTGCTGTAAGCGGCAGGTTGACCGTCCTTGCCAGCATAGACGCGAAAGATCGAGAAGTCGCCAGTGTGGCGGGGCCACATCCAGTTGTCGGTGTCGCCACCGAACTTACCAATCGAAGAGTTGGCCACACCCACGAGACGCACATCGGGGAACACTTGATAGACAAACATGTAGTACTCGTTGCCTTCGAAGAAGCCCTTGATGACGGGGTTGTACTTGCCGTTTTCCGAAGCAGCAGTTTCAAGTTCCTTGATTTTCTTACGGATGGCAGCCTGTTGGTCTTGATAGTCCATATCGTCGGTCACCACACCAAGGATGTCCTTGGTCACATCTTCCATGCGGATGAGGAAGCTGGCGGTCATTTCGGGAGCGGGCAGTTCCTCGCCGTAGTTCTTGGCCCAGAAACCATCACGCAGATAGTCGTGCTGGTCGGAGCTGAGCTTTTGGATGGCACCATAGCCACAGTGGTGGTTGGTGAAGAGCAAGCCGTGCTCGCTGACGATTTCACCCGTGCAGAAGAAGCCACGCGGCATGGCATCGCTGCCTAAGCCCACAATAGCATCTTTCAGACTGCTGTGGTTAATACTGTAAAGCTCTTCAGGGGTCAGCTGCAGACCCATTTTCTGCATGTCAACATAATTCAGGCGCTCGACAAACATCGGGAGCCACATGCCTTCATCGGCATACACGCGACCCACCGAAACCATGATGGCCATCGCGATGATTCCTAATACTTTCTTCATTGATTTTAATTATTGTTGTCTGATTGTTTCTATTAATACTCAGCGATAATGAGTCTGCAAAGATAGAAAATAATTCCTTACCTTTGCAGCAAAATTAAAGCCATGGAGGACAATTACCAATTAATAACCAAGACCGCCGCTGGCCTCGAAGATGTGCTGGCCGCCGAAATCAAGGCTTTGGGTGCCAAAAACGTGCGCCCCATGCACCGCGCCGTCATCTGTGAAGGCAACAAGGAGCTGATGTACCGCATTAATTACGAGGTGCGCACTGCGCTGAAGGTGCTCAAGCCTTACAAGAACTTCTTCGCCAAGACGCCCGAGGATCTATATAAAAACGTGCAGGAAATCAACTGGTTTGAGTTGATTCGCACCGACCAGACCTTCTGCATCGACGCCGTCACCAGCGGCCGTTTCTTCACCCACTCGCAATATGCAAGCCTAAAGATGAAAGATGCCATCGTCGACCAGTTCCGCGACGTCTACGGCATTCGACCCAACATCAACACCTTGAACCCCGACCTGCGCATCAACCTGCACATCCGCGAGGACAAGGTGACCATACTCTTCGACAGTTCAGGCGAGAGTCTGCACCATCGTGGCTACCGCAAGCAAGTCGACAAGGCCCCGATGAACGAGGTACTGGCGGCAGGACTTATCCAGCTCTCGGGATGGAAGGCCGATTGCAACTTCTTGGATTGCATGTGCGGCTCGGGCACACTGCCCATCGAGGCGGCCATGTACGCAATGAAGATCCCGCCGGGATACTATCGCAAACAATGGGGTTTCATGAAATGGGACGACTACGATGCCGAACTGTGGCAACGCATCCGTCAAGAAGCTGATGAAAAGATCTGTGATTTCGACTACGAAATCTGGGCTTCCGACCGCTCACCCAAGGCCGTCGCCATCGCCGAAGGCAACATCAACTACGCCCATCTGCAGCACGACATCCACCTGATGAAGAAGGACATGCACGACCTCACCCCACCCGAAGGCGGCGGCATCGTCATCATCAACCCACCCTACGGCGACCGTCTGGAGGAAGACGACATCGACCAACTTTATGAGGAAATCGGCCACACGCTGAAACACAACTTCCAGGGCTTCCAATGCTGGCTCATCACCGACGACGCCGTGGCGTTGCGCCACGTGGGATTGAAGCCGACGGCTAAGATACCGATTTGGAACGGTCCGCTGGAGTGCCGTTTCGTGCGATTCGATATTTTTGAAGGATCCTTGAAGGAGAAAAAGGCGAGAGAGGCAGAGGAACAAGCCTAAAGAACACTTAACGTCACTGCGAGGCACGAAGCAGTCCAGATAAAAAGCTTTCTACCTGGATTGCTTCGTCGTTCCTCCTCGCAATGACGTTTACCGAAAAATCAGCGTTTATTGTAAAGATTCATCGTCCTGTCCACCCCTTGGGTGACAAAGCTCTTGATGATCTCGACGGCCTCGTCGCATTTCTGGTCAACGATGGGCTCTTCGGAGGGTTTCCATTGTCCCAGCACAAAATCCACCTGACGGCCACGCGGGAAGTCGTCGCCCAAACCGAAACGCAGGCGGCAAAACACATTGGTACCCAATTTCTCAATGATGTCGGTCAAGCCGTTGTGGCCGCCGTCGGCACCCTGTTTGCGGAGGCGCAACGTACCCAAAGGCAAAGCAATGTCATCGTTGACTACCAAGAGATTCTCAATCGGAATCTTCTCCTGCTGCAGCCAGTATTTCACTGCCTTTCCGCTGAGGTTCATGTAGGTCGTCGGCTTGATGACGAGCAGCGTCTTACCCTTGAATTTCATCTCTGAGGTTTGGGCAAGACGGTTCGTGGTGAAGGTCCCTTCCAGGTCCTTCGCCAGACGGTCGGCAATCTTAAATCCGATGTTATGACGGGTTCCATCATATTCGGCGCCGATATTTCCCAAACACGCAATCAGATATTTCATTTCATCGGGTTCGTTGTGTCTTCCTCTTCGGAAAAGACGTGCAAAGATAGATAATTTCATAAATATGAAAAAGGCCGCCCGAAGGCGGCCCACCATTATGAAAACAAAAATTTACTCTTCAGTTTCTTCAGCGGCGACAGCGCCACGAGCGGCGTTGACGGCAAAGATGACGGTGTAACCAGGAGTGACGGGGGTCACATTCTCAATGTTCAGATCCTTCACCTTAATGGCTTCGTTGATGTTCACATTGCTGATGTTCACCTTCACATAGTCCGGGAGGTCCTTAATCAGGCCATTGACCTTAACTTTCTTGATACCCATCTTGGGTTTACCACCACGCATGACACCAGTGGCTGAGCCTTCGAGAGCGATAGGCAGCACAACGGTGATGGGTTTGTCTTCCTTCACGATGAGGAAGTCGGCGTGCAACACGCGATCCGTCACAGGATGATATTGGATGTCCTGGAGGATGGTCTTGTAAGTCTTGCCGTTCACATCGAAATCGATGATGTAGGTCTCAGGGGTGAAGAGGATCTTGGCAAAGTTCTTGGCGGAAGTGGCGAAGTGCACTTGCTCTTCACCAGCACCGTACATGACACAAGGAACCATTTCGGCCTTACGCAAAGCCTTAGTATCCTTTTTCCCTACGTTCTCGCGGAGAGAACCGCTCAATGATACAGTTTTCATTGTGTTAATTGTTTAGTTGTTGATTAATTGAATTGTTTATTGTTGGTAGAGTCATGACAAGCCACGACTCTACGAGATTGTCATTTATCTGAACAGCGAGCTAATGGACTCGTACGACTCAACGCGGTGGATGACATCGGCAAACAAGTCGGCGGTGCTCACCACGTGGATCTTCTTGGAGGCGTTGGCCGGCAACGGAATGGAGTCGGTGACCACCACTTCGCTGAACACCGAGTTGTCGAGGCGTTCCATGGCGGGACCGCTGCACACGGCGTGGGTAGCGAAGGCACGCACGCTCTTGGCGCCGTTGTCCATCAAAACCTGACCAGCCTTAACGATGGTGCCAGCCGTGTCGATGATGTCGTCGACGAGGATCACATTCTTATCCTTCACATCGCCGATAAGCGTCATGCTATCCACCACATTGGCGCGTGAGCGTTGCTTGTGGCAAATGGCGAGATCGCAACCCAAACGTTTGGCATAGGCCGAAGCACGCTTCGAACCACCCACATCGGGCGAAGCCATCATCAAGTCCTTGATTTGCATCTTCTGGATGTAGTCGATGAAGAGGCTTGAGGCATAGAGGGCGTCCACAGGGATGTCGAAGAAGCCTTGAATCTGGTCGGCATGCAGGTCGAGGGTGATGATACGGTTCACGCCAGCGGCAGTCAGCAGATTGGCCACCAACTTCGAGCCGATGCTCACACGCGGCTGGTCCTTGCGGTCCTGACGTGCCCAACCGAAATAAGGAATCACGGCGATGATCTTATGGGCCGAGGCACGCTTGGCAGCGTCAATCATAAGCAAAAGCTCCATCAGGTTATCGGTGGAAGGCATAGTGGACTGCACGATGAAAACGTGATGGCCACGGATACTCTCTTCGTATGAAGGCTGGAACTCGCCATCAGAGAAGACGACGACTTGCGACTTACCCAATTCAGAACCATAGGCTTTGGCAATCTTAGTGCCCAATTCCTTAGTGGCTCTACCAGCGAAAATGGAAACAAATCTTCCTGACATTTTTGAAGGATATTATATTGATTTTTACTCCGTTTTTCGGGCTGCAAAATTAGGGAATTAATCCGTGCAAACAAGAACATTTTCTGATTTTTTTCGCCTTATGCTTGCAGTAAACAATTTTTTCCGTATTTTTGCAGCCGCGTTTGACGCGATGACCCCATGCCGAAGTGGCGGAATCGGTAGACGCGTCGGTCTCAAAAACCGATGAGGTAACACTCGTGCCGGTTCGATCCCGGCCTTCGGTACGAAAAAAAACAGCTCCTTTCGGAGCTGTTTTTGTTTAGGGCTCTTGACGTTGATGGATATGGAAAAAATACGTCAATGGATGAGCCCCGTTCAGTTCAGATAATTTGGTGCCAGACTGGCCACTGTGTCGGCTATCAAGGCATGGCCCCGTTCGTTGGGATGGATGCCATCGGCACAGAGGTAGTCACTATAGTTCAACGTCTCCAGGAAGGGTGTCGTTATGTCGATGATCGGCACCTTCAGCTGGTTCGACATCTTGAAAAGTTCCACGTTATACATTTCATGCCATTGGTAGATACGCATGGTCTTGCCGCCTAGCCATCCCAAAATATTGTCTTTGTTGAGACCCAACGACAAGAACTCAAAGAAACGGTCGGGGTCGATGAGCGGCATCGACATGATGACCGGACGGATCTTCATGCTTTTTACCTTATTAATTAAAGCCTCATACTGCCTCACGAAGTTGGCCAGCGTAACTTTAGGTTGATGCGGTTGCCAAGGGGCATCCGCGACGGCCTTCCAATCGAAGTCGCAGTCGTTGCCGCCATATTCAAACACGGCAATATCGGTATCCTTCACCTGTTCTTCATAGCGGTTGATATACTTCATGCCCTGCGAAGTGGTGCTGCCAAAACAGGCAAAGTTCAAAATCTTGACCCCCAGTCGGTGCTCACAACGATTCACAAAACCCAAATCAGACACCTTATAAATAGGCTTGCCGTCGGAGCTCTTTTCGTCCGACACCACACCACGCATGATCGAATCTCCAAAAGTGCAAATCCTGTTTTTCATCTTTCTTTGTTCATTTTGACGAGGCAAAAATACCACGATAAAACCGTTGCCATGCAACCAAGGTATGGACATTCCCAAAAAGTGACGAAAAACGGCGTTTTGGGACGAAAGTGACGAATTTAGTGACGAAAAACGGCAAATTGTGACGAAAAACACCCTTCGTCACAATTAATTGGGATGAAAAACACTACTCAACGGTGACCGATTTGGCCAGATTTCGGGGCTGGTCGACGTTGCAGCCGCGCATCACCGCGATGTGGTAGGCAAGGATCTGCAAGGGCACGGTGGCCAAGAGGGGCGAATAGAGGCATTCCGTTTCGGGAATCTCGATGACATAGTCGGCCATCTTACGCGCCAACACATCCTTCTCGCTGATGACGGCGATGATTTTTCCGTCGCGAGCCTTCACCTCCTGGATGTTGCTGAGCACTTTTTCGTAAGTGCTGTGGTTGGTGGCAATAAACACAACAGGCATGTCCTTGTCAATCAAGGCGATGGGGCCGTGTTTCATCTCGGCGGCAGGATAGCCTTCGGCGTGGATATAGGAAATCTCTTTCAATTTCAAGGCGCCTTCCAAAGCCACAGGATAGTTCTGCAAACGACCAAGATACAACATGTTGCGTACATCCTTGTATTTCATTGCGATGTCCTTCACATGGCCGCTGTGGTCGAGGGTCCACTGAATCTTTTCGGGGATACGGTCCAACTCCTGAATGAAGGCAAGACGTTCCTCTTCTTTCATCGAGCCCTTCAACTCGGCAAGGCGCAGGGCCAGCATAGCCATCACGGTCACCTGCGAGGTAAAAGCCTTGGTCGAGGCCACACCGATCTCCGGACCGGCATGGGTGTAGATGCCCGCATCGGTAGCTCTGGAGATAGACGAGCCAATCACGTTGCAGATGCCCAGCACAACCGCGCCTTTCTCCTTGGCAAGTTGTATGGCAGCCAAGGTGTCGGCGGTCTCGCCCGACTGCGACACGGCAATCACCACATCGTGGGGTGTGATGACGGGATCGCGATAGCGGAACTCCGAAGCATATTCCACCTTGACACGTATCTTGGCCAGCTTCTCGATGAGGTAGCTGCCTACGAGGCTGGCATGCCACGAGGTGCCGCAAGCCACAAAGACGATATTATCGGCATAAAGCAGTTGTTTCTCATATTGAAGTATGCCACCGAGACGCACCGTGTTATGTTCGGGGAGCAGACGACCGCGCATGGTGTCGCGCACGATGGTAGGCTGTTCGTAGATCTCCTTCATCATGAAATGATCGAAGCCAGCTTTTTCGATAGAGTCGAGGTTCATCTTCAGCTCCTGCACGTAGGGCATGGCTTCCACGTCATGAATGGTCTTGATATGAAGCTCTTCGCCCAACTTGATGCGCACCACCTGCTCATCCTCAAGGTAGACCACCTTCTGGGTGCGACCCACGATAGGGGTGGCATCGGAGGCGATGTAATACTCGTTTTCGCCAATGCCGATGACCATGGGGCTGCCTTTGCGAGCGGCGATGAGTTCGTCGGGGTGACCTTTTTCCACAATGGCGATGGCATAGGCGCCCACCACGTGGTTCAAGGCAATGCGCACGGCCTCAAACAAATCGACATGCTCGCTTTGCTGCACGTCTTCGATGAGGTTGGTGAGTACCTCCGTGTCGGTCGACGACAGGAACTTAAACCCACGTTTTTCCAACTCCTTGCGGAGGCTCAGATAATTCTCAATGATGCCATTATGGATCAATGCGAGATTGCCCGATTGTGAGCGATGGGGATGGGCGTTCACCTGATTGGGCTCGCCATGGGTGGCCCAGCGTGTGTGGGCGATGCCTATATGGCCGCTGACATCCTTGCCATCGGCAAAAGCCTCTAAGTCGGAGACCTTGCCTTTAGTCTTATACACATTCAATACGTCGGCATCATTGAGCAGCGCCACGCCGGCACTGTCGTAGCCACGATATTCAAGACGTTTCAGGCCCTCAATCAAAATCGGATAGGCATCCTGATGGCCAAGATAAGCAACTATTCCACACATAATTGTAATCAGTTTTAAAGGTGCAAAAATAGTTTTTTTTGAATAGACGACGCAAAATCTGCCTTTTTTGAAAGGCAAAAAAAGACCCGTACCAGGACGATACGGGTCTATTGCTCCAAAAAATACTCCTTTTATTCAAAGAGGTCCTTGACATCGGGGGCTTGCTGAGCGGCTTCGGAGGCCTCGAAATAAGGCTTCTTGTCGAAACCGAACATATTCGCCACGATATTGGCCGGGAAACGACGGACAGCGGTGTTGTAGGCCTTAGCTGTTTCGTTAAACTCCCTTCTAGCGTTGGCGATGGTGTTTTCACAAGCCTCAAGTTGCGATTGAAGGTCGAGATAATTCTGGTTGGCTTTCAAATCGGGATATTGCTCGACCGTGACCAACAGACGCGACAAAGCGCCCGACATCTCGTCCTGAGCGGCCTGGAAAGCTTTCATGTTTTCCTCAGTAAGGTTGCTGGCATCAAGCGTGGTTGCCGTTGCCTTGGCTCTGGCCTCGACCACTGCTGTCAGCGTACCAGCTTCATATTCAGCATAGTTTTTCACCGTGGCGACAAGATTGGGAATCAGGTCAGCACGTTTCTGGTAAGCCGTTTGCACATTGCCAACAGCCGTTTCGACAGCCTCTTGTTGCGAGACCAAACCATTGTAGATCTTCATTCCCCAAAGCACGGCAAGCAGTGCGAGGATAAGAATCACGAGAATACCTTTCTTCATAGGAACTTATTTTTACAGTTAAACAATTGTTTCCTTAATATCGGCCACAAAGATATAGATTTTTTTCGTATTTTTGCAGTTTATATATATGATTTAAAACGAAATTTATACATGTCTGACAATCAACATATTAATATGAATGACCGCACTGATGCCCAATTATTGAACCGAGGCTGTCGGCTAACCGAAGAGTATGTTCCGGGGCAAAAAGTGCTTTCTTGCGGTCGATGCAAGCTGAATCAGTTTGATTGGCTGAAAGATTATGAGAACCAGGAAGTGCAGGGCAACGTATGCCTTGCCGAGGTGCGTTTCAAGAACGACAGAAAAGACTATTTCACTTATCCCGAGGACCTTAACTTGGAGGTGGGCGAGTTGGTGGCCGTCGAAGCCGCCATCGGACACGACATCGGCATCGTTACCCTTTTGGGCGAGATCGTTAAGCGCCAGATGAAGCGTAAGCGTTTCCGCACGCCGCTCAACGAGATGAAAAAAATCTATCGCAGGGCCCGTGCCAACGATATTGAGAAATGGCTTTCGGCCATCAAGTTGGAAGACGGCACCCTTTCGCGCACCCGCACCATCGCCGAGAACCTGGGACTTGAGATGAAGCTGAACGACGTGGAATACCAAGGCGACAAGACCAAAGCCATCTTCTATTATACCGCCGATGGCCGTGTCGACTTCCGCGAACTCATCAAGAAACTGGCCGAGGAGTTCCACATCCGCATCGAGATGCGCCAAATAGGTGTTCGTCAGGAATCGGCTAAGTTGGGCGGTATCGGCTCATGCGGTCGTGAGTTGTGCTGCGCCTCCTGGATCAGCGATTTCCAGTCGGTGACTACGGGCGTGGCCCGTGTGCAGCAGCTCTCCCCCAACCCGCAAAAACTGGCCGGACAATGTGGCAAACTGAAATGTTGTCTCAACTTCGAGTATGAAGCTTACGTGGAAGCCTTGAAGTCATTCTCCGACCCCAACATCGTACTGCATTTCGAAAGCGGCGATGCCATACACCAGAAAAACGATGTGTTCAAAGGCATCATGTGGTATTCCTACACCAACGACAAGGGGAACATCATGGCCCTGCCCGTCGACAAGGTGAAAGAAATCATCGCCATGAACAAGAAAGGCCAAAAGCCGGCCAAGCTGGAAGACTATGCCATCACCAAGGAAGCCCAAACCAACACTAACGAAGGCTACGGCGAGGCCGACCTGAAGAAGATGAGTGACTAAAAAACACAAGAATGAAAAGAAGACTCCATTGGATATTAGGGATTTGTTGCATGATGGCTTTGGCCTCGTGCAGCAATGACTCATTCGACAAACGCACCGTCATCCCTGAAGCCGAATGGCCTCAGACCGAACGGGTGGCTTTTGATGTCGACATCAACGACACCATCAGCCCTTACCTATTTGGCTTAGGCTTGCGTCATCTGGAAAACTACCGCTATAGCAACCTCTTTGTCTTCCTCCACACACGTATGCCCAATGGCAATGTCACCCACGACACCATAGAATGCACGCTGGCCACACCCGATGGCAAATGGATCGGTAAAAGCAGTGGCAGCATGCGTGACCTCACCATACCCTTGAACGAAAACCTGTTGTTCCCCTTGTCGGGATCCTATCATTTCGAGATCGAACAAGCCATGCGCGACCCGGTCTTGAAAGGCATCTCCGACATCGGACTATACATAGAAAAACAATAATATCATGAATAACAGCAAGAACAAACCTACGGAAGGAAAATCAAAAGCCGTCAAGAACCTCTGGATCATCTTTGGATCGGTCCTCTTGTTCATCATTTTGTTCTTCTTCTGTGTTGCCGTTGGCATTTTTGGCAAAATGCCGAGTTTCGACGAATTGGAAAACCCGCGCACCAACCTCGCCACGGAGATTTACTCCGCCGATGGCAAACTATTGGGATCCTATTTCGTGGAAAACCGCTCCAACGTACGATATAGCGAGCTCTCGCATTATATGCCTGAGGCATTGATCAGCATCGAAGACGAGCGCTTCACCGAACACTCGGGCATCGACGAGAAAGCCCTCTTCCGTGTCGCCTTTGGTGTGATAACGGGTAACAAAAGAGGTGGTGGTAGTACCATCACGCAGCAGCTGGCTAAAAACCTCTTCCCTCGCGGCGAGAACCTAAGCACCCCGAAACTGGTACTGCGAAAATTCAAGGAATGGATCACGGCTACCAAGCTGGAACATAATTATTCGAAGGAAGAGATCGTAGCCATGTACCTCAACACGGTGGCTTTCGGACACAACGCCTACGGCATCCGCTCGGCAGCCAACACCTTCTTTGACAAGAACCCTAAAGACCTCAACTTGGAGGAATGCGCACTGATGGCTGGCGTGGTCAACGCCCCCACTCGTTACAGCCCCATTCGTAACCCTGAGCGTTCGTTAGGCCGACGCAACCTGGTGCTCCAAAAAATGGTCGACAACGGCTTCATCACCCAAGAGGAGTGCGACTCCGTGTCGCAAATCCCGATCGACATGTCGCATTTCAACGTCTCGGACCACAACACTGGTCAAGCCACCTATTTCCGTGAGTTCCTCAGAGGCTACCTCAACGACTGGGCGAAAAACACGACCCGTGCCGACGGCGAGCCTTACAACATCTATCGCGATGGCTTGCGCATCTATACTACCATCGACTCACGCATGCAACGTTATGCCGAAGATGCCGTCAAGGACTTCATGAGCAAGGAGTTGCAACCCATGTTCTTCAATCACTGGAAGGGATACAAGAACGCACCGTTCTCCAATGTCTCTGCCGATGAAATCGACCACATCCTGGAGACGTCGATGAAACGCTCCGACCATTATCGTTCGCTGAAGAACTCGGGCATGTGCATGGACTCCATCAAGGCCGAGTTCAACAGACCCGTACCCATGACCATCTTCTCATGGAACGGACCTATCGACACGGTGATGAGCCCGATGGACTCCATCCGTTACTACAAATGGTACCTGCAAGCCAGTCTGGTCTCTATCGAGTCGCACACCGGCCATGTCAAGGCCTACGTCGGTGGCATCGACTACCGTTTCTTCAAATATGACCACGTCACCCAAGCCCGTCGTCAGGTGGGTTCCACCTTCAAGCCTTTCGTCTATACCTTGGCCATGCAAGAAGGCGAGTTCACGCCATGCACGAGAATCCCCAACATTCCTTATAACATCGAGCTTCCCGACGGTCGTTTCTGGTCGCCTGGCAACTCCGGTGGCGGCGGTGGCGAAATCACGCTGAAAAACGCTTTGGCACAATCCAACAACTGGATCTCGGCTTATCTGATGAACCAATTCGGCCCCGAGGCCGTCATCGGCATGGCCCGCCGCATGGGCGTTGAATCACCCATTGATCCTGTGCCTTCCATCTGCTTGGGCGTGTGTGACCTGAAACTTATCGAGATGGTCGGAGCCATGAGCACCTTCGCCAACCAAGGCGTCTACATCAAACCTATGTTCATCACCCGCATCGAAGACAAAAACGGCAACGTCATCCAACGTTTCACTCCCGAAGAAACTGAAGCCATGAGCGAGGTCACCGCCTACAAGATGGTGGAACTGATGAAAGGCGTGGTGCAAAGCGGTACCGGTGTACGCCTGCGCTCTTTGTACGGCTTCAAGAACCCCATCGCTGGCAAGACGGGTACCACCCAAAAGAACAGCGACGGTTACTTCATGGGCATCACTCCCGACCTCACCACTGGTGTGTGGGTTGGTGCCGAAGACCGTAGTGTCCACTTCCGCTCGACTCGTTTAGGACAAGGCTCGCATACGGCATTGCCGATATGGGCCATGTATATGAAGAAAGTATACAACGACCCGAACCTGGGAATCAGCCAAGGTGACTTCACGAAGCCTTATGCTCCTGGTGTTGACTTGGACTTCAACTGCTGGCAATACAACGACAACGAAAGCGACGAATACATCGATGAGTTTTAATCCATAAAAAAGTAGAGCATTATGACTTCTAACTTTGTCGACTACGTCAAAATCTTCTGCCGTTCAGGCAAGGGCGGACACGGCTCGTTGCATTTCCGCCGCGAAAAATACATCCCGAAAGGCGGACCCGACGGCGGTGACGGCGGTCGTGGCGGCAACGTCATCATGCGCGGCAACGCCCAGCTGTGGACCCTACTGCATCTGCGCTACACGAAGCATATCTATGCCGGCGACGGCGTGCCGGGAGGCAAAAACCAACTCACAGGTGCTGCTGGTGATGACATCTACATCGATGTCCCACTGGGCACTGTAGCCTATCGTGCCGAAGACCACACCATGTTGGGTGAGATCACCGAAGACAAGCAAGAAATCGTGCTCCTCAAAGGCGGACGCGGTGGCAAAGGCAACGCCTTCTTCAAGACGGCCACACTGCAGGCACCCAAGTTCGCACAACCTGGCGAGCCCTGCCAAGAGGATTGGATTACCTTGGAATTAAAACTATTGGCTGATGTTGGTTTGGTAGGCTTCCCCAATGCTGGCAAGTCAACATTACTCTCTGTCGTCTCGGCAGCCAAGCCCGAAATCGCCGATTATCCCTTCACCACCCTTGTGCCCAACCTCGGCATCGTCAGCTATCGTGGCCACCGCAGTTTCGTCATGGCCGACATCCCTGGCATCATCGAAGGTGCGGCAGAAGGCAAAGGATTGGGTATCAGATTCTTGAGGCATATCGAAAGAAACTCCACCCTGCTGTTTATGGTGCCTGCCAACACCGAAGACGTCAAAGCAGAATACGATATCCTGCTCAACGAGTTGAAGAAATACAACCCCGAGCTGATGGACAAGGACCGCATCCTGGCCATCACCAAGTGCGATTTGGTGGACGAAGACACCATCAAGGAAATCAAGAAGCACCTGCCTAAGAAGATACCGCATGTCTTCATCAGCTCCGTTGCTCAGCAAGGCATTGATGAGTTGAAAGACTTGATTTGGTTGACGCTGAACAAAGGAGACGAAGAAGACTGGTAAACACAGCAACCATGGATTACCTCTCCTCCATCGATTCCGACCTCTTCCTCTTTCTCAACGGACTCCATGCCGATTGGCTGGACAAGGCTATGATTGCCATCACGCGGATGTGGGTGTGGTTGCCCTTATACGCGTTGTTCGTTTATTGGATCGTGAAGCAATACGGCAAACGTTGTTGGTGGATATTTCTGGCCATCGGTTTGGTCGTGCTCTGCTCCGACCAGCTCTCTGCCCATGTCTGCAAGCCCTTGTTTCATCGCCTGAGACCTTGCTATAATGTCGACTTCCAAGATTTGATTTATCTTCCCAATGGTATGGCAGGAGGTAAATACGGCTTCGTCTCATCACATGCGGCCAACACCTTTGCGATTGCCGCTTTTCTGACAGGGGCGCTGGGCAAAAACCGCTGGTGGGTTGGCTTGGTGCTTTATCTTTGGGCTTTCATCTCTAGTTACAGCCGCATTTACATAGGATTCCATTATCCTGGCGACATCGTTTGCGGCGCACTCTTAGGCATACTCATTGGGCTGATACTCTGGAAAGTGTTTCAGCTGGTTGTCGTCAAAAAGGTTTGGAAATCAGAATAAAGAATCCAAAGTAGGGGTAGATTTCCCGTCATCGAAGATCACCTTGATGGTCGAGGAAGGCTCGATGCCGCAGAGCGAGGCCAACTTAGCCTTGTTCAAGGCCAGTTCGAGATAGCCATGAGTACCGAAGATGGCCACCAGATCCACCACATCGACATCCAGATAACTATCCGAGATTTCCTCGACGGTATAGAGCGCGCCTTTAACCTGGATGACAAAGTCGCGGCCACGACGCTCCTTCTCGAACAACTCCTTAGAGATATTGGTAATTAAGTTATCGTATGAGTCGATATGCATCACCACGCCCTCGATGGTGTTGTCGCGAGCCACGGCACAGAAAGCGCCACCGGGATTGAGCCTCAGGCGCGGCTCGCCAATGTTCGACAACGGCTCGCCTTTGGCAATCATCACGGCCACCTTGACAAAACGGTCGCGCGTGGCAAACGTGAAGAAATCGGAGTCCTGCATCACATCGATGCAATAGGCCTCGTCGTATTTCCCGTCAAGGATATGGCTGAAGATGCCATTATCGGTAGAGATGAAGTATTGTCCCTCGGCTTTCACCACCACATGCGGACATTCAGCCGACTCGATCGTGTCAACAGCAATGATGTGAATGGTACCCGGAGGGAAGCAGCGATAGCAGTTTTTCAACGTGAAACCTGCCTGAGCGACATTGAACGGCTCGATTTCGTGGGTAACATCAACGATAGTGGCATCGGGCAATTGCGACAGAATCGTTCCTTTAACTGCCGCAGCATAATAATCCTTCGTTCCCCAATCGCTTGTTATTGTGATAATTGCCATCGTCTGCAAAAAGTGGTATAGAGATTTTGCAAAGGTATATCATTTATGTGAAACTAGCCATAGGTTTTAGAAAAAAATTATCACTATCTTTGCGAGCAAATAAAAAGACATACATCGACGAACTCAGTAACCATGGCAGAACAGATTCTTCAGATAGAAAATGTTGACCCTAAAGAACTTCACGGACCCAACGACAAATACCTGGAGTTGGTGAAGAGCATGTTCCCTAAGTTGAAAATCATCGCTCGTGGCGACTTTGTGAAAGTGATTGGCGACGACGATGAGATTGAGTATTTCGCCAGCCGTTACGAGACCCTTATGGTGCAGTTGGAACGTTTTGGCAAGCTCACCGCCCAGACCGTGGAAGACGTGATGATGGCGGCCACCGACAACGAACTGCAACAGAAGATGTCGGAAAGTGACGTGCTCGTGTTCGGACGCAGCGGTGTCCCCGTCAAGGCCATCACTGCCAACCAGAAACGCATGGTGACGGCATCGGAGCAGAAGGACTTGATCTTTGCTATCGGTCCTGCCGGTACTGGAAAGACCTATACCGCCGTGGCTTTGGCTGTCCGTGCCCTGAAAGCCAAGCAGGTCAGGAGAATCATCTTGACCCGTCCCGCCGTCGAAGCCGATGAGCACCTGGGCTTTCTCCCTGGCGACCTCAAGGACAAGCTCGACCCCTATCTACAGCCACTTTATGACGCCTTGCGCGACATGATACCTGGCACAAAACTTGAGGGTTACCTCGAAGACCACACCATCGAGATTGCGCCGCTGGCTTTCATGCGCGGTCGCACCTTGGACCATGCTTTCGTCATCCTCGATGAGGCGCAGAACGCCACGCGCAGCCAACTGAAGATGTTCCTCACCCGTATGGGGCGCTCGGCCAAGTTCATTGTCACTGGTGACATCACCCAAATCGACCTGCCGCCCAAGACGCCTTCCGGTCTGCCGCAGGCGATGGAGGTGCTGAAAGATGTGAAAGGCATTGAATTCATCTATTTGGACGACAAGGATGTGGTGAGGCATAAATTGGTGACGGATATTATTAATGCTTATAAAAAGCACCATGATGATGAGGAGTCGACCGAACAACTGCCAACTGAACAACTGAACAACTGAACAACTGAACAACTAACAAATGAATATAATGAACGCATTAACTAGAACAGATTATCAATTCCCTGGCCAGACCAAGGTGTATCACGGCAAGGTCCGCGATTGTTATTTCATCAACGACGAATATATGGTGATGGTCGCCACCGACCGCATCTCGGCTTTCGATGTCATCCTGCCCAAGGGCATCCCCTATAAGGGACAGGTGCTCAACCAGATTGCCGCCATGTTCCTCGACGCCACTGCTGACATCGTCCCCAACTGGAAACTTGCCACGCCCGACCCGATGGTCACCGTGGGACGCCTCTGCAAGCCCTTCCCGATTGAGATGATCATCCGTGGCTACCTCACCGGCAGCTCATGGCGCACCTACAAGAGCGGCCAACACACCATCTGCGGTGTGCAGATCCCCGATGGCATGAAAGAACACCAGCGTTTCGCCGAGCCCATCATCACCCCGACCACCAAGGCCGAGGAAGGCCACGACGAGGATATCTCACGCGAGGAAATCATCAGCCGTGGACTCATCAGCGAGAGCGATTATGTGCAGATTGAGGACATCACCCGTAAGCTCTTCCAGCGCGGCACTGAAATTGCTGCCAAGCAAGGCTTGATTCTCGTCGACACGAAATACGAGTTCGGCAAGATTGGCGACCAAATCGTGCTGATGGACGAGATTCACACACCCGACTCGTCGCGCTACTTCATCGCCGACCAATACGAGGAACGCTTCGCCAAGGGCGAGCCGCAGGTGCAACTCTCCAAGGAGTTTGTCCGCGAGTGGCTGATGGCCAACGGCTTCCAAGGCAAGGAAGGACAGCAAGTGCCGGAGATGACACCCGAATATGTCAACAGTGTTTCAGAGCGCTACATCGAACTCTACGAAAAGGTCACGGGACACAAGTTTGAGAAGGCTCCCGATTCGGAAGACCTTGTCAAGCGTATTGAGAACAATGTTTTGAATTACCTGAAGCTGTAGGTTTCACTATGGCTTATGGCCTATGACTAGGGCCGCTTTCACAAAGGTGAGGGTGGCCATAGTCTTTTTATCACAGGCCTATTTCAATAAAATGCCCATCCTTGAAATTGACCACGCTGCGGTAGCCAGAGCTTTTCAAGGCTTCCTCTGCAGCGTCAAATTCGAGGGTGATTTCGCTGAAATGATGTGCATCAGCGGAGATGATGGCGGGAACACCCATCTTGCAGGCCTCCTCCATCAGCCAAGGCGAGGGATAAAAGCCGTTGTAGCGTTTCTTGTAGATGCCGCGTGTGTTGATCTCCATGACCAAACCTTTCTCGCGGATGAGGTCGAGGGTTTCGAGGGCTAATTTGCGGTACCATGGCTCGTCTTCGTGAAAATAGCGGTCGCGGTTGTGCATCTTGATTTTGTCGAAGTGGGCGATGATGTCAAACTGCTCGTTCTCAATCATTTCATTCGACTGCTCGAAGAATCTACGCACAGCACGACGGATGTCGCCACCAAAGAACTTCTGCAATCCTTCGTCATAGACTTCCCACTTGGGGCCATCGATGAACCAGATTTTTTCTGAAAGTGTCGGCCCTTCGACAGGCTCAGGGACCTTATCTACTACTAAATGCACCCCACCAATCAGATAATCAAGGTGATACTTCTCCTTGGTTACTGCAAAAGGCTCGGAAACACCCGTAAGGTAATCAGCCTCCAAGGCGCAATAGATGTCAATTTGGTCCTTAAACTCCTCCTTCAACTGGGCTATTTCGGCCACATAGCTGGGCATATCAGCCGATTTCACCGAGAATGTATTATCGAAAGGTAGCGGGCTGTGTTCCGAAAAACCAATCGTAGTCAAACCTTGACGGACAGCCTCTTCCACGATTTCGCGAGGCTGGGATTTGCCGTCGCTATAAACGCTATGCGTATGTAAATTGAAATTCTGCATAATTGAAACAAATTATGGACGCATTCGATGCGTCCCTACAAGGTTGAAATTACTTTATAAACCTTGTCGCCACGACGCACCAGCGACTTCACGGGAATCGAGCAATACTCGCCTTTGACGGTTTGTTGTACATTGCCCAAGTCCACACGGATTTCGGTAAGTGTGTCCTCATAGACACCAGTCGTCGGACCGATGATCATGATTTGTTCACCGAGTTTGAGGTCGTTGCTGTCCATACGAATTTCGGCCACGCCTAACTTGCTGTAATAATTGGTAATGAGCCCAATATACTCCTTGCTTTGTGTGGCGTGTGAACCATATTGTTTCGACCACTCGAAGGTGCGACGACCCAGATAATAGCCGTCCCAGAAGCCCCGGTTATAAACGCTCTTCAACCGTTCCATCCAAGCATCGATTTTCTCTTGCGTGAAGGTGCCTTCCTGAATGGCTTTCACCGCCTCGCTGTAGACCGACACTGTCAGCTTGGTGTACTCCGGCGAGCGACCGCGGCCTTCGATTTTCAGTACTTCCACACCCGCATCCAAGACTCTATCCAAAAAAGGCAGCGTGCAGAGGTCTTTAGGCGACATGATATACTCATTATCGAGCATCAATTCATAGCCTTCCTCGTGTTCGCGCACGTCGTAGCCGCGACGGCAGAGCTGCATGCAAGCGCCACGGTTGGAGGACGAGTTATAGATGTCCTGGCTTAAATTACACTTGCCCGAGATGGCCATACAAAGCGCGCCATGGCAGAACACTTCGATACGCACCAAGTCGCCATGAGGGCCACGGATCTGTTGACGTTCAATCTCTTCGGTGATGTGGCGCACTTGGTCGATGTTAAGTTCGCGGGCGGTCACCATCACATCGGCAAACTGGGAGTAATAGCGCACCGCTTCCAAGTTGGTGATATTGCACTGCGTCGACATGTGCACCTCGACGCCGATTTGTCGGGCATATTGTATCACGCTTTGGTCAGAGGCAATGATGGCCGAGATACCGTTAGCCTTGATGGCATCCAGGAGTTGATGCATCTCCTCCATCTCCTCATCATAGATGATGGTATTGACTGTAACATAGCTTTTTACGTTATGTTCTTTGCAGGTTTCAGCCAATTGGTGCAAGTCGTCAAGAGTGAAATTCTTTGCTGAGCGCGAGCGCATGTTGAGTTTGCCGATGCCGAAGTAAACGCTACCAGCACCAGCCTGTATGGCGGCTGACAGGGCTTCGTAAGAGCCCACGGGGGCCATGATTTCGATGTTTGGTTTCATCTTTTTTCATTAGGGCGGCCCTTCGACAGGCTCAGGGACCGCAGTACTACAAAAAAACCAGCCTGAAACTCAAGCTGGCTTTGACAAAGTCGGGATGACAAGATTCGAACTTGCGGCCTCTTCGTCCCGAACGAAGCGCGCTACCGGGCTGCGCTACATCCCGAACCGTTTTGCGCTGCAAAATTACACAATATTTTGATATGGTGTGCAATTAATTGGTCAGAATTTTCTTTTCCGTCAAAAACTGATAATGCCCAAATGCTCCAAAAGAATCTTCAAACCGATGAGAATCAATATAATACCACCAATTATCCCAGCCGACTTCTCATATTTCGAACCGAAGACATTACCAATCTTGACACCCAAGACAGAGAAAAGGAAGGTAGTAAGGCCGATGACCACTACCGATGACCACAGCTTCACCTGGATGCAAGCGAACGAAACACCCACTGCCAAGGCATCAATGCTGGTGGCGATGGCCAATAGCAACATGGTCTTGAAATCGAGGGCACCGTTTTCTTTGCCTTCTTCTTCCTTACCCCAAATGGCTTCCCGAATCATGTTGGCACCAATAAGGAAAAGAAGACCAAAGGCAATCCAATGGTCGTAGGCTTCAATCATCTCCTGGAACTGTGCACCCAAGAAATAGCCAATCGTGGGCATCAAAGCCTGGAAAAAGCCAAACCAAAGGCCACAGACCAAAGCCATACGCCATGAAAACCGCTTAGTAGTCAAGCCTTTGCAGATGGAGACCGAGAAGGCATCCATGGAGAGACCAATGGCAATCAGTAATAGTTCGATGAAGCTCATTTCACTATAATTGTGGGGCAAAAATAGCACATTTTGTTGGCGACTCATTAAAAAAACTTTATTTTTGCAATCAACAAAATCCTTTTCTGCTATGAAAAAGACCTTATTCCTTATGCTTGCCCTGCTGTTGGCCGTGGGCGGCATGGCTCAAGAAAAGAAAGCCAAAAAAGAAAAGACCTACAACGAAAAAGGCGAAATCATCAAGAAAGGCTGGAACTTCGGACCCCTGCCCGTGGTGGGCTATGATGCCGACCTGGGCTTCCAGTACGGCGTGACTTGCGACATCTTCAACTTCGGCGACGGTTCGCGTTATCCCCTCTACAATTACAAATTTAACGTTGAAGCTTCGCGCTACACCAAAGGCTCGGGTGTGTTCCGCTTCTATAGCGACATGCCCTATGTCGTAAAAGACACCAAGCTCTTCTTTGATGTGACCTATTTCTACGCCAAAAAATACGAGTTCTTCGGCTTCAACGGCTTCGAAGCCAGCACCTTCGACCCATACGCAGGCATTGAAGGGGTCAAAAGTGGCTATCACCTCCTCAACCGCAACCAATTCCGCTTTGTAGGAAGTATGCAGAGACCGTTCTTTGGGGTGCCCAACCTCTATTGGACAGCGGGCTTGGCCTACTATAACACCAAAGTCGACCGCATCAATTTGGAAGGCTATGAAGACCAAGTAACCTTGTATGAAGAATATACCGCGAACAACATCATCAAGGAAGATGAGGCCCATGGCGGCAACACCACGCAAATCCGTCTCGGCATGTTGTACGACAGCCGCGACCACAACAGCGACCCGACCAAAGGCATCTACGCTGAAGCCACATTAGTGGGCGCTCCCGATTTCATCGACCGCAAGGGCTACAGCAACCTGTCGTACACCTTCTTATGGAGACAATACATCCCAGTCTATAAAGACAAACTGACCTTCGCCTATCGTTTGGGCGCCCAAAACCGCCTCGCGGGCAAGACCCCGTGGTATATGATCAACAACTTGAACACTATGTTCTTCAAAAAGATGTACACCGAGGGTTTGGGCGGCAGTGTGACCTTACGCGGCGTGAACCGTAATGGTGTCATTGGCGAGGGCTTTGCCTTTGCCAATTTGGAAATGCGCTGGCGTATCGTGGGCTTCCAGTTCATTAACCAAAACTGGCTAGTTGCTTTGAATCCCTTCTTCGATGCCGGTATGGTGACACAACCTTTCAGAGAGGAAGAAATGAAGGAGGCTGGCGGTTCTGGCATACCTAACTACGAACCTGCTTTTGAATGCTATGCTGGCAAAGAAGGACTTCACATGAGTGCAGGCTGCGGCCTCAAGCTCATCATGAACCGCAATCTTGTCGTCTCCGTCGACTTAGGTCGCGCGTTAGACAAACGCGACGGCGAGAAACTAAAGACGTTTATCGGGTTTAATTATATATTCTAAAAACTAAAGGGCTGCCGGATGGCAGCCCTTTAGTTTTTACTTCGCTTTGCCTTGGTTGGCGACGGCGGCCATCAGTGCGGCCACTTTCTCAGGATCTCCCAAGAAGAAGTCCTTTTGTAACTTCATGTTGTCGTCAAACTCGAAGACATACGGGATGCCTGTCGGAATGTTGAAGGCGATGATTTCGTCGTTGCTCATACCTTTCAGCACCTTCACCACACCGCGCAAGCTGTTGCCGTGAGCCACCACCAACACTTGGTCGTGAGTCTCAAAGGCCTTCATGATGTTGTTTTCATAGTAAGGCATCACACGCTCGATGGTGTCGCAGAGGGCCTCGGTGAGCGGGATCTGCTCGTCGGTGAGTTCGGCATAGCGTGGGTCCATGCGAGGGCTCTTGGGGTCGTTCATCTCCAACGCGGGCGGACGCACATCGAAGGCACGGCGCCACAGGCGCACTTGCTCGTCACCGTATTTCTCGGCGGTCATCTTCTTGTCGAGGCCTTGCAGTTGGCCATACGACTTCTCGTTAAGACGCCATGACTTGTACACCGGCAGCCAGTCCATGTCCATGGCTTCGAGAGCCAAGTTCAAGGTCTTGATGGCACGCTTCAGATAAGAGGTGAAGCAGATTTCAGGCTTGTAGCCGTTCTCTTTCAGCGTTTTACCAGCTTCGATGGCTTCTTGGACGCCTTTTTCCGAAAGGTCCACATTGGTCCACCCCGTGAAGAGGTTCAATTTGTTCCATTCACTTTCTCCGTGACGGATGAGGATAAGTTTCTTCATATTGATTAAGTATTAATTGTTGTTGTTTTCTCTTTTTGCTCTATGTCGCTTAGGCTGTTCTTCTTCTCCTTCAGGCTTCTCCTCCCCTTGCTGTGTTGCCGTTGGAGCGACCACGGGCATCTCCGCCTCGATACGACGAAAGATGTCGGCCTTGTCCTTTGGGCGAGCCTCGTCATTCCACTTGAAACCTGGCAGATAGCGGTCGTTTTCCTTCAGGTCATCTTCAGGATACATAGTCTCAGTGATGTCCTTGAACCCCTTGATCTTGTCGACGCTGTTGTCTTTCATCTCGATGACCATGGTCGTCGACTTCGACACATCGATGCCGATGGTCCCGCCTTCGTCATCGCGAATCCAATAGATGGTCTCGGCTTTGTCGCCGTCAACGTTGACACGATGAATGCTACCGCTCTTGAAACGCGAAATGATGTCACGACCCTTGATTTGGTTGAAGCCCTCGATAGAATCTTGCGAGATGATGAAGGCATTCCCCTTTTGCAGCACCCAGTCGACATTATGGTCCTTGAGTTTGATGTCGATGTCGGTGCCCGACATCTGGCTGTCCTCGGCCCACAAGATAGGGGCTACGCGCATGCGGATGGTGGAATCGGCCATCAGATAGGTCAAGGTGTCGCACTTGCCCTGCATGTCCGACTTGAAGAAACGAACATTTCGGCGTGCGATGAGCTTTTTGGCCTCCTCCTTTTGCTTGTCGAAGTACATGAACAGCGTGTCGCCATGAATGTAAAGCGAGTCGCCACCATCATAGCTGATGGCATAGGCGCTGTCGGTGGCATAGGAAAAGCCCCTGTTCTCCCACATCTCCACATAGTCGCCTCGCATAACGACCTTATACGAGGTATCGATCATGTCCACCTGGCTATAGGCCTGCGCCAGCCCAAGATTGCGGTCATAGAAGATGGAATCCGACCACATCAGCTGGGTCTCGTTATGCATAAAGGGTCGTTTGTCGAGATATACATGATCTTCGTTGACAAGATAATAGCCATGCTTCCCTTCCAACACATTTTCCTTGTTGATGATGGTTGTAGGTCCCTCAAACCACATCTTTTCGATGTCGGTGTTGTAAAACAAGGTGTCGGTATACATCTGGTACTTAGGGCTATAGACCTCCACATTCTCAAAAAACGAGAACTCTTTCAGCCGGTCGCGGTAATAGCCGTAATGGCTTTTCAGGGTTTTGTCGCCACGAACCGTGGTAGCGCTGTCGGGATAACTGGCCAGATGCAGGTTGCGGTCGTAGGTCAGGTATTCGGTGTAGAGCGTGGTGGAATCGTCACGCAGCCTTACGTTGTCGTGAAACTCGGCGAAACGCATGTTGCCATCATAGTTCAACAGGTCGCTGAAGATCTCCACGCTGTCGTTGACGATGATATGGACGTTTTGATACGCGTCGAAGCTATTGGTTCTCTGGTAAAAATAGGCACTGTCGCAAAAGAAATAAGCGGAGTCGTGACGCATCTTCACGTGACCGATGAGTTTCTGCATCTCGCCCTGACTCTTCGAGAAGGTGGCCTTGTCGTAATGCTCAATGTGGATACGGGTCTTCTTGCGCTGCACAGTATCCTGCCCTTGTGCCACAAGCATTTGTGACAGCAGGAGAAACAATGATGTAATAAACAGCGCTTTACCTTTCATGGTGCATTAATAACGTGCAAAATTACGATTATTGTCGGAATTAAAGGTGCATCGCATAAAAAAGTGGAGACGGTGTGCACTCCGTCTCCACAGAACAATGCATTCAAGATGATTACAAATTACATTGTCTTAGCCCATGTGTCCTTCAGCGCCACGGTGCGGTTGAAGACCAGATGACCCGGCGTGCTATCCTTGTCGACCGTGAAGTAACCGATACGCTGGAACTGGAAGTGGTCGAGCGGCTTGGCGTCGGCCAGGTATTCCTCCACGTAGCAAACGGGACGAATCTCCAGTGAGTTGGGGTTCATCATCTCCTTCATGGCTTCCAACGCGGTCTTGCCTTCGCCTTGCAGGCGGGCCAGTTCGTCGCGCGGGTTCTCCACCTTCCAGAGTCGGTCGTACATACGCACTTCGGCTTCGAGACAACGCTCGCAGCTCACCCAATGGATGGTACCTTTCACCTTGCGGTTGGCACCAGGCATGCCGCTCTTGGTGTCGGGATCGTATTCTGCATATACCTCCACGACCTCGCCATTCTCGTCCTTCTTGCAACCCGTGCATTTCACGATGTAGGCGTTCTTGAGGCGCACCTCGTTGCCAGGCGTCATGCGGAAGTATTTCTTCGGAGCGTCTTCCATGAAGTCCTCCTTCTCGATCCACAGCTCGCGGCTGAAAGCGATCTTGTGGCTGCCAGCGCTCTCGTCTTCCGGGTTGTTGATGGCTTCCATCTCCTCAATCTGTCCTTCAGGATAGTTGGTGATGACGAGCTTCACTGGGTTGACCACGGCGGCCACACGGTTGGCGGTGGCATTGAGGTCCTCACGAATGGCACTCTCCATCAGGGCAAAGTCGTTCAAGGCATCGTAGGTGGTATAGCCAATCTTGTCGATGAACTTGTGGATGCCGTTCGGCGTGTAACCACGACGACGGAAGCCGCAGATCGTGGGCATACGCGGGTCGTCCCAGCCGCTCACCAGACCCTCGTTGACGAGGACAAGCAGGTTACGCTTGCTCAAGAGGATATAGTTGAGGTTCAGCTTGTTGAACTCGGTCTGACGCGGACGGTTGTCGTCCATGTTATCGCCCTCGCCACGAATCTCCTTGAGCCAGTCGACAAACAGGTCGTAGAGTGGGCGGTGCACCACAAACTCAAGCGTGCACAAGGAGTGGGTGACACCCTCAAAGTAGTCGCTCTGTCCATGGGCGAAGTCGTACATCGGGTAGGCGTGCCACTTGGTGCCCGTGCGGTGATGCGGCGTGTCGACGACACGATAGATGATAGGATCGCGGAAGTGCATGTTCGGGTTGGCCATGTCGATCTTGGCACGAAGCACCATTTTACCTTCACCGATCTCGCCGTTGTTCATCTTGTTGAACAGGTCGAGCGACTCCTCGACGGGACGGTTGCGGTAGGGACTCTCAATACCTGGTTGCGTTGGCGTGCCTTTCTGAGCAGCAATCTCTTCCGAGCTCTGCTCGTCGATGTAAGCCTTGCCGCGTTTGATCAGCTCTATGGCAAAATCCCAGAGTTGCTGGAAGTAATCGGAGGCGTAGTATTCGTTGCCCCACTGGTATCCAAGCCATTGGATGTCCTCTTTGATGGCGTCGACATACTCCATATTCTCCTTGGTGGGGTTGGTGTCGTCGAAGCGCAGGTTGCACACGCCACCATGTTGGGCAGCGATGCCGAAGTCGAGGCAAATGGCCTTGGCGTGGCCGATGTGGAGGTAACCGTTCGGCTCTGGGGGAAAGCGTGTCTGTACACGTCCGCCGTTCTTGCCGTTGGCGAGGTCTTCTTCCACTTTCGCTTCAATAAAATTGAGCGACTTCTTTTCTTCTTTTACTTCTTCTGGGTTTGTCATATCTCTAAACTCTAAACTTTAAACTCTAATATTAATAAGCTTTGTATTTGTCACCCGTCTTCTCGATGAGGATACGATAGTACTCATCGCTATACTTGGGGTGTTCGCTCTTGATGGGCGTGTATTTGCTGCCGGGTTGGGTGGGTTGGGCGGTGTTGAGATTGCCGTCGACATACTTCATGAACAGCTCCTGATAAAACTTCTTCCAGGTTTTAACGAGTTTAGTGGCAGCGTTGTTGGAGAACTGCGTGAGTTCCCTGATTTGAGCCTCTCTGCCCTTGATGGTGTTGACGTACTCGTCCAAGGCGGGGATTTCTCTATTTACCCAACCTTCCTCCAACTCACGCTGACGTTTCCTAATTTCAGGGTGGATGTAGTCATACTTGGTGTAAGCCCAGTTGCTCATCTGGTTGAAGGTCCAGAAAGCGGAGGTCTCCGACCACTCACTCATCGAGCCATTGCCCTCGCGGAAGCACTCAGGGATCTCGGTCATGCAGGTGTACATCGGGCAGTAAACGGTGTTGTCGGTGTCGTCGACGCCAAACCAAATGATACCACCGATGGGCCATTCCCAATTGCCACGGCTTTGGGCCACGAAGCTGAAGCCCGTCTGCTGGGTAGCGGTGGTGCGCTCGTGAACATAAGTCACGCCATCGACTTCCCAGTCCATGGGACGCCAACGATAGGGGCAGTGGAACGGGCCAGCGCCCACGTCTTGCGACATATCGAGGTCGGTGCCTTCGAGGTGGTCGCGCATGAAGTCCATCATGTCGAGCACGCTTACCTTCTTGTTGGGCTTCACCCAAAGAGGCATACGGTTGGTCGGGAAGTTGTCGGGAGTCTGGCACATATTGGCTGTGTATGGCTGAACGCGCTTGATGTCGCGACCTGTGGCATAGCCCCAATAGTCCTTCATGTTATCGGTCACCTTGTTGAACATGGCCCACACGCGAAGGTCGCAGAAACGGGCACCGTCGAAAGTAACGGGGTTGTAGACATCGGAGAATGAGAACTTGTCATCAGGACCGTTATACAGCTTGGCTTGCTTGGCGAAGCTGATGACGTCGTCGGCATAGACACAGTCGATGTTCGGGTCTTTCAAGAGCTTGTCGATGTTCTTGAAGGTGATGCTGGTCTTGCACTTGCGTGAGGCCAAGGGGAAAGTGGTGATGCGTGCCTGGTTGGCGTGACCGCTCACATAGCCGTCGGGAATGCGGCGGGCCACCCACACGGCACCTTTGCTAGCCTTGCCTTTGCCAATCATCTCGAGAATCCAGCACTCTTCGGTATCGGAGATGGAAAATGACTCACCCTCGCTGACATAACCGTAGTTGGCCACCAGCTCACCCATGCATTTGATGGCTTCGCGGGCGGTCTTGGCACGCTGCAAAGTGATGTAAATCAGGCTACCATAGTCGATAATGCCAGGGCTTTCCCAGAGGCTCTCGATACCACCGTAGGTTGTTTCGCCAATAGCCAATTGATATTCATTCATGTTACCGACCACGTTGTAGGTGTGGGCCACCTGCGGGATTTGGCCACGATACATGCCACCGTCCCAGTCGTAGACGTCAAGCATGGCGCCAGCCGGCCAGTCTTTGGCAGGATAATGGTAAAGCTCGCCATACAGCACATGGCTGTCGGCGGCGTAACTGATCATGCAGGAGCCATCAGTTGAGGCACCTTTGGTGATAAGAAAGTTGGTGCAGGCGTTGGCTTTTCCAAAGGAAAAAACGAGTACCAAAGCCAGGATTGCAGGGAATACTTTTTTCATATTGGTAGATTTTATTGTTTGTTGCATAAAAAAACGCCACAAAGATAGGAAAATAATCGCACTCCAAAAGAAATAATACAACATTGTTGATTTACAATAATATATCCGACAACAAACGACAACAAACGACTGCTGTCGACTACAAACGTTTGTTCAACGGCTTGGTCTTGAAAGGGATTGCATTTTTGCAGCGGAAAAAACTAATACCAACCGTAAAAATGAAAAATAATGCTTACTTTAGCACATTGAACGCAATCCAAAGCATGGCGCAGCAAACCTTTACTAACCAGAAACTTGAGTTCGTCGAAGAACTGGTGCTCTACACCGACGCGCATATCTTCCTCACAGGAAGAGCGGGCACAGGTAAGACCACCTTTCTGAAGAACCTGCCACTGAAGACCTACAAGCGCATGGTCGTGGTGGCCCCCACAGGTGTGGCGGCCATCAACGCTGGCGGACAGACCATCCACTCGTTCTTCCAGCTGCCTTTTGGGCCGCAACTGCCTGAAAACGCATTGGGCAATAGCTACAATGCAAAAACATTGGCAGCACAATACCAAAAACTCAACAAGAAGAAAATCAACTTGATGCGCAGCCTCGACCTGCTCATCATCGACGAGATCAGTATGGTGCGCGCCGATGTCTTGGATGCCATCGATGCGGTGTTGCGCCGTGTGCGCCGTTCGCAGAAACCCTTTGGCGGTCTGCAACTGCTGATGATTGGCGATGTACACCAGTTGGCGCCTGTGGCCAAACCCGAGGAATGGGAAGTGTTGTCGCCGTATTACGACACACCTTATTTCTTCGGTAGCCAGGTGCTGAAAAAGGCGCCCTATGTCTGTGTGGAACTAGAGCATATCTACCGCCAACACGACGACGACTTCATCTCTTTGTTGAATAAGGTGCGCAACAACCAAATGGATGCCGATTGTGTAAGGGTGCTCAATAGCCGCTTCAAACCTGGTTTTGTGCCAAAGGACGAAGAAGGCTACATCACCCTGACCACCCACAACTACCAAGCCGACCAGATCAACGAGTCGAAACTGGCTGCCATCAAAGAGAAACCTTTGATTTTCAATGCGGAAGTCCACGGCACCTTCCCTGAAAACACCTACCCTACCAAGGAAGAATTGGAGCTGAAAGTCGGGGCGCAGGTGATGTTTGTCAAAAACGACCCCACCCCAGATAAGGCTTTCTTCAATGGTAAGATTGGGCGGTTGGTGGGCTACGATGAAAAGGAAGGCACTGTGACCGTGTTGAGCGATGGTGAGCGCATCACCGTGCCTAAGCTGAAATGGCAGAACATGGAATACACCATCAACGCTGAGAACCAGGATATCGAAGAGAAGGAAATCGGCAGCTTCACCCAAATCCCTTTGCGTCTGGCTTGGGCGGTCACCATCCACAAGAGCCAAGGCCTCACCTTCGACAAGGTCATCGTCGACGCCGGACAAGCCTTCGCCCACGGACAGGTCTACGTCGCCCTCAGCCGTTGCACCTCATTGGAAGGCCTCGTGCTGAAGACACGCATCAGCTCCAACGCCTTGGTCAACGACTATTCCGTCAACCATTTCGTGGAAATGCTTCCCGAGAAGGAACCCACACAAGAGAAAGTCGACCAACTGCGCCACGATTACGAGTTGGAGACCATGCTCGAACTCATCGACTTCGACGGCATCTACAAGGACTTCGGCCGACTGATGAAGGTGGTTTACGATAATGACACCCTCTTTGAAGGCGCGATGATCCAAGACCTCTCGCAGCGACGCAACAAGATACACGAAGAGCTTTGTTCGATCGGCATCAAGTTCGAAGGCCAGATCAGAAAACTGCACGACCAAGCGCCTTCGTGCGAGCACAATCCAGCCTTGCAGGAGCGTTTGATAAAAGGCGTAGCCTATTTCGATGAGCACTTGAAAGCCATCGCCAAGGGTTTGTTCGACTTACCTTTCAAGACCGACAACCAAGCTCTCAACGAGCAAATTACTGAGGCATTGAAATTGCTCAAAGAAGACATCTATCTGAAAGGTTGCTGTTTGGAAGCCTGCAAAGACGGCTTCACGGTCAAGGAATACCAAAAGACCAAGTCGGTGAAAGCCATCGAGGCAGAGAAAAGCGGGAAGAAGAAGGTAGAGATTAAATTTGAGCCAAGCAAAAATGGCAGCCTGTATTCCATTTTATTGTCATGGCGTGCGGCACGAGCTGAAGCCGACGATGTGCCCCCTTCTAACATCGCGCCTATCAGAACCCTCAAAGCTATTGCTTCTGAAAAGCCCGTCACACTGTCGGAATTGAGGACAATAGAAGGCATGGGGACCAAACGCATTCGAAACTTTGGCGCAGAGATTCTTGACATTGTTCTGCGCTCAATGGGTAAAGCCCCCGAAACCGCTCGTCTTGAAGAGGAGACAGAAGAACCCGAGAAAAAAGAGAAGAAACAAAAAGGCGAAACCTACCTCCTCACCAAATCGATGTTCGACAATGGCATGTCGATCGAGGCCATTGCCAAGGAACGGGGTCTAGCCATAGCCACAATACACGGTCACTTGGCCCACTTGGTAAGACAAGGTGAACTTGAAGCATCACAGATTGTTGAAAAAGAGAAATACAACGAGATCCTGGACTATTTCGAGTCCACGTTCGACCTCAGTCTGGGCGCAGCCAAGGATGTGCTTGGAGAAAACTACGATTACTGGGAAATCCGCATGGTACTCGCCGAACTAGAACGGGAGCATTTCTTCGACAACCCACCACAAGAGGAGGACTAAACCAAAGAAAGCGTGTCGAAGACACGCCATCCTATTTACCCCACATGCAGTGTGGGGAGACACACACCACCCCATCTACCCCACATGCAGTGTGGGACGACACAGACCATCCACCCCACATGCAGTGTGGGGCCCACAAAACACATCACCATGAGCTACACAACATCATACTACCACATCGTCATCCGCACCTACCGAAGCGAACCCACCATCAACGAAGAATACGAACGGGAACTATACGCATACATATACGGCATAGCAAAGAATCTGAAATGCCAAACCTACCGCATAGGCGGTATAGCAGACCATATACATATGTTTGTATCCTTGCCGTCATACTTGTCACTAGCTTCATTCGTGCAGCGAGTGAAGACAGACAGCAGCAAGTGGATGAAAGCAAATCCACATTTCCCAGAATATCGTGGTTGGGGACGAGAATATGCCGGATTCAGCTACAGTCTGCGTGACAAGGACATGATTGTAGGTTATATCATGAAGCAGAAGGATCATCACCGTAAGAAGACTTTTACCGAGGAGCATCGAGGGTTCCTGACGGAGAACGGAGTTAGTATCGACGAGCGATACTTTCTACGAGATGACTAGTAGTAGCGTGTCTTCGACACGCGGCCTGGAGAGTCGGGCGGTGTGGAGAGCAGGGCGTTGTAGGACGCACGCCCCCACACTGCGCGTATGGGGATAATGGGATAGCGTGTCTCGACACGCGGTTTTCTTCCGTTTAGTTGGTTCTGTTTAGAATTACGGCTCTGGCAACTGATTCTGTTGCGGCACAATGATGGCACAGATGATGTAAGCCAGAAGGCCAGCGCCACCCATGAAGGTAAAGATGACCCATAAAAGACGGATCAAGGTGGGGTCCACCTCAAAGTATTCGCCAAGTCCGCCACACACGCCGCAGAGCTTCTTGTCGGCCATCGAACGATAGAGTTTCTTGTTGTTCATTTTATCTTGTTTTTTAGTTCGTGGCTGCAAAAATACACAGAATTTCTTACCCCGAAAGAGGGAAAACAAGTTTTTTGTACATCAAAAAGTTTGTAATCCATTCTATCAACACATTGATTATCAGAGCAAATATACTGGAATAGTTTGTAATGACCTTTTCCGGTGTAAAAAAGCCCAATTTTAGTTATACTTTTGCGTTTGAAAAACGAACGCATTATGAACAGCCTTTTGGTCATGATCAACAAACGCTTTTTGCTCTTACTCGGAGTGGTCCTGCTCCTTCCCGCTTGCAATACCTTGGTCATCAGCAACGGCACCGATGAAGCCGAAGGGTGGTTCAATAATTTCAGGATTGTCGCCGTTAGGCCAAAGCAGTAGATTCAAAATTCAAAGATTTAAAGATTTAAAATTCAATAATTTATGAAAATCAAATTTATCATCCTCGGTTTGCTCGTCGCCATTGCGGTACCCGCCTTCGCGCAGCGCGACACCATCCGAAGTAACAAGAATGAGTTCAGTTTCGGCTACGGCGTGAAACCTTCAAGCAGTTTCCGTTATAGCCCAGGCCATCACTATTATCCCTTGGAAGAACATGTTGGTGCCATTTATGCTACCTACACGCGCCGCCTCACCAAGGTCATCGGCATCGGAGCCACCTATTGCCTCGACCCGCGCGTCTTCACCTATTATGAAAAACCCAGCACCAAAGAAGGCCTTATTTGCCACCTTGGAGAGACAAGCCACACGCTCATGGTCCACCTCAAAATCAACTGGCTCAACACCAAGTATGTGAACCTCTACAGCAAAGTCGGGCAAGGCATCATGGCTTGGGGCTACAACCTCAAGGAATACCAACCCGACGTGTTTGAAATCGACATGCCGTCCAACAAATTCACAGACAGGATTGACTACGCCTACCAGTTTGTTCCCATTGGGGTGGAAGTCGGCACGAAGCAATACGCTGGTTTCATCCAATGCGGCTTGGGTATGGAAGGCATCATCAGCATCGGTTTTCGTTATGGACTAAAAGATAAGGAGTAAACGCCATGAAAAGACACTTGATATTTTGCATCGCCCTCGTAGCCGTGATGGCCTCTTGCGTGAAAGAGCCGTCCATCCTTCGTCGCCTTACCGCCGAAGACGCTGCTGCCATCCCTTATCATATAGGACAAACGGTCAACTTCATGGACGAAAATGGCGACACACTGAATTTCACCGTCACCTACGATAAGACAAAACCCTTCTCGGAAGACTTTTGGGAATACCCCTACGACGCTAAAATGTCTATCATCCGCCAGCCCTGGTGTTATTCTCGAACTGTGGGACTGCGCCGCGATTCCGATAGCAACAACCCTGAGTTGATATTCACAGTGATTCCCGAAAAATTCCTGTATTTCAACTGGAACTATGAAATGGGAATAACGCTACCGTACATCGATCTCAAAGGTGAGACGGAGACCGTGGATGTGAATGGCGTGACCTACGAAGATGTACATGTCAGCTCATCCTCTGGCGACTATTGGCATCTGTGGTATTACAGCGATGAAGTCGGGCTGATTGCCGTAAAAAACGAGAGACACTCTTTAACGCTAATACCTTGATAGGAGGTTGACCCAATGAAAAAGTCGGGAAAGCAAAGGTGCTTCCCCGACTTTTTTATAGCCCCGAAATCGAAGATTAGCTACGCTGAATGCAAAGCATTTCGACGTAGTCAAAGGGCGACCTTATCACACCCCGACATGTAATGTCGGGCTTCAAATAATAACGGATATTAATCTCTTTCAAAAACCTCATTATACTCTTTCCCTTCAGGGGGCATAGGCAAATCCTCTTCAGAAACGACCGTAAAGACATAAACCAACTCTTTCTCGCTCTTGGTCTCCCTGATGTATTGCCGCTTCAACTTCGGATTTGCTCCCAATAGCCCCAGCGTCTCCGCCATCTTCCGCTTGAGGGTCTTCTCCGGCGTGTCGCCAAACGCCACATGCCACCAATATCGCCTCGTGATCTCACCCTTGCCATTCATGACATGCAGGTGCGCGACAGGGTGCAGCATCTTGTTGCCTTGGTGCAGCTCCACATACATGGCCCGCCCCACGATATTGCCCCGCTCATTGACGATGGGCAGAAATTCGATGGGATTCACTTCAGGCATAAACCGGCGCGGACCTTCTATTTTAGAGGGCGAGGCAACGGCCACATGTTCCTCAATAGGCTGTTCCTGTGCCGTCGGCTCGGGCTGCTCTTCGACGATTCTTCGGGGGCGTTTCTCTATTGTTGTCGAGGCTTTGGCGGATTTGTCATTAATAATTTGAGTAAGCTCCATAGGCTCAAACGACACTTCCTCCACTTTTATCCTCTCCGAGCCTTTCAACTCGATGACGTCGCCCGCCTTCTTCCCAATCAACATCTTGGCAATGGGTGAGATGAAGGAGATAAGGCCTTTGTTCACATCGGCTTCGTCCACACCCACAATACGCACCACACGCCCATTGTAGCGCACCCACGCCCCGAAGCTCACCGCCTCCTTGTTGGACTTGGAAAGGTCGACTTCCACGGCGTTATTGATACGGTCGACGAGCAACTTGATTGAAGCGTCGAGGAAGTTGACCATGATGTAGTTGTCGCCCGCCTTGACGCGCTCTGCCTCAAAGCCGTTCAGCTCCTCTTTGAGTGCCTCGAGCCCTTCTTTCGTGACATAGTTGGGCACGCCTTCGGGCAAATATGCCCGCATCGGCACCCTCGGAATCTCTTCTTGGTCGCCTTCTTTGATGAAACCCCTACTCATAGGAGAGGCTTTTCTTATTTGATCACCAATTCCTTGATGATGTTGTCGCACTTACCCACCTTCTCGATGCACCAGAGCAGGTAGCGGGCGTCCATGCAGATGGTGCGCTGCACCTTGTTCTCGAAGCTGAGGTCGCCGCTCATGGCTTCCCAGTTGCCGTCAAAGGCCAGACCGATAAGGTTGCCCTCGCCGTCGATAACGGGACTGCCCGAGTTACCACCCGTGATGTCGTTGGTGGTGATGAAGTTGACAACCAATTCACCATTCTCGTTGGCATAGCGGCCATAGTCCTTCTTGGCCACGAGGTCGCGCACATCCTGCGGGATGTCGAACTCCCAGTTGCCAGGCACGTACTTGGCCATCACACCGTCCATGGTGGTGTAGTAGTTATAGTTGACGGCATCGGCGGCCTTGTAGGGCTCCACAGTGCCGTAGGTCAGGCGCATGGTGAAGTTGGCATCGGGATAAAAGTTGCGGTCACTCTGCATCTCCATCAAGCCTTTCATGTAGAGACGCTCGCCTTTGTTGCCAAGGTTTTGGGCTTCCTCATAGCGGGCGTACAAGGTCTGATACGAGTCGATGATGTTCGTCGTGAGGGCAAAAATCGGGTCTTTGTCCAAGGCTTTAGGCTTCTGCATCCATTTCTCGAGACGGGCCTTGTCGGTGAAGATGGACTTCTCGAAGGCCTTGGCCACATAGGCGCTGAAATCGCCATTGTTTTCCAAACCGATGCGAAGAACCTCGCTAGGCATGAGCTTGGCAGGGATGTTCTTGTAGAACAAGCCGAGCAAGGCTGCGGTCACGTCTTGGTCAAGCGGCATGCTGTAATCCTTGAAGAAAGCATCCACGCTGGGTTGCATCTTCTCGACTTCGGCCTTGATGTCGGCTTTGTCGGCCTTAGCTTCAAACATCTTGTTGATACGCATGAACCTGCGGCTGAAGGCGATGGCTTCGCCTCCGTTCCAGCCCGCCTCGCGGTGGTAAACAAAAGATTTCTGAATCTCATCGAGGATGTTCCACTTCTTGACAATGCCTTTGAAGATGTCGCCATATTCGGCTTTGCGGCCGGCATCGGCGCCAACCCATCTGGCAAAATCTTCCTCTTGAGCTTGGCGGCGTTCATACACATGGTTGCGCTTGAGCTGCTTCACCTGACCGATGTAGTATTTCCAGTAGTTCGACACACTGGCTTGCTTGGAGGCATATTTGATGAACACCTCTTGGTCGGCGTCCATGTGTTTGCGGTAGTTCTCGAGCTTGGTGGTGCGGCAGTCGATGATGGCAGGGCCTTCCTCATAGATGACGTTCTTCACCGTGTAGGAAGTAGAGTAACGGTCGGTCGAGCCAGGATAACCGAGAATCATGGCATAGTCGCCGGGCTTCACGCCACCTAAATTAATAGGCAGATACCACTTGCTCTTCATAGGGATGTTGTTTTCCGAATATGCAGCGGGGCTACCATCGGGGGCGGTGTAGACGCGGAAGATGTTGAAGTCGCCCTTATGGCGCGGCCAGGTCCAGTTGTCGGTGTCGGCGCCAAACTTGCCGATGCCCCAAGGCGGGCAGCACACGAGGCGCACGTCCTTGTACTCGTCGTACTCGAAGAGGATGTATTGGTTGCCACTATAGAAAGGCACGATTTCGATGCGCACGTTGCGTTCGCCCTTGCGGTCTTTCTCGAGTTGGCGGGCGTTCTTTGCCACAAGTTCCTCGCGGTCAGCCTCGCTGGTCTGAGTGGTGACGCCTTTCAGCACGGCTTCGGTCACGTCTTCCACCTTATTTAAGAATAATACGGAGAGGCCAGCGTTGGGCAGCTCTTCACCTTTGCTCTTGGCCCAGAAGCCGTCGGTGAGGTAGTCGTGCTCGATGGACGAGTGCTTCTGCACATAGCTCAAGCCACAGTGGTGGTTGGTGAGCAGCAAGCCTTCGGGAGAGATGATCTCGCCCGTGCAGCCGCCACCGAATTGCACGATGGCGTCCTTGATGCTGGGTTGGTTGAAGCTGAAGATCTGCTCAGCCGTGAGCTTGCAGCCCATGGCTTGCATCTCGGCGAGGTTTTGTCCGTTGAGGGCGTAAGGCAACCACATGCCTTCGTCGGCGCGGGCTACCATGAGTGTCAGCATCAATGATGCAATGAGGGATAAGGTCTTTTTCATGGTTTTATGTGTTTGTTGTTGTATGCGATTGAGGATGCAAAGATAGGAAATCATACGAACTTTTTCAGTATGCCTATATATTTATAAGGTGGGTATTTCATCGCCATGTCGATCTTGTCGGACGACCAAAGCACGGAGCGGCTGTTGCTGAAAGCCAGGAAGCTCTCTTTGCGGTGATAGCGTCCCATGCCGCTGTTGCCCGTGCCACCGAAAGGCAGATGGGGGTTGGAGACATGCAGGACGGTGTCGTTGACGCATGCGCCGCCCGAGGTAGTGGCCGACAGCACCTTACGCGCCTGGGCTTTGCTGCCGAAGTAATACAAGGCCAAGGGCTTGGGACGTTCGTTGACGAAGGTGATCACCTCGTTGATGTCGTTGAAGGTCATGATGGGCAGAATGGGACCGAAGATCTCCTCCTGCATGATGCGCATCTCGGGCTCCACCTCGATCAAAGTGGGTTGGATGTAACGCGCCGTGGCGTCGGTCTTGCCGCCACAGAGGATCTTGCCTTCCTTGAGATAGGCCGAGAGCCTGTTGAAGTGTTTGTCGGTGATGATACGACAGAAGGTGTCGCTCTTCTCGGCGTCTTGACCATAGAAACGCTCGAAGTCGGCCATCAGCCGCTCCACGAGGCCTTCCTTCACCGACTCGTGCACGAGCAGGTAGTCGGGGGCGATGCAGGTCTGACCCGCGTTGATGGTCTTGCCCCAAGCCAGACGGTGGGCCGTCAGGTCGAGGTTGGCGTCACGGTCGACGATACAAGGGCTCTTGCCACCCAACTCAAGCACCACGGGAGTGAGGTGTCGGGCAGCGGCGGCCATCACCACCTTACCCACGGCGGGACTGCCCGTGTAGAAGATCTGGTCGAAATGTTGCTCGAGCAGCATGGCGTTCACCTCGCGGTGGCCCTGCACCAGGGCGACATACTGCTCTTCGAAGGTCTCCTTCACAATCTGGTCCATCACATCGGCCACGTTGGGAGCATAAGGCGAGGGCTTCAGCACAGCGCAGCAGCCTGCCGAGATGGCGCCCACCAGCGGACACATCATCAAGTTGAAAGGATAGTTCCACGGTGCCACGATAAGGGCCAAGCCCTTAGGCTCACGGATGACACGGCTCTTGGAAGGGAAGAGATACAGCGGGGTGTGCACCCTCACCGGTCGCACCCAGCGGCGCAGGTGTCGGATATGACAGTCGATCTCGTTGATGACAATGCTCAGCTCCGTCAGATAGGCTTCCTCTTCCGACTTGTGAAGGTCGGTCCAGAGGGCCTGATAGAGGTCTTCCTCATGCGCCATGATGGCGGTCTTCAGCAGTTTCAGCTGCTTGATGCGCCAGTCGACGGGCTTGGTGGCCTGCGAAAGGAAGAAGCAGCGCTGACGGGTGACCAGGTCTTGTATGGCTTCCAAAGTGTTGTAATGCATGGCTCTTGTTTTATATCAACAAAAAACCCCTCCTGATGGGGAAAAAGGAGGGGAAAAACAATATAAAGATTATGAAAAAAATCCGTATTTGGTTTTTCAATGCTCTCGCATCAAATTCTGATGCAAAGATAAGCATTATTTTTATTCACGGCACACTTTTGGACATTTTTTTGGAATTTTTTCCAATTTTTTATCCCATCAGGGTACAAATCACCCTTTCCCGTCCACGTTGGAGCCGTGATCACGCGCCAGCAATCACTGCTTGGCGGCCATGACCAGCTGACCTCTGTAGTACAGGTCGCCGTCCACGTAGTAAGCACGGTGCATCACGTGCATGGTGCCAGTGGTAGGATCGATGGTCACGTTCGGGGTTTCAGCCTTGTAATGTGTTCTTCTCTTAGCGCCTCTGGTATGAGACTGTCTTCTTTTAGGATGTGCCATTTCTTTGTTATTTTAACTAGTTAATTACCAATTGTTTATTTATCGTTCAAATCTATGTCTTTCAAAGCGGCCCAGCGCGGGTCGATTGTGTCGGTCTCTTCCTCTTCAGCGGGTGCCTCCTCGCGGTTGAGCATCTCAATCACGGCGGGGTTGCACTGGCCTTCGGGATGCACGCGGTGCATCGGGATGGCGAGGATGATGTACTCGTACACCAAGGGGCGGATGTCGTATTCGTTCAGATCGGGCGAAACGACAGCCACGTCGTCCGACTCTTGGGCATTCTCCGTTCCCAACTTGAGGAAGAAGTCCTGCTGGCTCTCGATGTGCTGGTCAAACTCGTCGGCGCAGCGGTCGCAAGGCACGCGCACGCTACCGTTGAGGTCGAAATGCAGCGTCAGCATGGTCTCCTGACGGTCGATGTCGACCTTGACAAACACCTTTCCTTGCTGAACTTCGGAGTAATCCATCCCTGCGAAGAAATCGTTATCGATCTCATACTCAAAGGAATGGCTCCCAAGGGCAAGGCCGCTGACCGGAATCAGGAATTCGTTCTTCTTTTCCATTCTGCCTAAAAATCGGGCTGCAAAAGTACGGAATTAATTTGAATGTGGAACATTTGAAGTGGATTTTTCGCAAAATTCAGTATTTTTGCCTCACTAAAACCGCTGATTATGACACGCATCGAACGTATCACAAACATGGAATCCCTCTTCGACAAGAGCGAGGAGGTCGTCAAACGACTGGAAGCCGCCCTCGAGGACTTCGCCAAGCTGGAGCACGACATCGCCAAGCTGGAGGCGTATTACAACTCGCCGCAGTGGCGAAAGGACTTCGAAGCCGACGAGGCCGGCAAGCTGCCCAAGGACCTCAAGCGCGGCGTCTTGAGCGAGGACGGCATCTATGACCTGCTGTCTGATTACCAATGCTTGAAGGATCAGATTAGGACGATTGAATAAGACTAGGATGGTCTGACTGATACTTTCAACTCTTTTCCAAAGCTACAACGCCCCAATAATAAAGTTCCAAACGAGGAAACGGAGGAACTTGCCGACAAGGAGCAAGAGTATGGTTCCCAATGGCTTGGTTTTGAAAAAGCCGAGGGCGAGGGTGAAAACGTCGCCGATGAAAGGCACCCAGGCGAGCAGTGCGAGCCAGATGCCGTAGCGGTCGACTTTCTTTTTTTGACGCTCCATGGCCTCCGGGCTCACCTTGAACCACCGCTCAATCCATTCCCAACGTCCGATGCGCCCGATCCAATAGGTGGTGACGCTTCCGAGCCAGTTGCCCAAGGTGCCGACAACAAGGCAGCCGATAGGGTTGTGCGTGGCCATAAGCACAGCCACATACAGCGCGTCGGAGCTGAACGGCACGATGGTTGCCGCCAGAAAGGTGCCCAAAAACAGGCCCAAGAGACCGAGACTTTCAAGCCAGGACATCTGTGGATAATTTTTGCAAAGGTAGGGGTTTTTTGTTTCTTTTCCATTTATCTAAAAATGTGACAGATGAACTGGTCACAATTGTGACCGGTTGCGAAACTTGAAGCATTCCGCACCCTCCCCAGGTGACATCAGTCCTGCCCCTTGCCGTCATAGCGGGCTTGACCCGCTATCTCCTAAACGGAAAGGGGATTCAGTTAGTTCCATTTTGGAACATACTGCATTGACGACACAGTATATCACCTCGGCGCCTCGCTGAAGGACTTGGGCAAGAAATGGTTCGCTTTTAGCAGGATGGAGGTGGGTACGGATGGGCTGCTGGGAAAGTTGTAAGGAACAAAGAATATTTTTCCCAAGCTCTATTCCATTCTTTTTACTACCTTTGCAGCGTTGCAGCACAAAGAAGTGCTGCAGCACTACATAATTAAGGCGTTACTGACGCTTTGTTTTTGGCCATTTGAATGTAGGAACTCAAATTACCAATCAAAGACAAGGACAAAGTAAACGCCACGGGTGTGTATGTACATTCCCGAGGTGTGCAGAGGGCGTTTGCCCTCGTGCACACTTTTCGGGTGATCATATACTCCAGACGTGGATGTTTGCAACTTGTTCTATTGGTGAGGTTTCCTACAACCTAAATGGCAGAACGAGTGTAAGTCGAGCATCCACGTCTTTTTTGTGTTGGTAACTCAAAGATAATCGTCCGTTTTTGGGTGCTCAACGGAACATAAAACCAAGAAACAGCAAGAAGTAGCCGGCCAATAACATAAGAGATACATTCTGCTTCTGGCGACATAGAACCAGAAAACTTATACACAGAAGCAGAAAGCATAATGATCTCGCACGATAGTATGCGTGGGGGACTTGTTATGCTTCTTTCTGTAGCGTTTCTGGTCGCTTATGTCGCAAGCATGACAGCCCCTGCGCTCTTTTGATAGCGCAAGGGCTTTTTGTTGCTTTTGTGGGTATTTCAGCAAGAGATGCACAAACTACCAAGGCATAAAACAATTCGAGTTTTTGAAGGTTTTGCTGGTTATGGCGGAGCAACTTTTGGTTTAAGACGATCGGGGATAAAGTTTAAAGTTGTTGGCTCTTCAGAGAACGATCCTTTTGCAAGTGAATTATTAAAGGCAAATTTTCCTGACGTCCATAATTTTGGTGATATTACTATTATTGACCCCAAGAAGTTACCTAACTTTGATTTATTTACAGGCGGTTTCCCTTGCCAGCCATTCTCTTCAGCAGGTTTGCAAAACGGCGAAGAAGATAAATATGGAAGAGGAACACTTTTTTATGACATTTTTCGAATAGTCAATGAAAAGCGTCCATCTTATGTGTTATTGGAAAACGTGAAAGGATTAACCGCAAAAAAATTTGAGCCCACATTCAATCGCATAAAGGAGTTGTTTAGGGAAATGGGGTATGGAAAAATGGCATACACAGTCTTAAACTCCAAAGATTATGGCATTCCTCAAAATCGAGAAAGACTATGGATGTTTGCCATGCTTGGTGGTCTACCTGCTGATTTCGACATAGTCCCTCCAAAAGTAAAACTAGAATACCGATTTGGCGATTTTCTTTATCCAGATGAGGTGTCTCCAGAATTACGCTTGTCTGATAAACAAATTGCCCATCTTAAAGTAAAGCATAACATAGACAGTTTTGATGTCCCAGAACCTTTGTGTCTTGATATTTACAACAAGAAAATCAAAACAGACGCATTGTGTATCACGATAACACAACCTGAACACAACAGTTTAAGGGTAATCGAGCCTGTCAAAGATGGAAAGGAAAGGGTTCGCAAAATGTCCGTTGAAGAACAATTTCACTTTATGGGATTCGAAAAAGGAGAACTCATTTTTGCAGGGCAATCGTACTCGCAACTTTCAAAAAGAGCTGGCAACGGATGGGATGTCAACCTCGCTGGCATATTGTTAAACCATATATTCTTTCAAATACTATGATACTTAATTTAGGATCACTTGCTTTCAATGCAAACCTGTTGTCAGGCGGTGGTACGCCTGCATGGGGAACTGAACTTGGCCAAGGCGAAGGTTATAAATTTAGTTTTGAAGACATGTCAGACTTTTTCACAGGAATGGTTTACACTTCCGTTCCTGATATTGACAAAATAACCTGTCCTCTAGGTAAAGGAGGAAACCAGCAAAAGGATTATGAGTTTGTAATTGCAAGTCTGTTTACAAAAGTATTTGTAAATGGGGAAAGGATAAAAAGCGCAAAATTCCTTTTGCTGATTGTAAAGAAGATAAAAGGAGAACATCATGTGGGTAGACGAACCATCAAATACAATCCTAAAATAACATATAGAGGAGAATTCATTAATCAAGATTGTTTTAATAAAATACCAACAGTATTAGGCATCCCTGCGGACTCAGCATGGTTTGTTCACGAAATCAACATAAATAATCAAGACGAACTCCATTTTTCCGTCTATGTTTTAGGTGAGTCGCCTAAGATCTATTCGTCAATTGAGGAAAGGAAAAAAGAATTTATTAGCAGACTACCTAAAACAGGCACATATGATGTTTCACATAGATTAATTCATGAGACGGAGACAGACAAAACTCTCCAGCAAATCTTCTATGGCGCTCCTGGCACAGGCAAATCCCACCGCATCAAGGATCTCACAGAAGGCTGCGAAAACATCATTCGCACAACCTTCCACCCCGATAGTGACTACTCTACTTTTGTGGGCGCTTACAAACCCACTATGAAAGAGAACGTCATCACAAAAAACGGTGTGGAGACCAAGGAAGAACAAATCGTTTATCGCTTTGTTCCACAAGCCTTTACCAAGGCATATATCGCCGCTTGGAACACCGAGGAAGATGTGTACCTCGTTATTGAGGAAATCAATCGCGGCAATTGTGCCCAAATCTTCGGCGACTTGTTCCAACTTCTCGACCGCAAAGACGGATTGTCGGAATATCCTGTGGATGCCGACTCCGACTTGGCCGACCATATCCGCAAAGGACTTGAAGATAGTCCTCGAACAGACTTCCCTGAAGGAGTTAAAGAGGGCATGAAACTTAGGCTCCCCTCCAACCTCTACATCTGGGCCACCATGAACACCAGCGACCAAAGCCTCTTCCCCATCGACTCTGCCTTCAAGCGCCGATGGGAGTGGAAGTATATGAAAATCAAAGATCATCCCGAGAAAGACTATAAGATAAAACTTTCAGACAAAACATATGGATGGTATACCTTCATTGAGAAAATCAACGACATCATTGCCTCAATGACATCAAGTGCCGATAAGCAACTTGGCTACTTCTTCTGCAAAGCCGACAACGAAGGCAACATCGATGCCGAAACCTTTGTCGCCAAAGTCATATTCTACCTATGGAACGACGTGTTCAAGGACTATGGTTTTGAGGACACCTCCCTGTTCCGTTACAAAGACGAAGAGGACGGCCAAGAAAAAGACCTCACCTTCCCCGATTTCTATGACAAAGACGGTGAAAAGGTGAACGAAACAAGGCTGAAAGATTTCCTTGAGAGCGTGATGAACTGGAAAAAGAAGAGCGAAGAAAACGGCTAATGTATATCCTGTTTGAAGAACATCAGTATGAGAGCCACCGGGTGGAGACGATTCTGAAAGACATCTATGTCCTTCAGGATGTCGACAAAAAGGTGAGCGTGCAGTATGTGGGCTACTTCTACAACCCGCACCTGCACGACTGCGTGTTCATCCTGCCCAAGGTGCTACTGACCGAACAGGAGACACTAGTGGGCATGGAACTGCCATCAGGCGAAGCCGTTACTCCCGAGATGGTCCTTACTCCCGAAGGACAAGAGCAGTTGAGCAAGGAATACCGCAAGTTCATCTACGAGTTCTCGGTTTGGATTTATCGCGCGATGAGCGTCTTTTACAAAGCCAACCCGGCCAGCAAAGCTATCCTTTACAAGCGTTTACCCCAAGCCGGAAAAGGCCACCGGCATAAGGCCGAGACATATCTGGACATCGTGCTGTCGCTCATCACCTTCAACCGCGAAAACCGCGACTTCGTACTTTTCACCATCAAAAACCTTCATCGTGGCAACAACAAGATAAACTGGACACGCACCATCAGTCACTCACAGGCCTTCGTACAGGACAAAGAAGCCGTCTATCTCGACCCCGTCAACAAAAAACGCATCATCAACTACGAGGAAGAGTTGTTTGTCATCTTCTTCAGCATACTGAACTACCTAAACCAAGAATACGGATTTAACGCACCCATCAACATCCAGTACGAACTAATAAAAGGCAAGCAGTTCAAGCAATATCTGCGCGGCATGGGCAAGACGCGGCTGATGCAAATCAAATACAAGTATTTCTCTGACAAGGCTTTGCAATTATGGGACCTGTGTTACGCCTTCTTTGAGAACGCCTATCGCATCGCCATCAACACCCAGGCTCAAGAATACTTGTTGGCCAAGAGTTTCAATATCATCTTTGAGGCCATGATTGACGACCTGATTGGCACACCACATGACAACATCCCAAAGGGTCTGGCCGACCAGCACGACGGTAAGCAGATCGACCACATGTATACCGACCTCGCCCTGACTTCCTCAAACGACCAAACACAAAGGGAGGTGTATTACATTGGCGACAGCAAATACTACAAGAGCGGCCATCCTTTGACTTCCGAATCCATCTACAAACAATACACCTATGCACGAAACGTCGTGCAATGGAACATCAACCTGTTTCTTGCTGACAATACGGCATTTGATGAAGAAGATCTGGAACGTCGGCGTTCCGACCGCGAACGTTTTAGCGACATTCATCTACAAGACATTTCCAGAACCGAAGGCTACGATGTCATTCCCAACTTCTTTATCAGCGCTTTTGTTTATAGTGACCACAAGTACAAAGCCCAAGATAATATTCGCAAACATACCGATGGAAAGGGGGAGCATTGCACTAAAGTGTCGTACCAATTTCCTGACCGGCTGTTTGATAGAGACACGCTCTTTCTTTCGCAATACGACGTGAATTTCCTCTATGTGCTCTATCTCTATGCCCGCAACAGGTCGAACGAAAAAGCCGAGTGGAAGAAGAAAGTGCGCGACTTATTCAGGGAAGAAATACGACAGGTCATACAGAACGAGTACCAGATTTATGCCATGCGGTCAAAACTTGGAGTGGATGGTGGCCTGTATCTTCAGCAGCATTTCTATGAACTCAATGGAAGGGTGTTCCAACCATACGGGAACGAAAAACTGATGTATTACGCATACGCTCGGCCAAAAAAGAAAATGGCCGAAACAGAAGCCCAATACGAAGACCTTAAAAAGTATTTCTATATAGAAGAATGCAATATGGGTAAGGACCCAGAAGAAGTCCTTCGTCCGACAATCGGGCAGGGATTGCAACAACCTTTGCCCTCACTGGATTGGCTTACCATGCATTATCTGGAACGTTATCCCGAGAGAGGTATTCTTGTGGGATACTATGACAAAGAAAATCTGCCATGGATTTTGGGCAATAATGATAAAGGCTCTTTGGTTTACAACGTCCGTTTGAAAGTCAGAAACGAAGAGCCGAGAGAAGGAGCGCATACAGCATCATTTTACAACAAGCAAAACGTACTGTTTGCCATTCTTTACACCGAAGACGCTGAACACACAGGAGAATATCGGGTGTTCCATGTAAAGGACACAGCACAAAAGGTAACGGAAAAGCGAATGCGCGACACATGGTATCCTTCAGAAGCAAAGGGCAGTTATTTCTTTTACCGTTTTGACGAAGAGGTGTCTATAGGGAAAATCAGAATTGTAGACCTGCTCAAAGATCTTCGCAAAAAGCAGGGAGATAGTGGCAAAGGGCCATTGTTCATTACAGCTGCAGAATTGATAGCATATAGAGCAGGATTCTAAGCCCTTGATACATTTTTTGTATCTTTGCAAGCATAAACAATAAAGTTATGTCCTGCCTCCAAGTCATCCTAGCCATTATCTTCCCGCCGCTGGCGGTGATCGACCGCGGCTGCGGGTCGATGCTCATCGTGCTTCTGCTCACGCTTTGCGGCTGGGTGCCTGGCGTCATCGCAGCTTTGATTATCCTCAACAAGAACAAATAAAACCCAACAAAATATGAAACATCTCTCCCTTTTCCTCATCGCCGCTATCCTGTTTTGCGACAACCTTGTGACTCGAGCACAAGACAACGGCGTCACGCTGTATTTCAGCGCCGAAGAGATGCCTGACCTCATCAAATGTCTGCCCCCGCCGCCAGATACCCTCGGGACGGACTTCGCCAACGACATCATGCGCTACATGTGGGGCAAACAGCAACGCAACGACCCACAACGCGCTGCCCTCGTCTTTCAAGATGCCGTGTGGAACCTCGACTCGCTCTTCGCCGTGTTCAAAGTGCCCTTCGGCCTCGAAATCACCAAGGAAGGCACCCCAGAGATTTATAAGCTCTTGATCAACAGCCTCTCCACCATCGACGCGACACGCGTCAAGCCGAAGGCTTTCTACCACCGCAAGCGTCCGTTCGAGCGTTTCCATGAGCACATGCTCACGAGATACGAGGAAGCGGAACTGTCGGGCGAAGGCTCCTACCCCTCCGGGCACAGCCAGCGTGGCTATGCCACAGCCTTGCTGCTCTCCGAAATCAACCCCGACAACGCCGATACCATCATGGCGCGTGGTTACATGTACGGCGAAAGCCGTGTCATCGCAGGCGCCCACTGGCAGAGCGACGTCGACGCCAGCCGCCTCTGCGCCGCCATCGGCGTGAGCCGACTGCACACCAGCCCAGAGTTTTTGACACATCTTGAGAAAGCCCGTAACGAGTTTCAGTGGCTGACAGGAAAACTGGCACCTACCGACGACGCAAGCCAGTTCGTGAACATCACGGATGTCGTCCCCGACGCCATCTTGGAGATCCGTTACCATAGCACCTATAACTTCGTCGGAACACGTGTGGACGGCTACCTGGAACCCGTCGCACTGCTCACCCGACAGGCCGCCGACAGCCTTCGTGCCGTTAGCGACGACTTGAAACAACAAGGCTACCGCCTGAAGATCTTCGATGCCTACCGTCCGCAATGCGCCGTCGACCACTTCATGCGTTGGGGCGCCGACGTCAGCGATACACTCATGAAGTCCTATTTCTATCCCGAAGTGCCTCGCGACAGCCTCTTCGAGTTGGGCTATATCGCCAGGAGAAGTGGCCACACCCGTGGCTCCACCGTCGACCTGACGCTCTTCGACATGGCTACGGAAAAAGAAGTCGACATGGGCGGCACCTTCGATTGGTTTGGTCTGGAGAGCCATCCCGATTTCGGAGGCAACCCTGAGACAGGACAATACTTAGGCAACGGCCGCATCACCGCCGAGCAGTTCCACAACCGCATGATCTTGCGTGAGGCCATGCTACGCCACGGCTTCAAGGCTATCGACGAAGAATGGTGGCACTTCACCTTGAAAAACGAACCATTCCCCGACACCTATTTCACCTTCCCAGTGAAGCAACTCAGCAAGTGATACGCTGAAACAATACTATTCTGATGAAATCAAACTTGTTTTTTCAAGCGATAACGAAATTCCTCCTCGGCGTCATCATTTTGGGTCTGCTCATCTTTCTGCCCGCAGGCTCGCTCCACTATTGGCAGGGCAGGCTACTGATGGACATTTTGTTCGTCCCTATGTTCATAGCAGGGCTGGTTATGATGGCGAAGAACCCAGAACTGCTGCAAAAACGGTTGAATGCCAAGGAACAAGAGAAGGAGCAAAAGACTGTCGTGGCACTGAGCGGATTGTTATTCATTGCCGCCTTCGTTGTGGCAGGCCTCAACTGGCGTTTCCAATGGTGCGTGCTGCCGAATTGGGTCGTGTGGGTTGCCGCTGGCCTTTTCTTGGTGTGCTACCTGCTTTATGCGGAAGTCTTGCGCGAAAACACATATCTCTCTCGCACCATTGAAGTGCAGGAGCATCAAAAAGTCATTGACACTGGGCTTTATGGTATCGTCCGTCACCCGATGTACATGGCCACCACCCTCCTCTTCCTGATGATGCCTTTGGTGCTGGCCTCACCGATTTCGTTTGCGATTATGCTGTTGTACATCCCTTTGATAGCCAAACGCATCCGCAACGAAGAAGCCGTGCTTGAACAAGGGTTGGAAGGCTACAGCGAGTACAAACAACGTGTGAAATACAAGGTTTTGCCTTTTATCTGGTGAAGTCATGAGATACAAATTAGTGATATTTGACCTCGACGGCACGCTGCTCGACACCATCGACGACCTCAAGGAGGCCGTCAACCACGCCATGAGCTTGAGAGGTTTCCCGACCTTTACACGCGACGAAGTCATGGCCATGGTCGGCCACGGTGCCCGCAACCTGATGCGAAAGGCCTTGCCCATTGGCCACAAGGACGATGACATGGTGGATGCCGCCTACAACGACTTCAAGGCCTACTATATTACCCATATCGACACGTACACAAAGCCCTTTTCAGGCATACAAGACCTCTTGACCCAACTGCATCATAAAGGCGTAATGCTGGCCGTGGCCTCCAACAAGTTCCAAGAAGGCACGGAACACCTCATCAAGGAGTTCTTCCCCGAGATCCCATTTGTGACGGTCTTGGGTGGTCGCCCCGGCTTTCCGCTAAAGCCAGACCCTGAGATTGTTGGCGAAGTACTGCGCAAGGCGGGTGTCAATAAAGAGGATGCCGTTATGGTCGGCGACTCCGACACCGACATGGAGACCGCTGCCAACGGCGGCATCATGGGCATCGCCGTGAATTGGGGGTATAGGAATATGAGAGATACGGCCCTTCGACCCTTCGAGGGGCCTCAGGGGCCACAGGCTCAGGGACCTCACCGCTTGATAGTGGTAGACATTGCTGAAGAACTACAAAACTTACTCATGTCATGACCGACCGTCTCACACCCGAACAACGCCACCGCGTGATGTCGCGCATCCACGGCAAAGGCACCAAGCCTGAACTGAAAGTGCGGCAATGGTTGTGGCGGCATGGTTACCGTTATCGCCTCAACGTGAAGAGCGTGCCAGGCAAACCGGACATTGTCATGCGGCGGTATCGCACGGCAATTTTTGTGAATGGATGTTTCTGGCATGGACATTTTGTTGAGTTTAGTGTTGAGAAATGCGAAGCATTCGACGGAGTCAATTTAGAGTTTAGAGAAGAAAGTTCCCAATGTTGTAAAATTCCGCAGACAAATAGGGAGTTTTGGGTGAACAAAATCAAAAGAAACCAGGAACGCGATCAGAAAAACTATCAGCTCTTACACGACAACGGCTGGCAGGTCATCGTGGTGTGGGAGTGCCAGTTGCAGCCCAAAACGATTGAGGAGACGATGCTGCGTGTGGAGCTGCTGCTCAACGAACATTTCTTGGCCTTGCACCAGCCGAAAGTAGTACCCTACGATGTTCAGGAGGCTCCTATTTCTATGGCAGCGGAAGAAGACAGCTATGAAAAGAGGTGAAAATTCAAATATCTTTATATCTTTGCAGCCGTAAACCAATTAAAACGCAGTAAAAATGAAGAAGATTATTACCACAATAGCGATACTTCTGTTTGCTGGCATGACAGCAATGGCTCAAGAAACCACCTATGCCAAGAGCGACTTCGTCCCTGGCGATGAGATTATTTTCGACGACAACTTTGAAGGGGAGAAACTAGGCGAGTTCCCGCTGAGGTGGGATTTGCTGGACGGCTATGCGGAGATGGCACAGCAACAGGGGCGCAACGTGATTGCCTTCACCGACAACGGTCTAGGGCAAGTAATGCCGCTGATGAAAAAGAAGTGGGATTGGCTGCCGGAGGTGTTCACTGTGGAGTTTGACCTCTATGTGGCTCCGATGAATACGGGAGACGTGGAGGATTCATCACTCGACATGAGTATTTATTTTGGTGAACGCGGCGACGACAGCTACTATAACTCGTCGAGTTATGTAAAGTTCTGGTACAGGGAAGACGGGTCGTGCAACCTGACGTGGAGCCTGCTGAAACCGGATGGAGATAACCAGTCGAGTGGAGAGAAGATGCTGGGGCTGAACTCGGGCAACAGCGACTACCTAGAAAAGGACAACCCAGTGGTTGCTGGCGAGTGGAACCACTTCGCCTTCTCGTTCAACCAGCGGGCTTTCAAGGGCTATGTGAATGGCGTACGCATGATCAACGTGCCGGCCATGAAGGCTCCTGGTTATTTGTTTTTTGCCAGCGGTGCGTTCTATCGCTACACGGGGTTGAGCAATGTGCGTATTGCCCAAGGTGCCGTGCCGCTCTACGACCGCCTCACCACCGACGGCAAAATCGTTTCCTACGCCATCACCTTTGAGACCGGCAAGGCCGACCTGAAGCCGGAATCCGTCATCGAAATCAACCGTGTGGCCAAACTGATGCAGGAGCATCCCGAACTTGAGTTCGAGGTGCAGGGCCATTGCGACAATACCGGCACCGATGCTGTGAACGACCCGCTAAGTCAACAGAGGGCCGAAGCCATCGTCAACGCCCTTGTGAAGCAAGGCATCGCCCAGTCACGCCTCACGCCCGTGGGCAAGGGTTCTCACTCCCCCATCGCTCCTAACGACACAGCGGAAGGACGCGCCAAGAACCGCCGTGTGGAGTTCGTGAAGAAATAAGCTTCAAATCAGCATTCTTGTCTTTTTCCTATATTCAGCATAGCCCGGCTTGTTCTGGAGCTGGCGTCGTTCCATCATGGGGATGCTGATGAACAGGAAGAGTGCTGTCATGGCGATAGGGGCGATGATCAACCAATCAAAACCAGAGATTGAGGCATACATCGTCCAGACACCCCACCACATCGAGATTTCGCCAAGGTAGTTGGGATGACGACCGTGTTTCCAAAAGCCCACATTACAATATTGACCGGGGTGTTCTTCTCGGAAACGGTGAATCTGAGTATCGGCAACAAGCTGTAAACTGGCAGCTGAAATGCATATTGCAAAGCCGAGCCAAGTCAACATGTTAGCCGCTTCCGTCGACTCAAACAATCCGAATCCCGGAAGCATGGCTGCGAACACCAGTACGGTCGGCATCATGTTCAGGCCGAAGAAATTGATGATTTGGAAAATGAAGGGCGATTGCGTCTCGCGATAACGGGTATAGCGCCAATCCTCATGGGCAAGACCTTTGAAAGTAAATGCCCAGTTCCCCGTCAAACGAATGCCCCAATACCACACAGCAATGAGCAGTAAGACTACCGGTAAGGTGAACGCCGACTTGTAAAAAGCCCAAGCGGTGAACATCACGGGTGGGGCCACGCTCCAAAAGGGGTCGTAAACTGACACGTTCTTATGGATAAGGCCGAAAAACCACACAATAATCGTGGCCACCACATCAGCCAAAAACAATGCCCACAGCTCAGACATGGCATTTTTTGAAACCTTGAACACAAAAAACCCCAACGCTGTGGCTATCAGATAAATGATGCCAATTTGTACAATGTTCTTTGCTTTCATTTCAAAATAAACTCTAAGGTGCCACCCACCATGATTTGTTGGTGGCTAATCTTGTAATCCTTAATCGGCTTGCCATTCAGCTTCACGCTCTTGACATGGATGCGCTCAGGCGTCTTGTTCTTGGCAGTAATGACAAAGTCATTCCCGTTTTCCAAATGCAAAGTGGCTTTGGTGAACAACGGCGTGCCAATGACATATTCTGCCGAACCCGCATGGAAAGGATAGAAACCGAGGCTTGAGAAGATGTACCAAGCCGACATTTGGCCACAGTCGTCGTTGCCGGCATAGCCGCATGGCGTGGCGCGGTAGAACTCGCTCCTCACCTGCTCCACCAACTCTTGCGTACGCTCGGGCTTACCCGCAAAGTTGTAGAGATAAACGGTATGATGACTCGGCTCGTTGCCATGTGCGTATTGTCCGATGAAACCGCTCGCGTTGCCGTTCACCTCGCCCGAAGTAGCAGTGAGGCTGAAGTTCTCGTCAAGTTTCTTTAGGAAGCCTTTTGTGCCACCGAAAAGGTCGATGAGCCCTTGCGGGTCTTGAGGAACGAACCACATATACTGCCAAGCATTACCTTCAACGAAGCAAGGTTGTTCGTACGACAATGGGTCAAAGCCTTCTATCCAATCACCATTTTCGTCTTTCGGACGGAAGAAGCCCGTTTCAGGATCGAAGAGGTTCTTGTAGAACATACTGCGGCGATAGAAACGCTCGTAGTCTTCAGTTTTGCCGAGTTTCTTGGCCACCAAAGCCACGCAGGCGTCGTCGAAAGCCTGCTCCATGGTGATGCTGACACTCTCGTCTTGCAAGGTCTGCGGCATGTAACCGTATTGCTCCCAAATCTCAAAGGGTGAGTTGAAGTGGCTCCTCGTACTGCTTTCCACCATGGCCTGATACGCAGCTTCCACATCGATGCCTGGGATATCGGCCATGATGGCATCAGCCAAGACGGGGATGGCGTGGTTGCCAATCATGCAGTAGTTGTCCTGTCCCCAGAGGTCCCAAATGGGCAGATAGCCGTAAGTCTGGTGATGCAGCACCATGTCTCTCACAAACTGCGCAGCCACATCGGGAGCGATGAGTGTATAGAGTGGATGCGCGGCGCGGAAGGTGTCCCATAGACTAAAGGTACTATGGTAAGTTTGTCCTTTGGGCATCTGCTTGATTTCGAAGTTGGTGGTCATGTAACGACCATCCACGTCGCTCATGGTGTTAGGCTGCATCAGCACGTGGTAGAGGCCCGTGTAGAATATGGTCTTTTGCTCATCGCTGCCTTCGATGTCGATGCGGCTGAGTTCACGCTGCCAGACATCATGGGCTGCTTGAACATATTCGTTGAAGTTCCAACTCTTGGCCTCGGCTTGCATGTTTTTCCTTGCACCTTCGTTATCCACAGGTGAAATGGCGACTTTCACCATCAATTCATTGCCTTCTTTGGGGTCAAAACTCAAGGCAGCGCGGAGGGTGCGACCGTTGACGACATCACTATTCCCGACGTTCAGTCCGCCATTCATCAGCAGACGCTGGTTGAACGGCCTTGAGAACTCGGCGCGGAAATACACCTTGCGCAGTTTAGCCCACCCGCAGACGACGCGATAGCCTTCGATGGTGTGGTCGTCAACAAGACGGATTTGCGCCTGGATGATGTCGTAATAACGGCGGCCTGAGTAATAGGCATCTCCACGATAAGTCATTCTGTCGAGATCGAGGACGACGTTTTGTGGCTGGCCCTTGGGGAAAGTATAGCGATGGATGCCCGTGCGCGTGGTAGCCGAGAGCTCCACGTTCACGCCACTCTCCTGCAACAGCACTTGATAATAACCAGGCCTTGCTGATTCCTTATCATGACTATAATGTTGCCCAAAGTCGGCGGCCTTCAACTGCTCTGGCGTCACCGCGCTGCACAAAGGCATCAGGCTCACGTCGATGAGGTCGGTGCAACCCGTGCCGCTGAGGTGGGTATGGGTGAAACCGTAAATGATGTCTTTGTTGTAGTCATAACCCGAGCAGGGGTCCCAAGTCACCATCTGCTCCGTCTCGGGACTCAACTGCACCATGCCTTGCGGCATCGTGGCACCGGGAAATGTACTACCGCTGAGGGCACCCGTCTCGTCGGTCTGTGTGCCGATGAATGGGTTCACATATTGGGTGTAGTCTATAGCGCTTTGAGCGCAGAGGAAAAGAGGCCACAGCAAAAGTGCTGCGATGAGATGTGTGCGTTTCATTGTCTTTTGCATTTCATGGGCAAAAGTAGTGCTTCACCTCACAAAACACAATACTTTTTTCAACAAAACAAAACATTTCATATCTTTGCACTTTCAAATTTTCAATCATCATACTATGAAAGCAACAAAACCTTTAGCACCCACTAAGCATTTTTTTGAATATTTCAACGAGAACCTTCCTAAAAACTGGGACGAACCCGCTCTGACCGACTACGACGACGTCACGAGTTATACCTACGGTGAGATGGGCACCAAGATGATGCAGGTGCAGGCCATACTCGAAGTGGCAGGCTTGAAAGCAGGCGACAAGATCGCCATCTGCTCGAAGAACTGCGCCAACTGGGCCATCGCCTTCCTGGCTATCGCCGCCAACCGTGGCGTGGTGGTATCCATCATGGATGCCTTCGTCGAGAGCGACATCGAGAACCTCGTCACCCACTCCGACGCCAAAGCCATCTTCGTCGGTCCCGCGGTATGGAAACGCCTCCATCCCGACAAGATGCCTAACATACAACTCGCCATCGGAACGGAACAGTTTCGTGTCCTCTATACCAAAGACGAGCAACTGAACACGGTGAAAGAAGATGCTGAAAAGCTCTTCAACGAAAGATACCCCAATGGTTTCACCAAGGCGGATGTCAACCTGCCCACCGACAACCTCGATGAGCTGATGATCATCAACTACACCTCGGGTACCACCAGTGCCCCAAAAGGTGTCATGTTGTCGTATCGCGCCATCTCCGCCAACGTGCAATACAGCCAGGAGACCATCCCCAACCATGCCGGCTGGACTGAGGTGTGCATGCTGCCCCTCTCCCACATGTTCGGCATGACGATCGAGTTCCTTTACCAAATTGCTGGTGGCTGTCATGTCTACTTCCTGAGCAAGACGCCTTCACCGTCGGTACTACTGAAGGCATACAAAGAGACAAAACCCTATATGATCCTCACCGTGCCGCTAGTGCTCGAGAAAATCTTCAAGGCGAAGATTTTCCCAGCCTTGAACAAACCTATGGTGAAGTTCCTGTGGCATACGCCCCTGCTCTGCAAGATCGTGGAGAAGACCATCTACAAGCAACTGATGGAAGCCTTCGGCGGCAACCTCATCTGGCTCATCACGGGTGGCGCTGCCATCAACGCAGAGGTGGAGAAGGTGTTCCGCCGCATCAAGTTCCCCTTCGTAGTAGGCTATGGCATGACCGAAGCCGGACCGCTCATCTGCTACGAACACTGGTATAACGAGACGCTGGGATGCTGCGGCTCATGTGTCACCCGCAACGAGCTGAAGATCGACTCGCCCGACCCGGAGAATGTGGTCGGTGAGATCCTGTTCCGTGGCGAACACGTGATGATGGGTTATTACAAGAACGAAGAAGCCACCCGCGCCGCCATCGACGATGAGGGCTGGCTGCACACGGGCGACCTCGGCACCTTGAACAAGAAGGGCTTGCTGTTTATCAAAGGTCGTTCAAAGGCCATGATCCTGAGCTCCAACGGCCAGAACATCTATCCCGAGGAGATCGAGGACAAGGTGAACAACCTGCCTGGTGTGGTCGAGTCGCTTGTGGTGGGCCGTCAAGGCAAGATCGTAGCCCTCGTCTATCCTGACGAGAAATACGACCTGCAAGACAAGAGTATGGACGAGTTGATGAACGAGAACTTGGCCACGCTCAACGCCATGCTGCCTGCTTATTCCAAGGTGTCATCCATCGTCCTCGTCGACAAGGAGTTTGAGAAGACACCCAAACGCAGTATCAGAAGATTCTTGTACTCTTAACGGTATGAATGTTTTACGGAGGCAAAGAAAAAAGAAATCCCGATTTCAAATTATCCTTTTATTCCAAAGTAGTACTGTTCCTTCCCTTCCGTAGCCTTGCCATATTGGATGGCGTTCACCGGGCAATGATGGTAACAGCCCATACACATCGTGCAGTGGCCGTGCCATTTCGGGCGACCTTCTTCGAGAGTGATGTTCTTCAACGGACATACCTCACCGCACTTGCCGCAGTGGATACAGGCCTCAGTGACGTGATATTTGCTGTCGTCGGTAGCAGAGCGGTTGAAACCAGGGTTTACCAAGTAGGTCTTGAGCCATGCCAAACTACCTACGACCATTTCTGAAAAACCTTCCCTATTGACGAGGCGTGAAATATTCTTCCTTAACAAGTCGTCCGCTCTTTCAATTTTCAGCTGGGCGTTTTCAGGGGTGTCGAGTTTGAAGCCCGCCATACCGATGTAAGTTTCGGGCATTTGCACGCTAAAACAAGCTGAAAGTGACCAGCCTTTTTCTTCCAAAGCCTTTCGGAAAACCTTCTCCGTGAGGCCACAATTGTCGCCACAGGTGCAGGCGAAATAAATGTAAGGCTTCGAGGTCGGCCCTTCGACAGGCTCAGGGACCTTAACCGTCATTTTCTTCACAAAGTCAAGCACCAATTTCGGTGGTGCCCAAGAATAGATGGGAAACACGAAGCCAAGCCTTTCGCCTTCGGACAAAGTATATTCATAACGGCCTTCGCGAGCCGCTTCGGGGATAAAGGTTAAAGTGTCGTTGAGACCTGCGGCAATCGTTTCTGCCACATGACGGCTGTTGCCACAACCAGAGAAGTAGAATAACATAAGTTCTTGTGTTTGATGCCGCAAAAATAGGTAGAATGTTGTACTTTTGCAACCTCAATAACAACCCCATGCGCAAAGACTCGCTCAACCGCTCGATACTGAAGCTCGCCGTGCCCAACATCATCAGCAACATCACCGTGCCGCTGCTGGGCTTTGTCGACATGATGCTGATGGGCCATCAGGACAGCATCGCCTACATCGGGGCCATCGGCTTGGGTGGCACCATCTTCAGCGTGATGTATTCCATCTTCAGCTTCATGCGGGCGGGCACGACGGGGTTCACGGCACAAGCCTATGGCGCCAACGACCGTACCGAGATGGCCTATTCGCTCTATCGCTCCCTATGCATTGCTTTGATTGCTACTGTTTTGGTATTGTCGATGCAAGGTCCCGTGGAATGGCTCAGCATGAAGCTACTTCACGGCAGCGAGGAGGTGTTGGCCTATACCGCCACCTATTTCAGGGTACGCATCTGGGCGGCACCCGCTGTGCTCTGCCTTTATGCCTTCAACGGCTGGTACATCGGCATGCAAAACACCACCATCCCCATGATCATCGCCATCCTGACCAATGTGGTGAACATCGTTTTGAGCATCGTCTTCGTCAACGCCATGGGCATGGGCGTCACAGGGGTGGCCTTGGGCACTGTCATCGCACAATACTGTGGTCTGCTGACTGCCATTATCTTTCTCCTCGTCAAGTTCCGCTATCATCTCATCCCCGTCAGACGGGTGCTGCTGCTGCAAAGCGACAAACTGAAGCGTTTCTTCAAGGTGAATGCCGACTTCATGATCCGCAGCATCCTCTTGGTGCTCAGCATCGCCTTTTTCAACAACCAGTCGGCCAAGCTCGGCGACGACATGCTGGCCGTCAACATGATCCTGATGCAGTTCTTCTACATCTTCTCTTACTTCACCGACGGTTTTGCCTATGCGGGCGAGGCCTTGGTGGGGCGTTTCACAGGTGCGCACGACGGCAAGCAACTTCGCCAGACCGTCAAGCTGCTGTTCCTTTGGGGCTTCTTCATCGCCTTGCCTTTCACGGTACTCTACGCCCTCTTTCCCGATTGGTTCATCGGTCTCGTCAGCGACCAGCCGGGCATCATCCCCATGGCACAGCCTTACCATATCTACCTCGCTTCCATCCCGCTCATCACCTTTGCTGCCTTCCTTTGGGACGGCGTCTACATCGGCGCCACGGCGGCGCGTGCCATCCGCAACACCATGCTCATCTCGGCCGTCGGCGTGTTCCTGCCCGCCACCTTATTATTAATGCCCCGTTTTGGCAACCACGGTCTATGGATTGCTTTCCTGTTGTTTATGGTGGCACGTGGCCTGAGCATGACCTTGATGGCGAAAAAGGCCGTGTTCGGTGCAGAATAAATCCGTATATTTGCAAAAAATTCATCCATGGAAGAGATCCTAGCTTTCCTCGACGACGTCCTACACAACAACAACCGCCCTTGGTTTCAAGAGCACAAGAAACAATACCAAACGGCACAGGCCAACTTCAATGCCTTGGCCGAGCAGATCATTGCCGGAGTGCAGAAAATTGACGACAACTGCAAGGGCCTGACCTTGAAGGACTGCACCTACCGCTTCTACCGCGACACACGCTTCTCGCCCGACAAGCGGCCCTACAAGACCCACTTTGGCGTGTTCGTCTGTCCCGAAGGCAAGAAATCGATGCTGAGCGGCTATTACTTCCACCTGGAGGCTAAGGAATCGGAATACCTCGGCCACAACATGCTCTGCACCGGGATGTACATGCCCGACACGACCATGCTGAAGACCATCCGCGACGAGATCCTCTTCAACGGCGAACCCTTGGTGGAGGCCATCGCCAAAGCCAAAGGATTTGACTTGGACACCAGCCACGCCATGAAACGCGTGCCCAACGGCTATCCCAAGGACCACCCACAGGCCGAGCTCTTCAAGCAACGCGACTGGCTCGTGGTGCAAGACCTCCCCGACAAGCGCCTCTCCGACCCGCACCTCGTCGACTGGGTGCTGAGTGAGTTCGAGAAGACGAAGGACTTCTGCCAGTGGCTGAATAGGACGGTGAGAGGGGAATAAACTATGCTGCCGGTCACACTCCGCCGCGGTTAACTACAATACAGCAACTCCATTCCCTTTGGGAATCTCTTTTTTTTGCGTTTTTTTCATTTTTTTCTCTCGTTTTTTAATCTTTGGCATAGTTTTTGTGTACAAAATACACATCGTGATATAAAGATTATGATTCTTTAATTATGTGAGCCTCAAATAACGGTTATGGTCCGTCCTTGCCGTTATTGGCCTTGTGTGAAAACGAGTTAATTCATTGTATATCAATTCATTAAACAAACTACTTGCTTATGATTCACAGATACTTAAAAAATGGCAGAGGCGCCAATCAGACCCGCAACACGCAACTGACCAACACGGTCGAATCCCATCTCAAACTGGTCCGCTCACAGGCCAGGTATATGTTGAAATGTAACAAGAATCGTTTGGGGCTGACCGAGGACGAGCTTGTTAGTGCAGGAAACCTGGGACTGCTCCGCGCAATCTTGCACTACAACATTGAAAGCAACGCAAGTTTCAACACTTATGCAACCAGGTGCATTCGAAACGCTATGCTCGCGGAAATCAGAAAATGGCATCCTTGTCATACGGTTGAGGAACAGGAAATCGTGAATGGGACACCCCTCATCGTTAAGAAAAACGAGGAGCTTTTCGTTCACATCGAGGACCTGGGCTACTATCCCACCCAATCGGTGAACTGTGATTGGAGGGCCGAGGAGGTTGACTTGCAAGAAACCTTGCACGAGGCATTGGCCATCCTCAATGACAAGGAAAGGCGTATCATTCGCGCGAAATTCGGTTTCGATGGCGAGGCCATGAAACTCCACGAAATAGCCGATGAGTACGGTGTCAGCATCCAAGCCATTCATAAGTGCCTCAACAAGGCCTTATCCAAGTTGCTCGATTTCTTTGGAGGTGACAACTCCCCTTACGCTATGTGCGCTTAACATTTTTTTCACGCCCCTGGTTTAAAAACCGCATTCGGGGCTCTATAAGTAGAATGACAGACAAAACAATAAAAAGAACCTTTAAAACATCCGCCTTATGAAAAGAAAGCAAGTCCCCACTGCGTTGGACGAAGACGTGTTCAACCCCATCCCCTACTACGCACAGGCCACTCCGGTCAATAAGACGAAACTGAAAAGTATGAGCCTGCTCGACAAGCTCGAGCAACTTATACAACTAGCACGAGGCAGCCGTTTTGAAGACAAGTTCTTCAAGCGCCACAAATCACTGATTGAGTCGACGGCTGCCGACCTTGAACTGACACCAGAAGAGACAGTAATGCTCTGCCCCTTCATTTCTGACTCTGAGAACTGCTTGAACACGCGTGAAATAACGGACTACTTCAATTGTACTTCCATCACCACAATGCGCAAGGCGGATACTATCAAAACGTTGTTGCACCACCGCTACATCAGAAAAAGCAATTCTTATCACAATAACACAAACTACCAGCTGAGCGAAAAGGCCAAGGCTGCCTTATGCAACAACCAAGCCTTGCCCGTTGTCAACACTGCCAATCTGTCAGCAGATGAGTTTATGAAACACTTCACCTTCTTGTTGCGCGATGCTGGACACAACGGTCAGATTGACGAAGAGGAGCTGCTCTATGAGACCATAGAGCTGCTCAACAACAACCCCCAGCTGAACATTGCAAGCAGCATCAACAACCTAATGATAAGCTGGTATGACAAGTTGTATCTGCTCTATTTCTGCAAAAGACTTGTCGTTGACCACCAAGTCAACATCCCCCTCGAACAAACGAACTTCCTCGTGGATGATGTCTGTGGTGACGATTTCTCCATAGAAATGGACAGCGGAAGGCACGTATTCCTGAGAAAAGGGCTACTCACGCTTTCGGGCCAAGACAACTTCTTCTCACGCAACCTCTACAAACTCACCGATAAGTCGCGCAAGCTCTTCCTCAGTGAGTATGACCTAGGTCCCGATGTTGACGAGGTAGACAAGGACGAACACAGCAACATACTCCGCTGCAAGGACATCAAGCCCAAGTCGCTGTTCTACTGCGCAGAAGACCAGGGACAAATCAACACCTTGCAGCACTTGCTCGAAGACAAGCAACTGCAAGCCATACGCGAACGCTTGGAGAAGGCCAACCTCCGCAAAGGATTCAACTGCCTCTTCTATGGCGGTCCGGGCACGGGCAAGACAGAGACAGCTTTGCAACTGGCCCGTATGACGGGCCGCGACATTATGCAGGTCGACATCTCGTCGATACGAGATAAATGGTACGGTGAGACGGAGAAGATAGTGAAAGGCATCTTTGAGAGCTATGCCGCGCACGTGAAGAAATCGAAACACATCCCCATCCTGCTTATCAACGAAGCTGATGCGGTCCTCTCGGTGCGAACGAACGTGGGTGGCAACAACCCCACCCTCGAGAAGACGGAGAATGCGATACAGAACATCCTTCTCCAGGCTATGGAAGACATTGATGGCATTATGATTGCCACCACCAACCTGACCTGCAACCTTGACAGTGCCTTCGATAGACGTTTCCTCTACAAGGTGGAGTTCCACCAACCCAGTGTGGAGGCCAAGACCCACATCTGGCAGAGTTTCATCCCGGGCCTTGCCGATGCCGATGCCAATGTGTTGGCCCGCTCCTACAACTTCAGCGGTGGCCAGATTGAGAACATCGCACGCAAGGTGATGGTTGACCACCTGCTCTTTGGTGGCACCCCTGACCTCAACCACATTGAGGAGCTCTGCTCGAAGGAGCAGATTGCTGGTCGTAACACGAACAGCCGCAGGCCGATAGGATTCCGTAGTTAATAACAATAAACATATAAAGATTATGATAGTGATTCACGTTGACACAATGGAGGACACCGCTCGGTTGAAGAAAACCTACGAGGGTCTTGAGAACGTAACCTTATTGTACAACCCCACCAAGGAGGAGGTCGTCGCGCAACTAAAGCGCGACGACGACCCCTTGGTGATGTGCCTCGGGCACGGGTCCAGCAGCGGTCTGTTCAACAGGGACTGGTTCGGCTATGTTGTTGATCACAGCATGGTCGATCTCTTGAGAGGCAGGCAGATGATAGGCATCTGGTGCTTTGCCAGCAGCTTCGCCGAGCGTTACAGCTTGCAAGGCTATTTCACCTCCATGTTTGTCTCCAACATCAATGAGGCCGAAGGTTTCGGTTTCCCTGACAACACCAATGAGGACATCCTCAACGAAGTCAACCTCTTCTGTGAGAACATCAACACCTACCTGAAAGGAGGCCTACCCCTGGATGAATGGGTGCCGCATCTGCAAGCCGGTTGCCACAAAGAGAAGGACTTTGTGAAGTATAACTATGAGGGGATGAGGTGTTTTGCATGAAATCCTCTTTTGGTTATTCTGACCACCATGGTTGAAAAGCCAATATGTTTGTTCTATAATTAATAAGGAACATTCACAAAAACAACAAAGATTATGATTTTACTAGAAGACCCCAACATGAACCCTGCCGAGCTCTTTGAACCGGATAACGAGCTCCCTCCCAAGTTCTCTTTATGGCTGCACGATGATAAAGACCAATGCGAGAAAGTCGCCAAAGAGTATGCCAACTCCATGAGAAGACCTAAGTATTACCCACTGTATGAGATGACCTGTGCTAAAGTCGATGTAGAAGAGCGCAAACTTTTCGATCACCAGAAGGTGGAGGTGGAACTCAACGACGAGGAGTATGTCTATCTGCTTACCCGGGCGCTGCTCTATGGCACCACCTACCGCTACAGCCACCTCCGTCACGAAAACCCTGCCCTGGCACAAAAGGTCTTCACCCAAGCCATGGCTGGCTATCCCGACGACCTGAAGAGCGAAGGCGCCCTCTATCAGATTGCCTTCAGCGAAATGCACGACAACGCCAAGGAAATCTTACAACTGAAGAACTATTTCTTCCCTGGTGATTTGAATAATTCCAGGATCTTCATATAATCCCGGAAATAAATACTACCTTTGCTATCAGAAAACAAAAACATCAAACGAAAAAGAAATAACCATGAAAATATTACACACCAGCGACTGGCACTTAGGACATGTGCTATACGGCCATGACCGCACTGAAGAACAACAAAAGATGCTTGACCAGATGGTCGAGATTGTAGAGGAACAAAAGCCTGACGTGTTTCTGCTATGTGGCGACGTTTTCCATACGTCACAACCATCGAATGCCATACAGACCACACTGTCAGAAGCACTCGTGAAAATACACAAGGCTAATCCCGAGATGGTTATCGTGATGACCGCCGGCAACCATGACAGCGGCACGAAACACGAGATATTCAGAACACCTTGGCGGGCACTGAATGTTTATGCTATTGGGCAACTGGAGAAGGAGGACATTGAAGAGCACATCATCAAAGTGCCTGGAAAAGGCTTCGTCATTGCCATCCCTTATGTCAACGAACGAAATCTTCCAGAAGGATTCTTCCAACAATTGCTCGACAAAGCGGCTGCCATGAATACAGAAGGATTACCGGTGGTGATGACCGCCCACACCACGGTGAAAGGTTGCGATTTCTTGGGTCACGACCAAGGCACAGAATATGTCGTGGGGGGCATCGACTCGATAGATTTGGAACAACTGGGCGAAGGCTATGACTATCTGGCCTTGGGCCACATTCATCACGGACAGTTTATCCATAGCGGGAAACATAATGTAAGATACTCGGGCACCCCGCTGCCCATCAGCTTCGACGAGACCTTTAACCATTCCGTAAGTATGGTTGAAATCGATAAGCATGGAGATACTCCAACCGTGACAGAGATTGAAATCAACAATCCTCATCCCTTGGTGACCCTGCCTTCCGAAGGGCTGGCATCATGGGAAACGGCCAAGGAGCTGTTGAAAAAGTTCCCTGACGATATCCCTGCATATATCCGTTTGAACGTGGAGATTGACGACTTCCTACCCGTTGAAGCCCAATCCGAAGCGGTAAGTCTAGTCAAAGGAAAACCATGCCATGTCTGCCACATCAACGCCAAAAGGAAAACCATCGACCAGGCAGAGGCCAAGGTGCTGACCGTACAGGAATTCCAAGCGGAGGAACCCATCGAAATCGCCAAACAGTATGCCAATTACGAAGGCATCAGCTTCGACGAAGAGATGACCGACATGTTTAACGAGATCGTGAATTTGGTGAACGACGATGCACGAAACGAAAAATAAAGGAGGACAATAACCATGAAACTACAAAAACTGACCATACATAACATTGCATCGATTGAGGATGCCACAATTGATTTTGAAGCACAGCCATTGGCCAACAGCGAAGTGTTCCTGATTACGGGCAAGACAGGCTCGGGCAAATCGACGATCTTGGACGCCATCTGCTTGGCACTATTTGCCGACACCCCAAGATTGGACGGGACAAAGATGCAAGGCGATACAAAAGATGGTACTACTGACATCACAACCAAAGACCCGCGTCAGCTGATGCGAAGGAATACCGGAGAGGCTTTTGTGTCACTCACCTTAATGGGCAGTAATGGCATACACTACGAAGCCAAGTGGGGTGTTGCGCGTGCTTACAACAGACCAACAGGAAACCTTCAATCCAAGTCCTGGACACTGACCAACCTCGATACAAATTACACTTATACTAGGGACAGAGATATCAGCGCTGAGATTCAAACGGCCATAGGCCTCGATTTCAGCCAGTTCTGCCGTACGACATTGTTGGCTCAAGGCGAGTTCACTCGTTTCCTGAACAGCAAGGACGACGAAAAAGCAGCCATTTTGGAAAAAATCACCGGAGCAGACATCTATTCGAAGATTGGCAAGAAGGTCTTTGATGTGACTGGTCAAAAGAAAAAAGAATGGGAAACAGCCCAGCAAAAGGTCGAAGGCATGAGCACCATGGACGAAGAAGACATCGCCGCCAAAAAGGAGGAGATCGCCGGATACGACGCTCAATTGACCCAAGTCAAGAAAGCTGGCGAGGAGGACAAGGCCAAACTGCAATGGATCAAGACGGATGCCGACTTGGAAAAGGCTGTCGCCACTGCCACTCAAGAGCATCAACAGGCTCAAGCCGTAGTGGAAGGCGACGACTTCAAGCAAAAGGAAACATTGGTCCAACAATGGAATGCCACAATTGAAGCCCGCAACTGGCTGGCCGCAATGAAGGGTGCCGAGGAATCTATTTTCAAAGGAAAAAAGCAAATAGAAGCCTGCAACAATACCATCAATAACGAAAGCAAAACGCTTTCGGAAACGTTACAGCCGGCTTTAGATAAGGCACAAAAAGATGTCAACGAAGCGCAAGCTGCCTATGAAAAACAGGAAGCAACGCTAAAGACCCAGGAAGCGACACTTGCCGAACTGCATCTGCCCGAACTGCGCAAAGAACGCGACGAAGCCAAGGACCTGAAGCGAAACATCGCCACTACCTACGAGCGAATCGAGACCTATAAAAAGGAAAAGGAACGCAGAGAAAGTAAAACCACGTCGCTCAAAGATACACTTGCCAACATCGAACAAAAACAGAAAGAGGCAGCAACCATGGATCCGCTCATCCACGACGCCAAAGTGAAGATGGACGACCGCAAGGCATTGCTCGACAAGCAAAGCGACACCATCGACAAGTTTGCCCAGACCCTGCGCCAGAAACTGCATGTGGGCGACATCTGCCCCGTCTGCCGACAGGAAATCAAAAGCGAGCTGCCGCATGAGGAAGAACTGGCACAACTCGTTGGAGAGCTGAGAGCAGCTTACACCGAGGCCGAGTCGGCGCACCAAGAACTAGTGAGCAAGAAAAACAAGCTGGAGGCTGAGATAAAGGCTGCCAAAACGTCGTACGACAAGGAAAAAGAGGCCTTCGACAAAGACAACACCCTCATGATGGCCACCCAAAGAGTCATCGAGGCCTGCAAGATTTGTGGTTTTGAGACCATCGGCCAAGACACCACCGAGAAGCTGGCCACCTTAAAGGCCAACACCGAGACACGCTTGCAGGAACTTGAAAACAAGATTGCCGAAGGCGAGAAAAAGGAAAACCTCATTAAGGCCCAAAGAGATGCCCTCGATAAGGCCAACAAGGGCCTAGAGCAACTGAAGAAGGCCACACAAAAAGCCCAACAAGACATCAGCGAATGCAAAGGTAGAATTGCCGTTGCTGAAGAAGTCAAGAAGAACACGGAACAAGTGCAGCTGAAACAAGCAACGGACACCTTTAATGCCAACGAACAGCAAATAAAGACCTTCCTTGGCGCTCATCCAGACCTTGACACTGAGCGATTGACCGCCTTGAATGCCCATTCTTCACAAAATATCAACAAAATTCAAGCCTTGCTCGAAGCCGACAAGAACAGCGTGCTGAGCAAGAAAACCTTGAAGGACGAGGCTTGCCGGAAACTGGAAGAGCATAGACAAATGAAACCCGAGCTGAAAGAGGGAGACACGGTTGAATTGCTGGAGGTCCGCATCAAGGACAATGAAAAAACGATGTCAGACATCTCAGAGAAGAAGGGCGCCATCAACCAGGAGCTGAAGGCCGATGAAGAGAACAAGAAACAACTTGGCCACCTAAAGGAAGAAGCCGACAAGAAGCAAGCCGATTATCAGCGATGGTCGCGCATGAATCAACTCATTGGCGATGCAACGGGTAACAAGTTCCGTAAGATTGCCCAGAGTTATGTGTTGAACAGCCTCATCCATTCGGCCAACCATTACATGAGGACGCTGACCGACCGATACACGCTGAAAGTAGTGCCAGGCACGTTCGTCATTTCGCTCGAAGATGCCTATCAGGGCTATGTGAGCCGGGCGGCAAGCACCATCTCAGGCGGAGAGAGCTTCCTCGTTTCCTTGTCGTTGGCTCTTGCGCTCAGCGATATTGGACAACAATTGGCGGTGGACACCCTTTTCATCGACGAGGGCTTTGGCACCCTCAGCGGTGAGCCCTTGCAGAATGCCATCAACACGCTGCGTTCGCTCCACACCAAGTCGGGCCGCCATGTGGGTATTATAAGCCACGTGGAAGAGCTGCAAGGAAAGATTCCCGTACAGATTCAGGTGATTCAAGAAGGAAACCTCTCCAGTAGCGAGGTGAAAGTGGTTACCATTGATTGATGGGAGAAAAATATTTTCTCCCTTTGGTTGAAAAACCCGTTGGATCGTTCTATATTATCTATGTGGCAGGGCGCCACAGGGGTGTCTTCACCCTCCATTATCAACAAAAAAAACACGGTATACTATGGAGATCCAACTGCTCAACCAAACGGAATTCGCCGAAATGCTCAAGTCGGCCGGCAACGAAACCCACCAAACCACCTTCGTAAACGACGTGTGGTACGAACAAGTCACCATTGGGGAGGTGACCTATCGTCACAAGCTGCTTTCGCTCAAAAAGTTGAGCTCGGAGTTGCTCGCCAAGAAAGCCTTCGAGGCCAAACCCTGCGTCGAACCCATCCGTCTGCGCGCCCAAGGCAACGGCCCCGTCGTGGCCCTTGTCTTCAACACCAAGTCGACGGTATTCTACCACCTCTTGGTCGGCACTAAGAGAGAAATGGCCCAGGCCAAGAGCCTCGTGAACTTCTTCGCCAAGAGCCTCCTCCCAAAGACCACCAAACAGCCACAGGAAGCCGAAGAGGCTTCCTGCGCGGCCTGAAACCCCAATCATTTATCCTAATACCACAATAGTATGACTAGCATTATCACCTGGTACATCATCGGAATACTTGTCTCGGCCATAGGCATCTTCTCATACGAATACTACTACCTCTATGACAAGGAGATCGAGTACATCCCGACAAAAGAGATCGTCGAGGATGTCGTGTTGTCCTTTCTGTCGTGGATGATGGTAGCGTGGCTCATTATTAGCGTAATCCTTGACCTATACATGGGTTGGCCGTCGAAAGGATACGATCTGAACATCAAGAAGAAGAAAGGTGGTTAATTCTATATGATTATGAAGAAATTGATACTACTAATTCTGTGGCTTGTTTTTGTGACTGGCTGTCAGCCTAAAACCACGAAATACATCCATTATCACAACGAACGCTTCGGCTTTGAGCTGGACCATCCCTCTTTCATGACGATGGATCCACCGCCTGAGAACGGTGATGGCATCTCATGTCACGGCAAGGGATTGGAATTGACAGCCACTGGGGGCTTGGACATGACCTGGATGGATTTGGACGACACGGGCTTGGCCACCCGTGACCTTTATCCACAAGACGAGGTGTTTTATGTGCACCACGATATTGACGCATCCGGGACGGTCCATTACACAAAAACAGCTCGTTTTCCCAACACCAACAATGGCGACATCATCCTCACATTACAACTCACTTACCCACAAGGGCAAGCCGACTCAGCGACAATCCATCATATTTTGAACAGTTTTTGCTTTCATGGCAATAATTAGTAATTTTGCAAACCATTGTTGTTGAAACAATGGAGAAAGACAAAAAAAGAAAGCCATGATAACATCGAAAAAAGAAGACAAAGTAGTAAAGGCCTTGTTGAAAGAAGGTCTTGCTAAGTTAAGCAGCAATGGATGCAGCGACGGCGAGAAACCCGATTTTGACCGCGTTTTTTATGTATGGGTCAGTATCGGCATGAAGCAATTAACCTTGTGTTATGATTGGGAAAAAGATGATTGTTATTTTTGTACAAGAGGTCATAGACAAGAGCTGCGTAACGCAATGCCTAAAAGGTTGACGAGTTGGGGTGAATACAATGTGAAGTCTTTCATCTATAACCAGCGTCCATATTTTGATCAAGTCATTGCTGCAACCAAAACCTTGAAACGGAAACAACTGTTCATATTAGCAGGGGACAATTTCGATGCTTTATGTTCTCAACCATCATTTGAGGCCAAGGAGTTTTCTGGACTCATCAATCTTATCGTAGAGGATGCGGATTCGTGGAATCTGTATTTTTTCGACAAGGAAAAACGCTTATATGTTTGTGGGGCTTTTCCTATAGTAGAGCAATACCTGATTTCAAAAGGGTATGCCTACGAGAAAGACGAAGATGATCTAATAACCATCCTTGAAGGCGAACAGTTTTGGTTTTAAAAAGAAAACGATGTGCAGGATATCCGTCATTGTGTAAATTACTATACAATGATAATGAATTGGTGAAACATGAAAAAACAGGCAAATCTTATGTATAATGTGATAGGCCAGCTTTGATGAGCTGGCTTTTTTTGTCATCCAGGGTTGATAATGAGCTAGTATTGCTCTATAAAGAGAAGGATAAGCGTTGAAAGAATGGATAATATCGACCACACTTTATCAAGACTTTTTACTATTAAGAGAAGGATAAGCGTTGAAAGAATGGATAATATCGACCACACTTTATCAAGACTTTTTACTATTATTTCAACTTTACCCATCCTATAAATAATGTTTGGCACGATATTTGATAACAAGAAAACTCGACAAAATCCTGATACGTATGAAAAAAAACTCCACTAAACAACAAGTTAAAGCTTTGCTTAAGCAGTATTCCTGGAAACTTACTTCAGAAGAAATTTTCATCACCCATTGTTATTTTGGGTTCTGTGACCATACAATTATGACCGCAGAGGTAATTGGGAAAATGCTAGGAAAAGACAGGAAATATGTTAATAGACAGCTAAATAAAACTTTTAGAAAACTAGTAGGACCAATTCAATTTGGCCCACTTGCAGCCTAATTCAATATTGTTATGACAAATCACGCGCCAATTTTATTTTTTTTGGCGCGTCATTTGTCGAAACAAAAAAAAACAACAAACATAATTATAGATTTATGAAAACTACCATAACGGTGCCCGATGCCACCAACCCCCACCGCTCTTTGACCCTCACTGGCGCCTATAACACGATTACCTTTACCTTCACCGATAGTGACAACAAAAGCCATACTGTTCGGGTAACCTCGGCCGAAGAACTATTGAAATTGGCCAATTTCATTGGCATGCAAGCCGACGTCCAAATAGTGTCGACAGGCACAAGGTCTTCTCATCCAGCCAAAATGGGCGTCTGCATATTTGACTACCAAGGTAATCGAATCAAGGAACTATATGACATAAAGACTCTTGGACTCTCGGAAGATTATAACGATTACAGCTATCAAAATCTGACAGACACCTTTGGTTACGACCAAGCCATCTTTGCCTTGTTTACCTACGACGGCAGCATAGGTCGCGAGAGCATCATCAAGACCCTTCAAGCCTGCGTGAAGCTGCAACGTTTACTGATAGTCACGGGCAACTACTTCTACGCCAAACCATTAACCCTTGAAAACGTGGCTAAAGAAGCAGGGCTTGACTTTACCACCGTGTCGCGTTGCGCCCGAGACGTATGCGTCTATGGCCCGACAAAGACCTTCTCGCTTGACAATCATGAAAGCACCTTAGAGAAGCCATCACTCTTCGACGAAGGTGTTGTACGTGAATTCAAAAAAAGCGATGATGAAAAAGAGGATTTGGTGGCCCGACTTGCGGTGCTTCAAAGAATCAAGGATATGATTGACCACGAGGACAAACGCAATCCCATGGGCGATGAGGAGATTTGCCAAGCCTTGAAAGAACTGCACTTCATTATTGAGCGCAGGACGGTGGCGAAGTATCGTGGGGAATTGTTGGGGTTTGGTAATTCAAATGAGCGGAGGGTAAAATGACTATCCATTTTTATTATGTGATTTGTGTAAACAAAATCAGGAAAACATTATATTACTAAAATAGATATATTTTATATTTTTGTCGGTTGATTCTGGAGTCCCATATATGATTGAAGTCGGTAATATCCTCAAAAACCTTATCCCATCTGAATCAGTGGTAGTTACCAAGGTGCAGCCTTTGGGCAGTCACTTTTCCATCAGCTACAAAGGCGTGAACACCAACAAAGCCAGTAGCGTCATCATCGATGCCACTAGGTTGGAAACGCTGGAGGTCGTTGCCGACGAAGGCAAGTTCAACTTCAAGGGCGACCCTGAGAAGTTCAAGCTCTTTGCCGAGGCCGAGCGCATCAAGACAGCTTACCAGTTCGACCCGCTCTTTGCCATCAACTGCAGCGTGGTCGACCCGCTACCGCATCAGGTGGAGGCCGTCTATAAGTTCCTATTGCCGCAGCCGAGAATCCGTTTCCTCTTGGCCGACGACACTGGCGCTGGTAAGACCATCATGACAGGTCTGCTCATCAAGGAAATGCTCATGCGCAAGATGGTCGAGCGCATTCTCATTGTCACGCCCGGTGGCCTCACCAAGCAATGGCAAGAGGATGAAATGGGCGTGAAGTTCAATCTGCCCTTCACCTTGGTCAACAGCCAGGTCTTCAATTCCGACCCCACCATCTTCCAAACTCACGACCGCTTGGTGGCTTCCATCGACCTCATTTGTCGCGACAAATACATGAAGGTGCTCGAAAACACCAACTGGGATCTGGTCATCTTCGATGAGGCACACAAGCTGTCGGCCTACGAATACGGTCTGAAGACCTATCGGTCGCGAAGATACGAGGCCGCTTTTATGTTGTCGCAACGGTGCGAGCATGTCCTACTGCTGACCGCCACACCTCACCGCGGCCGTCAAGACACATTCAAGCGGCTGCTCCAGCTGTTGGATGAAGACATCTTCGCCACTGCCGACATCGCTGCCGACCGCATCAAGGAACTCAGCCAGGATGGCCTGAACAAGTTCTTCATCCGTCGTCTGAAAGAGGACATGAAAGACTGGGAGGGCAACCCACTCTATGTGAAGCGTTCCACCAGAACGGTTTCCTACCAGCTGACACCCGAGGAAAAGAAACTCTACGATGCCGTCACCAAGTACCTCACCAAGCGCAAAGAAGAAGCCATCTCCACCAAGAACATCCATGTTACCCTTGCCCTCGCTGTCATGCAGCGTCGTTTGGTCAGCTCCATCTATGCCATCAAGAACACCTTGCAGCGCCGTTGGACGGCTTTGCAAGAGCTGGTCGATGAGCTTGACCGCAACCCTGCCCTATGGTCTCAGAAGGAAAAGCTGGAAGAGCTTGTGGACTACGATAATGTGGATGACTACGAAGACCTTGACGACGACGAGAAGGACGCCTTGGATGCCATCCTTTGCGACCCCAAGAAGCTAAAATGGTTCACCACAGCTTCCAGTCCCAAAGAGTTGAAGCATGAGGCACAGGAGGTGAAGACACTCTATGAGATGGCCAACAGCCTCTATATGCAGAATCAGGAGGAAAAGAAATACCAAGAGTTGAAGCATCTGCTGAAGAGCCAAGGAGTTGTTGACGGCGAAAAGCTGGTGCTTTTCACCGAACACAAAGACACGCTCCTCTATCTAGAAGACCGCCTGAAAAACAACGGCTACAAAGTCACCACCATCCACGGCGGCATGTCGGTTGATGAGCGTCGTGAGTCACAAGTCAAGTTTATGACCGACCAAGCGCAAATCCTCATCGCCACCGATGCCGCTGGCGAAGGTATCAACCTCCAGTTCTGCCGTCTGCTCATCAACTGGGACATCCCTTGGAACCCCAACCGATTGGAGCAGCGCATGGGGCGTGTCCACCGTTACGGCCAAAAGCGCGATGTCCTTGTCTTCAACATGGTGGCCGACAACACCCGCGAAGGTCAGGTGCTCGCCAAGTTGTTACAGAAACTCGACAACATCCGCGAGGACTTGGGCGACGACCGCGTTTACGATGTCATTCAGGATGTGCTGAAAGGCATATCCCTCGAAGACATCATCTCCTCGGTCTTCAATGGCCAGCCCACCAAGTTTGACGCTTTCATCGACCAAGACAAAGACCAAATCCGAGACCTCTTCAAGAAGAAAATCGAGGAAAACACCAAGTCGATGGCCATCAGCAAGGTCGATTTCAAAGATGCCCAGCTGCTGAAGGAAGACTCCGACGAAAAACGCCTCCAGCCCATCTACATCCGTCTCTTCTTCGAAAAGGCGTTCCGTTATCTTGGTGGCGAGTATGAACAAGTCAAGGAAGGCATCTATCGCATCAACAAGGTGCCTGCCGTGATTTCCGATCGCCTCAAAGAGCATTACAAAATCTTCTCCGACAATGTCACGAAGCTGCTTTTCTGCTTCGACAAGCATATCTTCCTCGACTATAGCAACGCCAATTCCCTCATGGGCAAGGCGCATTACATCAACCCAGGTAATCCGCTTTTCGATTGCTTGGTTGATACCGTTCGCGACCTCTATCGCGACGAGATGATGAAAGGCACCGTCTTGGTCTCGCCCGAGGACAGGGACGCTTATTTGGCCTTCTATGTCAAGAACCAAATCACCGACAACCGTCCTTCCAAGGAAGGCGACAATGTGGCCAACGAGAATCTGGCTTTGGTGTGCAAGGATATGGAGGGCAATTTCTCCGTCACTTCGCCCGCCAAGTTGATTGACCTCGACATCCCAACGCAATATGCCAAGGAAATCACCCCGCCCGAAGTTGAGGATGAGCAGGATGTTATGGCTTGGTCGTTCGAGCATATTGCCATGCCGCTCTTCGAGAGCACCAAGCAGAAGGTGGAGGAAGACAATGAAGCCCGTCGCCAGTATCTCGAAGAGGCCTTCAATCGTGTGATTGAAGACTTGGATGGCGAAATCAACGAACTTCAAGGCAAGACCTTGATGAGCGACAATGAAAAGCTTCAAGAAAGGTTGCAAAAGAAATATGCCCTGCGAGAGCAAGCTGGCCAAAAGCGTGAGGAAAGGCTCCACAGCCTCGAGAAGATGGTGGAGTTGCAGCAGCGCACTCCCGAGGTGCTGGGCTGTGCCTATGTAGTGCCGCTCAACCAAGTGGAATACAAGAGCCATTTCGGCATGAGCCGCGACGATGAGGTGGAAGCCATCGCCATGAACGAAGCCATGGAATACGAAAAGAAAGAGGGACGCATCCCCACCGATGTCTCAAAGGACAATGTGGGCTACGACATCCGCAGCACCGCCTCCGATGGGCAGAAACGCTACATCGAAGTGAAAGGCCGTGCCGCCACCGATGGAGTGATGCTCTCCGAAAACGAGTGGAACCGCCTCACCCAGTTGGGCAAGCGCGCCTGGCTCTACATCGTCACCAACTGCAAGACCCAGCCCGAGTTGCACATCATCAACGACCCGGGCAACCGTCTCGATTTTGAAAAGACCGTTAAAGGAATCCAATACTACCTTCCCTTGGAGGAATGGAAAAACAAGGAATCGTTATGAAAGCAAAGAAACTCATAGAAGTGGCCATGCCGATTAAGGAGATTTCGGCAGAGAGCGTCCGCGACAAGTCGATTCGTCACGGTCATATTTCAACCCTGCACCTGTGGTGGGCGCGTCGTCCCTTGCCCGTGTGTCGTGCCGTGGTGTTCGCCAGCCTCGTGCCCGACCCCTTGGATGAGCACTGCCCGCAAGCCTTCAAGGATGCTGTGGACGACTTGCTCAAAAGCGATGTCTACAAACCCTATGATGACATCCCCTATACAACGGTCGTTGACAAGATGGACGACACCCCTCGTCACCGCCTGATGATGTTCATCGGCAAGTTCTCCGACAAATGCCAGAAGAATATGATTGCCGGAAAATCCACTTCTCCTGCCGAACAGCTTTCTGCTGGTTCGCTCATCAAGTGGGAGAACAAGAACAACGAGGCAGTGCTGGGCATTGCCCGAAAGTTGATTTGGGTGGCTTACAACGCCGACAAAGACGCTTCGCTTTCGTATGAGCGACTGAGCAAGGACTTTGACCATGCCTATTCAGCCATCCACGAGGCCGAAAAAGCCCTTTATGATTTGACCGACCGCCACAAGGCAACGCCTGAAGTGCAGCAGGCCGAAGCTCGTCTGCAAAAAGCCATTGATGAGTTCCAGCAGCGCATGCCCAGCGTGTTCGACCCCTTCGCAGGGGGAGGCGCCATCCCGCTCGAAGCCGCCCGTTTGGGCTGCCGCAGCTATGGCAACGACATCAATCCCGTGGCGCACATCATCGAGCGTGGCTCTGCCGAATTCCCTCAAAAGTACGGCAAGCCTATTCGTTACACCGAAACCGAGTTCCGCCGCATCTATGGCAAAGAAGGTGTAGATATGTTGGCCGAAAAAGGCTTTGCCTTCTTTGATGGCATTGTTGAGATTCCCAACCGTCTGGCTTGGGATGTGGAGTTCTATGCCAAACGCATCCTTCGTGAAACTGAAAAGGAAGTGGGTTGGATGTACCCCGTTGATGAGCATGGAAACAAGCCAGTGGCCTACTACTGGGTTAGAACTGCAAAATGCTCCAATCCAAGTTGCGGGGCTAATGTTCCAATGATGAAGAGCTTTTATTTGTGCAACACAACACAAAAAAAAGTCTATCTTAATCCTGTTATAAATGGGACTGACATTCAATTTGAAATTAAAGAAGGAGATTGCCGTATTGATGAATGGAATCATCGTGGCAATATTACATGTCCTTGTTGTGGTAATATCACAAATGCTGAATCAGTAAAAGAGCAATCTAAGCATAATAAATTACCTCAAAGAATAATAGCTGTTATTAGCGAAGGAAAAATCGGAAAGTCTTATTACATTCCTGATGAGGAGCTTCGTAGCAGCATTCAAAATGCCATATTAAACGAAGATTTCTATAAGCCCATGGAAAAAATGCCAATTGATTATATTCAAGCATTTCCAAGTTGTACCTGGGGTTATGACTCATGGGGAGATTTGTTTTCCGATAGACAATTAACTGTTTTGAGTACATTATCAAATAAGCTATCATCTCTTTTTGACACTGATGAATTTGATAATTATAAAAATGTGATAAAAACATATATGGCAATTCTTATTGATAAACAAACGGATTATTATAATTCATTTTGTACTTGGGATTCTTCAAGAGAAACAGATAGCCATGTATTTTCAAGACAAGCTATTTCTATGGTGTTTGATTATCCAGAAGCAAATCTGTTTTCATATTCTACAGGATGCTTTAATAATATGATAGATTGGGTTGTTCGCTATTTGAATTCAGAGAGCGCAAGTCCATTTTCATGTGAATTTAGGAATGCATCAAGTGGAGAAAAAACTCAGTTTGAATCCAAAGAACTAACTGCGGTAGTAACAGACCCACCTTACTATGACGCAATAGGTTATGCTGATTGTTCTGATTTTTTCTATGTTTGGCTAAAACACATATTAGGTGACATCTACCCAATTGTATTTTCAACCCCTAAAACGCCAAAATCAGACGAATGTACAGCGCTAATCCATTATCATGGCACACAAGAAAAAGCCAAGCATCATTTTGAGTCAAAATTGACTCAGATTTTTGATGCAATCGAAGAACAAACATCTGATGTTGTAAGCATTATGTTTGCACATCAAAGTACCGAAGCATGGACAACCCTTTGTAATTCCATTTTGAATGCAAGAATGAATATTACAGGCAGCTGGCCAATGGATACTGAGTTAGCCAATAGAAGTGTTGGCCTTCAAGGTGCAGCTTTGGAGTCCTCCGTCACTGTTTCTTGTCGTCCTTCACAACGCCAAGGTTTTGCTGAATACAAAGAGGTGAAACAAGCCATCGAAAAGAATGTGAAAGAAGAAGTGAACAAACTCTACGACTTGGGCTTCCGTGGCGCAGATTTGCTCACGGCTTGCTTCGGCCAGGCCGTTAGTGAATTTGGCAAATATGAAGTGGTCGAAAAGAGCAACGGCGACCTTGTGTCAGTAGCTGAATTGCTCGAACTGGCACGCGAAGCAGCCTTTAATGCCTTGCTCGAAGGAGTCGAAGGTGACAATTTTACCAAGTTCTATATTGGATGGCTTCGATTAAACGGTATGAAAGAAACTGACTACGATGATGTCACCAAGTTCACCCGCGTCGGCCTGCCTATCGATGTCAAGGAAGTCTTCAGCCAAGGTCTGCTGGTCAAGGAGCCGAGTGGCAACAAACAACATCTGGCCACTGCCGCCGAACACCTCGAAGGCGACCACATCGCTGGCACCCGTGCCACCGATTTGCTCATCGACCAAGCTCACCGTGCCATCCTCTTCTACAAGGACGAAAATCGTCCCGCCCTGCTGAAACTGCTGCGCGACATCAATGCCCAAGATGCCAACGCTTCCTTCTGGAGGCTGCTGGCTTCCCTGAAAGAGCTGCTGCCCGCCTGCGATGACTTAAAGCAAGTCCAAGGCTTGCTACAAAACGGCGAAGACCTCCGTCAATCCAGCCGTCAGAACGAACAACCCACATCCACCCAAACAACAATCGAGTTTTAACCCCCAGCGTCCCGCGTCCCACTGTCCCACTGTCCCGCATCCAAAACAACGAACAACAAAATACCATCGAGATATGAATGAGAATGTATTCAAAGCTTTAGGCGTTTTCCTCGAAACCATGCGTCCCTATGTGGTCGGCATCTTGCAGAAGTATTACCCCAACGAGCCATGGGAAGGCGTGATGTTTGCCAAGCTCAGTGCCGACAAGCAGGCTTCATGGAACCGTAATGCCAAAGAAATGCAAAAGACTGGGGCTCCAAGCTTGGGTCTCATCGACTTTAGTAACCTCACTTCTTTTGCTTTCAGCTTCAAGGAGTTGCTGGTTAAGGAATTTGGCGAATCTAAGAAGGCCAACAAGTTCATCAGCTATGTGCAAGAGCTTGAAGATACCCGCAACAAGTGCCAACACTACCAGACTATTGACGAGGACGAAATTGTCCGCACCTACAGCAACATCAAGATGGTGGCGCGTCTCATTGGCGATGATGACCTCTACGATGAGGTGACCCGCATTTCCGCTCCCAAGGCAAAGCCTGTGGAGCAGCCAGCTGTCAAGCCTATAGAGGTGCGCACTGAATCCAACATAGATGACAATAGCCAAGTGACACCGTGGTTTGCCAATGTCATTCCCCACTACGACATCAGCCGTTCCATTCTCGATGAATCCATCTTCGCCGCCAACCTCGGTGATGTGGCTATGGGTACAGCTCCCGAGGTCTATACCAACTCGGCATCCTTCTTTGAAAAAACCTATGTCACTCACGGTCTGCGCGACATCGCCACCCGTGTGGTCACCGCCTTAAATGGTGAAGTGACCGAAAACCGCGTCATTTCCCTGAAGACGGGTTTTGGTGGTGGTAAGACCCACACCCTTATCACGCTCTACCATATCGTCAAATGCGGCTCCAAGATGGCTACGATGGAATCATGCCGCGACTTGCTCAAAGACGGTCTGGTGCCTGAGTTCGACAATGCCAAGGTCGCTGTCTTCACCAACAACACCACTGATGTGGCGCAAGGTCGCCAAACCGATGACGGCCTCACCATCAACACCATCTGGGGCGAAATCGCTTACCAGTTGGGTGGTGTCGAAGCCTACAAGGTGGTGGAAGAAAACGACCGCGAGCGCATCGCTCCTTCAAGCGGTGTCTTCCAGCCCATCCTCGAAGCCACCAAGCCTGCCATGATTCTCATTGATGAGTTGGCCGACTATTGCGTCAAGGCATCGGCTAAAAAGGTGGGTGCAGGCAACCTCTATTCCCAGACGCTTAGCTTCGTGCAAACGCTCACGGAAATGGTTTCTTCCGTGCCCAGGTGCCTTCTTATCGTCACCTTGCCCGAAAGCGTTGTGGAGGTGGCTTCTACTGCCATCGGTCAAGACATTCTCACTTCACTCGAACAGCGAGTGATTCGTGTAGGCTCTGCCATCAAACCCATCGAGGACGAAGAAGTTTTTGAGGTGGTTCGTCGCCGTTTGTTCGACGAGATTAAGGACTATACTGTGGTTGACGATGTGGCGCGTCGCTACCAGCGCATGTACCACAACCGTTACAACGACCTTCCGGCGCAGAGCGACAACAATGCCTACGCCGACAAGATTCGCAAGTCCTACCCCTTCCATCCTGAGCTGATCGAGATGTTCCGCTTGCGTTGGGGCAGCGACCCCCATTTCCAGCGCACCCGTGGTGTGTTGCGCCTCTTGGCCTCAATAGTTCAAGATTTGTGGCGTCGCCGCCAAAACCTGACTGGAACCCAATCCTTGATACATACCAGCGACATTAATCTTGAAAACTTGCCAACACTTACAGGCACCATCACCAATCTGATGGGCAGCCAATGGGAAACCGTCATGCACGCCGATGTCTATGGCTCTGCCAGTAATGCCTTCAAGATTGACAGCAACGAAACAGGGTCTAACATTGGGCAATACTTCCTCACCGAAGGCATCGCCAACACCTTGCTGCTGGCTTCCATAGGCACTTTGGCTAACAATGGCTTGACCATCAAGGAGCTGAAGCTCTGCATGCTGAAACCTAACGCTTTCAATCATAACGACATCGACGGCGCTTTGAACAAGTACGAACAGGTGGCTCATTACCTCCACTATTCCAACATCGGCGAGAAGCGTTATTGGTTCCACTCCAAGCCCAACATCAACATCATTCTCAACCAAGCCAAAACCGAAATCGCCAACGATGAAATCCGTACCGAAATCGTCAGACGATTGAAGAACAGTTGTTCCTTCATCCCGAACTTGAATGTGTTGATAGCACCTACAAGCGACATCCCCGAGCAAAAGTCGCTCACCTTGATTGTGATGGGACCAGAATACGCTGTGCCGATTGACAGGCAAAATGCCCCCGTCGAAAGCTATGTGAAAACCAATTCGCTCAAGCGTGGCGAGGCCGACCGCCTTTATCGAAACACAATGCTCTATCTGGTCTGCTCCGAGCAAGGTAAGTCCAACCTTGACGGCAAGATGCGCGACTACTTGGGCTGTGTCAAGGTGCAGAATGTCTATTCTGCTTCCATTGAGAAAGACCAGCGGGATGAAATCCAAAAGCGCAAGGATGCTTTCGACAAAGAAGCCTTTGATGCCTTGGTTCAAGCCTACGCTGTAGTGTTGCGCTACACCTTCGACAAAGGCATCCTCCGATACGATGTGAAGAACTACGCCTCCGATTTCTCGTCACAGGTCATGCAAAACATCCTTCCCGAGCTGAAAGAGGAAGAGTGGCTGCTCGATGCCGTAGGTCGTGGTGTTTTAGCCAACAACAACCTACTGCCCACAGTCGAGAATCCTATCCGCGTCAAGGACTTCTATGAAGCCTTCTTGAAGTTCGACGACAAGCCGATGATTACAGGCTCCGAAGCCATCATCCAAACCATCAACCGCTATTGTTCCGAGGGCTTGTTCAATGTGGCATCGGGTGAGAGAGGCAACTACGACAAGGTATATAGCAAGGAAAAAGTCCCGTTCCTCAATGTCACCGATCCAGATTATTGGTTGGTTGACAAGAGCGTGACCAAGGAAGAACCCGCTCCTGGTCCACAACAAGAACCTGAAACACCCAAGCCAACACCTCCAGCAGGAACTGGCGATGAACCAGAACCTACACCAGGTGACACGAAGCACTACAAGAAAATCAAAATCAGCGGCAGTGTCCCCAAGGAGCAATGGACGCAGTTGTGGACAAGCTTCCTCGTTCCCTTGAAGGACAACGGCCTGCACATCACCGTCGAGTTCGAGGCTCAAACCACATCCAAGAACCCCTTGGACGAAAACTCCCACATCATCAAATGCGTGAAGGAGTCCGCCGCACAACTTGGATTGTCGTTCGAAGCTGAAGAATAGCAACACTTTATCCTACCCTGAATTTATAGTACACTCTTGAGAGTAATGCATTTAATAGTACAATAGTAGTTATGGAACAAAACATACAAGATCAGGTCGGAACAATGTCTTTGTCAGAATACGCAAATCATTATTTGCAAGACTTTAATGAACGCATTGAAGCAACACTTGAAGATTTAAACTCAAGAAAAGGAGAAAAGATCCTAAAAAGGAATTTAAACGCACTTGCAGCTTTTATTGAAGCAAAGTATAATGAAGGTTCAGATAAAAAAACAGAAGATGAGCTTCATCAGATTCTACAGAACCATGGTATAAAAAACCCTGATGGTTATGCTGATATTGTTGAAGAATGGTGTTACAAGCCATTTAAGGAAAGTGCAGCCAAACAATTCAAAGACACCTGCAACCTGTTATCAGGAAAGGTCTATGCAATAAACAAAAAGGATTTACTCGAGAAAGTTGGTGAAGTAAAAAGCGCGAAGACCTATCAATTTGTTTTAGATTGCTATCATCTGACACCAATAAACTATCGATTTGAGTCATTTAGAGACCCAGAGTTGGAAACCATCTATTCCAATGATGGTTTAAGATTGGATGATGCAAAAGCCAGAGGATTTGTCAACAAGTTTTTCCGCTTCTTTATTGACGGTGATGCTGATAAGAATAATAAGGATTATGATTCCGAAAAATACTATGGCTGTATTCCAGTTCAAGATAGCCGAGTAATTTCATATTGCAAGCAAATGTCTATACCAGAAGACTATGTTGAAAAACTGTTTGCCATAGTTAGGTGCTCGACACGCTTTATTGTCAACGAAGAAGGAGAACTGTCTCTCAAAAAGCAATATCTTAATAACGTAGAGTCCTTTGCTGTCGCAATTCTTTTCGAACACAAGAAGCCTATGTACAAAAAAGATTTGTTGTTTCAGATAGGCAGGCTAAAAGAAATGTATCCAGCGTTGATAGCAAAATCACCTAAAGACATCCATGATGAGAGAAAGCCTATTCTCTGTTCTGCTGGCGGAAAAGGGATGTTGATGTTACAAACTTGGAAACAAGACTATCGTGACAAACATTCTATCATCAGAGATTTTGTGGCAAAAGTTTTTTCGGAAACACAAGAAGCGGTTCCTTTAAATCAAATTGTTGCTCACCTTGAATCCGTTGGCTTACATTATCCCAATAAAAAATCGGTTCAAACATTTATTACAGAAGCTGGTTGTGAGGGAAAAGGAAGAGGGAGTAGTGCCTATTATCCAGCCGGTAGTGGACTTGGGGTTAATGATAGATTTTGGAAAGTCCATATCTTACGGCGAGAAGTTGCGGAATATCTACTTGAGAATGGTCGGCAAGCCAGTAGAAGGGCTATTAAAGACCACATAACCCAAAAGTTTGACCATCCCATCAATGCGCTCACTTTTGAAAGAGCATTATTTGATTCAGAGTCGTGCTATTTTATAAAAGTTGGCACAAGACCTGTTCAAAAAGTAGTTTTGTCAGAAAAGATTAAAAACAAGACTGACATAAAAAAAGCATTTCCTGAACCTGAGAAAAAAGAGGCTGATTATATAGTCGAGATAAGGCAAAACATAATAAACTATCTTATCAAGAAAGAAAAAGCTCTTCAAGATGATCTGGTTAATTGGTTCTATGAAAAAACACCTAAACATTTAAAGGATAGAAAAGGTCCTGTCAGAAATATAATGAAAGATGACACCATCTTTTTAAAAGAAAAACTAGGAGACAAACAAATTCAAGTCACACTACAACCACGATATATAGAAAAACTAAAGCTCGAAGGCAAGTACCAATCGCCCGAAGTTCTTCCATCACATCAAACAAATGAACCTGAGTTTTCGTGGGATGGTTTGAAAAAAGGAATTATTAAAACTATGTCCCCTAAAAACTATGATGAAAAGCTATCTGATTATGTGGAAAACATGTTTTTTATCATGCGTGGAGGGTATGAAGAGTTTCTTCCCACAACAAATTTTAAAGAATCAGCTGAAGGGCTCTTCAAATACCTTACTAGTCAGACTTCATTTGATGATCGCTTTAGACTTCGAAAAGAAATATTATCAATGATGGAGGCCTATTGTAAAGAATTTCATCGACTTAAATACGATGATGGCTTAAATGATATCCAGAATCTTGGGGAAATCAAAAAACTATTCATCGAGAAAGGACTGTTCCCTGATAAAAATGACTATATTCCTGACGCCTACTTGCGTCAGGTGGCATATGCCGTATCAAACATTCATTATAAACGTAATAACAAGGCTGGACATCCAGAAGCTTTCTCTGAGAAAAACGACAAACAAACCACATCCGACATATATGATTGTTTGTTAGTAATGCTACATTTGGCGAAAAAACTGAATTAAACAGCAGAGAAATCTACATTACACAAATAAATTACATAATTTATGAAAACTCAACAAGAGAAGAATGAACAAAATGAAATTTTAGCCAAGCAATATTTGGCTTTAAAACAACGTCAAAAATACTATCAATTCGAATGTGAATCAGACGATGGCCGATCAAGCACCCACTATTTGCCATTGACCGATGACGATATCGTTGAAATCAAAGAGATCATAATGGATGGCTACAAAAAGGATTATATGGAGGCATCCGAAAACGGGAAAGAAAAGCCATTGCCCTCATTTGAGGAGGTTTTGAAAGAAATAGACCTATTTGACTTTGAGAGCGATGAGGATTTGGATTCGTTGATTTTCAGGCATGTTCAATTTGATGATTTTTATGATCCTAACCATGTCGTTTCAATGGACCTGGAGCATCCACATTATTACTACCAAACAACTTGCATTGGTTACGACAAAGAAAAGAAGGAACCTAGGTATCCCAAGAAAGTAAAGGTGCAATTGACCGACGAGGAATACATTTATCTGCTTACCCAGAATTTGTTAGAGAACACTCTAACCTTCAACCGCCTAATCATGCTTCGTCCTGAGTTAGCACAAAAGATCAACCAGCAAATTGATGGCTGCTATTTTGATTATAATTTAAAATGGGAAGAACCTTTTCTTGTCGTCTTCGACGAAATCAATGCCGATGCTGAGAAGATCCTTGAAAATCAGAAAGAATGATGTGCTTTTTCTCAACATAGGTTGAAAATCACCATTTCAGCCACTATATATATGAGAAGAAATCATCATTCATGAGCAACTATCTAGAACTCAAAATTCCCCTCCGTCAATCGGCCAAGTGGTTCGTAAATCTGCGAAAGGCGATGGCGGAAGCCAAAATCCCGGTGAGATGGCAGCCTGGAGGTTTCCATCTCACTGTGGCCTTCATCAGCAACGACCAACCCGTGAAGGCGCTATCTGTAGTATTCGACAGACAACTGTCTGGTTGCCAGGCTCCAGTTCAAACTTTTGACAAGGTGGACGCTTTCGAAGCAAAAACAGGCGATGAATTCATCCTTCACCTCACTTCGACCCAGTTGTCGCCATCATTGCAAACACTGGTGGACTTGCTGAGGAAAGAGGCTGTCGATGCGGGTGCTGATATCGAAAACGACTTCATCCTTCACGTCACGCTGGGTAGAATCGATGCAAAAAAAGCAACATTGGAACAGGTGAGGCGAATCGCTGAAAGCATACAAGTGCCACCCTTTACCCTTTTATTACAGAAAGCTGAATACCGTTACTTCAGAGGCAAAAGCATCCAACGCTGGACAATGAACCAAAACAATTAATATCATGACAGACTACAGAACCATCAACCGTCAAGTAATGACCGACACCAAAAGACAGTATGAGTCGATAGAAGAACTGAAAGAAGCCGTTCTCAACTCCATCCGTCATCAATATATGGTGACCCAAGAGGAAAACATCGACCAGCCTACCGTGGAGAACAGTCAGACCCTCCATGTCTGCTCTGGCAAACGCAGCTTTGAGGCGGCCAAAGCCTATAAGGGCAAAAAGACCGCCGTGCTGAACTTTGCGAACAACCACGCGATAGGTGGAGCACCTTTCTCTGCCGGCGCCCAGGAGGAGTCACTTTGCAGATGCTCCACCCTGCTGCCTTGCCTGGAGGCCATGCGTGAATCTTTCTACAACAAACATATTCGCCAGTATTTGGCTGGTCAAATCGGTCTCATGGGTAACGATGACTTGATTTATACACCCGATGTGGTGGTGTTTAAGTCGGACGAGCGCACCGACCCCATCTATCCCAAAATGATGGAGCAGAACGAATGGTATAAAGTGGACGTGATTACTTGTGCCGCTCCAGAGCTGATGAAGATGCATCACCGCCCTGCCAATTATGAGGAGATCATCACCTCCCGCATCAAGAAGATTCTGGATGTCGCTGCCAAAGAGCAGGTCGAGGTATTGATTCTCGGCAAATGGGGTTGCGGCGCATTCAAGAATCCTTCAGATGTTGTCGCCAAGGTATTCCGAACCTTGCTGAAAAGCTACAACTTCGAAACAGTGGAATTTGCCCTAGCCTCACAAGAGGATGTCAGTGATTCTCCGTTCGCAAGGATGGGATAAAGCGCTGAATTCACTGGCCCTGCGTTCAAAAACCCAACTACGCTTTTTGTTATCAATTCAGGTTGAAAACTCCATGAGTTAGCGCTATAAATCATCTGAAGCGCTAAACAAACTACTTATGGGTTTTCATACCAATTATCCCAATAAAATACGCTGTTATAGCCATGAGAAAACTACCATTCATAAAAAAACATCATCATGGGCTTCATCAAAACAAAAGACGACTTCAAGCATCCCGAAGGGAAAATCCAACTGCTGAACGGCACCGTGCTTGACTGCTATCCTTTGAAACAGCCAGCTGCAGCACCTCGCAGCAACGAAGAAAAACACGAGGAAATAAATCTTTTTGTAAGCAGCGCTTTCAGGTTTCTTAAGTACAGAAACAGGATCATGTCGGACAGCCGCATGTTCCTCTGCCCTGTGCCCATACAAAACGGCCTCGCCAACACGGGGACAAGCGGATTTCATCACCCCACCTTGGGCGTTTACATTGAATGGTGGCTGAACTGCGAAAGCGCCATGATTTGCAGTGGAATAGAAACAAATAAGGTTGTTTACCACATTGCTGGCAGTCCTTTGTCGGGCAGAAATAGCTGTGGAGTTGTTGACGAAAACGGCAAAACCGAAACGAAATCCATCCATCCGTTCTCATCGCTGTGGCCAATCTTCATGAGGATCAACAACCGTTATGACGAGGCCAAGAGCCTGTATCAAGCTTACTCGTTAAAACAGGTAGTCGAAATCTTGGACGAAGAAAGACTTCCTTTGATTGACGACAAGGAGTTGGAGATTATATTTCTTAAGAACGCACTTCTAAGGTGGCGATCAGATATTTTTGGTGAAATCAATCGACTGAAAGACACGATCGATCTTCTCAAATTCCAATTGTTTTACGGGCATCGAGACGAATTGAAAGCCATCATGGCAACCTATGAAGAAAAGAAGGAGAAGAAAGAGCAACGAGAGAAGGAAATCAACGAAGAATGCAAGGAACTGCGCAGAAAATTAAAGTCGGGCGAGATCGACAACAAGCAATACCAAAAGCGACTCACTCCGTTGAAAAAGGAAAAAGAGAACAACGATTATTTGCTGCGAGAATACCGCCGATTTGCGCTTGAACCATTGTTTCCCGACTTGGATTATACCATAAGTGACGCGGAAGCCTTTTTCAAGGATCCTCGCTCAGCAGGTCCTTTGAAATCCAATAGAGGTCGGTTTTTCTGAGTAGAAACAAAACTGTGCCTCTACTTTTTCTTCCAGGAAAAACCAATAAATCCGTGTTCGCTAACCTTACGCCAACTCAAACTGCTCCAAGAACTTCATGTCGTTCTCGAAGAACAGGCGCAGGTCGTTGATGCCGTATTTCAGCATGGCGATGCGTTCCACGCCCATACCGAAGGCGAAGCCGGTGTATTTCTCCGGGTCGATACCGCTGGCGATGAGGATGTTGGGGTCGCACATGCCACAGCCCAAGATCTCAACCCAACCCGTGTGCTTGCAGATGTTGCAGCCCTTGCCACCACAGATGTTGCACGAGATGTCCATCTCAGCCGAGGTCTCGGTAAAGGGGAAATAGGACGGACGGAAACGCACCTTGGTGCCCTCACCGAAGAACTCCTGCACGAAATGGTACAAGGTCTGCTTCAAGTCGGCAAAAGAGACGTTCTCGTCGATGTAGAGGCCCTCAATCTGATGGAAGATGCAATGGGCGCGAGCCGAGATGGCCTCGTTGCGGAACACACGGCCAGGGGCGATGATGCGGATGGGCGGCTGGTGGGTCTCCATCACGCGGACCTGCACGCTCGAGGTGTGGGTGCGCAGCAGCACATCCGAGGCCTTGTTGACATTGGGCTCCTTGCTGATGAAGAAGGTGTCCTGCATGTCGCGTGCGGGGTGGTCGAGCGGGAAGTTCAAGGCCGAGAACACGTGGTAGTCGTCCTCGATCTCGGGACCTTCGGCGATGGTGAAGCCGAGGTGCGAGAAGATCTCGTTGATGTCGCGGCGCACAATCGACAGCGGGTGACGGGCACCTTTCATGTCGGCGGCGGGCATGCTCATGTCGAAGCCGGCATCGTTGCTATGCTGGTTCTCAAACTTCTGCAACTGCTCCTCCACCTTGTCCTGCACGACGTTCTTCAGCTCGTTGAGCTTCATGCCCATCTCCTTGCGGAGCTCAGGGGCCACGTTCTTGAAGTCGGCAAACAGGGCGGGGATAATGCCTTTCTTGCTCAAATAAGTGATGCGGAAGTTCTCCAAGGCCTCTTTGCTGTCGGCTTGGAAGTCACGCACCTGGGATAGTATCTCTTCGATTCTTTCTTTCATTGTTCTATGCTTTTGGCTCTTAGCCCTTGGCTTTTGGCTCTTGGCGCAAAACGCAAGTAGCCAAAGGCCAAAAGCCAATGTCTTTATTTTTCAATCGTAACGGAAAGGATGGTCACGGGCTCAACGGGCACGTCCATGCGGCCAGTCTTCACGGCAGCGATCTTGTCGACCACCTCAAGGCCCTCGATGACTTCGCCGAACACGGTGTATTCACCATCGAGATGCGGTGTGCCACCCACAGTCCTGTAGGCCTGACGCTGACGGGCACTGAACACCTTGCCCATGCGACCCTCAAACATGTCCAAAGTACGGTCGTCATACACCTTGCCTTGCACGATGTAGAACTGTGAGCCGCTGGAGGCCTTCTGGGGATTCACCTGGTCGGGCTGACGGGCAGCACAAAGGGCACCTTTCTTGTGGAAGTGGTTGTCCTTGAACTCGGCCGGCACTCTATAGCCCGGGTCGAGGCGACCGTCTTTGTTCTGACCACCTTGAATCATGAACTGGTTGATGACGCGGTGGAAGGGCGAGCCGTTGTACCAGCCTTCGTTCACCAACTTGATGAAGTTGTCACGATGCTTAGGTGTGTCGTTATACAATTTGGCCTTTATGGTTCCCATGCTCGTCTTGATGACGACGACGGTTTCCTTTTCGGTGGTTTTCTGTGCCTGGCAGGTCAATCCGACCAAAACCAAAGCTGCTAAAATCAGTTTCTTCATTCTATTATCTGTTTTTTATTCGTTTACGATGGAATAGGTTACCTCAAGACGCATCTTCTCTCCTTCGGGCGCTTCGGGGCCGTTGATGACGAAACGTTGGGCGTTGTAGGAGCCTCCGTTGATACCTAGACTCAAGCCGTAGTCGTCTTTCTTGCCCATGATCACACTCTGCATGTACTCGGAGATGCGGAAGGTGACCGACTCTTTGCTGGAGTTATAGGAGCCGCCAAAGAAGTTGGCGCCTTCGTAGTAGTCGGGAAGCAGATAGGTGCTGTTGTCTTCGTTGAAGCCCATCAGGACAAAGGCCTGCGGAGCTTTATAGATGGAGTCTAACGACAAGGACGAGGCGGGGATGATGAGTTTGGCTTCGTTGACGACAAGATGTCCGGCCTGCAGCGTATCGAGCCAATGCGGCAGATTGGGGAATTGGATACGGGTCCTCACGCCACCCATGGTCTGCAAATAAACCTCTTCTTGTCCCAAGGCCGTCTGACCATCGAGCAGCTGATCGGTAAAAGCCTGGCTGCCCTGCGTGTAGTCATGGTCGAAATGGTTGAAATAGGCATCCGATGAAGTGACGAAGAAGCTATAACGCATGGCCTTGTCGGGAGTGGCTGCATCATGGTAATAGAGTTGCAGCATCGAGAAGCTGTTGTTGGTGAGGTTGATATAGCTGATCGCTCCACCTTGACCCACGGGGTCGCAGGTGACATACAAACCTTTGAAATACTCCTTGAAGAGGTCGGGGCGCGAATAAGCCAAGGTGTCGAGGCCGACGAGATAGTTGCCCAGATCCAGGCTCAGCGGGATACGGAAAATGGGCTGCGGGACGGTGTCGTTACCCACAACGTTGCTCTTCGTTCTGGGGTGCGGATGAAACTGATATCCACTCGCTTGGTCGACCGGGTCGGTCGACACTTCGGAATAGTTGTAATAAGTCTCGTTGATCGACAGGGTGTCGGTCAGTTGGTAGACATGGGCCGTCTGCATCACGGTGGTGTCGCCATAATAGCCTGAGATATAGAGTTGGAGCACCAACGAGTCGACGACCGGACTGCTGCCGAAGCTCTGGCCCGCCACCGAGGGACGGAACTGGGTGTAGAACCCGGCTTCGGTGGTACCGAAGACAGGGTCTTTCATGGCGCCGATCAAGGCATTGGTAGTGTTGCGTGTAGCAACAGAGTCCATATAAGAATGACAGACCACGGCAACCGTATCCGTATGATAAACGTCGATATAGTTGTTTTCCGAAATCAGGTTGTTACCAATGGTCTCAGGGGATTTCTTACAAGAGGAAAATGCCAATATCAGAAGGCCAATCATTAACGCTATTCCAGTGCGAGCAGTTGAATGATATGTTTTCATTTGATCGAAAATTGTTGCGTTTTATCGTTTGAGATAACTCAAAAAAGGGATCCTTATTGTTTTTCGAGGATAGTATCGTAGAAAGCATTGCAGGCCTGGGCATAGTGCACCTGCTCGGGATAGGTGAGGATGGGCTTCTTCACCGTCTGCAGATGGGCTTCGATTTCGGGATGCAGCTTCTCGGTGCATACCACGATGCCGTCGGCATAGTCGATGGCGGCTTTGGTCAGGTTGACATAGTCGGCCTCCTTGAAGTATTTGAGGTCTTTGGCATTCATGCCCGGCAGCTTCATCTTCTTGTCGAAGCCAGCTCTGAAGCTCTCCTCAAAGCCGTCGTCATAGATTGAATAAACGATCTTGGTCTCGTTGAAGAGCGGGTTGTCGCGCACCGTCATCGCACGTTTGATATAGACGGGCATCAATGCCGAGATCCAGCCATGACAGTGGATGATATCGGGCGACCAGTTGAGTTTCTTCACCGTTTCGATGACGCCACGCGTGAAGAAGACACAACGGCTGTCGTTGTCCTCACAAAACTTGCCTTTTTCGTCATACATCAAGTACTTTTTCTTCGTGAAGAAGTCGTCGTTGTCGATGAAATAGATCTGCATCCTCGCCTTCTGGATAGAGGCCACCTTGATAATGAGGGGGTGGTCCGTGTCGTTGATGATGAGGTTCATGCCCGAGAGGCGAATCACCTCGTGAAGCTGGTTGCGGCGCTCGTTGATGACACCATAACGGGGCATGAAGATGCGGATTTCCTTACCGCTTTCTTGGGTGGCTTGCGGCAGGTAGCGACCAACGAGGCTCATCGGAGTTTCGGGTAGATAAGGAGCGATTTCCTGGTGGACGAATAGTACTCTTGTCTTGCTAGTCATGGGCTGTAGTGTTACTTAGAAACTACAAAATTACGCATTTTTTTTGGAATAACGCAAATAAAAATAAAAAACCCTACCTTTGCGAAATCAAACTGATGCCCGCTATGGAATACGAACACTTTGAAAATCAGGAGCATGAATGGGAATCAAACCTTCGAGTGACCGAAGGGGTCGACGGTCCCATCCAAGTCAACCCGAACGCTTTGGAGCGCATGAAGCGCAACCAGCAGCAGCTGATGCCGCTGGAATGGTATGTCGACGGCATCCTCAAAGGTGACCGGGTGACGCTCAGCAAGGCCATCACCTTGGTGGAGAGCGCCCTGCCCAAGCATCAGGAGTTGGCGCAACAGATCATAGCGGCTTGCCTCCCCCATGCGGGAAAAGCGCTTCGGTTGGGCATCACGGGTGTGCCAGGCGCAGGCAAGAGCACTTTCATCGAGGCCTTGGGCGTGCATCTCTGCGACAAAGGCCAGAAGCTGGCGGTGTTGGCCATCGACCCGTCGAGTCAACGCTCCAAGGGCAGCATCTTGGGCGACAAGACCCGCATGGAGACACTTTCCGTGCATCCCAACGCCTACATCCGTCCCTCGGCCTCGGCAGGCACCTTAGGCGGCGTGGCAAGAAAGACTAGGGAAACCATTATCCTTTGTGAAGCAGCGGGTTATGATACGATTTTCGTGGAGACCGTAGGCGTAGGCCAATCCGAGACGGCAGTGCATTCCATGGTGGATTTCTTCCTCTTGATTCTGATCAGTGGCGCTGGTGATGAATTGCAAGGCATCAAGCGTGGCATCATGGAGATGGCCGACGGCATCGCTGTGAACAAGGCTGATGGCGACAATGTGATGCGTGCCAACCGTGCCGCCGCCGAATGCCGCAATGCGTTGCACCTTTTCCCCTTGCCCGAATCGGGACAGGAGACCAAGGTGCTGACCTGCTCCGCCTTGACAGGTTTCCAAATCGATGAGGTGTGGCAGATGGTCGCCGACCACGTGCAGGCCATCCGCGACAATGGCTATCTTTATAGGAAACGCGCCCAACAAGACGTGCAGATGATGTACGACTCAATGGACAGCGCCTTGAAGAACGATTTCTACCAAAACCAACTGGTGGCCGATCTTCTCCCCTTGGTCGAAGCCGACGTGCGCGGCCAACGCATGAGCGCGTATATTGGGGCGCAGAAACTGCTGGATGCTTATTTCAATATGCTGAAACGGGAATAATTATGTACGGACACATCCGTGTGTCCGCATATAACAAATTAACACAATGCGTTTGTGTTTCGGACGCATGCGATGCGTCCCTACAAGGATAAATTCTTATAATAATCCGCCTTCGCCTCATCGCCGTTGAGGGCATACAATTCACTAAGGTTACGACAAACCTCCTTGCGGATGTTTTCTTATGCCTCGGTGAGCGGCCCTTCGCCCAGTTTTTCGAGCACGCGTTCATATTCCGCTATCAATTCAGGGCCTTCTTCGCCGTTCGACTCCATCGTCTTGGCGTTGTTGAAGGCAATCATCCAGTCTCTTAATGCCATATTTTCTTTATTTTGTTTGCCGTTGAATAATAATTGTTATCTTTGCGCAAAATTAGTAAAATCTATCATTTAAATACAAAAATCGTAATGGACCAAAGAATTGCCATGAACCCCAATCGTCTGGTGCAGTACCTTCAGAAGCCTGCAGCAGAGTTCACTCGCGCCGACATCATCCGTTATTGCGAGGAAAACCAAATCGAATTCGTCAACTTCCACTATTGTGGCTGGGACGGCAAACTGAAGACCCTCAACTTCGTGATCCACAGCCTCGAACACCTCGAGAACATCCTCACCGCTGGTGAGCGTGTCGATGGTTCGAGCCTCTTCCCCTTCATCGAAGCCGGTAAGAGCGACCTCTATGTGGTGCCGAAGTATAAGACAGCCTTCCGCAACCCCTTCACTGAGACGCCCACCTTGGACATCCTCTGCTCGTTCTACAACCGCGACGGCGAGCCCTTCGAGAGCTCACCCGAGCACATCCTCCACAAAGCCCACGAAGTGTTCAAGAAGACCACGGGCTTGCAGATGGAAACCATGGGCGAGTTGGAATACTATATTATCGCCGACGACGAGGAAATCTACGAAGTGCCCGACCAGAAGGGCTACCACGAGAGCGCCCCGTTCAACAAGTTCACCGAATACCGCGTGGAGGCCATGCGCCTCATCGCCCAGGCTGGTGGCTTGATCAAGTACGGTCACTCCGAAGTGGGTAACTTCACCCTCGACGGCAAGATCTACGAGCAAAACGAAATCGAGTTCCTGCCCACCAACATCGAAGACGCCGCCGACCAACTCGTGGTCGCCAAATGGATCATGCGCCAGCTGGCCTACGAATATGGCGTCACCCTGACCTTCGCCCCGAAAATCAGCGTGGGTAAGGCCGGTTCAGGTATGCACGTACACTGCAAGTTCACCAAGGACGGCAAGAGCGTCATGGTCAATAAGGGCGAGCTCAGCGACTATGGCAAGAAAGCCATCGCCGGTTACATGGATGCCGGTACCTCGCTGCCTGCCTTCGGTAACCCCAACCCGCTATCGTTCCTCCGTCTGGTGCCCCATCAGGAGGCCCCGACTTCGCTGTGCTGGTCCTACAGCAACCGCAGCGCCTTGGTGCGCGTGCCGCTGGGCTGGATCAACAACGGCAAGGACATGGCTGCCAGTGCCAACCCGCTTGAGAAGAAGTCGAACAAGGACTTCAGCAGCAAGCAGACCTTCGAATGGCGTGCCTCCGACGGTTGCGCCGACATGTACCTGCTGATGGCCGCCCTCTGCGCCGCCGCTCGTCACGGCTTCGAGATGCCCAACGCCCTCGAAGTGGCCGAGAAGACCTACGTCGGTCTCGGTGTCAACATCCACGATGCCAAGAACAAGAAGGTGCAAGAGAGCCTCGAGCAACTGCCCGACAGCTGCGTGGCCGCCGCCAAGGAGCTCAAGAAGGATCGCAAGATCTACACCGAAAAGGGCGTGTTCTCCGATGCCATCATCGACTACATGATCAAATACCTCACCGATTTCAACGATGCCAACCTCCGCAAGGAACTGGGCAACGACACCGAGAAGATCATGAAACTGGTGAAGGAAAACATTCACGTCGGTTAAATATTGTAGAGACGTGGCGCGCCGCGTCTCTACAGAATGAATTAATGCCATGACAAAGGACAAAAGATTCAATTGGAGATTTTGCCTTTGTTGTGGCATTTTCATTTGGTTTGTCATCAACCTGCTGCAGTGCATCTTCACCGAGATTCAAGAGGACGAGGCCTATTATGCCCTTTATGGCGAACATCTCGCCTGGGGCTATTTCGACCATCCGCCCATGGTGGGGCTAATGACCTTTTTGAGCAGCATTTTCTTTTCGGGCACTTTAGGCGTGAGGTTTTTCACGATTATTGCGTCTTGTTTGTCGCTGTGGGTGATGTGGAAAGTGGCGCAGGTCCCTGAGCTCGTCGAAGGGCCGTCCAAGAAAGAGAAGATTGCAGATCAAGTCCGCAATGACTCCATGAAAAAGAGTCCCCTATTATTCTTTGTCATAGCATGCTCCATCGTGATGTTCAACATCTACGGCTTCGTCACCACGCCCGATGCGAGTTTAATCCTGTTTTCTGCCCTGTTTTTGCTTGTCTATCAGCGCTATCTGGAAGATAAATCATGGAAAAACGCCTTACTGATGGGCCTATTCATGGCCTTGATGATCTATAGCAAGTACCACGCTTTCCTGTTATTGGGACTGATCGTACTGTCCAACCTCAAACTGCTAAAAGACGGCAAATTCTGGGTGGCTTGCCTCTTGGCTTTGGTCTTGCTGACGCCCCATATCTTATGGCAAGTCAACAACGATTTCCCAAGCTTCAAGTACCACCTGGCTGGTCGCAACGAGGCGTTCCGTTGGAGCTATTTCCTGGAGTATCTGCCTAATCAGTTGCTGGTTTTCAATCCGTTTACGTTTGGAGCGGTGGTGTATGTACTGATTAAGGATAGAAATTGTGTTCGAATCCCCCCTGCCTCCCTTAAAAGGGGGATTGGGGTCTTCGAACGAGGATTAAAGTTTATTCTTATCGGGTTCTTTTTCTTCTTCTGGCTGATGGCCTTCCGTGGCCATGTCGAACCGCATTGGACCATCGTGTGTGTCATCCCCGTGGTGGTGTTGATTTATCGCAAAGCCTTGATTGACGAAAAGTTGAAGAAATACATTAAGTGGTTTATCCTGCCTTCCCTCCTATTAGTTCTGGCCTTCAGAATCCTACTCATGACGCCTTTGGCCGACCGTTTTGGATATCACGGCAAGGAACAATACTATAAAGCTATCGAACAAACAGCAGGTGATTGTCCAGTGGTCTTTCAAGGCTCGTTTCAACAGCCTGCGCTCTATCATTACTTCACGGGCAAGGAAAGTTCGACGTTGAAAAGCTATTACGACCGCATGACGCAATACGACCTCTGGCAATTCGACAAAGCGTGGATCGGGAAGCCCGTTTTCATTTGTGGTCCTGTCAATGGGCGCTCGGAATCCTATCAGGTGAATGGGGTAAAACTGGAAGGTTTCCTTACCGATGACTTCTCATCAGCCAACCGCCTAGTGACCACATTTGAAATCACGAATGCCATATCTGGCGAAACTCCCGTTTTCCATCCGGGCGACACCCTCCATATTGATTTCTCCGTCTACAACCCTTGTGACGCGCCCATTGATTTCCATCACAAAGATTTTGGCATGATCATCAAGGCGCATTACTTGCCTGGCGACGAAATCAGCTACTGTGTCTATCAGGACATCAAGGAATTCGAGGCACACTCGACCTATCATGGGCAGTTGTATACGGTCATTGGGGAAAACATCAGCATGGGCAAACACCGATTCAACCTCGGCATTGGCGATCGTGTTTCTTCATTCGTGACCGAAGAAAGTGGAGTGATGATTAAGATTGAGCCCTAAGCTCGGCCATCCGCGTTTCCTGCTCCTGAATCTGTTGCCTGACCGCATTGATGTCGGTCCGCAGTTTTTTCTTGTCCATCATTTGCTGTTCACAGCCGGCAATGGTCTCAAGGACAATACGCAGGTTCTTGTCCTTCTCCAACACGAAGGCATGAATGACACCTTCAGCTTGACGTAGGCTCCGCATGATGGCCATCTGACGCTCGGGTGAGAGGGTGTTTTGGATGAGGAGGAGGTAGTCGATGCGGGGATTGAAGGTATAGAGCACACGTTCACGGCTGACGAGGCTGACCAGGTTGTAGACATTGTAGTTCTCGCCTGCCGTGTAATAAAAGAAAGCGTACGGAGCACCTTCAAAAACAAGGTCGTCATGACGCGCCAAGTCGATAGCCAGCGCGTTGTTGACGCTATAGGCCAACTTATAGTCAGGGAGGCTCGAGTTGATGCCGACCACGGTAGTGTCGTCGAACGAAGGGATCTGTATTTTGTTGCTCTTGGGTTTCATGCCGCAAAGATATATAAATAATTTTACAGGTAGATGGGCTATTATAGAGATATTTGGACCCATGACAGTAAGAGTGATGGGAACCACAGGCTCAACAACCTATGATGGCCGCTACTACATAGTAATAGCGGTTATTATTCCGTAGGATTTAAGGTCTTAAAGGTCTTTTCCGCCGCCATTTGCTCGGCGCCACGGATGGAGCGGAAGGTGGCATCGCCGTATGGCTGGTCATCGATAAAGACCTGCACATGAAACTCTTTCTTGTGACCATCGCCAATCTCTTCCAGCATACGGAACTCGAGGTGGCGTTTGTGTTTCTGTGCCCATTCGAGGAGCTTGCTCTTGAATTTGACGTCGGTGTTCTGCAGTTCGTCGATGTCGATATGGACGCGCACGATGCGGTTGATGATGACCGACTTGGCAAAGTCGTAGCCACGGTCGAGGTAGATGGCTCCCATAAGGGCTTCAAAGGCATTACCACCCATCGAGCGGGCGGTGTTGTTGCCGTTGTCGGGAGCATGGCGGATATAGTCGCCAAAGCCAAGTTTCTCCGAAAGCTTGTTGAGCGATACACGGCTGACGATGCGTGAGCGCATCTCGGTGAGGAAACCTTCAGGCTGGGTGGGATAGGTGTGGAAGAGATAGTCGGCCACGGCAGTACCCAACACGGCATCGCCAAGGTATTCCATACGCTCGTTGCTGACGTGGTAGTTGCCCACGGTCTCGGCAGCCATCGACTTATGGGTGAAAGCCACGTGATAAAGTGCTATGTTCTTCGGATAGAAGCCGAAGATGTTATGGATATACTCGTAGAGTGCTCTGTCTTGAGGGTCTTTGGGGCGAGAGAAAAAGGCCATCTTACGATTCGTACTTTTTGAAAATCAAGGAGGCGTTTTGTCCGCCGAAGCCAAAGGAATTGCTAAGGGCGTAATGGATATCGCGTTGGCACGCCTTGCCGAAGGTGAAGTTGAGACGCGGGTCGATATTGGGGTCGTCCTCAAAGTGGTTGATGGTGGGCGGCACGATGCCGTTTTTGAGGGCAAGCACGCTAGCGATGGCTTCCACTGCGCCGGAACCACCGAGGAGGTGACCTGTCATCGACTTGGTGGAGTTGATGCTGATGTCATAGGCGTGTTCGCCAAACACCTCTTTGATGGCGAGTGTTTCGGCGATGTCGCCCATCGGCGTTGATGTGCCGTGGGTGTTGATATGGTCGACGACCTCTGGTGCAAGGCCTGCGTCGCGCAGGGCGCGTTTCATACAAAGCGCGCCACCTATGCCTTCCGGATGGGGCGCTGTGATATGGTAGGCGTCGGCAGAGGCACCGCCACCTACGACTTCTGCATAGATTTTGGCACCGCGCTTGACGGCGTGTTCATATTCCTCCAACACGAGGCTTCCTGCGCCTTCACCCATGACGAAGCCGTCGCGGTTGAGGTCGAAGGGACGCGAGGCGGTAAGCGGATCATCGTTGCGCGTCGAGAGCGCCTTCATGGCGTTGAAGCCACCTACGCCGAGCTGGCCTATAGCTGCACCCGCGCCGCCTGCCACCATGGTGGCGCAGGTGCCATAGCGGATGAGGTTGAAGGCATCGATGATGGCATGCGTCGATGAGGCGCAAGCCGACACGGTGGCGTAGTTGGGACCACGGAAACCATATTTGATGGAGATGACGCCACCAGGGATGTTGGCAATCATCTTGGTGATAAGGAAGGGGCTGAAACGCGGTGTGCCGTCGCCTTCAAGGAAGAACTCCTTCATTTCGTTGAAGAAATGGTTGACGCCACCGATGCCCGAAGTCAGAAGCACACCCACATCGTCGAAGTCGGTGTTTTCTGGCGTGATGCCCGAGTCGGCGATGGCCTCATCGGCGGCCACGATGTCGAACTGGGCGAACAAGTCGTATTTGCGCACGGTCTTCTTGTCGAAGAAGTCGTCAGGGTTGTAGCCCTTCACCTCGCACGCAAAATGCGTCTTGTATAAAGTGGAATCGAAACGGGTAATCTCACCGGCTCCGTTTTTACCATTCACTAATCCTTCCCAGAAATCCTTGACAGTGTTTCCGATGGGGGTGATGGCACCCAGGCCTGTGACAACTACGCGCTTCGATTCCATTATTAAGTTTATTGGTTTCTAAAAATGCTGAAATCAATTGTTTTCAGCACGCATCTTTTCGATAAGTCTGACGACATCACCGACGGTGACGATGCTTTCCTGCTGGTCGTCCGGGATGGAGAGGTTGAAGCTCTTTTCAAATTCCATCATCAGTTCGACGGTGTCCAGAGAATCGGCACCCAGGTCGTTGGTGAAGCTAGCATCCATTGTGACTTCTGAAGGATCAACGCCAAGCTTTTCGGCAATGATCGGAACGATTTCATTCAAAATTTCTGACATAGTTTTCAATTTTTAGTGAATAAATTATTACTCGTTTTCGGCGGCAAAGGTACAACTTTTTTTTATAACAAGCATTATTTTGCATTTTTTGAGCAATAATCGTACCATACCTCTTTAATTAAAAAAGGTTTACGATGCCTCTGAAAATAATGAAATAGGCGCCGCAAAGCATCAAGAGGACGCCTGCTATCTTATTCATCAACGCGGTGCGGTCGGGGTTGAGGAACTTCTTCAAGCGTGACGCGCCCCAAGCCTTAAGCAGCTCCACGGCCAATGTGGTGCCCAAGACGATGGCAAAGAAGACGATTGTGCTCAGCTTGTTGCCACCCATATTGCCTGCCACCATGGCTACGGCCGAGAACCAGAAGATCCAGACGAAAGGATTCAAGATGTTGAGCACGAATCCCTTGCCGAGGAAGACGAACCAGGCAGGCTTGTCGCTAGCGTTTTTCATAATCTCTTGCGAGCGTTTCTCTATCATCTCTTCCCTGCCTTTCACTTTTCGTCGATAGGTGAAGATGCCGAACAGCAACAGGATGATGCCGGCTCCGATACAGGCCAACGAGGCTTCGAACTGTGACCGCATCACCACCTGCACCGAGGTCAAGATGCAAAGGGAGATGACCATGGCATCGTTGAGGATGACGCCGATGGCGAACCACGCGGCCGACCTGGCACCACGGTGGAGACTGGTCTGCACCAGCGTGATGAACGCAGGACCCATATTGACGATGACGGCAAGAAACAGTCCGATCAGGATGGCCCACAACAGGAAACTGAACGATCCGATGCGGCTAAATTCAGGCATTTTGTCGAAAATATCAGGCGCATTTTCCATGACACATCGGTTTTATTCTTTCAGACTTTTGACATAGGCTTCCCACATCTCAAGACGTTTGCCTTTCATCACGCGGGGGAACTTGGTGGCACCACCCCATTTGCCGATCTTCTGCTCCATGAACTCATAGAAATGTTTGGTGGGCAGCACGTCGACAAACAACTCTTTGATAGCTTGGGTGCGTTCCACGGCATAGTCGTCGTTCAGCTTGCAGAGGTTCTCGTCGATGAGTTTCAAGGCCTGCTGCTTATCGATGGGCTCATCGCAGCCCAGATACCAATGATGGGCATACATCGTTTCGTGGCGGATGCCAGCCACCGTGAACTCCGTGATGTTGACCCCCAGCTGCTCAGCCATCATGTCGACGGCACGGGTCATATTGTCCTGCGAGAGATGCTCGCCCGTGATGCTCAAAAACTGCTTGGTACGTCCCGTGATGACGATTTCGCAGTCCTCCGTGTCGAGGAACTTGATGGTGTCGCCGATGAGATAACGCCATGTGCCCGCACAGGTGGAGAGCAGCAAGGCGTAATCCTGGTCCGCCTTCACCTCCGAGAGCAACAACGTCTTGGGATGCTCCACGATGTTGCCATCTTCGTCGAAGTTCTCCTCATCGAAGGGCACAAACTCGAAATAGATACCGTTGTCGACCAACAGCTGCATGACGCGTCTCTTCAGGTCGACTTGATAGGCGATATAGCCTTCAGAGGCCAAGTAGCTTTCAACATAAATCACCTCCTTGCCGAAGATGCGCTCAAAGCTCTTCTCATAGGGCCCGAAAGCCACGCCGCTATGCACATACACCATCAGGTTGGGCCAGATGTCGTGGATGGTCTTCAGGTTATATTCCTTGATGATTCGCTCCAAAAGAATCTGTACCCAAGCCGGCACGCCCACGATGACACCGATGTCCCACTTGGGGGCAGCCTTCACCATGAGGTCCATCTTCTCGGCCCAGTCCTTCACCTTCGAGATCTTCTGTCCAGGCTTGTAGAAAGCCTCAAACCACGACGGAATCTTTCCGGCTGAGATGCCCGAGAGGTCGCCGGCATAATAGCCAAACTCCTCATTATACTGCAAATCGGTGCTGCCACCAATCATCAAGACGCCGCGGCTGTAGAAACTCAAAGGGAAGTCGTAGCGGGTGGCCGACACCAGCTGGCGGATGCTAGCACGGGTAATCTTATTATTCAGGCCACGGGTGACGGGGATGTATTTGCTGGCCGCCTCCGAGGTGCCCGAGCTGAGGGCGAAATACTTGATCTTGCCAGGCCAAGCCACATTACGCATGCCTTTCAAATTGAGATGCCACCACTCGTCGTGCATCTTGTTGTAGTCGAAAACGGGAACCCGCTTGCGGAACTCCTCCATGATGTCTCTCGAGAGCAATATCTCGTCGAAATGATAGTATTTGCCGAACTCAGTGAATTGGGCCTTGGTCAGCAACTTGCGCAACTCACGCCTCTGGGCGCGGATGGGGTCGGTGTGGTTTTGACGAATCTCAACAGGGATATTCTTAATCTCTGCCGCAGCCTTCACAAGGGCTCCCAAGACAGGCACCGGCATCAATTTCTTCAAATTTCTTTTTAATATAGGACGTTTCATTATGCTAACTAAATGGACTGCAAAGATACAAAAAGAAAGACAATAACTATCTATGAAAACAGAAAAGCACTATTTTTGCAACATACTTATGCAATTCTATTGGAATAATGAGAAATAAACTGTTATTGGCTTTCTTGCTTTGCAGCCTCTTCGCCAAAGCACAAACCATCGAAGTGTCGGGGCCTCAGTCGGGCCGTTGGGAAGCCGACACCATCTTGATAACCAACAATGTCGTCGTTCAAGACTCGTTGAGCATCATGCCGGGAACCACGGTGCTGTTTGACGGATTTTTCAATATCACGGTCGGAAACAATGCCATGCTGAATGCCCTCGGCACACAAAACGACTCCATCCTCTTCACCGTGGCCGACACAACAGGTTTTTCTATCTTCAACTCGGGTCGTGGTGGATGGAACGGCATTCGATTGGAAAAGGCGGGGCGTTGCAAGTTCGACTACTGCCGCTTCCAATACGGCAAGGCGGCTTTGGATAGCGACCAAGACGGCGGCGCCCTGCGTATCTTCAACAGCCAGGATGTGGAACTCAGCCACTGCACCTTGTTCTGCAACTTCTCGCGCGAACACGGCGGTGCCTTGAATGCCGAAGACTCTAAAGTGGTGATACACGATTGCAACATAAACAACAATCTGAATTACAGCCGAATAGACACCATATATTTCATGTATGGCGGTGGACTGCGATTCCTGAAATGCGAGGTGGAAATCACCAAGACTAATTTCCTCAACAACTATGGCGAATCGGCCATCGGCGGTGCCTTGAGCATCGACAGCTGCGTGGCGAGAATCGACCGCTGCCGTTTCGAATACAACTATGGCATCAACGGAGCGGGATTGTACATGATACGATGCTTCGACAACCCGTGCAGCATCACCAACTCACTCTTTGCCAACAACACCTCAGGGCATTTCGGAGGCGGTTTGGCCATCAGCGACTCGTCGCCATTGGTCAGCAACCTCACCGTTGTGAACAACCTTTCCATCGGCGTCAACTGCGGCGGTATGTTCTTTTATCAGTACAGCTCACCCGCAATCTTCAATTGTATCGTCTACGGCAACAGCAATCAGACGCCGCTTGATGAACCCGTACAGATGTGGGCCTGGGTTTTTGAAGGATACGCCCCTGAGTTTCATAACTGCGTCATAGAATTTGGACTGGAAAACATATCAGGGCATGAATACATTCATACCTTCGAGAATTGTTACGACACCAACCCTCTCTTCGCCGCACCTAACGAACAGAATTACCGACTGGGGTTCGACAGCCCCTGCATTGAGTCGGGTTCGCCCGACACGCCCGAAACCATTCTCAACGGCTTCGATTTAGACGGCAATCCGCGTGTTGCCGGCAGTCGAATCGATATAGGTGCCTATGAATTTGCGAGTGTCAATGTTCAAGAATCCACCCAAAACCAGTTGCAACTCCAAATTATCGGCAATCCCATAACGGTTTCAAGTTATGCCGAAATCAAATGCGAAAGCACTTGCAACTTGAATGCAAAGGTGTATTCTTTGGATGGCAAGCTCCTGGTCAACAAGAACATAGGAAACACCCAAATCGGTCTCAACCGCATTGAGCTTGGAGAGATGTTCCAAAACTTGTCAAGTGGGTCTTATTTGCTCGTTATCCAAGCCGCAGCAAGAACCCATGTCGCGAAGGTCGTCAAACCTTGATGGCATCGTCGTAAAAAGAGCGGCGTTGCTCTTGGCTGATCTTTATTTTACGGTAACGGCCAGTTTCAAGGTCGCAATCAAACAAAGTCTGAATTTGTGAGATGAAGAGCCGCGAATAGAGGCGGTTCTGATAAGCCTGTTTCTCCATCATGAAGGCGATGGTCTGCTTGATTTGGTCGAGGTCGAGATCTTCCTTGGTGAAGACGAAGAGGCCAAACTCGTGAAAGTCGCCGTAGAAGCCGTCGTTCACCTTGTTCATCTTGATTTCGAGGATACGTTTCAGGGGCAAAGCCAGTGACCAATATTCGTACTCGTTGCGACCGATGATGCTGCCGTCGCCCAAACCATAGGCATAACCGCTTTGGTTGATGTGAAGCAAATCCTCGGCATTCACCTCTTTGACGTCCTCACCCGCCATCTCGTTGACTAGGGCGTTGGCCACGTTCTTGTTCTCGCGGATGGCTCGCGTCACCTCGATGCCGATGCCTTGTTCCTCATCCTGTAGGTCGGGCCGGTCGCGGTTGACCAGATGGGCATAATGCTCACCCAGCAGTGTCGCCAGCGAGACCATGGCATAACGCTCAAAGAAACAAGTATCGAACTTCGGATTCAGCATCGCTTGTTGGGTTTACTTTGTTAGCAAAAGCTTTTGCGCGGCTCCGTTTTCGTCTTTGATGAAATACAAGCCTTCGGGGAGGTCGCCCAAGTTGATTTGGTTGGTGCCTGCCTCCAACGCGAACTTGGCCACGCAACGGCCATTGACATCCATCACCTCAAGGTTGGTGGCATCTTCCACTTTGATGGTGAAGCAGCCTGAGGTCGGATTGGGCCAAAGATTGAGTTGTTTGGTCTCGGGTTCGACAATGCCTACATTGCCACCTCCATCGCCAACGAAAAACTTATGGATTTCGGTCATATAGCCGATGTCGTATTGGGATTCGCTATGGTACCAGCTATGGTTGCCACCGATGACCTTGATATGCTGCAGTTCGGCATCGCCCTCGTAGGTGTAGCGCACAAACAACAAGCCGTCGTTTTTGAGGTCGGGGAAGGTGTCGATGACGGGTTCGTCCACACAATGGTTGGCGTTTTTCCAATACTCAATAATGGCATCGGCGCCGAGGCCGAGATTACCGAAGTATTGCGAGGTACCGCTATAACCTACCACGGGGTCGGCCGTGCCGTGGATATAGAGCATACGCACGGGCGCCACCGCCGTGTGGTTAGCCATGGAATGGGTAATCAGTCCGCTGACGGGCGCGCAAGCCGTGATGCGGTCGCCGTGTTCAATGGCCATGCGATGCGACATGAAACCGCCCATGGAGAAGCCTGTGAAGAAGACACTATCGAGGTTTAAGTGATATGGCTCAACCAGCGAATCAAGAAGCGCCATCAAGAAGCCCGAGTCATCGGTATTGCTTGCATTCAAGCCTGCATTCCACATCGTCCCGGACCCCTCGTCTCGGGCTTGAGGGATAACAATTGTCCATTCAAACTGATCCGCAATCTCTTGGAAATGAAACTCATTGTCGACATGGGTGATATTGTCGGTCCAGCCATGCAGGAAATACAGCACGGGGGTGGTCGTCTTATCAGTATGCTGCGGTGACCTCACCAGGTATTGCCGCTGAATGCCTTGCCATTCAAAAGTCTGAATCTGGGAGAAAAGCTGATTGCAAAGCAGTAAAAGAGCAGATAATCCACTGATTTTAAGTATATTTCTCGTTTTCATAGTGATAAGAGTTATAGATTATTTTGGGCAAAGATACACTTTTTCTTATTGCTTGACAATTCTTTCCACTACAATTCCTTGCCGGGTAATTACCTTGAGAAGATAGATACCCGAGGGCAATCCTTCCAAAGAAAGACGGGTTGTACCATTGGCCTTTTTGTTCCAAAGGATACGGCCGTCGGTGCCGCATAAGAAGGTATCGGCCATAGCCTCTTGGGACATGTGAAGCGTCACTTCATCATGGGTAGGATTAGGACTGACATTGATTTCAAAACCCTGTCGTTCGGAAGGCAGCGCATACGGGTCGGGGCGTTGCCATTTCCAGAGCGAGTCGTACACCACCTCATGCACAGCCGAGCGGATAATGCCAGCCGTCTTCATACCCAAACCCGCCTCGTAAGTGATATTGTCGGGGTCGCGGCCAAACATCATGGTATAGAAAGCGCAGGCGGCGGCATAGCTACCCGCAAGAGAGGGATGGCTTTCGTCGGGCATATAAAGCTCTATTTCACCATGTGTATCGCGGAGATAGTGCCAAACACGCCCCACGGGACACACCGAGGCATCGTTGGTCTCCGCCATATACATATAACGCGCATAAAGTAGGCTATCCATGCCTTCGTAGGTGCTCATCATAGGATACATCGGGCCAAACTCCGTGTCGCCGTTCTTTCGGCCCCAGGTCATGTAAAACATGGCCTCGCCATCAGGATTGAAGGCATAGGTGGAATCCACCAATTGCTTGGCAAAAGGATAGACCATCTCCTCCACCATCTCAATGGGGAAAGCAGGCAGCTGGCTCTGCTCCTGCAGCACCACGAAATCCCATCCACCCTGACAAATCTTGTCCATCGAGGCATTGGAGCAGTGCAATTCAAAGGTACAAGCACCAGGTGTATTACTCGCATAAACCAGCTCATCGCCCATGCTTTGCGCAATGTCAGCCACCATTCGAGGCAAGTCGTTTACCGATGTGTAACTGTTGCCCGCAAAAAACGCGCGACGACTCTGTTGTGCCCACGAAGGCAGACATAAAAACGCAAACAAAGCAATTAAAACGGCCGTTTTTGTTGCAGTATTCTTCATCGTACAATCTCCAATCTCATCACTCGTGTGGGTTTTGTAGTGCCCGTCAGCTTTTCGTCGATGCAGGTCTCGCCAGTGGGCTTGAATCCACATTTCTCCATTACTTTTCCCGAAGCAGGATTGTCGTAGTAATGGCTGCTAATCAGTGAGTTGATATCTGTTGTCTTACGGATATGGTCAAGCATTAATTCAAGTGCCTCCGTGCAGATGCCTTGGTTCCAGTAGGGTTTGGCCACCCAGTAACCTATCAACGGCTCGCCATCGCGCGTTGGAAGATTGCTTTCAGGCGCAGGCACATAACCTATCGCGCCGATGGCCTCGCCTGTCGCCTTGAGTTCAATGGCCCAGTTGGTGTCGCTATGAAACACTGTGTGGATAATCTCAAGGCTCTCTTCCACACTCTTATGCGGGGGCCAGCCTGCGCGAGGACCCACGTCGGGGTCGGAGGCGTATTTGAAAAGTGCCGCTGCGTCATCGTCGCGCCATGGGCGGAGTAGGATTCTTTCGGTTTCCATTGTAAGCGTTTATTACGCTGCAAAAATATGGCAAATTCATGGTTTCTCCAACCCCGTTCTGATGAAATGCCCCTCTTGAACAGCAGCAAATGTCGCGACAACGGCTATAATGACCATCGGAACAATCGATTCCAAAAATACCGTCAAAGGAACTCCAACAAAAAGCAGAACCCCCGTTACTTTATTTGCAACAGTGTGAGGAAAAACGCATTTCTTGTACATCACTAACGCAGAGATTTGATTGATGACCTTGATGGCGACAATCACTCCGCCCCAGATCCACAACCATTTTGGAAATGCCAAAGCAGGGATCAACATAAAGCAGCAACAAACCACGAAGACCAAATCTGCCAAACTATCCAGCATTGCACCTGTTTTGCTTTCGCATCCGAGTTTTCGGGCAAGATAGCCATCTGCCATATCGCTGAGGCAACAGACGAGATAAATGACCCAGAAAGCACAACTCTCGACTCTGAAAAATAGAAGGCAAACGGCACCTAAAAACCGTAGTGTCGATATAGCATTTGGCAAGGATTTCATCAACAAACCTTACTCAAGCACAAAGCTTCTCGGATAGAAGTCGCTGTAGAAACGGCCGTCGGTGGCGGTGAATTTCAGCACGCAATAGTTCGGGTCGGTGACGCCACCCGGGTAATATTCCGTGTCGCCATCGCGCCAAATCATCTCCTTGCTCTTGGCATCGGTCAGCACCTCCATAGTACCGCGCAACATCATCCCCTTGAAGCCTTCGGCATCGCAGAAATAGATGCTCGCCTGGGGGTTGGCCTTGTAGTGAGCCACACGCAGCGAGAAAGTGTTGGTAGTGAAATAGAACACCTTGATGCCTTCACGTACCCGAGGTGACAGCATGGCCTTGGTGCAAGGGAAGCCCTCCTCATCGACTGACGATATCATGGTGATGGGCAGCGTGTCGGCCATCTTGGCGATAAGGTCTTTAACGCCCATCAAGGCAGGGTTTTCTGGGGTGTCATCATCTATCGACAATTCCTTACGCCAGCGTTTCAGGTGCGGGAAGTACATCTTCATCTGGCCGATGTATTCTTCCTTCGTGATGGGCTGCGGCAGTCCTTTGTTTACCTCGTCCACAAACTGGGCACAATGCTCTATCATCTCATCCATCGTGCAGTCTTGCAGGAACTTGCCGTCCTTATAGCAATACATGCAATAATCCTCATTCTTGCTTCCATCGGCATTGGTACCGAGGATTTCATTGGTGAGCGGCATTCCGCAGCTCTGACAAAACTTTTGTTCCATGGCTAAACTGTTTTACAGTACATCATGATAGATGCCAGAACCGCCAGAGGTAGTGCTGCCCGTAGTGGCGGCATTGCCCGTATAGTACAAGTCGCTGGCACCAGAGAGGTTGACCTTGATGGTGCCGTCGCAATGGATGTAGGCATTGCTGGCGCCCGACATTGAGCCTTCGCACCAGTCGCAAGCAAAACCATATTTGTTACCGTTGATGGTCTTCTTGATGTCGCTGGCACCCGTCAAATCAATCTTGAGCGTGCCGACTTGTCCCTCAAGGGTAGCATTAGAAGCACCGCTCATATCAAGATCAAGTTCATCGGCATCCAAATAGCCTTTGTAGCTGGAAGCACCTGACAGGTCAATGTCAACTTCGTCGGCATAGATGTCGCAATATAAATTGGAAGCACCCGACAATTCCACATCAACATTGTCGCCTTCAAGGCCATATTCCGAATGGAACTCCGAGGCACCCGACAGGTCAACACTCGTCAAGGCGGCGTTATAAGGCAGAATCACGGTCATATCCTTTCCGAGATTGTTATGCCATCCTTTGAGATAGATTTTCAAGGTGTGCTCAACGGTTTCAACCACCACATTCGGCATGACATTCTCACCAGCCGTGACGGTGACTTGTGTAGCCACATCGCTGACGGTGACGTCAAACGCATCCTCCACTTCAAGTTCGGTATAGAGACCCGAAATGCTGAAATCCTTCGAAATAGATTCACCAGCAAACTTTTTACAACCGCTGAAAGCAAACAAAACGACGACTGAGAGGATGGCAAGATATTTTTTCATTATAAAATGGCCGCTGTTATATACCATCGGGACATCGGTTCTAAAGATTATGGTATTCTTGGTTATAACGGCTGCAAAAGTATTTTATTATCCGTTCCGAAACGAAAACTCTATATGGACAATTATATGGACTTTGCGACATTTTGTTCTCAAAACGCATTGGATTTGCATAGGATTTCCCTACTTTTGCGGCGGATAATAACGGAACAGTTGTTTTATTATGGCAAGACCGACAAGCGTAACGAAAGAAAAAATACTCGCTGCTGCTATTGACATCGTTAGAAAAGGGGGTAATTCCACACTTACTGCTCGAAACCTTTCCTCGGCGTTGGGTTGTGGCGCCAATGCCATTTTCTCCAAATTTGGCTCCATGGAAGGTGTATTAGAGGCCGTCCGCACCGAAGCCATCCGTATGTTTAAGGAGCGTGTCGGCGCTGGTTTTTCCTTGAACCCGCCTTTCAAAGGCATGGGCTTGGCTTTCTTATGGTTTGCGATAGACGAGCCTCAACTTTTCAAATTGGTGATGGACAACAAGGCTTCGGCTACCTCTTTCGAGGATTACATCGACACCCAAGTGGGCTTCAAGCAGGAGTCGATTGCTGCCATCACTCAGTCTTTCGGTTTGCAAGGGAAAGACGCCGAGATGCTTTATTACCAACTGATGCTTGTCGGCATTGGGCTGGCCCATACCTGCGTGGAAGGCGGTGCGGCACTCAGCATCCCACAAGCGTCCGAAATCTTCGGCAAAAATGTTAGGGCATTCCTGATGGTCATTCGTGCAGGCAATGATGATCGCGAATCGTTTATGCCTCAAGAAGGCGCTGGACCCGAAGGCGATGTTGAATCCTATCTCTTGATCCATTCCCTTGCAGGCCAGAACCACCTGCTTCAGGAACTCCACGCCGCGCCCCGCTATATTCAGGACAATGAATGGGTCGAAATGGAACGTGTGTTCCGTAACAGCTTCTCCCTCACGCCTGAATCGCTTCGGAAGGAGCATCCCTATCTCACCCGTGGCGATATCCGCCTGATCATGCTTTCCCGACTTCAGTTTTCCGTGACCGAGCAAGCCTTTCTTTTGGGCATCTCGCCTGCCTCAGTCACCAAGGCACGCCAGCGGCTTAAAGCCAAGTTGGGAATGTGACGAAAACGATCTACGATTTCATTCTTTCCTGCGCATCCTTACCAGCACCCGTACCTTTGTATTTGCTGCGGGTCGAGTTCAGGCGATAATACACCGAGACTTGCAACTTGTGCGTCGAGAAAACGTTGTTTTGCTGGATTTGGTAGTAACCCATATCGCTGTATTCGTTCATTCCACAGCGTTGCAGGATGTCGAGCACGGCGGCACGGATGGTGAGCGACTTGTCTTTCAAGAAGCTCTTCTGAACGACAACGCCCAAGTTTGCGTAGTTGTAGTCGCTGTAGAAATTCAGCTGATGACCGTGCGAGCGGAACATGAAGTTGATGTCGATTTTCCAATCATGCTTGAAACTGAAGGTATTGAAGGCGTTGAAAGTAAAAACAGGCTTGTCGAAATAGGCCCTGCGTGTACCTTCAGGAACATGAATGTCTTCGAGGTCGAGCCAAAGGTCTTGTTTCTCTACGCCTGCGGTGGCGTTGAGCGACCAAATACCCGCCCTTGGCGTCGCTGAAATATAGGCTCCGATGGTGTTGACAGGCTTATCGAGGTTGATATGTTTGATGAGCGCGGCATCGCCATCGGTGAGGTAGGCCCACTGCGTGATGGGGTTTTTACAATGCCCGTATGAAGCCGTGAACGCGAGCCATTTGTAGCCCACATTCAGCGTAAGGTCCTGAATTCGCTCGTTGAGTAGTTGCGAGTTACCCGCCTGCATCGAATAACGGCTGATGTAGGTGACGGCGTCGTTCATCGCAAAGAAACTCGGGCGGTTGGTCTTGATGCCATACGACAGTCCCATCTCCACCTTGCCCAAGGCAACGGAATAGGAGGCCGTCGGGAAGAATTCGTCCTGCGGACGATAGAGGAAATCGCTGTTAGTTACGTCCCTATAGTCCAACAAGGTGTGTTCGTAACGCATTCCCACACTCGCTTGTCCCCATTTTCCGAAGTCGCAGGCGTATTGCGCAAAGGCGGCGATATTGTTTTCCGTGATGTCAGCATCGGTATTGGCAATGGTCTGCTTGTCAATCCAATAGGTATTGTGACGCTTGGCGAAGGTCATCTCCGTGCCTGCCTCGATGCTGCCTTTCCAAACGGGATAGGAAAGCACCAACTTGGAGGCATACAGCCTACTTTCCGCCCCAGATCTGCTTCTGACAAAGTCATCTTCTATCTGGCTTTGCTCCACATTTTCGCGGTCGGTGTTGGTGGCTGTGTTCAGAAAGTCGAAGTTGAAGTCGATGCCGAGTTTGCCCGCTGTGCCGTTGTAATAGGCGTTTGTGAGGATACCGAGCGGCTTGGTTTCCTTGCTGGTCTGCACACTGTAGAGATGGTCGAGGAAGACGTCGTTTTCGAAGACATCCTCATCATAGATGACCTTGTTCTCGCCGCCGAGATAATGCGTCAGGTCGGCACGGATGCCTAAGGAATGATTGTCGGAGACTTGCCAGTTGGCGCCAGCGGTATAGACCAATTGGTCGTTTTTCCAAGTCATGGTGTAGGGACCTGCCTGACGGAACACTTTGGTGGTGTTGGCGATTTCCTCCAAGCTACTGTATTGGCGGTAGTCCGTATGTCTGTAATACACCGAGCCGAACACATCGACACCGTTTTTGCGGTAGTTCATGCCGAGTTTTCCACGTGGCGTGTTGAAGCCGTACTGCAAGTCTTGGTCGTCGGTCAGGTTCAGGTCTAGGCTGAGGCCATCACCTTGTTGTTTCTTGGTGCGGATGCGGACCACAGCCCTCACCGTAGCATCATATTGCGCTCCCGGGTTGTTGATGACTTCCACATCGCGGATGTCGTCGCTGCGCAGGCGGCGCAACTCGCTGTCATCGCGCGTCAGCCGCCCATTGATATAGACTATCGGTAAGCCTTTGCCCAAGACCTCAAGGCCATCCTCGCTGCCCGTCATTCCAGGCACTTTAGTCAGCATCTCTTGTGCAGTCCCTGAATCCTCAAGCACCGAACCTTGGATGGTGGTAATCATCGAGTTACCTGTCAGCCGCGTTTGTGGCAACTGGCTTTTCACGACCACTTCGCCGAGCAGTTGAGCATCCATCGTCATCTGGATGGTCAGGCCGTTTGTAGGTTTTGCGTACTGGGTTTGGTAGCCCACGCACGACACTTTCAGCAGGCCGTCTTTTTTGTCGGTTGGCAAAAGGAATGAACCTTGCTCATCGGTCACCGTTCCTTGCACAAAGGTCGAGTCGGGAAGCGAAAGCAAGACCACATTCACGAAAGGCATAGGTTCGCCATTTTCATCGGTGATGTGGCCAACCAGGTTTTGGTTTTGAGCCAATGCTGAAACCGTCATTAGCAGTGCAGCGGTAAGCGTTATTAATTTCAGTGTTTTCATCTTATTGAGTTTATTTTTCAACCTCTATCCTCATTTCGCAATCCGCTTCTCCACCCAAGATGGAGTGACAAAGCGTTACGTTGAAGTTTTTGCCTTTCCACAAACTTTGCATCGAATAAATCACGCTTTGGCGCGAACATTCACAGAGCAAAGGTGTTGTGACATATCCTTTTTTGCACAATTCACAAGTGCATTTCAAAAAAACTAGCCGATAGACACGACCTTTTTCGACGACCTCACCTTTCACTCCAGGCAAATCATTGGCCATCTCAAAGAAAACATCCATGTCGCCTTTAGCGTCCTCATAGAGTTTTTGGTAAACCGAAAGCGTACCGCCTTTCACACAGTTCTTTCCGCATTCCGCGAAGAAAACCGACCGTTGCTCAGGTGAAAGCTGTGCAATGCCTTTCTCGAAGCCCTTAAACCAATTTGATATTTCCATAACGATGTGATTTTATACTTTCAAGATCTTGCCATCAGCATAACAATCCTTGCAGTAGTTGAAATTAGTGCCGCCGTCGGTATTCGTGCCGCAATCCTCGTTCTTGGAGAGCGGCTTACCGCAACTCTGACAGAATTGAGGTAATTGGCCTGGCTGCAAAGTTTTTACTTTCTTTTGGAAAGTCGTTTCGTAAGCTTCGAAAGCTTCTGGGTTCTCGTCGGCCACGAAATATCCTTGGGGAGGGCAATAAGTACCCTCGCGATTGCCCCAATAGTTGGGGATTAGTTCTTGCGCGAGGAAGAAAGGTACTTCTTCGTCCTGCGGCATATCATGGTAATGGATGTGAAGCTTGCTGGCAAGGTCGAAACCTGCATGGCAGTAGAAGTCGATGTTGCCCTCCATTTGGAGCAGGCCGATGCCCATCTCACGAGCCTTCTCCAACGCATAGTTTAGGAGTCTCAACCCATAGCCTTTGCGTTTGTAGTCAGGATGAATGCTGATGGGGCCAAAAGTCCATGAAGGGAAGTGGCTGCCATCGTCAAGGATAATTTCGGCTTTCGAGAACATCACATGGCCGATGATGTGATTATCTTCTTCCATCACGAAATCCAACTCTGGGATGAAGTCGGGATTGTGTCTATACTGGTTGAGCACATAATGCTCAGTGCATCCAGGACGATAAACGTTCCAAAACGCTTCGCGCGTCAGGTTTTCCACCTCACGCCAATCTTGCGGTTGTTCTAATCTTATGTTCATTAATCTATTAATAATTCGGTCGCAAAATTAGCGCATTATCCGTTCCGAAACGAAAACTCTATATGGACAATCATGTGGACAATGTGTGTTCAAATCACCATTGATAATGAAAATGTTGTAGTTTTGCGGTGTAAATCAGATTTGAGCAAAATGTCGAAACTCCTTTCATTCATACTAATTATGTTATGCGCTTTGAATGGCTGGGCGCAAACTCCACTCCTGAAAACCGTTGAAAAACCAGATGCGACCACCCCGACGCTTCGCGCGGATGGATTGCTTCATTCGCATTGGACACAGAATTTCCCTTACAATCAACTTTGCCCCAGAGACCCGGTGAATGGCAACGCCTATAGCTTGGCAGGCTGTCCGGCCATTGCCATGGGACAGATCATCAATTATTTGCAGACAACCCAAGACACTCGATTTACCGACGATGACGACTATAACCATTACTATGCAGGGCGCAATTATGTCATTGATGACGATTGGGCAAGTTTGAAATTCCCGTCCTTCCCGATGCTGAACGAAATGTTGGATTCCATCGACGCCACTTTCCAGCGCGGCGAGGAACTATCTGACGAGTTGGCCGCCGCCTTGGTCTTTGCTTGTGGAACAGCTCTTACGCAGGTCTATACTTCAGAGGGTTCTGGTACCTTCTATGTGGACCAAGCCTTTGATGCCTACCAACGCTTTGGCTTTACGGACTGCGTACTGTATCGAGAACCTAGTGACGAAATGTACGCCACCCTGATTTCCAATCTGCAAGCTGGTTATCCTGCCCATCTGGCCGTTGAGAATCCCGCAGGAACAGTCGGACACAACGTGGTGGTCGATGGCTATCGCGAATCGGATGGCAAGTTCCACATCAACTTTGGCTATGGCGGCACTTTGGACAACTGGTACGACATCCCCGACCCGAATTTCTATTACGGCATGACCAAGGTGGAAGGCATTATTTTGAATATCATCCCCTCAATGGGGCCTTTGACTGTTCACGAAAACACCACCAAACAGCCGTTAGAAGTTTATCCCAACCCCGTTTCCGACATCCTCTACGTGAAGAACCTTCCTTGCGATGCGATGGAGTATTCCATTTTCAACGTATTAGGTCAAGAGGTGACTGCAAGCTCCACAACAGGAAGCATTTCTATTGCTGGACTGGAAAAAGGCATTTATTTCTTGCAGCTGAAGGGTAAAGGAGTTCACGAAACGACGAAATTCGTTGTGAGATAAGTCATCATGTCAGAACTGAAAACACCATTATCAGACAGAATCAGCGGCTACGATGCCAAAGCATTGGCAAAAGCCGACTTCAAAGAGGAATTGTTTCAATTGCTTTTCGACCCTGACAAGCGCATGTCCGACAACGCCGCCTGGGTGCTGACCCATTTGCCCAAGACTGCCGACGCTTGGTTGGCCGAGCACCAAAACATCCTCATCGACGAGGCCATGCGTACGGCTAGCACCACCAAGCGCCGCCTGATCATGAACCTCTTGGAACGGACCTCCTTCGACCCCGACCACATCCGCACCGATTTTCTCGATTTCTGTTTCAACACGATCCTTTCCGATGAACCCATCGGCGTGAAAAGCTTAGCCATCAAGTTGGCATACGCGCAGAGTGCCCATTATCCCGAGTTGCTCGAAGAAATCAACGCCACCCTTCGGATGATGGAGCCAGAGGAACTTCCAGCGGCCTTGAAACACCTCAGAGGAAAGATGCTTGCTAAAGAAACTATTAACAACAAAACAAAATAAATTAATGGAAGATCAACACCCCATCCAAGAAGGCTATATGCCATATCTCGGCTACCAAACTTACTACCGCATTGTCGGTGAACCTTCAAGCAAGCCTGCATTGCTTTGTCTGCACGGCGGACCAGGCAGCACGCACAACTATTTCGAAGTGCTGGACCGCATCGCCGACACGGGCCGCCAGGTCATCTCTTACGACCAAATCGGTTGCGGTAACTCTTACCTCGACGGCCACCCCGAACTGTGGACCCAAGAAACCTGGATCAACGAGCTTATCGCCTTGCGCGAGCACCTGCACCTCGACCAACTCCACCTCCTCGGCCAGTCGTGGGGCGCCATGCAAGCCATCGCCTACATCATCGACTGCCAACCCAAGGGCATCAAGTCGGTCATCCTTTCTTCGGGCCATGCCTCCAGCTCGTTGTGGGCCAGCGAGCAGCACCGCCTCATCAAATACATGTCGGCAGAAGACCAAGAGGCCATCCGCCATGCCGAAGCCACCGGGAAATGGGACGACCCCGACTACCTCCGCGCCAACGAACATTACTATGAGCGTTATGTCATCAGCGTGGACGAAAACTCGCCCGAGTGTATCCGTCGCCCGAAACGTGCCGGCAACGAAGCCTACCTCTACGGATGGGGCCCCAACGAATACCAACCCCTTGGCGACCTGGCCGACTTCGAATACACCGACCGTCTGCACCAAATCACGCAGCCTTGCCTCATCTGCAGCGGCACACGCGACATCTGCACCCCCGTGGTGGCCGCCTCGCTCTACGAGAACATCCCCAACAGCCGCTGGGAAGTCTTCAAAGGCGCACGCCACACCTGCTTCGTCGAGCAAACCGACAAATACTGCAAGATACTAGAAAAATGGTTGGAAGAGTGCGATTAAGCTTTAGACAAAACATGCTTTCGCATATTCATAATATCCATCACATTGCTGAAGATGCTGAAAACACCGAAGCCCATCAACAATGAGAGCGCAGTGGTGACGATGATTCGGGAGTGTTCGCTAAGCCATAACAGGCTGGCCGACTTTGCATTAAATGTGAAAAGCGGTACCTCTGCAGGCAGGGAGAGCACGAAAGCGATGGTGATGGCACCACTGATGATACCCACTACAAAGGCTGCCACCATAGCCCATTTGTAACGGCGAATCGTAGTCTCTTGGTGCTGTTTGACATACTCCACGGCATTCAAACGCTTGTTGAGCGATGCCATAAAGGCCTCGTTGTCATCGAGATGCGGTTGCTGGGCGAGGAAGAGTTCCTCAAGTTCTTTGTCTTTGTTCATGGCTTCAGTTTCTCCTTTAGTTTGTCGCGTCCGCGCGAGAGTTGTTTCTTAACGGCATCTTCAGAGGTGTCGGTGATGGCCGCTATTTCCTTGATATTGTATCCGTTGAAATAGAATAGCGTGATGGCTGAGCGTTCCTTGGGCGGCAGGGTGCGCAGTGCAAGATAGAGGTCTTGGTGCGCAAAGGAAGCGTCGGCGGAAGTGTTGCTGACGAGTGCCCGAGCCTCATCGAGACTTTCCGTGGTGCGGCAACTGGCCTTGTGGTTGAGGAAGGTGTTGTGGGCAATCTTGAACAGCCACGAACGGAACCTCCCCTTCTCCTGATAGCCTGCCGACGAGAGGTAAGCCTTGACCAATGCATCTTGTGCAAGGTCGTCGGCTTCGTCCTTGTTGCCGCAGCAGAGGTAGAGCAAGAAGCCTCGAAGTGCCTCTTGCTCTTGTTCCACAAGTTCTATGAATCCTTCGCGTGTCACGGGTTATGACTGCGGGGTTGTTTTGCTTTCCTCGGCTTCAATCTCCTTGGCGAGCATCTTTCGACCTACACCATAGTTGATGATGAAGGCGGCACCGATGGCTAACAGAATCAAGCCGAAACAAAGGGCGGTCTGAACATCAACGTCAATACCCAATCCACTACTTTTCATGTAGATGCCAAGGCCAATCAAACCGATGCCAACTATGGAAGTGATGCAGCCCCACAGCAGTTTCGTGAGCAGTTTCTCCTTCAGTAGTTTTGGCTTGCGAGAAACCTTCTTGAGTATTTCCTCGACATCCATGTCGGGATTCTTCTCGATGGCCGCCGTGACGATTTGCGTGCGAGCATTGGTCTCGTTCATTTTTCGACGTGTTTCCATCCAAATGAAGATAATGGGGAGTACGCATCCGCATAAAATGATGGGTAACATGTTGATGAATTCCACCCAAATTACATTGCTATTCATTTTCTTTTCGTTTTAAGTGTTAGACTTCTGTTTTTTGAGCCAGTTCGCCCTTATAACAAGTCTGGATAGCAAAAGGTGACGTCAGGAGTGAAATAATAGTTATTCGTTTGTCTGTTTGTCCTGTTCAAGCTTCTCTATGGCCTGTTTGAGAATTTCCTCTTCCTCAAACATCTCTTTCAGCAACTGTTCATTAGAGATTCCATATTCTTCTCCATGATCTTCATTCACTATGCGTTGGTTGCTGAATTCTTTCATTTCATCCTCGCTGACCTGCATCATTTTCATGCAAAGGTCTCGTGTACTCTTCAATGACTTCAAATAAACTTGATTCGTGAAATAATAATTAGGAAAGTCAAATTTGAGAAGTTTTCCTACAGAATTCATTAATCCTGACTCCGTCATCTCTTTTTTATATCCAACCAATAGGTCTTCTTCGTATTTATGGCGCAAACTGTAGAAAGAAGAAACTTCATGAACAAAATTGACATTGCCGAGGGTATTGAAAGTCTCTATATTGGAGGAAAAAATGTTTTCTGTCGTTTCAGAAAATTCCATTTGGGAAACCTTCAAAGCATCTGTAAATTGGAAACGAAGGCTGTCGAAATACTCCGGATGAAAGGCAAGCTCCTGTTGATTCCGTTTTGCCTTCTGGAAAGCGGAACTTGCATCTTCCAATTGTTCAATGGTTTTGTCAAAGTCATAGAGGATCATCATGACCATTTCCTTCTTGGCGGCCGCTTTATGGCGTCTATCGATGATGGCCGAGGTGCCGAAGGTGAGTATGATGGAGAAGGTTGTCGCGAGAAGCGTCAACAAAAACTGTTTGGTGCCGGACGAAGGTTTTTCTTTCATATTCTTTTCATTTTAGTTGGTATGTCTTGTATCGTTTCCATTCCTCTTGGAGGTCAGCCTCATGCTCACCCATGAAGAATGTGGCTTGTAGGTCATCCTTGAAAGGGGTCCAGTTACCACAAATCACGCCGTCATGGGCGATGATAGGCTGGAAGATGCCGCTGTTGTTGTGTGCCTTATGGCTATAGTCAGGCGAGAGGACGATGTCGCGGCTCTTGTAGCCGATGAGGTATTCGTCGTAAGGCGGAATCAGAAGATAGTTGCCTTTGCGGAAACCTCGGGTGCGGCAATCGTTGGTGAAATAGAATTCCCTGCGTTGAGACGCACGACCGTGCGTCTCTACATGCAGGGAATTACCTAATATCTCAATTCCCCGCCTGCAATCGTTGATATTCAGCCCCGACCACCACACGAAATCCTCCAAGGTGGCAGGCTGGCGGCTTTGGAAATATTTCCGCGCAAGCATCGCCAAGATCTCATCGCGGTCCATCTTGATATGGGTTTTCACCTTATCGGCAGCAAGGGCGTATGTCGCCTTCATTGGCAACAGGTCGCCGCTGCAAAGCGTGCCCGACAACTCGGCATAACGGATGTGGTACGACAGACGATGGTCGTCCATGTGGATGTCTTTCTCCGCCAAGGCCTGAACGAAGTCTTCCTTGGTAACGCTACCCTTGTCGGCAGCCGTCTGGACAAGAATTGCCCTAATGCGTTTTACCTCTTCTTCAGGAATGCTGATTTGATTGCTCCTCATCCACCCTTTGATGACCGCCAAAGCCTTCGCCGAACAAAGTTCGAGCAAGGGCCAATAGTCCTCGGCGGAAACGAGTTGCCAAGTGCCACGCATCAGGTGCAGACGGATGATTTGTCCGCTGTCGAAGGCCTGCTTGAATGCCTTGGCTGAAGGCTTTTTGGTCCGCATCGCCACCGCCCAACGCATCAGGCGGTACTCCTGTGCCTGCATCGCGCCCATGTGGTTGACCACCGCTTCGGGCTTGTCGAACTGCGGGCAGATGAGCTGCTGGTTGAGCAATCGGATGGCGACGGGATTCATTGCGGGGCTTATTTGAACTTGGACATGAACTTCTCGCTCTCTACGACAAAACGCTCGTGGATGCCTTCGCCGACAAGTGTTGTGTCTTCAAAACACTTCACTTCGAACACCAGGCGGCGGCGGTCCACTTCAACGAGTTCGGCATCGCAGCGGATGGTGCTGCCCACCGGGCTGGCCTTCAAATGCTTGATGTTCACGGCAATGCCGACGGTGGTGTTGCCTTCGCCGATCTTGTCGCAAACGCCCATTAGGCAGGTCTTTTCCATAAGGGCAATCATGGCGGGGGTGGCAAACACCTCCAAGGCGCCTGAACCATACACAGCGGCGGTGTCCTTGTGTTCAACCACAAGCTGTTCGCTGTGGCGAAGTCCTATCAATGCGTCGAATTCTGTCATTTTAAAAATTTTCTTAGTCAAACTATTTCAATTTTGGGGCAAAAATAGGTTTTTCCTGCATTCTTTTTATAAAAAGAAGTACTTTTGCAATCTATGAAAGACAAAAAACTGCTCATATTGCTCCTTTTTTGGCTCATCGGTATTAGTTCGGTGATGGCCCAACGCCTCGGTGGTGGCCTCATGCTCGGTCCAGCTTTCTCCACAATGAGCATCAGCGGCAACGACAGCACGCGCTTCCGCACCGATTTCACTGGTGGCGTGCGCCTTGCGCTCATCCCCGAGCGCAGTATTATTGGCGCCGAGATCGATGTGATTTATTCGCGGCAAGGCATGAGTTCGAAGAAAGGCTTGGATGAAAGCAACAACACCATCCGCTACATGGAGAAATCGCACTATATCAATGTGCCGCTGCTGCTCAACATCTACCTCCGCAAGTGGAACGATGACGACGAGGACGAATCCATGATACCGCGTCTGCGCATCGGGCCTCAAATCGGTTTCTGTGTAGGCGGGAACGACATTATGGAGGTGAAAGGCAAGAAGAAACAACAGTTCATCACGCCTTGGGAGCCAGGCAGTTTCAACCGCATTGACTATGGCGTCACAGCGGCGTTGAGCTATTGGTTCGTCGAGGTGCGCTATACCTTCGGCATGGCCAATGTCTTCAAGGAAGGCGCAAAATCCACCAACCACGTGATTTCGGTGACTTGGTCGGATATTTGGTAATTGTTTTGGAAAAAACTATACATTTGCATTTTTAAACCGAATTGAAATGAACATCATTATAGCCGGAGACGGAGAAGTAGGTATGCACTTGGCTGAAGCCCTGGTGCGTAGCAACCATAACATCACCATCGTGGACCCCCACGAGGAACTGTTGAAGATGATGGAATCGCACAGCGACCTGATGACCATCACGGGCGACTCCACCTCGACCGCCGTGCTGCAACGCGCCAACGTGAAGAAGGCCGACCTTATGATTGCCGTGCTCCACGACGAACATATCAACCTGCTGACGGGCATCATCGCCAAAAAACTCGGCGCCAAACAAGTCATCGCACGCGTCAACACGATGGAGAACCTGAGTCCCGAGGTGTGGCGCATGTACCAAGACCTCGGCATTGACGGACTGCTCTCGCCCGAAGACATCGCCGCACAGGAGATCATCTCACTGCTGAAGAAAAACGCCTCGTCGGAGACCTACGACTTCGCGGGCGGCAACCTGCAGCTCTTCATGGTGAAGCTGGAGCCTGAGGCCGAGATCCTCGGCAAGACCGTCGACGAGGTCATCAACCAATACGAGCACATCGAGTTCCGCGTGGCAGCCATCCACCGCCGCCAAAACACCTTCGTGCCACAAGGCGACGAGGTCTTCCAAGTAGCCGACATGGTGTATGTGGTCACCAAGCCACACGCCATCAAGGACATCATCAAGCTGAGCGGCAAAAAACATATCAACGTCCACAATGTGATGATTGTGGGCGGAGGCCGTGTGGGCCGCATCACCGCCAAACGCCTTGAGAAAGACTTGAACATCAAGATCTTGGAAATCAACAAGGAGCGATGCATGGATTTGACCAACTACCTCTCGGAGGCTTTGGTCGTCAACGCCGACGCCCGTAACCTCGACCTGCTTGAAGACGAGGGCATCAAGGACATGGATGCTTTCATCGCCGTCAGCGACAATACCGAGACCAATATCCTGACCTGTCTCCAGGCCAAGTCGTTTGGCGTGAAGAAGACCATCGCCCTGGTGGAGAACATCGACTATATCGACATCTCGCAAAACATCGGCATCGACTCCATCATCAACAAGAAACTCATCGCTGCCAGCTACATGGTGAAATACACCCTCGGTGCCAAGGTCTCCACGCTGAAGAGCCTCAGCGGCATCGATGCAGACATCGTGGAGTTTGAAGTGAGGGCGGGCTCGGCCGTCACGCGCAAGCCCATCGGACAACTGCCCATGCCCAACGACGCCATCATCTGCGGCGTCACCCGTGATGGCGAGAGCTTCATCGCCACCGACGACTTCCAGATCGAGACCGACGACCAGGTTGTGGTGCTGGCCCTGCCTGCCGGTATCCCCGCTGTTGAACGTTTGTTCCATTAACCGATGAAGTGGAAAACTAAAATAAACCATCCTTTAGTCCTCCGCATCGAAGGCCAGCTGATACTCATCGAAGGTCTCTTCATGCTGACGGTGCTCCCTGTGACCTATCTCCACCACGGGCTCTACGCCTTCAGCATGCCCTTCTCGGCCCTCATCACCCTGCTGACCGGTTTCATCCTGCTCATCGCCACTCGCAATCACAAAAACGACAAGACCACCTCGCGCGACGGCGTTTATGTCGTGTGCATCTCGTGGCTTGTACTCTCGTTGTTCGGTGCCATACCCTTCTTGCTCAGCAAAAGCGTGCCCAACTTCACCGATGGCTTCTTTGAAGCCTTGTCGGGTTTCACCACCACGGGAGCCACCATCTTGACCGACATCGAGTCCGTGCCGAAAGACATCCTCCTCTGGCGCAGTATGACCCAATGGATCGGCGGCTTGGCCATCATCGTCTTCTCGTTGGCCATCCTGCCTTACCTCGGCATGAGCGGCATGCAACTCTTCGTGTCAGAGATCAACGGCATCACCTACGACAAGCTACACCCACGCGTCATGCATACCGTGAGGCGCATTTGGTTTATCTATCTGTTTTTCACCCTATTGGAGACACTTTTGCTCTATCGAGGCGACATGGACTTCTATGACGCACTCTGTCACTCGTTGAGCACCATCAGCTCTGGCGGCTTCTCCACGCGGACGGCCAACATCGGGGCATTCTCCAACTATTCCCAGGTCGTGATTACCGTTTTTATGGTGCTGTCGGGCTGCAACTTCTCCCTGCTTCTGCTCTCCTTGAGCTGGCGTTCGTTTACCATCCTGAAAAACCAAGAGTTCCGCACCTACTTGCTCTATACCGTGTTTTTGGGCATAGCCATAGGCTTGGTGTTGTTCTTTGGTTGCCACAAGAGCTTCGGTTCCTCTTTCCGCGAGTCGTTCTTCAGCGTCATCTCGGCCTTCACCACCACGGGCTTCTTCGTCAGCGACTACACCGCCTGGCCTACCTTCCTTTGGGTCATCCTCTTCCTGCTGATGTTCATCGGTGCCTGTTCGGGCTCCACCTCGGGTGGTGTCAAGATCTTCCGCCATCTCATCTTCACCAAGAACTCGGTGCTCGAGCTGAAGCGCATCATCCATCCCAATGCCGTGTTGCCCGTGAAAGTGAACGGCAAAGCCATCTCCACGAGCGGTGTCTACAAACACGTCACCTTCATCTTTGTCTATTTCTTGGTCTTCCTCATCGGTGCCGTCATCCTGTTGGCCATGGGAATCGACATCGAGACCGCCTTAGGCGCTTCGGTGGCTACGCTGAGCAATGTGGGCACAGGCCTCGGTCAGGTGGGCCCGGGCGGTTCCTATGTCTTCTTCCCGCTGTTTGCCAAGTGGCTGCTCATCTTCTTCATGCTCCTCGGCAGGGTGGAACTTTTCTCGCTCATCACGTTGCTTTCGCGGAGTTTTTGGAGGAATTAAGGTCAAAAACCTCCTAAATCCTTGGACTTCACCGAAAAAAGTTTGGAACGAATAAACTTTCAACTAATTCATTCACAAATTATTACATTTCAAAAACCTTGAAAAAGTTTGGACTGCCCTTTCAACCACTTGTCGAAAGAGGTAGTTTTGTGATGCTGAAACGAGATCTTGTTTATTTTTGTCCCCATGAAACTGCATCATCTGGTTTTGTCTTTCCTTGTTACCATGTTGGCTGCTTGCCATCCTACATCCCGTGATGTGAAGCAAGTTGCCCAAGATGCCTTGGAAAACGCTCGTATTCAGTTTGATTCAGGCAATAAGGTGGATGCTATGCGCTTGTTTAAAGAAGCGGAGCATTACGGCATTATGGCGAATCAAACTCTGATGGTGGCTCATGCACGGTATTATATTGCGCAATGCTTGGGCTACTATGCTGACAAAGAAGAAGTTGTTTCGTTGTTGAAGGCTGCTGCCGAGGGCTTTGGCGAAGACTATGCCGACCGAGCCGAGGCATTGAGAGAGTTGGGCGATTTCTATCAGTACCATGGACAATTTGATAGCTCAGCATATTATTTGGATCAGGCCCTAGCGTATGCCGAGCAAAGCGGGTCATTGGAAGCAAAGCGCGACTGCTTGTCGGCCTTTCATGTCATGTATTTCAATGTGGGAGATTACGAAAAGTCAGCCAACTACCTTAGCCAGTTTTGGCAAGCTTCGATTGAAGATGCTGACGACAACCTGCTGATGTATTATTATCATGACATGGGGAACATCTTTTATGAGTCTGGCAACTTGGATTCTGCCGATTATTATTACAGCCGCTTGGAGGAACTTGTGTCCCAAACCGAGCCAAACGCGGATACTTGGTTCTATTATGGTGTCTTGTCCGATTATGCCGAAGAACTCGGCGATTATGAAACCGCTTGCAAATATGGATGTTTGTACGAAGAAGGCAACAATCTAAAAGAAATAGAGCAACAGGAGAACAATCTTGCGCTTATCAGCCATAAATACGACAGCGAGGTGATGCAGAATGAGTTGAATCGGAAAATCATCATCAAGCAGCGCGTCATCGTCATTGTCAGTTTGGTAGCGACTTTGGTCTTGGCTGCGTTGTTGGTTACGCAAATCCGCTTGGCAAGGCGACGCAAGCGCGAGGCCGAAATCAATGCCGAGCTGTTCCACTTCAAGCAGCAGAACAAGGATTTGGCACAAAAGCACGCCGAGTATGAGCAAATCCAGCAGGATTATGCCGACCGCCTCTCCGAGGCTTTGATGAAGGAACAGCGTATCATGTTGTTGTTGGACAATTATCTGAACAGCAACAAAAAAGCCAATCTTCTCAATGATTTGGAGACCTCCGTGTTTGACAACAAAGACCATTGGGAAGCCATGCTAGAAGTGGTTGACCAGCTTTACCCAGAGCTTGCGGAAACCCTTCAGCAGAAATACCCCGACTTGGACGAGGACGAGCGGAAGTCCTATATCCTTTCTTATTTCAAACTCTCGCGCCAGGAGGAAGCGGATTACCTTGGAACCACCGTCAATATGGTGGACAAACTGCGCGGAAGACGGAGGAAAAAGATGGAGGAAGGGTAAAATACCTTGGACCATTTCAAAAAAATGTTCGGAATAGGCATTAAACTATCACATTAGTTTTCAGCATTTTACATTATTTTATAACTCGGAATTGTTTGGAATGCATGTCCGACCGCTTGACAAAGGCGGTAGTTTCGCAGCATCATTTCCATTACGAAGTGTAAAACAATGTATCACCCTAAAACACTATTCACCATTATTCACAATTTTAAAATCATAACAAAATGAAGAAAGTCATTTATCTGCTTGGTATTATGCTCCTTATGGCAGGAGCGGCCAAGGCGCAAGACGCAAAGACCCAGAGCGGTCCTGAAATCGAATTTGAGAAAACCGTCCACGACTATGGCGATGTGCCTTACAACGGCAACGGCGAATGCGAGTTCCGTTTCACCAACACGGGCGATGCACCCCTTTTGATTCAAAAGCCCAAGTCGAGTTGCGGCTGCACTATCCCTTCATGGCCCCAAGAGCCCATCCTCCCCGGTGAGTCAGACATCATCAAGGTGACTTACCGCACCAACCGTCCCGGCATTATCAACAAGACGGTGACCGTGACCTCCAACGCCGTCAACAATCCCACAGTTGTGCTTCGCATCAAGGGCCGAGTGCTAGACCAAACCACCGAAGTCCTCCCTGAGAAGACAAACGGCTTCGGCAGCAGTTCTCCCGTCAACAACAACTGATCTGAAGTAATTATTTGGTGATCTTAAAGCCGTCTAATGTTACCGTTAGATGGCTTTTATTATATGGATAAAGCCACCAAAGACCTTGAAATGTGATGCTTGGAACACAGATTAAAGCCATCTGATTCCTTTCTTTACTAATTTTCATAGGGACAAAATTTTGTCCATATTGTATTCATATCGTTGATTGTCAAAAAAATAAGTTTTTACAATCAAAAAAAGCATGGACAGAATTTTTAGGCCTCCCGAAAACCCCTTGACAAGCATTTTTTTGCTATACTTTTGTCGGTGCAATTCAAAATCAAACGACTATGAAAACGACAAAAATTTATGCCTTGATTGTAATCCTGATAGTTTTCGGGTGCAAAGCTTTTGGACAGGAACATGAACAGCTGTTGCCAAAGTCAATGGTCAAAATCGGCATCAACGCATTCCTGACGCAAGAGGTCAAGTCGTCGGACAAGGCAGCCGCTGTGAACTCCTATCCATTTATTGGTGGTGGCCTTGAAGTTTCCTACTACCACCGACTGCCTTATCACTTTGGCGTTAATGTGGGCTTCGGTGCCCAGTTTCAGCCTTCTGTTTTCGACAACACGGGAGATTCGGAGGTGAAAGATATCTATACGCTATATACCCCGATGATTTGCCTTCCTTTCTCCATCGAGAAGGCTTTTCCTGCCATCAAGACAAAACACGGTTTTTTGCTGATTGGCGAACTTGGAGGCAGGCTGTACAAACCGTATAAGTCCACATACGAGTACACTTTGATGTATGGTCTCGATGAAAACGGGATTTGCCTTCCTGACGGGTATGTCATCGACTATTTGGTGTTGGATGATCCTATTTCCGTGTCATGTTTCGCTAAAATCGGCTTGGAGAGGTCGACTCGCAGAGGCAACATGCTTCGCTTCAATCTTTTATACGATTACTCGTTTAAGGAAATAGGGGTAGGCGAAATCTGGAAAGGTTGCGAACCTGATACACACTATGGAACTTTAAGCCAGAGGTTTAGCTATGTTGGCGTGGAGTTTAATTATGGATTTAGGATTAGATAAAGGCTGCCAAAGAAATGTATGTTTGGCTCAATTATTGTGGCAAAAAGAATATGTAACTTTAAAATCAATAAGTTATGAGAACGATTAATTTCAATAAGCGGATTTGGGCCACAATGGCCATCGCTTTCCTTTGCTGCTTCACGGCAAAAGCACAAGACACGAAAGAATGGTCGATTATTCCTTATACAAAAATAGGATTTGTATTGGATGGTTCGGTGCGACTATTAGATGATGTCTATCACGCGAATACGGGCGTGGACGCCAAAGTCAGCTTCAACAAGCATTGGTCGTTGCTGGCTGGTGTTGAGTACAATTACCGATGGGGCTTTAACACGAAAGAAAGTTTTTTGTCCCCGGGCGACCACAGGGAAGGGCTTCGACATTTTATTCGCATTCCCGTACGCGCCGAGTTCACACACAAATGGTTTTATGCTAACGCGGGACTGTTTGTGGAACGCGCGACAAACACACGCTATGATGCCAACGAGACTATCAACTTTGGTATAGGCCCAGAAGTGGAATTGGGCGGTCGCATACGACTATCTGAAAATGATCGTCTCCGTATAGGTTGGCAATCTCTATTATGTTACAACCATGTAACCGAAAAAGACCAATCCTCTTTTTATGGAGGTTTCTTTGGTGCCTTTCTTACGATGGGTTATGAGCATCGGTTCTAAACAAACTTTATAGTTACCCCCAAGCCATCGAAAGCGATTTCGGTGGCTTTTTTATTTCTTTTTCCAAAAAATGTAAGATTTCGACGATTTCCACGATATAATAGCAAACGACCGATGGTAATGACGACCGAAGAGTTCAAACGAGACATCCTGCGACTGCAACCCCGATTGCAGCGGACCGCCGAAAGCATCATCGGCGATGCCGACAGCGCAGCGGATGCAGTTCAAGAAGCCGTCATCACACTTTGGGAACAACGCGCGACGATAAAAAGCCAAGACATGGAAAAACTCAGCCTGACCATCGTCAAGCGGCGCAGCATCGACCTGCTCAGGAAGCAGAAACCCACCATACCCATCGACACGGAAAGCCTGATGCTTGCTGAACCACCACAGGACGATAACGAGGAACGCTACCGACTGGCCCGAAAACTCGTCGAGCAACTGCCCCGGCGCCAACGCGATGCCATCTTGATGAAATATGAGGACGGTCTTAGCGTGGAGGAAATCGAAAAGGCGACGGGCATGAGCAGCACCCATGTGTATGCAACGCTGTCGCGCGCCTACAAGTCGTTGCGTGAAGCCATAAGACAATATAAGGAGAAACAAGGATGAATACTGAAAACGAAATGAACGAGGAAGTCCGCCAACTGCTCGACAGCCTGGAAGAACACGGGAAGAACGCCCGCCGACAAAAGGAACTTGGCGACCTGATTGACCGTCTTGCCGATGAGGAAAAGGAGGTTGCCATGCCGCGCAAGCATAGAACACTCACCCCGCTTTGGTGGGTCATGGGTGCGGCAGCCGCATGCCTTCTGCTTTGGTTGCTCGTCAAACCGAACGCGAAACAGCAACCCGAGATGGAACAGGAAATCCTTGTCGAGGAAACGAAAGCCGTTGATTCCGTCAAGACCGAGGTGAACGATGGCGTGTTTGAACAACCTGTTGCTAACGAAACATTTTTGGCAGAAGAGACACCCCTTGTCCCACAAAACGCCCCGATGAAAAAAGAGAAACCAAAGACTCAAATCATCGAAAAAGTGGTCGAACAGCCCATGCTAGTCGAGGTCAAGCCGACGGAACCCAAAGACACTACGAATATTGGATCCAACACCATACCCACTGAAAACGAAACGCCTTCAGTCGTTCAAAAGCCGCAGCGAAGAGTCATCCGGAGCCTCAACCTGGTGTGCTACGAATGTCAGAAGGACCCCGAATTCTTCACCAAACCTGTCATGGAAGACAGAACCTTATTCGGTCAGCCGCAAGATCCGAACATGAAAAACGGATCGCTGGCCTTGGAAATCAAACTCAATTAAAACTTGGAAACCATGAAACGCATCATTTTATCAATAGCCATTCTTTTGGCTGCACAGATAGGCTTCGCACAGGAAGAAGTCGCTATAGAGCAAAACATCAACCAACGCATCAACAAGCTGGAAATCAGTTCAGGATGGGATGTCCATCTGATTCACCACGAGGCCGACAGCGGCTACCGCGTGGCCATCATCACCGAAGATGATTTGGCGGTACGGGCCTACAATGTTCAGCTCTGTAATGTCAAAGACCAAACCCTGACCATCCTTGAGAACACCCAGTTGCCCCGAGGCACCGTGGTGGAGATTGAAGGCCCCATGACCTTCGGGCAAATCAACCTTTTGAACAATGCGACGGCTGAAGCAGATTATGTCGTTGCATCCGCAGCATCCGTACCGAAGGACTGGACCAATCTCATCCTTTCCAAATATTCAAGCTTTCATGTCCAGCATTATTACATTCCCAACCCAGAAAACTCGCCAGGTATGAAAATTTGGGACCATGCCCAATTGACTATCGATACCATTTCGGGTGAAGGTGATGTCATGATGAACGTTTATGGAAGTGCAAATTTTCAATACGACACCAATACCCTACTAGGCAAAATCACACTGTGCGAACAGGAAAACACTTCTGATTGGCCTTATATGCAAAGGGATTGGAGGGTAATCAAGACCAAAGAAGTGGATGGCGAACTGGTCACCACCGACCGCAGAAAGGTATGGAATGACGCGCTTTCTCTTGAAGTAGGAATCGGCCTACAACATGGCAACACGCCAACAAATCCCAACAGCCCCTTCTTGCAATACAACACATCGACAGTCAACATAGGTTTTGGCACTTATTTCAAACTCGGCAACCGTTGGGGCTTAAAGACAGGACTTCTATGGAACGAAAACAGGAAATCGCTATGCCACCAGGTGAAATACGAAAACAACGAATTGGTAGTAATCGACGGGCAGGGCGACTATCAACGCAACCGACTGTATAACCTTTACATGGGCATCCCTGTTTCACTTAGTTATTACCTCGGTAAAAAGCAGACCGAAAGCGTCTCTTTAGATTTGTATTGCGGTCGCCTTTTGGGAGAAGCGCTCGTCACCAGCAAAGACCCAACCAAGCCCTTTGGTCTCGTTCTCTTCCCTGGGACAAAAGACCATCTCGACAACATCTTCAACCCATGGAAGTTGGAAGTCGGCCTCAGTTTCAACACCCAGCATTTGGGCATTATCCACGGCATTCGGGTCTTCACCAACCTTCTGCCCGAGTACAAGCCAGGGGTCACGACGGACAAGTTCCGAAGTGTGGGCTTTGAAATTAAACTATAACCTACACATTAAAGCCATCGAAAGCGATTTCGGTGGCTTTTTTTGTGAAGTGCTGCAAAAATTTCTATTTTTGCCTGCATAAAACTTTACCAGCATGAAAAAACTCCTTCTTTCTGCGCTCCTTATGCTTTGCGTGAGCGCCTTTGCCCAAAAGCAATACACATTGCAGTCGCCCGACAAGGACATCACCGTCACCATTGAGGCGGGTGAGCAACTGACCTATGCCGTCACGCACGGAAACACTTGTGTTTTAACTCCCTCTCCTATCGGCATGAAACTCGCCGACGGCACTATGCTCGGCACGAAACCCGTCGTGAAAAATGCCAAGACACGATCGGTCAACCAGACCTTAGCCTCGCCTCTTTACAAAAGAACCGAAATTCCCGAAGTCTACGAGGAACTGACGCTGACCCTCAAAGGCAACTACAAGGTCATCTTTCGCGCCTACGATGCTGGTGTGGCCTACCGTTTCGAAACCGACTTCCGTAAGCCCATCATCATAGAAAACGAGACCGCAGATTTTAACTTTGACAAGGATTATCAAGGTTTTATCCCGTATGTTTTAAGACGCGCCGGACAAGAAGGTCCACTCATCAACCAGCAATTCTACAACTCGTTTGAGAACACCTACTCCCATATCAACCTCAACCAGATGGACCCCGAAAAGCTCGCTTTTCTGCCTCTGCTGGTCGAACTCAACGACGGCAAGAAAGCCGTCATCACCGAGGCCGACTTGGAGGACTTTCCTGGCTTGTATCTGCATAACGCCAACGGCAAAAACGGACTCTCTGCCGTCCACGCGCCCTATCCCAAGACCCGCGAACAAGGCGGCCACAACAACCTGCAATGGATTGTGAAGGAACGCGAGAACTACATTGCCAAAGTGGAGGGTAAACGTTCGTTCCCATGGCGCATCATCGCTATCTCTGAAAACGACAAGGAACTGGCCGACAACGACTTGGTCTACCTCTTGGCCTCATCCAACCGCATCGGTGATGTCTCGTGGATTCAGCCCGGAAAGGTGGCTTGGGACTGGTGGAACGCCTGGAACATTTATGGCGTCGACTTCAAGGCCGGCATCAACAACGACACCTATAAGTACTACATCGACTTCGCTTCGCAATACGGCATCGAATATGTTATCCTTGATGAAGGATGGGCTGTCAACAAAAAGGCAGACCTTTTCCAAGTAGTGCCCGAAATCGACATCAAGGAACTGGTGGACTATGGCGCCGAACGCAATGTGGGCATCGTGCTTTGGGTGGGTTATGCCGCCATCGACAAAGACATGGAACATGTCTGCCAACACTATGCTGACATGGGCGTGAAAGGCTTCAAGGTCGACTTTATGGACGGCGACGACCAGATGATTGTCGACTTCTACTACCGCATGGCCGAAACCGCCGCCCGTCACCACCTCTTCATCGACTTCCACGGCGCCTACAAGCCCACGGGCCTCAACCGCACCTATCCCAATGTGCTCAACCACGAGGGCGTGTATGGCCTCGAACAAGCCAAGTGGGACAACGAGAGCGACCTTGTCACCAACGAAGTCACCATCCCCTTCATCCGCATGTTGGCTGGTCCGCTCGACTACACCCAAGGCGCGATGAAAAACGCCAACAAGAACAACTTCGCCGCCATTTACACCGAGCCAATGAGCCAAGGCACGCGTTGCCGCCAGTTGGCTGAATATGTGATCTTTGAGTCCCCGTTCAACATGCTCTGCGACAGCCCGAGCAACTACATGAAGGAAGAGGAATGCACCCAATTCATCGCTTCCGTTCCCACCACTTGGGATGAGACCATGGTGCTCGACGGCAAGGTGGGCGAATACCTCGTCATCGCCCGTCGCAAGGACTTCCACTGGTATGTGGGTGCCATCACCAACTGGGAGGAACGCGACATCGAAATCGACCTCGGCGTGTTGCCCAACTTCGGCGCCAAGTCGGGACACATCTTCCGCGACGGTCCCAACGCCAACCGCGTGGCTAAGGACTATGTCTCCGAGCAAGCCCAAGTGTGGGGCAACAAGGTGAAAGTGCATCTCGCCAAAGGCGGCGGTGCAGTGATGGTATTCTAAAAATCGCTCGCGATTTTGTCTCTAATTCCAATCGTACTTCCATATTTCTCTACATTCTCAAATTCTTGATATCAAACATGAAAACCTATCGTTTCCTGGCTTTCGACTGCGGCACCACCAGCGGACGCGCCATCTTGGGTACTTTCGCCGACGGCACTTTCCGCATGGAAGAGGTCTACCGTTTCCCCAACCAGACCCTTGAAATCGGCGGTAAGTACTATTGGAATGTCTATGGCATCTACGAACACCTCCTCAAATGCCTGAAGGAGCTGGGAGAACGTCATATTCCCTTGGATTCCATCGGCATCGACACCTGGGGTTTCGACTTCGGCTGCATCGGCCACGACGGTACCTTGCTGGGCCTGCCCCGAGCCTATTGCGACCCTTACACTGAAGGCGTACCTGAGAAGTTCTTCCAAAAGATGCCACACGAACAACTCTATGCGCTGACGGGCATCCAGCCCACGAACCACAACAGCATCTTCCAGATGTATGCCCAGGCCGAGGAAGGCAGCGTGGCCTACCGTCACGCCAAGCGCATCCTCTTCATGCCCGACCTCCTCGCCTACCTGCTGACCCGCGGCAAGGTCTGCGAAACCACCATTGCCTCTACCTCGGGCCTAATGAACCCCAAGACACAACAATTTGTGCCATCACTTATGGAGGCAGTTGGCCTCACCGAAGACCATATCCCCGATAGGGTACAGCCAGGAGAAACCGTAGGAAAGCTGCGTTTCAATATCGCCAAAGAAACGGGGTTAGGTGAGGTTCCTGTGGTCGCTGTGGCAGGTCATGACACCGCCTCAGCCGTTGTTGCCGTTCCCGCTGAAAACGAGCATTTCGCCTACCTTATCAGCGGCACACAAAGCCTTATGGGCATTGAGGTGAACGAGCCTATCATCACCGAACAGTCGGCACGGCTCAACTTCTCCAGCGAAAGTGGCATTGAAGGCACTACGTGCTTCCAAAAACACATTAAAGAAGCGGATGTGGAACAACTTAAAGAGGTGCTGGATAGCCTTAAGGAATTCGCACCGTTCAAGATCGAAAAACTCTATGTCATCGGTGACGGCTCAAGCAACGACCAGCTCAACCAAAGGATAGCCGAAGCTATTGGAATGCCCGTGGTAGCAGGTCCGACCGAAGCCACCGTCATCGGTAACCTCATGGTGCAGGCCAAGGCAGCAGGGCTGGTCAAAGACAGATGGGAGATGCGCAAGATGATAGCCAAAGATTTGCATTGATGAAACAAGAAAAGAGGGTCTTATGATTGACGATTTTTTCGATAAGGAATACTGGGTAGTGGATTTTCTCCCCAAACAAGTGCCGGAGTACGGCGGCGGAAGGTTCTTCTCCGTGGAGCAGTATTATTTGGAACCCTCGCGCTATGCTGTCCTACGGGAACGGTTTTGCGAAGTTCTATTGAAGCTGTATTGCTACTACGATCTGCGTTTGTTCATAGGCGACGATACCGAAGGTCTCTTCAACCCTGAACCAGAGAGGCTCGCCGACCTCGTCAAAGGCAACCGGGGCAATTTATGCATCCTCGTCGGCACATCAGAAGCTCTCATCACTTTGAGTCGCGACGACATGTGTATGACCGTTTACGCGCCCGACGAAGACTTGCTGGAACTGATTCGGACACTTGCTGGAGCGGTGGGATTGTTTGTTTGGAAAGCAAAAGAAGAAGAGTTATAACAATTGCAACCAGTTTGACCGGATTTGCCATACAATAGAACTAAGAAAAAGAAAACCTAAATAATAAAGTACTATGGAATTAACTAACTACTTATCCAACGACGGAATGTCGATTGCTTTGGGCATATTTGTGGTGATCGCTCTTGCCTATTTCCTCTTTATCCCCACCTGTGTGGCATTAGTGGCAAAAAAGAAAGGTAGACACGGATTGGTTTGGTTTTTACTCTCCATCTTCATCAATCCTATCGTGGCCCTATTGCTGCTTATCGCCTTGGGGGACAAGGAAAACAAGTAGACTCTTAAGATCAAATAGAACATCCATGAAACGCTTTCTTTACCTATTGGCATTAATAGGTCTCATTTCCTGTAATGGTTCACTCGAGGTCACCATTACCAACCCTAATGTGGAGCAACAAGTCCACGAACAGGCCTTGGCTACGGCTCAGCCGCGTTTCAGTTGGAACTATGAAACCACAGAAAACGATGTGGTACAACAAAACTACCGCATCATCGTGGCGACTACCAATGAAAACGCCGAAAAGAATATCGGCGATCTCTGGGATTCGGGCGTGGTTCCTTCCAACCAAATGCTTTACATCCCTTATGCAGGCAAGGAACTGAATAGCCGTGACAAAGCCTATTGGAAAGTCATCACGACGGTAACGGCCAAAGGTGGAAAGAAAGCCAAACTTGCAAGCGAAGTCAAGTCGTTTGAAATCAGCCTGTTGAACCAAGAGGATTGGCAGGCAAAATGGATTGGGCATGAGTTTGACGATGATGTGCTGGTCGGTAAAACCCGCTTGGCAGCGCGTTATCTTCGCAAGGATTTTGTCCTCAAAAATGAGGTCATCGAGGCGAGGCTCTATGTCAGCGGCATGGGCGTTTATAGTGCCTACCTCAATGGACGGGAAATCGCTCCTGAGGAACTGCTGAAACCAACGCTTTCCTGGTACTCGAAGCGCGTGTATTTCAACACCTACGATGTCACAGAGATGCTCAACAGCGGCGACAATGCCATCGGCGTCATCCTCGAAGGCGGTCGCTATACAAGCATCCGCTACAACGAGGCCAACCCCAACTGGGACGGCACAGACCATGTGTTTGGCTTCGGCACACCACGACTGCTTTTGCAACTCGAAGTGACGTATAAAGACGGCCAAAAAGAGACCATCGTCAGCGATGAGACCTGGAAGATCACCAACCGTGGCCCCATACGCACCGCCAACGAATGGGATGGCGAGACCTACGACGGAAACTTTGACCTCGGCGAGTGGAACAAAGTTGGTTACGACGACAATGCTTGGCTCCCAGCCGAACTCGTAGAGGCTCCGGAAGGCCAACTCAGTCCTCAGCCCAATCCCAACATCACCGTGCTGGAGAAACTGAAACCTGTCAGTCTGTTCCAAAAGGGCGACAAATGGTATCTCGACATGGGTCAAAACATGGTTGGCTTCATCGATATGAAGGCCCGCGGACAACAACCCGGCGATGTCATCACCTTGCGCTTCGCCGAACTTCTCACCCCCGACAGCCTTCTCTATACCGCCAACCTACGCAGCGCGGAATGTACGGATCGATACATCGTCACTAACAACTCTCAACTTTCAACTGACTCTCAACCCTCAACTCTAAACTCTGAACTCCACTGGCATCCGATGTTTATTTATCACGGCTTCCGCTACGTTGAAATCTCCGGCCTGCGCGAGACACCCAATATGGACGACTTCGAGGGCTGGGTCATTTATGATGAAATGCCCGTGACAGGTTCGTTTGAGACCTCCAACGAGATCATCAACGCAGTGTACCACAATGCCTATTGGGGTATTCGCAGCAACTACCGCTCGATGCCCACTGACTGCCCGCAACGCGACGAGCGATTGGGCTGGACGGGTGACCGCACCACGGGCAACTACGGCGAGTCGTACATCTTCAACAACCACCAACTCTACGCCAAATGGCTCACCGATGGTGAAGACAGCCAATGGGACAACGGCTCGTTGGCCAATGTCATCCCGCCCTATTGGCGTGGCTACACCGACAACATGACCTGGCCAGGCGCCATGGTCACCGTGACGGACATGCTCTACACCCGCTTCGGCGACACAGAGCCCATCCGCCAACACTATGCGGCTTGGAAGAAATGGATGCTGCACATGAAGAACGACTACATGCGGGCTGGCCTCATGCCCCGCGACACCTACGGCGACTGGTGCATGCCGCCCGAGTCGCTCGAACTCATCCACTCCAACGATGCGACCCGCATCACCGATGCGACGGTCATCTCCACGCCGTTCTACTGCTACCTCTGCGGCAAGATGGCCAAGTTCGCCGAGATTTTAGGTTTTGACGAAGACATGGCTTTCTTCCAGCAAGAAATCACCACTTCTACCATCGCCTTTAACGACAAGTATTTCAACCGCGTGACAGGTGTCTACGCCAACAACACCGTCACAGCTAACATCCTGCCGTTGTGGTTCGGAATGGTGCCAAAAGGCTTGGAAGACAAGGTGATGAATAGCATCGTGGACAAGACCATGAACGAATGTGGCGGCCATGTGTCGACGGGCGTCATCGGCATCCAGCAGCTAATGCGTTGCCTGACGGAATACGGCCACGGCGACCTTGCGCTCAAGATTGCCTCCAACGACACCTATCCCAGTTGGGGCTATATGTACCGCAACGGTGCCACCACCATCTGGGAGCTCTGGAACGGCAACACTGCCGACCCCGCCATGAACTCGGGCAACCATGTCATGCTCCTTGGCGACCTCATCCTCTGGGAATACGAATACCTCGGAGGCATCCGTGCCTTAGAGCCTGGCTACAGCAAAATCCAACTCAAGCCCTATCCCATTGAAGGACTAGACTTTGTGAACTGTACCTACAACTCTGTTTCAGGCCGCATAGAAAGCAATTGGAAACGCGAGGGCAACCATTTTGAATGGGATATTGTCATCCCAGCCAACACCACGGCAGAGGTCTGTCTGCCTACGGCAAACGGTTATGAGGTGAAAACCTACGGCAGTGGGGAATACCACCTGTCGTCGGAACTATAACAAAATCACTCAGCGGGCTCTGTGGTTTGTGCAGTTTCTTCGGTGCCAAACCAAGCATTCAGGGTTTCGTCCACCTTGGCATTGATTTCGGGCGTAATCTTGTTCTGCACCTTCTTGACCACATACAGCACAGCCAGACCTTCATCCAAAAGGCCTAAGATACGGTGTGCTTTGAAGGGAATCAAACTGAAGGGCATGACGGTGTAAAGGATAGCGCCCACAATCAAGGCTTTCTCAAGCGTGGTGGTCTCGCCCATGGTCAGCACATAATAAAGCTGAAGCAAGGGCTTGGTAGCCACACGGCCTGCCTTTTTGGCATAAACGCCAATTTTGCCGAAGACATCGGATGACTTGGCTTTCCAATCGACACCTTTCAGCTTTTCCAATTGTTTATTGATGTCTTTACCAGCAATAGCGTATGCCAGAATAGTGATGCAGATGATGGTGATGATCATATCAATTCTTTTATTTGGTTATTATTAAGTTGCCACAAATATTATTCCATTATTCATTATGTCATGACTTCACGCGACCAGGGTTCTCGGCGATGAACTTGCTCCAATCGGGACGACGGTGCGCCTTGGCTTTCTCGGTGGTGTGTTTGGTGTAGTTTACGTCCTTACCCTTCGAGATAGAATGGCACACGGCGGCGGCCACGGCATCGGTGGCATCGAAAAACTCGGGGTCCTCGTCTGTTTTCAGGATGAAATGCACCATTTTGGCCACCTGTTCCTTCGACGCGTTGCCATTACCTGTGATGGTCTGCTTGATGGTCTTGGGCGAGTACTCAAAGATGGGAATGTCACGATAAAGCGCGGCGGCCATGGCCACACCTTGGGCGCGACCCAACTTCAACATCGACTGAACGTTCTTACCGAAAAAGGGCGCCTCAATGGCCAGCTCATCGGGATGGTATTCGTTGATGATTTCCAAGACACGCTCGAAGATCTTCTTCAGCTTGAGCGCCTGATTCGCCAACTTCTTCAAGTTGATGACACCCATCGTGATGAGTTCCATTTTCTTACCCTGCTCACGGATAACGCCGTAACCCATCACCATGGTACCCGGGTCGATGCCTAATATGATTTTCTCTTGGTCCATATCATTTCTTTGCCGCAAAAGTAAACAATTCTTCTATTTGTTTGTATGTGTTAATCTGATTTTTTAGTTATTAATCAGAATTTTATATAAAAATATCACTTTTTTTGCGAATATTCAAAGATTTGGTTTACCTTTGCAGGCGAGATGAAGGTAACTTTCGACAAGGAATACTTAAAAGAGTTGTACACCACGGGCAAGTCGCCTGACAAAAAGCACCGTTTCCAACCCGAAGTGGTGAGGAGATATGTCAAGGTAATTGACATTATGGTGGAGGCGGAGAATATCAATGTGCTTACTTTGATTGGCGGACTTCATTATGAGCACTTGTCGGGAGACAAAGATGGACTTTCCTCTGTTAGAGTGAACAAGAAATACCGCGTTGAATTTACGGAACAAACGGAAGGAAACGAAACTGTAGCCACCATCTGCAATATTATTGAGTTGTCGAACCATTATGAATGAAGAAACCATGATACACATTGACGGAATTAAAGATGAAATGATTGCCAATAATCTGACTCCCTTTAGATTTACGCACCCTGGAGAGATTATCAAAGACGAGTTGGAAGACCGTGGCATTTCGCAGCGCGAGTTTGCCCAAAATGTGGGTATGTCTTATTCCGTGCTCAACGAACTGCTCAATGCCCACCGTCCTCTTACTACCAACACAGCCTTGCTCTTTGAGGCGGCTCTCGGTCTGCCCGCTGAATTGCTGATGCGTATCCAAACCAAATACAATCTTCAGACGGCTCGAAAAGACAAGGATGTCATCCGTTGGATGGCGAAGATTCGGAATGCGGCGGCGGTATTCTAGTTGTTGTCAAATGGTGAGATTTTTGGCGTAATCTTGGTGTTTTGGTGAGATTATGCCGAGAACAATTTAGATTTTTCTTACTTGGTTTATGTTTTCTCACCTTATGTTTTGTTTTTTTATATTTTTGCCATAAAAAAATCAAATCCTATGAAAAAGTTTGTGTTCATTTTACTTGTTAGTATTTTCACTATATCTTGTGCCAATAATCAGTTATCGAACGAAGAAAAATACTCTGTTTTAGGAGATTTGATCGAGTCTTATTACCATCGTTATTATGAATATCCGACCTCAACAGAAGAGTTGCTAAACTATTGTATTGTATATTTGGAGAGCTGGAATGATTATCCTGAAATAGATAGTATCAAGACAACCTTATATTATCTCCAGAAAGAGAAAAAAAGAATTCAATGGAAGTTTGTTTATTCTGATCCATGGACTAAAGACAATTATTCGTATCCTTGGGCAGAAAAAGAATTATTGGTATTGGTTAACAAAGACACTCTTGTTAGAGAAAAACCTGACCTCGTCTTAATGGGAACTTGCTGGTCTGGCTTATTTGAAGACTATATCCAAGACTATTTTAGATTTCCTCCTGGTTTGGAAGAATTGATTGAGTATTCAGGAACAGAAAAGTTGCTTGAATACGACACTGTTCCTGTTTCACAAGATGATGTGTTTTTAAGTTCATTCCATTCCCGAGCTGAAGCTGCTCTATTACGCTTTTTCTTGAAAAACCAAAACGACCTAACATGGCTTTGTGAAGATTCCACATTATTGATCGCTTTGGCAAAAGACACAATCTATTATGAGCAGATTGATCCAGATTCACCATGCCATTGGTATGATGATGTAACCAATCCTAATGAAATCTTTTTGTTTTCGCCAAGGTATTATGATTTGTCGGGTAGAATATCTTGGAAATCAAGAAATGACGAGTTTGTAGCACAGTTTAGAAAAAGCGTTAGGGATTTAAGACAACATTACCCAACTATTATTGAAGGAGGTATTAATAATTGGCATTTTTTCCAATACACTCGTGCAAACGGATTGACTCTTTTCTGTAAAGATGATGATATGCAAACCAACACAAATTACTTTAAAGATTTAGAAACCTGTGTCAAGGAATTTGCCGAAGAAAACGACTTTTCCAAAATCGTATTCGTCGCTCCTTTTCTAAAGTAAAAATTGCCTTACCCAAACAACTCCGCCCCCAACTCATACACCGAAGCCACGGGAACAATCTCAATCTTAAACCGTTTAGTGTCCAATCCCTTGGCGTTGTATTTCGAAATGAAAATCTTCTCAAACCCTAGTTTATCTGCTTCGGCGATGCGGGCTTCGATGCGGGTCACGGCGCGGATTTCGCCCGAAAGTCCCACTTCGGCAGCAAAGGCATAACGAGAAGGAATGGGAATGTCGGCATTCGACGAGAGCACCGCTGCGATGACGGCCAAATCAATGGCAGGGTCATCAACGTGGAGGCCACCTGCAATGTTCAGGAACACATCTTTTATAGAGAGACGGAAGCCCGCACGTTTTTCCAACACGGCCAGCAGCATATTCATCCTGCGGATGTCGAAACCCGTGGCAGAGCGTTGTGGGGTACCGTAAGCTGCGCTGCTCACCAGGGCCTGCGTCTCGATGAGCATGGGGCGTTGGCCTTCCATGGTGGCGGCGATGGCGATGCCGCTCACTTCCTCGTCGCGTTGCGAGAGCAGGATCTCGCTTGGGTTGGTCACCTCGCGGAGGCCTGTGGCGTTCATCTCGAAGATGCCCAACTCCGACGCCGACCCAAAGCGATTCTTTATGGTGCGCAGGATGCGGAAGCCATAGTGGCGATCGCCCTCAAACTGCAACACCGTGTCGACGATATGTTCCAAAATCTTCGGTCCGGCAATGCTGCCGTCCTTGGTGATGTGGCCGATGAGGAACACCGGCACCTGATAGGCCTTGGCAATCTTGTTCATCTCGGCGGCTGTCTCACGGATTTGTGAGAGGCTGCCCGCCGTGGCATCCACGTAGGGCGATTCGAGCGTCTGTATGGAGTCGACAATCACGATGTCGGGCTGCACGTTCTTGAAGTGCTTCAGGATTTCTTGTGTGTTGGTCTCAGTGAGGATGAGGCAGTCGGTGTTGTGGATGCCGATACGCTCAGCGCGCATCTTGATTTGGGTCTGGCTCTCCTCGCCCGAGATGTACAGGATCTTTCTACCCGCCAGTTGCAAGGCTGTCTGCAAGAGTAAGGTCGACTTGCCGATGCCAGGCTCACCGCCTACGAGAGTCAAAGAACCAAGCACCAGACCGCCACCGAGCACCCGGTTGAGCTCCTCATAGGGCAAAATGATGCGTTGCTCCTTAGCGTTGCCGATCTCTTTGATGGGCGTAGGCAGGCCCTTGTCCATCTCCAGCCCGACGCTTTTCTTCACCGATTTGCTGTCCTTCCCCGTGACCACGGTCTCTTCCACGCAGGTGTTCCATGCGCCACAGGCAGGGCATTTACCGAACCATTTCGGCGACTCATTGCCGCATTCCTTGCAGAAAAAAGTGGTTTTTTCTTTTGCCATTGGTTTATCCGTTTATGCCGCAAAAATAAGAAAAACGACCCGTAAAAGAATAGAGTCTGAGATTTTTCCTATTTTTGCCCAAAATCAGGAGGTTGGATGATCAAACGTTTACTCACCATCATTGTGTTGCTCTTCTCCTTGCAGGCATTCAGCCAGCAGGGCGACGTGATGTTGTGCGAGGGCTTCTTCAACCCCTGGTTAGAGGAAGGCTGGGATGCCAAGGGCGACGACTGGGTGGTGTGGTACATCTCCAACACCTGCTTTGCCGGATGCAAGCCGCATGAGATGCAGATGTATCCCGACTTCAACTTCAACGGCACCACCCGCCTCGTGACTCCAATCGTGGATCTGGGGAAATACGATTTCATCAACTTCCAGTTCAACCACAGCCTCGAAGCCACACATGGAGAGATCAATGCACAAATTGGCATTGGCATCTCGCAAAACGGTGAGGACTGGGAGAGCATCTGGGAAGACACCGTGACAGGCAGCATCGCGCAAAGTCAATACCTACTTACCTTCGACATGGAGGAATGGACCACTAAAGAGCCACAGTTTTGTCTTTATTTCTCCGGCAACGGCGCCAATGTCAACAGCTGGTTTATCGACAATGTCATCATCTATGCCGCCAAGAAAAACAAATACGGCAATATCGAAGACGTCGACGAGGGCGGCTTTGTGGCTTCGCGTTCCCATATCCTCAGCCTGAAAGGTCCCAATGCGGGTTCCGTCACGAAATTCTCCACCTTGCGGAGGTCGCGTAACCGCTATGCCAGAGTGGTTGAAGGCCGACAAAAGAGGTGGTGGCAATTCTGGAAAAAATAACACATGAAACTCAAGAAAACGACATCGGTCCTGTTGCTGTTGCTTATGACCTTCACCGTCATGGCGCAGAACTTCACAGATAGCAACCTGCCCATCGTGGTCATCGAGACCGATGGCGGCGTCAACATCCCTGACGAGCCTAAAGTGCTGGGTACGATGAAGATCATTTGGCATCAGGACGGCTCACGCAACTACATGAGCGATATCGACAATCCCGAGTTGCTCAACTACGACGGACGCATCGGCATCGAGCGGCGTGGCAGCTCGTCGCAGACCATGCTCAACAAGAAGCCCTACGCTCTTGAAACCCGCGAAGATGATGACATTACAAACAGAAATGTCAGCATCTTAGGCATGCCAGAAGAGAACGACTGGGTGCTCAACTCCTTGGCTTTCGACCAGACCGGGATGCGCGACGTGTTGGCATACGAACTCTCGAACCGTATTGGACAATATGCCTCACGAAGCGTGTATTGCGAGGTGGTCATCAACGGCGACTACAAGGGTCTTTACGCCTTCATGGAGAAAATCAAACCCGACAAGAACCGCGTCAACATCGAGGAGATGGATGAGACATGCAACAACTATCCTGAGGTAACCGGAGGCTATATCACCAAAGCCGACAAGACCACTGGCGGCGACCCCATAGCCTGGACGATGCAAGGCTATGGTGGCGGCTGGTGGGGCAACAGCACCGACTTCATCCATCATTATCCCAAGCCCGCCGATATCACCAATGCGCAACACAACTATATCCACAGCGTGTTTACCAGCCTCGCCGCAGTGGCCAACCAACACAATACGTCCATTACGTCGGGCATCCCATCCGTCATCGACATCCCTTCCTTCGTTGACTTTATGATGATTGCGGAATATACCTCCAACGTGGATGTCTATTCCTTAAGCACTTTCTTCCATAAAGACAGGTTAGGCAAGCTGCGCGCTGGCCCTGTCTGGGATTACAACCTCGCTTTCGGTTACGATGCCTTCGGCAACCGCAGCAGATACGACGTGTGGCAGTTCAACAACCAAGACAACAACGGTCCAAAGTTTTGGAAAGACCTGTTCGACACTGACCTCTTCCGTTGCTATATGGCCAAGCGCTGGTTTGAGTTGACCGAGCCCGGACAACCCTTAAACTATGATTTCGTCTGCAACCGCATCGACGAAATCGATGCCTTGATCGCTGAAGCCATTCCGCGCGACAACCAACGCTGGAACCAGATGTCGCAACATGCCCAATATGTGAATAACATGAAAACCTGGCTACAGCAGCGTATCAACTGGCTGAACCAACACATAGGCGCCTACGAGGGCTGTGCCGATGTTGACCTGCCGCCTTTGGTCATCTCCAAAATCCATTACCATCCCATGGACTGGTGGAATATCGACGGCGACTTGTTCGAGTTCATCGAAATCACCAACAACGGCGACGACGAAGTGGACTTGACGGGCATGTATTTCCGTGAGTTGGGTGTCACCTATACGTTCCCCGAACACGCCCATATCGAAGGCCACCAAGCTGTCATTTTATGCTCCGATTCGCTGATGTTCACGGAGTTTTACAACACGACGCCTTTCGGACAATACTCCCGTAAACTTTCCAACAAATCTGAAAACCTCGTGCTGGCCGATGCTTGGGGCAATGTCATCGATCAAGTTTGTTATTCTGACAGCCTGCCCTGGCCCATGGAAGCCGACGGCGAAGGACCATACCTCGAACTGAAAGACCTCGATTCCGACAATAGTTTGCCTGAAAACTGGACCACTGGCGACGACTTGACAGGCTTTACTAGACAAAGCTCCACCTCAACTGCTTATCTCTATCCCAACCCTACTTCGGGCAAGATTCACATTGTTTGGTCGGAAAATGTCACTCGTTGCCAAATCATTGGTTTGATGGGCAATGTCTTGCATGAAATCTCGCCTTCAAGTTCTGACTTTGACCTTGATTTAAGTGGTTTGCCTTCGGGGATGTATTTAGTGAAGGTGCAGTTTACAGATGGCAGGGCGGCTTTCAGGAAAGTTATTAAACAATAGAGCTTTTTGTGCCGTTCGTTGGGTTGTTCCGACTGATTTGAAATCCGCTAGAACTGAAACCACGTTTGACAATATGAGCTATTCTTCCAACGGCATCATCTTCGCGCGTACCTCATTAACACACCATTCTAGTTTATCCTTAACTTGATATGGCATGAAACGGATAACAATCCAACCCAACTCTATTAGGCGAGTGTTTCTTAGATGCATAGCATAACTTGCTTCGCTATTATATTCTACATCTTCTCCCACTTCTATTGCGAGTTTGTGATCATTTCCGAGAAGAGCCAAATCTAGATGATATTTGTCAATGGCATATTGTGGGATAGTTTTGATGCCCTCATCATACAATGCTGTGTATAAAACTCTCTCCCATTCAGAGACAACATCTGGAGTTTGTAATTCGGGGTATACCCGACTTAGCCGAGGCGTCATATTATCAGGATTACCCTTGAGTACGGTTAAAGAATCAACATAAGACGCAAAATGTGCTAAAAAGTGGATATTTGAATTTTGACAATAACTCTTATTGCCAACAACAATCAGACTTGCACGAGCGCGTGTAATGGCAACATTGAACAAGTTTGGTGTGCTATTTAAAAAATTCAATGTACCCTGAGGCGCGCCATTTGAGACCACGGGAGAAAAGATAATAACATCTCGTTCATCCCCTTGGAATTTGTGAGCAGTAGCTGCAATAAAACCATGATTATTAACTAATTCATCATATAGTCTTAAATGTCTCTCCTGCAAATAATGGGTGATTAATTCTGCCTGTCGTTTGAATGGCGTCACAACGCCAATGGTTCCAACATAGTTGCTGTTTATAAGTTCTTTAAGTTGTTCTATCACAGCATCTATCTCCGCTTGATTATATGCACTACCAGCTTGTGGCCTAATAGCATTACCTGCGACATCTTTCCAAATGACACTTTTATTTGCACCATACGGGAATCTTAATCTTGAGTAATCTGTGGCCACCCTCAACGACCCATTATAAAACTCTTTGTTTGAAAACTATATGATATTTGCATGACTGCGATGATGATCACGCAAGTGCACTATATCATTCCTATGTCCTACGGCAACAGCTAAATCAAAGAGAGAATGAACACAATAAGACCATAGAGTATCAACATTATGTTTTACTACAAGTTCCCTATCTTGTTGACAAGACATTGTTGTTATGTGTTTCAACTGATTTGGGTCACCAATAATAACTGCGCGTTTTGCCCTATAAAGCAGAGGGATAATGGATGCTATGTCACATTGGCTTGCCTCATCTATAATAACCAAATCATAGCATCCTGCCGAAAACGGCAAGCGCCCTTTTGCGGACAATGAAGTGACGGCACAGATAGGCATTAATTGAGACAACAAACTCTCCGTTTTCTTATATTCATAGAACAATTGATTTTCTACATTTTGTCCATTATGTAGTTCTATTGTTGCCAGAAATGATGCCAACTGTCGACGAATATTGTCAGGAATCTGTGGAGCGCAAGTCACAAGCCACTTGTTCCATAGTGTTTTTGCCGCAGAAGAAAGCCTTGTTTTTATATTAGCCAACTGTACATCTAATTCTTCAAATGATGGACTTTCATTATATTTATCCAACTTGTTTTTGTATTCACATAATTGCTGATATTCTTTCAATGCTACCTTTTGTTCATACACAACATTGTCATTGAATTGATTAGCATCTATTACTTGTTGTCCGATACTTTGTAGTAAAGAATTGTATGAACAGAGACATTCTTCAAATTTCCTTAGTCTTTCTTCTTTTATAAACCTCCATATAAGCTTTATCCAGATAGATTGTTTCTCCCTTTGGCTCTCCACCCATTTAATATTCAATTCTTCAAACAGATGTTCAAATTTGTTTTCCGTTTCTTTGTTACAGAAGTTTTGCCAACCCATCCATCTATCTTTTATTTCTGAAATATCTTCTTGCATTTTTGTTAGTTGATTGCAAGAACGCATCACTTCTCGTTGCTGTTCTACAATACGACACTTCTTAGCTAATAAAGCTTCGTATTGACTTTTTGCTGTATCAAACTCTTGTCTTTGCAAGGGCGTTGGCTGCGGAGCATGTAATAACTTCCTCAAATACTCAGCTATTTGAGTAAAATCACGCCTGCCTCCCAACCTGAGCATAATCGGCCTTTCTCCAAGTTCATTTGTTCGTTGCTCTACAACATCTACAGCTTTGTTGTTCTTGCTGGAAAAGATGGCATTTTTACCTTTATGCGCAAGATTGACAATTAGGTTTGCGACAACTTGCGACTTTCCCGTTCCGGGAGGACCGGTTACTATCGTCAATGGGGAGTGAATGGAATGTCTTATTGCCTCATCTTGTTCGGTATTAAGAGTAAGTACTTCAAGTAACTCCTCCCTTTGAATCGATAGAATATCAGCCTGTCCCACCTCTCCGTATAACCATTGGTGGAGTGCTGTGTCTCGATAACTTTGTTCACTAACCTTTGCCAATTCATTCAACTCCGTTTCAAGCCCTATTGTATAATTGCCCAAATCCGCTTGAAGAAGAACACACCTATTATAGATTCCATCACCGTCTATGTATGAAACGGATTCTCTAGGATGAATCGCGTCGGGATTTGCCTCTTCTTTCCATATCCAGTTAGGACGCAGTGTCTTTAATGTACTTGCAGCAGATTTTATATCAACTATCACGTTTTCATCATTCAACCCCAGTTGCTCTTCTAGAAAAAGCAATTCTTGCATTTGCTCTTCATCCCCAATGTACTTGTCAACAATAGCCTTGTTCACTATAGGTGTCATTGACATATCCACGAAACCATAATCAGCAGTTACTTGGAATAATAATAAAGGGGAAACCTTGTCATTTGATACCATTACTGGATAGCCAACAAATAGTGTCTTTTTCTCTCTTGTGTTCTTGGTAATGAAGCCTATGATCTCCTCTTTGTTCGTTCCATTGATATAAGGAGTGTTTATTTCTAAATATCGTGGATTGTTTTCATCAACCAGTTTAGTTACGCTAACACTATTGGTATTTTCAAGTGCTAGACAATTTAAGTAATACTTGCACAAACAATTCAATTTTGGGTCAGCAGCTCCCTTATTAAGCATATTTGACGGATGAGGTGGATTTGAAATAACAGTCTCTGTGGGAGGTTGAGGTATGACTGTTATAAAAGGTGCAGCGCTCATTTTTGTTGGCACAAAATCTTGATCGTCAATAATCCTTGCATCCATAATACGGTCGACTCTAAAGGTACGCTTATCATTCTGCATGTAACAAAATGCTTCGATATAACCCTCGCCATATTCTTCAGAAGGGAGAATGGATCCAATAATTCGCTCTGAAAGACTACCATCACCTTTCCTATAGTGGATAAATACTTTTTTACCCTCCGCACTAGCTTGTGCCAAAATATCTTCTATCATCTCTAAAAGTGTTTTTGTTCAAACTCAGACTCTAAGAATCACGAAAATCCACCAAAACCGTAGCTGATTTTAGTCAATTATTCGCCAAACTTGATGTCCTTCACGTTAAGTTGAAGGTTCGTCTTGCCCTGCCAGGTGTTGTATTCCAAGTGATAACAGATGCTAAAAGGCTCACCGCTGTGTATACGGTCAAAACGGTCGCCCTTCTGGAATGCGATACCAGACAGCTCCACATCTTGCCCCATATTGCCCTTTTGCTTGACAGTGAGTTTCAGATGACGTCCACCGCCTACGGGACGCGAGCCACCAGCATCTATGACATTATCCGTCCAGAATACAGGAGCCATATTGCCAGGACCGAAAGGCGCAAATTGGTCGAGGATACGCATGAACTTGGCCGTGATGTCGGTGAAATTAATCTTCAGATCAACCTCAAGCTCGGGTATAAAGTCTTCATCAACCAAGTGCTCAGCAACATATGCTTCGAAACGGCGGCGGAACTCAGGCAGATTCTCTGGCTTCATTGACAAACCAGCCGCATATTTATGGCCACCGAAGTGCTCCAAAAGGTCGGAACAATGGTCGATAGCGTCATATATGTCGAAATTCCGGATGGAGCGTGCCGAACCTGTAACGAGGCCATTGGCAAGAGTGAGAACAATCGTGGGACGATAATATGTATCGGTGAGACGAGATGCAACTATTCCTATGACACCACGACTCTTACTCCAGTCCTCTTTGAAAACTACTGTACTTTTCGCATTTTTTAAGGCCAAATCGCTATCAATCATTGAAAGGGCTTCGTCCGTAATACGGTTATCGCTCTTGCGACGAGCATCATTAAGGTCATTGATAGAAGCCGCCAATTTTTTAGCAAAATCTTCCTTTTCGGCAATGAGCAAACGAACCGAGTCAGAGGCTTTGTCAATTCTTCCAGCCGCATTGATACGGGGCCCGATAAGAAAGACCAAGTCGCTGATGGTCAACTCTCTGGTCAGCACATTCTCTTCATCATCAAGCTGGTCCTCATCACGACGATAAATGTTAGCATGTTGCAGAATAGCCTCGATGCCTGGACGAGGTTTCTTGTTGAGTTGCTTCAAGCCGAAATAGGCTAGCACGCGGTTCTCACCCGTGATCGGGACAATATCAGCGGCGATGCTCACAGCCAAAAAATCAAGAAGTTCATAGACTTTCTCGATGGTGCCCAAGCCTTTCATAGAGAGAGCTGTGACTAGCTTGAAACCAACACCACAACCTGAAAGCTCATCATAAGGATAGGTACAATCAGACCGCTTTGGATCAAGTACAGCTACTGCGTCAGGGATGACATCACCTGGGCGGTGATGGTCACAGATGATAAAGTCGACTCCGAGTTTGTTGGCATAATCAATGCGCTCGTTGGCCTTGATGCCGCAGTCGAGGGCGATGACCAACTTGAAGCCTTTGTTGGATGCATGATCAATACCTTTGAAAGAGATACCATAACCTTCCTCGTAACGATCAGGAATATAGAAAGAAATTCTCTTCTTGAAGAAAGGTTTCAAGTAAGAGTAGACTACCGCAACAGCGGTTGTGCCGTCCACGTCATAGTCACCATAGATCAGCACCTTCTCGCCGTTGTTGATGGCTTGCAGCACGCGTTCGACGGCTTTGTCCATGTCCTTCATCAAGAAAGGATCGTGCAACTGCGAAAGCGAGGGACGGAAGAATGTCTTGGCTTCCTCGTAGTTGGTGATTCCGCGTTGGACAAGCAAAGTGGCAAGGTTCTCATCGATATTGAGCACCTTGACAATCTCGTCAACTTGCTGTTTGTCAACAGGTTGGTTTAAAATCCACTTTGTTTCCATCCGCGTAGTTTTGAATCGGTAAAAATAAGAAGAAAAACGATACGAATTACTGGTTTTTGTAGTTTATAATCGTTTTTTCTTTTATGCCATTCATTTTCAGTGGATTATTTTTTCTGTTTTCATTGTGATTCTACATAACGAACGGCGCTGAAAAAAGTTGAAAATTGTTGAAATCTTTGTTCAAAAAAAATGCTTTTATGTCTTGCGCGGTTTGTAGTTTTTTGGTATTCTTGCAGTTTAAAATCACCTAAATTTTACACCCTTGAAAAAAATTAGAACTGCTTTAATATCAGTATTTTATAAAACGGGCATCGACACCATCGTCGACTTGTTGAAACAAAATGGCGTACAGATATACTCCACGGGAGGCACCTATGACTTTATCAAGCCGCTCGACCCTACGGTGAAGACCGTCGAGTCTCTCACGGGCTATCCGTCCATCTTGGGCGGTCGCGTGAAGACCCTCCATCCCAAAGTGTTTGGCGGCATCCTGGGTCGCACCCAGCTTGAGTCGGACCAAAAGGAGATGAAGGAATACAACATCCCGCCCTTCGACCTCGTCATCGTCGACCTCTATCCCTTCGAGGAGACCGTGGCCAACACCGACGACGCCAGCAAAATCATCGAGAAGATCGACATCGGTGGCATCTCGCTCATCCGCGCTGGTGCCAAGAACTTCAACGATGTGCTGATCGTGCCTTCGCAGAAATACTACGGCGAGCTCATCCAGTTGCTCAAAGACCAAAAGGGTGAGACCTCCATCGACGACCGCCGCCGTTTTGCAGCCTACGCCTTTGGCGTGAGCTCGCATTACGACAGCGCCATCATGAATTGGTTCGTGAAAGACGACGACAGCAAGCCTCTGCGCATTACCGAAGAGGAAGGCACCATGCTCCGCTATGGCGAGAACCCGCACCAGAAGGGCACCTTCTATGGCGACCTGGATGCCATGTTCGAGAAACTCCACGGCAAAGAATTGTCGTACAACAACCTGCTTGACCTCGACGCAGGCCTCAACCTCATCCGTGAGTTCGACGAGCCCACCTTCGCCATCCTCAAGCACAACAACCCCTGCGGCATCGCTTGTCGCCCGACCGTGAAAGAAGCCTATCTGGCTGCTTTGGCAGGCGACCCCGTGTCAGCCTTCGGTGGTGTGTTGGTATGCAACCGCCCCATCGACCTCGAAGCTGCCGAAGAGATCAACAAGCTCTTCATCGAAGTCATCGTGGCACCCAAGTATGAAGACGGCGTGCTCGACCTGCTCTTCTCGAAGAAGAACCGCGTGGTGTTGCGCCTGAAAGCCGACCAATACAGACCCCAGACAGTGAAGACTGCCTTGAATGGCTACCTCGTGCAGGACCGCGACCTCCACACGGAGACCGCTGCCGACTTCAAGGTCATCACCACCAAGGCACCCGCTGCCGACGAGGTGGACGACATGATCTTCGCCAACAAGATTGTGAAGCACAGCCGCTCAAACGCCATCGTCCTCGCCAAAGGCAAGCAGCTCTTTGCCTCGGGTATCGGACAAACCTCACGCGTGGATGCCCTACGCCAAGCCATCGAGAAGGCCCGTTCGTTCGACTTCGATTTGGAGGGTGCCGTGTTGGCCTCCGATGCCTTCTTCCCCTTCAAGGACTGCGTTGAGTTGGCCCACGAAGCTGGCATCACCGCTATCGTACAGCCCGGCGGCTCGGTGCGCGACCAAGAGTCCATCGACTGCTGCAACGAAAACCACATCAGCATGGTATTTACCGGATTTAGACACTTTAGACATTGATTAACTGACAACTGAACAACTGAAAACTAATAACTGAAGACTATGGGAGCATTTTCATTCCTCAACAAAGAAATCGCTATTGACCTTGGTACGGCCAACACGATCATCATATACAACGACAAGGTAGTCGTTGACGAGCCCTCCATCGTGGCCTTGCAGCGCGACACGAGAAAGATTATCGCCGTCGGCAAGCGTGCTATGATGATGCACGGCAAGACCCACGAAAACATCAAGACCATCCGCCCGCTGCGCGACGGCGTCATCGCCGACTTCCAAGCCGCAGAGTACATGATGCGCGAGATGATCAAGATGATCAATTTCAAGAACACCCTGTTTCCGCCCAGCCTGAAGATGGTCATCTGCATCCCATCGGGTATCACCGAGGTGGAAGAGCGCGCCGTGAAGGACTCGGCCGAACAGGCTGGCGCCAAAGAAGTGCGTCTGATCCACGAGCCTATGGCCGCTGCCATCGGTATCGGCATCGACGTGCTTGAACCGACGGGTAACATGATCATCGACATCGGTGGCGGTACCTCCGAAATCGCCGTCATCGCCTTGGGTGGCATCGTCAACAACAAGTCCATCCGTATCGCTGGTGACGACTTCACCGCTGACATCGAGGAATACATGCGTAAGCAACACAACATCATCGTGGGCGAGCGCACCGCCGAACGCATCAAGATCGAAGTCGGTGCCGCCATCCCGCAACTCGACAACCCGCCCGATGACTATGCTGTGCAAGGTCGCGACATGCTGACAGGTATCCCGAAGGAAATCCGCGTCAACTACGCCGAGATCGCCCACTGCCTCGACAAAAGCATCATGAAGATCGAGACCGCCGTGTTGAATGCCCTCGAGCAGACCCCGCCTGAGCTGTCGGCCGATATCTACCGCACGGGTATCTACCTCACCGGCGGTGGCGCCCTGTTGCGTGGCTTGGACAAGCGTCTCAACGCCAAGACCAAGCTGCCCATCCATGTGGCCGAAGACCCGCTCCGCGCCGTTGCCCGTGGTACCGGCATTGCCCTGAAGAACTTCGACCGCTTCACCTTCCTGATTAAGTGATGAACAACCTCGGGAGTTTTATCATCAAGCATCATTTCGTCATCCTCTTTATCCTATTGGAGGTGATATCTATCCTGCTGCTTGCCCGAAGCCAGAACTTCCACCGCAACCGCCTAGTCAACACGACTAACGACGCCGTGGGCAAGGTCTACGAATGGAGCAGCGAGGTAGGCAACTATTTCAGATTGAACACCGCCAACAAACAGTTGGCTGAAGAGAATGCCATGCTTAGAAAGCAGCTCTCCGTGGTTTACGACACCACTTCGTGCACCTACGACATCCTCAACGGCGACACGCTGTACGAGTATATCCCCGCCCAAGTCGTCAACAACAGCACCACCCAGGCCAACAACTATATTATTATTAATAAAGGTACGGCTGACGGCATCGCACGTGATATGAGCGTGATGTCGACAGAAGGCATTGTCGGCGTGGTGATTGACGTGAGCCGACACTATGCGTCTATTATGAGCTTGCTGCACAGCAAGTCGGTGGTTGGCGTACGCATCAAGGAAAGCCAAGAACTCGCCAGCCTGAAGTGGGAGACTAACAACTACCGCTACGGCATGGTGGAAGACATCCCCACCCACATCGTCCTGAAACAGGGCGACACCATCCTCACCAGCTCCCATTCCTACATCTTCCCCGAAGACCTGATGGTGGGTACCGTGGAGGAGTTCTACCCCACTGCCGTCGACGCACTCAACAGGGCCAAGATACGGTTTGCCACCGACTTCGCCACCTTGAGACACGTCTATGTGATCAATGATTTGCACAAACCCGAGCTTGACTCACTAAAAGCCAGATTCCAATGAACAAGACCGTGCTTCAGATCATCCGCTTTGTGGTGCTTGTGCTCTTTCAGGTGCTGGTCATCAACCATATCCGTTTGGGCGGTTATGTGCACCCGCATATCTACTTGATATTTATCATGCTACTGCCTTTCAACACCCCGAAATGGCAACTCTTGGTGTTAGGTTTTGTCTTGGGTCTGTCCATCGACCTCTTCACGGGCACACCCGGACTTCACGCTGGAGCCACCACGTTGATGGCTTTCTGCGGGCCTTCCATCATCAAACTCGTTTCGGGTAACTTGAAATTCGAGAACATCCAAGAACCCAGCTTGGGACAAATCGACGGCATGTGGATGTTCAGATACGTGCTATGCATGGTGTTTGTTCATCATTTTGCACTCTTCTTCCTCGAGTCGTTCAGCTTCCACCTTATCGGTCAGGTATTGCTGCGCATCTTGCTCAGCGTACCCGTCTCGATTTTCCTCATCATGATGATCCTCTACATCTTCAAGAGAGAAAAGAAAAAAGAATAACACCCTCAACAACAGAATACTATGAAAAGAAACCTCTTACTCCTGATTGCAGTGGCTTTCATCATGACGGCCTGTAACCAAAACAAAAACTTCAACGTCAACGTCAGCCTGGCCAATGGTAACGACAAGACCGTCTACCTTCAAAAGTATGTCGACAACGTGCCTGTCACCATCGACTCAGCCGTCATCGCTGAAGAAAAAGCCGTATTGACTGCACCTACGGACAACCCACAAATTCTTTATGCCTTAAAGATCAAGGGGCAACGTGGTTCCATGCCTTTCTTCGCCGACAACAAGGACGTCGCTTTCGTGGGCGACCTCGACAACCCACAAGCCGTGGAGATCATGGGCTCGGAGACCCAAGCAGAATTGGACGCCTACAACGACAAGTTGGATGAGATCAACATGCAGATTCGCGACCTCTATGCCGTAATGCAACAGGCTTTCTCCGACAACGACTCCATCAAGATGGACTCGCTCAACAAAGTCGGCACGGCACTGATGGAACAACAGGACAAATTCCGCGACGAGTACATCAAGGCCCATCCCGAGAGCTTCGTCACACATTACATCCTCGATGGCGTGAAACAAGACTATCCTCTCGACCAACTGAAAGACCTGATGGCCGGCTTCACCACCGAATCCATCTATCGTGACCACCTCAACGACTACGTGGCCAAGCAAGAACGCCTCGAAGTGGGTCAGCCTTTCATCGACTTCACGCTGCAAACCAAAGACGGCGAGGATGTCACCCTTTCGGAAAAGATCGCCCAAAACAAGCTCACATTGGTCGACTTCTGGGCTTCGTGGTGCGGACCTTGCCGTCACGAGAACCCCGTCGTGAAAGCTGCTTACGAGAAATACCATGAACTCGGCTTTGATGTCGTCGGCGTCAGTGTCGACCAAGACGAAGCCGCTTGGCTGAAGGCCGTTGAGGAAGACGAGCTGCCTTGGATGCAGGTGCGCGACAGCGAAGATAAAGTCAGCGAAGACTATATGATTTATTACATCCCGTCCAACTTCCTCTTCGACCAGAATGGCACCATGATTGCCAAAGGCTTGAGAGGCGAAGACTTGGAGGCAAAACTGGCTGAAATCCTGAAATGATGAAAACGAGAATCCTTCTTGTCGCAATAGAGGCACTGTTGTTGGCCGCCTGCAACACCAAGCCTGAGACGAAGACCTTCAAGGTCAATGTGAACCTTGCCAATGCCGATGGCAAGACCGTCTATCTGCAAAAAGATGGACAAGTGCTCGACTCGGCCGTCATCGAAAACTGGGATGCTGTGTTCAACACGCCCGTATGCGACGACAACGAGATGTATGGCATCATGCTGCAAGGCTGGCGCCGCGCCTTCCCGTTTTTCACCGACAATGTGGACGTGACCCTCGAAGGCGATGCGCAAAACCCCAGTGCCATCCTTGTGAAAGGCTCGGAGTCGCAAGACCGACTCAACGCCTTCACCCAGAGCTACAACGACCTTGAAACCAAATTGGAGGCCGACAGCACGATGGCCCAAGCCGATAAGGACGAAGTCCTGAAGATGCACTGCTTCGACTATGTGTGGGAAAACCCCACCGACCCCGTGGCGCATTATGTGATGTATCGCTACAAGTGGGCCTTCGGCCCCTGCGAGTTGCGCACGATGATCGACAACATCCATCATGCCGACAGCACCTTGACCACCAAGAATTTGGCTATGGCCGAAGAATACGTGGAGAAGCAAGAACGCGTGCAGGCGTGTCAGCCGATGATCGACTTCACCCAAAACGACGCTGACGGCAACCCTGTGACACTGTCACAGCTGGCCGAAGGCAAACTGCTGCTCGTCGACTTCTGGGCATCGTGGTGCCCCGACTGCCGCAAGGAAAACCCCAATGTGGTAGCTGCCTATCAGAAGTTCCATGACCAAGGTTTTGATGTGTTGGGCGTTTCGTTCGACACCGACAAAGAAGCCTGGCTCGCCGCCATAGAAAAAGACGGCCTGACCTGGACGCAAGTCTCCGACCTGCAAGGCTGGAGTAATGCCGCTGGAGCCTTGTATGCCATTTCCTTCATCCCGCAGAATGCCCTCATCAAGGACGGTGTGATTGTCGCACGCAATCTTGAGGGGGAGGAGTTGATGGAGGAGATTGGGAGGCAGTTGGCCAACTAATCTTTATTGGTTTTCACTTTAGGATATCCTAGCCCATGCCACAAACGGCGGGTTGGGATATTCTTTTTTGCTGTATTCCAAAGGCAACCCATCGCTGATGCGCAGCACCTTGCCGCCAGCGGCGCGGAGGATGGCATCGGCGGCGGCAGTGTCCCATTCCTTGGTCTTGCTGTAGCAAACATAGACATCGGCGCTGCCTTCGGCCAAACGGGCGAATTTCAGGCTGCTGCCTTGCGTGTCGATGACGAGGCCGGGATGGGCAGGGCGCAATACCTTATTAATATATGCGTCCACCTCGGGCGTGCGGTGCGAACGGCTGACCAATACCGTGTAGGGGTGCACTGCGTGCGTCCGCTGGGTTACAGGCGGACACACGCAGTGTGTCCCTACAGCATACCATAATTGATTGGTCACTGGCGCATAGATCACACCCAGAACGGGTTGTTTGTCGTCAATCAGGGCGATGTTGACCGTGAATTCGCCGTTGCGGTTCACGAATTCCACCGTTCCATCCAATGGGTCGACGAGCCAATAACGATTGAATTGCGAGCGATCAGGAGGCAAATCCTCTTCACTTACAAAAGGAATACCCGTAGGCTTTAAAATCTCCTTAATGATATTGCTGGCGCGGAGGTCGGCCTGAGTGACGGGTGAATCATCGTCCTTGGTATAGACCTCGAAAGGCTGGGCATACACTTCCATGATGGCTTTGCCAGCTTCGAGGGCGGCATGCTGGGCTAATTCCAATAGTTGTTTCATATTGCAAAAATACAAAATATTTAGCTGTAAATCAGCAAAATAAAAAATTTATTACAAAAAAGTTTCTTCCGTGCCATTTTATTCCACTAATTTTGCACGCGAAAATTTTGGGGTTGCAGGTGCAGCCTTTAGCGTAAAAATGAGATTATGGCAAAGAATTTAGTTATCGTGGAGTCACCGGCCAAAGCCAAGACCATCGAAGGGTTTTTAGGCAAAGAGTATACGGTGAAGTCGAGTTATGGACATGTGCGCGACTTAAATAAGAATTCATTAAGTGTCGATATTGAAAACGATTTTGAACCCGAATACGAGATTTCGGACGACAAGAAAGCCCTGGTGGCCGAGCTGAGAAAACTCTCAAAAGCATCCGACACCGTGTGGTTGGCATCCGATGAGGACCGCGAGGGAGAATCCATCTCGTGGCATCTCTATGAGGCCCTCGACCTGAAGAAGAAAGACACCAAACGTATCGTCTTCCACGAAATCACCAAGACTGCCATCCTCGATGCCATCGAGAACCCACGCGACATCGACATGGGTCTCGTGGCCGCCCAGCAGGCCCGTCGTGTGCTTGACCGCCTTGTCGGTTATGAGCTGTCGCCCCTGCTGTGGAAAAAAGTGAAGCCCTCGCTGTCGGCAGGCCGTGTGCAATCGGTGGCCGTGCGCCTCATCGTCGAACGCGAAGAAGAGATCAAGAACTTTGTGCAGACCAGTGCCTACCGCATTACGGCGCAGTTCACTTTCATGAAAGACGGTCAGGAGTACAACCTCACCGCTGAGTTGCCCCACCGCTTCGACACGGAAGAAGAGACGCGTAAGTTCATGGAAACTTGCATCAACGCTGGCTACAAGGTGGATTCCATCGAGAAGAAACCCGCCACACGCTATCCCGCTCCGCCGTTCACCACTTCCACTTTGCAACAGGAAGCCGCCAGAAAACTCGGCTTCTCCGTCGCCAATACGATGCGCATCGCCCAGCAGCTCTACGAATCAGGTAAAATCACCTATATGCGTACCGACTCTGTCAACCTCTCGAAGCTCGCCCTCGGCATGGCCAAGAAAGAAATCACGGAGAACTATGGCGCAGAATATGTGAAGACCCGCCAATACCAAACCAAGACCAAGGGCGCACAAGAGGCCCACGAAGCCATCCGCCCGACCTACTTGGACCAACATACCATCAAAGGCACTGCCGACGAGCGCAAGCTCTATGAATTGATTTGGAAACGTACTATCGCCTCGCAAATGGCCGATGCCCAGATGGAACGCACCAACGTGAACATCGGCATCTCGACCAGCGACAAACAGTTTGTCGCCACAGGTGAGGTCATCCTCTTCGACGGTTTCTTGAAGGTCTACATGGAGAGCTACGATGACGACCGCGCCGAAGACACCGCCGCCATCCTGCCGCCCATCGAGAAAGGCACCGTGCTCGACATGGAGAAGATGGAAGCCCAACAGCGCTACACGCGTCACCCACTGCGCTACACCGAGGCCAGCCTCGTGAAGAAGATGGAAGAACTCGGCATCGGCCGTCCTTCGACCTACGCCCCCACCATTTCCACCATCCAAAAGCGCGAATATGTGACCAAGGGCGACGTGAAGGGTGAACCGCAGACCTTCAAGATCATCACGTTGAAAAACAACAAGATCACCGAAAAGACAGGCAAGGAAAACTACGGTGCCGAGAAGGGCAAGCTGTTGCCCACCGACATCGGCGTCTTGGTCAACAAGTTCTTAATCCAATACTTCGAGAGCATCGTTGACTACAACTTCACCGCCAACGTGGAGAAGGAATTCGACAAGATTGCCGAAGGCAAGCGCGAATGGAACGCCATGATCAAGGACTTCTACAAAGGCTTCCACAAGCAGGTTGTATCCACCACAGAGCATTCCGGTAAGTTCAGCGGCGAGAAGATGCTTGGCATCGACCCCGCCACGGGCAAGAAAGTCTACGTGAAGGTCGGTCGTTTCGGCCCGGTGGCCCAAATCGGCGACACCGAGTCGGAAGAGAAGCCTCGTTTTGCCGGTTTGAAGAAAGACATGAGCATCGAGAGTGTGACTTTGGAAGAGGTACTGAAACTCTTCGACTTCCCACGCATCCTCGGCAAATACGAAGGCAAGGAAATCACGGTTGCGGTTGGTCGTTTCGGCCCGTATGTGAAGCATGACAACAAGTTCTACAGCCTCGCCAAGACCGACAACCCCGCCTTGGTGGACTGCGACCGCGCCATCGAGATCATCAACGAGAAACGCCAGAAGGACTTGAGCAACATCATACGCACCTTCGCACAAGACCCTGAAATGCAGGTGCTGAACGGCCGCTTCGGACCTTACATCGCCTACAAGAAGAGCAACTACAAGATCCCGAAAGGCACCGAGCCCTCCACCTTGACCTACGAACAATGCAAGGCCATCGTGGAAGACCCGAAGAACGCACCGAAGAAAAAGACAGTCAAAAAGAAATAAACAACCGAAAGCGGCGGAAGCAATTCTGCCGCTTTTTCTTTGTTTTTTTGACGCAATGCAAATAAATTTCTATTTTTGCAATCCTTAATTATTGAATTATAAATCTTAAATCTGAAATACAATGGAGAAAAAAGACTTACTGAAAGATGTTGTCGAACATATCGACATTAAGAAGTACGACTCGACCGAACTCATCAACGCCATGCGTAAGATGTCGTTCACCTCGCGCGACACCGCTCGCGCCGCCGACATCCTCTGCCAGATGATCGCGGAGAAGGACTGCACCAACATCCTTACCATCGCCGGTTCCACTTCGGCCGCCGGCTGCATGCAAGTGTATGTGGAGATGGTCAGAAACAAGATGGTTGACGCCGTCGTCAGCACGGGTGCCAGCATCATCGACATGGACCTCTTCGAAGCCCTCGGCTACAAACACTACATCGGCACAAAGGAGAACGTCATCCCCGACACCAAGCTGCGTGAACTCTACATCGACCGTATCTACGATACCTTCATCGACGAAGAAGAGCTGCAGGCCTGCGACCAAGCCACCTGCGACGTGGCCGACACCTTGGAGTGCCGTCCCTACAGCAGCCGCGAGTTCCTCTATGAGGTCGGCAAATGGCTAGCCAACGGTCACGGCGTGAAGAAAGAGAGCCTCATCCAGACCTGCTACGAGTGCGGCGTGCCGATCTTCTGCCCCGCCTTCAGCGACAGCTCCGCTGGCTTCGGCATCGGTAAGCACCAGTGGCTCCGCAAGAAAGCCGGCAAGCCCTACGTGAGCATCGACTCGGTGGCCGACTTCCTCGAACTGACCGAAATCAAGATGAACAGCCCTCAGTCGGGCCTCTTCATGGTCGGTGGCGGCACCCCCAAGAACTTCGCTCAGGATACCGTCGTCTGCGCCGAGATCCTTGGCGTCGAAGTGCCTATGCACAAATATGCCATCCAGATCACCGTGGCCGACGTGCGCGATGGCGCCTGCTCGTCATCGACGCTGCTCGAGGCTGGCTCATGGGGCAAGGTGAGCGAAGAGCTCCAACAGATGGTCTATGCCGAAGGCACCACCGTCATCCCCGCCATCGTCAGCTACGCCTACCACAACGCACCGTGGCGTGAGCGTGAGTATAAGAACTGGCAGAAGTTATATCATTAAATAACTATGGCTTATGGCTCATGGCCTATGGCAGTGCTGCCGCAGACCATGGGCCATAGTCATGGGCCATAAGCCAAAAGAATGGACATCAGCATCTTCCTTGAACCCGTCGCCGAGAAGTGTTTCGGCGCGGCTTATCGCCCCGGCAAGAAGACCTTAGGCGAAACCATCACCATCTACCGCAACGAGGATGAGTTCCCCAACCTCGAAGGCGTGGATTTGGCCATCATAGGTGTCAAGGAAGAACGTGGTGCCGTCGACAACAAAGGCTGCGCCGACGGCGTGGATTACATCAGAAAAGCGCTCTATTCGCTTTTCAACCACTGGCCACAACTCCATATCATCGACCTGGGCGACATCAAGATCGGCAAAGACATCTCTGACACCTATTTTGCCTTCAATCAAGTGCTTACCGAGTTGATGAAGAACAAAACCGTGCCTATCATCATCGGGGCGGGACAAGACCTCACCTACACGATGTACCAGGTGTATGAGCCCACAGGCAAGCTCATCAACATCGCCGCCGTCGACCCCATGTTCGACATCGGCAACGACAAGGAAGCGCTCAACTCGCATTCCTATTTAAGCCATATCATCCTGCACCAGCCCAACTTCCTGTTCAACTTCACCAACATCGGCTATCAGTCGTATTATGTTGACACAGAGAATATTGAGCTGATGAAACAGCTGCTCTTCGACGCCTATCGTTTGGGCAGCATCAAGCAAAACATCGAACTGACCGAGCCGCTCATCCGCAATGCCAACCTCCTGAGTTTCGACATCTCGGCCATCCGTGCCGCCGATGCACCAGGCATAAAGAATGCCTCACCCAATGGTTTCAACGGAGAGGAAGCTTGTCGCATGACACGTTATGCAGGACTGAGCTACAAACTATCATCCATCGGCTTCTTCGAATACAACCCCCATTACGACATCAACTCGCGCACGGCCAACCTCATCGCCGAGATGATCTGGTACTTCATCGAGGGCTTCTCAAGCCGTCAGGACGACATCCCCACCATGGAAAGTAACGACTTCAAGCGTTACAACGTGCAAATTGGTGAAAACCAAAATGACGTGGTCTTCCTTTGCCATAAGATTACAGGCAAGTGGTGGATGGACATGTCGTTCCTGCAAAACGACGACCAACGTTACGAAAGGCATCATTTCATTCCTTGCTCGAAGGAAGACTACGAACAGGCCATGCGCAACGAGCTGCCTGACAAGTGGTGGCAGTTTTATCAGAAGTTGATGTAAACCAAAACATTTTATTACTTTTGCCGCAAATTTTTCGAACCTATGAAAAAAGCACTATCTATCTTTACCTTAATGCTCCTGATGGCTGTCACTGTGCAGGCACAAGATGCTTCGACTCCGCTCAGCAACCAAAAACCCGACTGGATGAGATGGCACTATCTCTCCGAAGAAGAGATGTACGACACCTCGCGTGGCATGAACTTCGTCGAGACCGACCCGCCGACGGGCGAGCCGCGTTTCGTGGCCGAGTTTGAGCCTATGCAGGGCGTGATGATCCGTTATCCCTTGGGCATCCCTACGAGCCTTGTCGCTCAACTGGCCAATAATTGCCGCGTGTATTGCATTGTCAGCACCTCGCAGCAAAACCAAGCCCAAAACAGCTTCCAAAGTGCAGGTGTCGACATGAACAACGTCACCTTCGTCAACGCTCCGACCGACTCTTACTGGGTGCGCGACTACGGTCCGTGGTACATCTTCGAGGACCGCGAACCCGCCATTGTCGACAATATCTACAACCGTCCTCGTCCCAACGACGATAACATCTCTGGCGTGTTCGCCAACTTCTGGCAGATTCCCATGTACGGCATGAACCTCCAACACACTGGCGGCAATATGATGGAAGACGGTCGCGGCCACGGCGTGAGCGATGACCTTGTGCTGAATGAAAACGGCAACAACGAAACCAACGTCCGCAACAAGATGCGAGACTACCTCGGCATTGACCCGTATCATATCACCATCGACCCGCAAGGCGACTACATCGCCCACGTCGACTGCTGGGGCAAGTACCTCGCTCCCGACAAGATCTTGATTGCCCAGTTGCCGCAAAGCAACCCCCGCTATCAATATTATGAACAGGTGGCAGAATACTTTGAGACCACCAACTGCTGCTGGGGCTATCCTTACCACGTGTATCGCGTGCAGGAACCCGGTGGCTACACTTTGGCTCCCTACACCAACAGCCTCATCCTCAACAAGACCGTGTATGTGCCAATGGGCAGCAACAGTACCTACAACAACGACGCCATCGCTGTTTATCAAGAGGCCATGCCTGGCTATGAAATCGTTGGCGTGAACGGTGGCTCAGCTGGTTGGGAAAACACCGATGCCCTCCACTGCCGCACCCGTGGCGTGATGGACTTCGACATGCTCTTTGTGGACCATCGTAATGTGCTCTTTGGCGAGCAGGAATGGCAAGACTCCATCCCCGTCGTGAGCAAGTTCATCGCATATAGTGGAGCCAACTTGAAGCAAGACTCCCTCCTTGTTTATTACAGCATCGATGGCGGCACTTACCAAACAGCCCACATGATCGCAACGGGCAACCATGACGAGTATGTTGGCTACATCAAAGGTTACCAAGGCGAATCGGAGATTGACTACTATGTATTTGGTGCCGACGAATCGGGACACCGCTACACGCAGCCCGTCTTCGCCGACCTCGACCCGCACCATTTCACCATGGCAGCACATGAACCTCCTACCCCGCAGGGTGAACTGGTGATTACGCCGGATACGCTGTGGTTCACCCAAATGGGACAGGAAAGACAGTTTAATATCATCAACGAAACAAACGAAGCTGTCACCATCATCGATGTGGTGCCCGAAGCACCTAGTTTCAATCTTTGGGACAACACCTTCCCGTACACTCTGCAACCTGGGGAAACGCTGACGGTTACCATTAATTTCCAATCTGCTCCTGGTAAAGACACCTACATCCCATACGAGATTCTGGTTCGGACCACGTTGGGCGACCGGATTGTGATGGGTATGGTGCTGAACACATCCCTTGACAGCGGTTTTGTGATTGTGGGTGCACCCGTTTTGGAATTCAACGACCCAGGCGACAGTCCTCAACAAGCGTGCATGCAAAATCGTTTCTTTGGTAGCCAGATTCCCGTCAAGGTGCTGTCTGTTACCGAAAACGGCACGGACTATTTGAGCTTTGAGCCTCATGGTACCTTGCCTTACACGGTGGGACCAGCAGATTATTTCTACCTTGATGTGTATGTCAATGCCATGGTGAAAGGCTATGAAGTCACCACCTTTACGGTTCAGACCGATCAAAATGACTGCACTTATAGCGTCGCTATCAACGAAGGCCTCTTGAGCGTCAACGAGCTCACTGCCGAAGCCAAGCTCTACCCCAACCCGACCACGGGTCAGTTTACCGTGGAAGGCGCGAATGTGGCCAAGGTAGAGGTCTATAACCTCGTCGGGCAAAAGGTGCACGAAGCCGAAGGCCAAGTGGTAAACATCAATGCCGCCGACTGGAACAAGGGTATCTATCTGGTCAATATCATTGAACAGAATGGTGTCGTGGTGACCAAGAAATTGGTGGTGAGATAAAATCATTTTTAGGGGCGGCTTTGGCCGCCCCTAAAAATTATACGTCAAATTTGAACTCGGCATCAAACCAGCCGGTATCTTCTTTCAAGAGATCGTATTCTTCGCCCGTGAGGTGGTCAACCACATGCACGGTGCCTTTGATGTCGTCGTAGGTGAATGTAAACTGTGAGTTTACGTCGTCTTTGGGTACGTCCATTTTAGATGTTGTCTATAATTGAGGCTGCAAAGATACACATTTTTCAGATACCTAAACGTTTGTTCAGCGCGGCTGTCTGCTCCTCAAAGCCTTTCTTGCCGAGCAAGGCAAACATATTCTTCTTGTAGGCTTCCACACCGGGTTGGTCGAAGGGATTCACATCCAGCAAGTAGCCGCTGACGGCACAAGCCATCTCGAAGAAATAGATCAGTTCGCCGAGTACCTTCTCCGAAACTTCGGGGATGACGATACGCAGGTTAGGCACGCCACCGTCTTCGTGGGCAAGCACGGTACCTAATTCGGCCTTGTGGTTCACCTCACTGATGCGCTTGCCAGCGATGTAGTTCAGCTGGTCGAGGTCTTCGTTCTCCATCGGGATGCGGAGCTCGTGGTTCGAGTTCTCCACCGAAATCACCGTCTCAAAAAGGTTGCGCAGACCGTCCTGGATGTATTGTCCCATGGAGTGCAGGTCGGTGCTGAAGGTGACCGAAGCGGGGAAAATGCCCTTGTGCTGTTTGCCATGGCTCTCGCCGTAGAGCTGCTTCCACCATTCGCTGAAATACACCAAGCGCGGCTCATAGTTGACCATGATCTCATTAGTCATGCCTTGGGCGTAGAGGGCTTGACGCACCACAGCATATTGCGAAACAGGATTGTCGAGGGTCGGGTGGGCCTTGCATTGTTGCTCCATCTCAACGGCACCCTTCACCAAGGCGCGGATGTCGATGCCTGCCATGGCAATGGGCAGCAAGCCCACAGGGGTCAGCACCGAGAAACGGCCGCCCACATCGTCGGGAACGATATAGGTCTTGTAGCCCTTCACGTTAGCCAGCTGCTTGAGGGCGCCACGAGCCTTGTCGGTGATGGCGATGATGCGTGAAGCGGCTTCCTTTTCGCCATATTTGTTGATGATATGTTGCTTGAGGATGCGGAAGGCGATGGCGGGTTCCGTCGTCGTGCCCGACTTGGAGATGACAGCCAAGGAATAGTCCTTCTTGTCGAGGATGGCCATCAGGTCGTGGAGATAGTCCTCGCTCATGTTATGGCCAGCATACACGATGAGCGGCTTCTCACCGGTGAGCGGTGCAAAGTGGTTCTGCAAGGCCTCGATGACGGCACGGGCACCGAGATAGGAGCCACCGATGCCGATGACGACAAAGATATCAGACTTTCTGCGCAGGTCGGCAGCGGTCTTTTCGATGTCGGCCAGCAGAGCCTCATCGATTTCAGAAGGAAGGCTCACCCAGCCGAGGAAATCGTTGCCCGCTCCGGTCTTATGAAACACGGTCTCATAAGTTGCTGTTATTCTAAATTCTAATTCTTTCTTGATGTCATTGTTCAGAAAAGGCTGAACGTGCGATAAATCAATTTTCATAGCATTGAGTATTAAGATGCTGCGAAGATAAGATAAAATATGAGATGACGGATAATAAAAATTTACTTTTGATGATTATTTGTTGAATAATTCCTTACTTTTGCGCAATATTTTCTGAATCGAAAACGTTTCGTAAAACGAGCAATAATTACATATTTTTACTTTTTATTTTTAAAAACAACATGTCACACACTAAAATTCTTTTAGCCGAAGACGATAGAAACTTGGGCATGATACTCAAGGCTTTTCTAGAATCAAAAGGATATTCTACTACTTTATGCATGAATGGCGAAGAGGCTTGGAACACGCTGAGCACCGCCGATTTTGACCTCTGCATCACCGATATCGTGATGCCTATTATGGATGGTTTTACCTTAGCAAAACAAATTAAAAGCGTCAGGCCGATGATGCCCATCATCATCCTCACTGCCAAAAAGGAACAGGAGGACGTCTTGGAAGGCTTCGGCATCGGTGTTGAAGACTATGTCACTAAGCCTTTCAGCATGGATGAGTTGCTTGCCCGCGTCAAGGTTTGGGAACGCTGGTGTGCCTATATCCAGGTGAAGGCACAGCCTTCGTTGTTCCATTTGGGCTCCTACACTTTCGACGCACCGCGTCATTTGCTCATCAATGGTAAGGAGACCAAGAAACTGACCTCGAAGGAAGCCGACCTGCTGCTGATGCTATGCGAGAACATGGGCAACACCTTGGAGCGCGCCAAGGCCTTGCAACAGATCTGGGAAGAGGAAAACTACCTCAACGCCCGCTCGATGGACGTCTATATCACCAAACTCCGCAAATACTTCAAGGACGACCCGAGCGTCGACATCCAAAACGTTCACGGCGTGGGATTTAAGCTCGTGGTAAGATAAGATAAACGGAATACGTTATGAAAGCGGAGCAAGTTTGCTCCGCTTTTTTTATGGCTGCCAAGGCTCTGCCTCAGGCAGCTTCACCGTAGTGTCACTAACAAAGTCCCAGATGACTTCGGGAGGGATCAGATAGGTGGTGTTGCCCAACACGACAAGAAAGCGGTTGTCGCGCTCGTTGCGGATGATGGCACTACGATAACCCTTCCACCAACCATAGTGGAAATACATGCCAGGGTAATCCTGTGTCAGACGCCACCCGAAACCGTAATTCTCCTTGTTTTTCCATTCGGGCGAGCTGGGCTTGAAGGCCTCGGCTTGCAGGCTGTCGGGCAACAGAAGATGGGCATCGAGAGCCTGGTTGTATTTGAAGAGGTCCTCCACCGTAGAGAACATGATCTTGTCGCCCATCACCCCGTTGAGATAGTCATTTTGCGACTTGACGGGACCTTTGCGATAGAGCTCGTGGCCGTGCACTTCGACCGGCATATACATCGACACCACATCGTCGTCGCGCATGGAATAGATATAAGAATGCGTCATGCCACAAGGCTCAAAGATGTTTTCACGCATGAAGTCCTCGAAATGCTGCTTGCTGGCCCGCTCCACCACCGAGGCTAACAGGGCGTAATTGATGTTGTTGTAGAAATACACCGCATCGGGTGCGCCGTAAACCTCTGGCTTTTTCTCGACCAGCATCTTGATCAAAGCCTCGTTGGAGAAGGGTTTCTTGCGGTCGGGCCAATGCTCATCGGCCATCGAGTCGTAGCGCGGCAAACCCGAACGATGGGTCAACAGCTGTCGGATGGTCACTCCTTCATAAGGAAACTCAGGGATATATCGCCTCACGTCGTCATCATAGTCCAACTTACCTTTCGCCTTAAGCAACATAATAGCCTCGGCAGTGAACATCTTCGAATCCGATGAGAGCTGGAAGGCGTCATCCAAGCGCAACGAGTCCTTATGGCGGCTGCTCAGGTCGCGCCAACCAAAGGCTTTCTCATAAATCACATTACCTTGCTCGGCATAAAGCACGACGCCGTTAAAACCTGCCCGATTTAAGTCGGTGAATACCCTGTCGGCCATTTTGGCCCGTTTGGCAATCATCGCCTTGTTTAGATCCACGAACAGGCTGTCGGTATTAATCACCGGCGTTTCGCGACCACAACGTCTTCCACAGAAAAAGACGGTGAGCGCCAACAATAGCAAAAGTATCAGGATGAAAAACCTTCTTTGTCTCATTACGGAGGGCAAATTTAGGGAAAAATGTAGAATTCGAAGGCTGTTTTGGATCAAAATGAAGATTTATTCCTGCTAATTCACTAATTATTACTACTTTTGCAGCCTCAATTACAACCATACATTTATTTTCATGTCACAATTTACAGATTTTGGATTGAATCCCGCTCTGTTGAAGGCTATAAAGGAGCTGGGGTTTGAGAATCCTATGCCAATCCAGGAAAAAGCAATTCCTGTGTTATTGGAGAGCGATGTTGACTTTGTGGGCCTTGCACAGACGGGAACGGGCAAGACGGCTGCCTTTGGCTTGCCGCTATTGAACAAGATCGACGAGACGCAGCGTTGCGTCCAGGCGTTGATCCTTTGTCCGACGCGTGAGCTCTGTATGCAGATTACCAGAGACTTGCGCAACTACGCACGTTACATTCCAGAAATCCTGATTGTGCCCGTTTATGGCGGCGCCAGCATCGAACTCCAGTTCAAAGACTTAGCCAAGAAACCGCAGATTATCGTGGCCACACCAGGTCGTCTGCGCGATATGATCCGTCGCAACCGCGTCGACTTCAGCAACGTGAAGACGATGATCCTCGACGAGGCCGACGAGATGCTCAACATGGGTTTCCAAGAGGAAGTCGACGACATCCTCGAGTACATGCCTAAGGAAGGACGCCACACCATGCTCTTCTCGGCCACTATGCCGAAGGAGGTGGAGGCCATCCTCAACAAGTACATGACCGACCCCGTGAAGGTGGCAGTGGGTGAACGCAACAGCGGCACCGCCAATGTCGACCACATCTACTACATGATGGCCGCCAAGGACCGTTACTCGGTGCTGAAACGCATCATCGACTACACGCCGTCCATCTATGGCATCATCTTCTGCCGCACCAAGCTGGAGACCCAAGAGATTGCCGACAACCTCATCCAAGACGGCTACAACGCCGCCGCCTTGCATGGCGACCTCTCGCAAGGCATGCGCGACAATGTGATGGACCACTTCCGCAAACGCAGCCTGCAGCTGCTGGTGGCTACCGACGTGGCCGCTCGTGGCATCGACGTGAAGGAACTGACTCATATCATCAACTACAACCTGCCCGATGACATCGAGACCTACGTGCACCGCAGCGGCCGTACGGGTCGTGCCGATAAACGCGGTCTCTGCCTCAGCCTCATCAACTTGCGCGAGAAGAGCAAGATCAAGAGGATTGAGAAGATAGTGGGCCGTCCCTTCGAGAAGGCCATGATCCCCACGGGTAAGGAAGTGTGCGAGAAGCAGCTCTTCAACCATATCGACCGCATCGAGCATGTCGACATCAACCGCGAGGAGATCGACGACTATCTGCCTGTCGTGTTCCGCAAGCTCGATTGGATGAGCCGTGAAGAACTCATCACCCGCATGGTGGCACTCAACTTCAACCGTTTCTTGGATTACTATAAGGACGCCGTCGACCTCAACGTCAATGAAAAAGACGAGAAGAAAGACCGCAGAGAAGTCAAGAAGGAGCGTGAGCACCGCGACGAGACCATGAAGCGCCTTTATTTCGGCATGGGTAAGAACGACCACATCCTGCCGCAGAAGATCATCGGCAAGATCAACGACGTCACCCGTTCGAAGAACATCCCGATTGGCCGCATCGACCTCTATGGCGACTATTCCTACGTTGACGTGGAAGAGAGCTTCGTCCCGATGATTCTCGACTGCTTCGCCGACCCGCACAACAACCCGCGCGGCATCGTGGTGGAGGTAGCCAAAGACCAGCCCGAACGCAAGAAGAGCAGCGAAAAGAAAGACTTCGGTGAAAAGAAAGAGCGCAAGGAGCGTCGCGACCGCGACGAGTTCCGCGAGAGCCGCAAGGAGCGTGACGATTTCCGCGAGAAGCGTGAAAAGCACGACGATGACTTTTTCGAGAAGAAATCGAAGAAGAAAAAGAAGGACTTCGACGACGACAAGACTTACTACAAGTCGGAACGTTCGCGCGATGGTCGCGAGTGGCTCGACCCTGACTGGAAAAACCACTTGGACGATATCGAGGTCTTCATCGACGATGACGACCGTCCGAGCCGCAAGCAGCGTAACGCTGAGCGTGGCTTCGGTGCCAAGAAGAGCGGCAGCGCTTCGAGAAGCTCCAGCTCAAGAGGTGGCAGCTCGAGAGGCAGCTCCTCGCGCAGCGGTTCTTCCTCAAGGGAATCGAACCGCGGTCGCCGTGGTGCCAGCCGTTATGACGATGGCGATTATTATTCACCTCGCCGCCGTGGTGGAGGCCGTCGTAGATAATGGCTAGTCTAAAAACATGGATCAGAGCAGCCCGTCCGAGGACGGTGCTGCTCTCTTTTTCAGGGGTGTTGTTGGGTGGCTTTTTGGCAGCCCGCCTGGCCATCAACGGGGAGTTCTTTTATCCTTTTCCCATCCTTTTCGCTGCTATCACAGCCGTGTTGCTTCAAATCCTCTCCAACCTCGCCAATGACTATGGCGACTTCAAGAAAGGCACCGACAGTGCAAAACGTGTTGGCCCGCAACGCGAGATGCAGAGTGGTGCCATTACCGAACAGGAGATGAAACGAGGCTTAGCCATCACGGCTGGTTTATGCCTGGTTTCCGGGGCTTTGCTGATCTTTGTCTTTGCCGGCTTGACCTGGAAAGAGCTGTCCGTTTTTGCAGCCTTGGGCATAAGTGCAGTTTTGGCAGCCTTGCTCTACACTTTAGGCAAGCATCCCTATGGTTATCGTGGTTTAGGCGATTTGTACTGCTTCCTGTTTTTCGGTTGGGCAGCTGTGGCGGGAACCTTTTATTTGGCCACCAAAAACCTTAATTTCAGCGTGTTGTTGCCTGCCTCGGCCCTGGGTTTCTTCTCCAATGCCGTGCTCAACATCAACAACATGCGTGACTATGAGAACGACAAGGCCTCGGGCAAGAACAGCCTTGTGGTGAAATTGGGGTTGAAAAAGGCTTTTGTCTATCATTGCCTGCTCATTGGTGGTGCTTTTGTCTGCCTTACCATCTATCTCGTTTTGCACCAAGCGGCATGGTTTTCCTACCTTTTCTTATTGCTTTCCATCCTATTCATCAAAGACTTAATCGCCATCAAGAAGACTAAACCTGAGTCGCTTGACCCGTTCCTAGGTAGACAGGTGAAGCATAGTTTCTTGCTCGTGGTGGTTTATGGGATACTGTTGTTATTTTGATTCGATGTTTTTCACCTAATTAATAGCTATTATTCAAATTTGTTCTTATTTTTGCAACGAAAAGCATATTCTAATCAATACATCATTAAAACCTAATCCTATGAAAAAAACCTTACTATTTGCATTTGCCATGCTCTTTGCAACGGCAATGATGGCACAAAACCGCGCGGTTTTGCTGCAAGAATCGTTTGATGATACCTCGATGCCCGCTGGATGGTCGGTTGCTGGCCTTGGCCTAGGCAATTGGTCGGTCTCGCCCACCAACAATGCTGGCGGAGCAGCCAACGAGATGCATCTCACTTGGAGTCCCCAATTCAATGGTTTGTCTCGACTTGTCTCTCCTGCCGTGGACCTCACGGGCATTAATAGCCTTGTATTCTCCTTCAAGCATGCCTTAGACAACTACACAGGCAACAACATCATTGGTATCGCTACCACATCTGACGGTGGCACCACTTGGAACGAAGCCTGGAGCCAAGGCTACGGCGCAAGCAACTCTTGGACGGTTAGCCAAGAAATTAGCACACCTGATATGGGTCAAGCCAATGTGCAGTTCTGCATCTTCTTCAATGGCAACAGCTACAACATCAATGACTGGTACTTTGATGACATCATGGTCTTCACGCTCGAAAACTTAGACCTTGCCATCACCTCGCCCACACTTCCCGACTTCATCGGCAGCGGCGAGACTGCATTTGGCATCAATGTGTTCAACTTCGGTGCCACTACGGTAACCTCTGTCGAGGCCACTTACGAAGTGGAGGGCATGGAACCTATTACAGAAACCTTCGAGGTCGAAATTCCCTCACTGGGCAGCGAAACGTTGATCTTCCCCACAACGACCCTGTTGAGCCCCGGTACCTACAATGTGGCCTACAGCATCAACTTGGTCAACGGACAGGAAGACGATGTGCTTGACAACAACACCGCTGAAAAAGCCGTCTTTGCGGCTATCGGCACCGCCGAAAGAATCCCGATGATCGAGCACTTCTCATCGTCGACCTGCGGACCCTGCGTGAGTGTCAACACTGCTATGCTGAACTTCTGCAACAACAATCCCGGCCGCTTTACCTACACCAAGTATCAGATGAACTGGCCCGGCAATGGTGACCCGTACTATACCGCCGAAGGTGGCACCCGTCGTGATTATTACGGCGTGAATGCTGTTCCGCAATGCTTCCTCGATGGTGAAGACCAAGGCTATGCCGCCGTTCAACAAACTGTTTTCGACCAACATGCCGAAAGAACCGCTTTCGTTGACATTAGAGGCTCCTTCGTCGTGGAAGGCAACACCATCAACATCAAGGCCGATATCATTCCTTTCATCGATGCCGACGCCCGTGTGTTCGTTTCCGTGAACGAAAAGGAAACCCACAACAACGTTGGTGGCAATGGTGAGACCTCGTTCCATCACGTCTTCATGAAGATGTTGCCCGATGCACAAGGCACCACTGTTAACCTGGTCACTTGCGAGCCCCAGCATTTTGAGTTCACTCAAGACATGTCGGGAACCCACGTCGAGGAGATGAGCGATCTCGAAGTCTCCATCTGGGTGCAAAACTACGACTCCAAGGAGATGTTCAACAGCCGTTTCGCTTATGAATACACCGAAGAACATCCCTATGCCGTCGAAAACCTCACCCTCATCCAAGACGAGGAAGCCGAAGAGAACACCATGGTGGCCTCTTGGGATGCACCGACGATGGGTAATCCTACGGGCTACAATGTGTATGTCAACAATGAGTTAGTCGCTGAGAACATCTCCGACTTGAGCTATACCTTCGCTGGCGAACTGGGCGCTTTCTATACCGTCGCCGTGGTTGCTCTCTATGGTGATGACAAGACCTCCATCAAAATGCTTGCTGGCATGGAAAACACCTGGAGCGTCGAGGAAGTCGCAGCTAGCGTGTGCAAGGTTTACCCCAACCCCGCCAACAGCCAAGTGCGCATCGAAGCAGAAAACGACATCGAGAGCGTGATGGTCTATAATATGTTGGGCGCTTTGGTCGAAACGATTAATGCCGACAGCAAGACCGTCAACGTCAACCTGAACCAATACAGCAATGGCGTGTATTTCTTCAACATCCGCCAGAGCAATGGTGTTGTCAGCAACCAACGCGTGGTGGTGAGCCACTGATGACATTGAAGTCATCCAAATAAAAAAGGGAACCCGATTGGGTTCCCTTTTTTATTTTATGCACTTGGACTGTGATTAGTCGCCCAACGTGGCCACCATGACGGCCTTGATGGTGTGCATACGGTTCTCGGCCTCATCGAAGACGATGCTGTTCTCGCTTTCGAACACGTCCTCGGTGACCTCGATACCGTTCAAGCCGAACTTCTCATAAACGTCGCGGCCGGCCTTGGTCTCCAGATTGTGATACGAAGGAAGGCAGTGCATAAACTTGCACTTGGGGTTGCCTGTCTTTTTCATCAGTTCTGCGTTGACCTGGTAGGGCATCAGCATATCGATGCGCTCTTTCCACACGTTGTCGGGTTCGCCCATCGACACCCAAATGTCGGTGTAGATGAAGTCAAGACCTTTCACGCCCTTCTCCACATCGTCGGTGACAGTAAGCTTGGCACCGGTTTCCTTGGCGATTTCCTGGCACTTCTTGACCAGATCTTTGGCCGGCTGCAGTTTCTTGGGGGCGATAATGCGGATGTCCATACCCATCTTCACGCCACCGACCATCAGGCTGTTGCCCATATTGTAGCGGGCATCGCCGATATAAGCGAACTTCACCTGGTTGAGGGGCTTGTCGGTATGCTCCTGAATGGTGAGGAAGTCGGCCAGAATCTGAGTGGGGTGAGCTTCGGCGGTAAGACCGTTCCACACGGGGACGCCGGCATATTTGGCCAGTTCCTCGACAGTGGCTTGGTCGAAGCCACGGTACTCGATGCCGTCGAACATACGACCCAGCACGCGGGCGGTGTCAGCCATCGATTCCTTGATACCGATCTGTGAGCCAGTAGGGCCGAGGTAGGTGACGTGGGCACCTTGGTCCTTGGCGCCAACCTCGAAGGCGCAGCGGGTGCGGGTCGAGGTCTTTTCGAAGATGAGGGCAATGTTCTTGCCCGTCAGTTTGGGTTGTTCGGTGCCTGCATACTTGGCGGCCTTGAGGTCGGCAGCAAGTTTCAGTAAGAACTTAATCTCTTCCGGAGTGAAGTCCAACAACTTCAGGAAGTTTCTGTTTCTGAGGTTAAAAGCCATAACTTTATGATTTAAAGATTAGATTTAAAGATTCAAAGATTAAATAATGAGTTTCCCTTCGGGAATGGAGATTTGTTTTGCTATATTGCGGCGGCTTTTGGCGCTTACGATTCGTAGGTTCTATCTGCCGCCGCGTTATACGATTAATTGCTCTACTCCATTCCCCGCAGGGGAATCTCATCTCCTTTGCGGCTGCAAAATTAGTCTTTTTTCTTGTACCAATCAATCTTTTGTGTCGCAAACATGGCAATTCCCAAAATTATGAAGAGGCCGACACTTCCCACCAGCAGGGCATAGCTCTCCAATTGTAGCAAAACATAGACAAAAGTATAAAGCACAGCCAGCAGGAGGCCGATACCCAAGGCGGTCTTTTTGTTCTTCGTAATCGAAGCCATGAAAACCACAATCATCGCGATGGTCATCACACAGGCAATGAGATAGGAAAGTCCGAAATTGATATGTTCGGAGAACGACAACAGCAAAGTGTAGAACACAATGAGCGCAATGCCGATAAGCAGGTATTGTACGGGATGGATAGGCTTGGCCTTGCGCATCTCTACGAAAAACACCGCAGCAAAAGTGAGGAGAATGATAAGAAAGGCATACTTGATAGCGCGATCGGTCTGGAGGTATTGCTCCACTGGAACTTTCAGTTCCACACCGAAAGAAGAATAGCCGAATTCCGTTCTATACTCAAAGAATGAATCATTGAGAACTTGCGGATAGTCTCGGTTGATGGCCAACACTTTCCATTCGGCTTGGAAGCCTGTGTCGGTCACCTGACGTTCGTCGGGCAAGTAATAGCCCGTGAAACTCGGCGTCGTGCAATCCGAAGTCAAACTGACCGTCGTAGTCTGTCCGAAAGGCGCAAACATAAGATCTCCTGCGCCTTTGAAAGGTAAAACCAACGAAAAATCAACGGTTTCGCCCGCCAAAACCCGCGAAAGGTCAACCTCACAAGACAGGCCTTTCAAGTTACCCGTTTCAGCAACCATGTCGTAGGTTATTCCACCAAATTTGAGCGTCACATTGTCGGTCAAGCCGCGCAGGTTGGGCAAGCCAACAACGATTTTGGCTTTCTCGAAACACCATTCATGTCCATCCTGCATTTTCTCGAAGTCCTTGGGTAACTTGAACTGCCCCGTAAGGTCAAGAGCTGTTTCGTATACGGTGAAGTCGTAGATGCCGCGTTTCAAGAGTTTGGTCTCCACGTCGCCTTTCACATCCAGTTGCTCAGGCAACACAATCTTGGCATAGGTTTCTTTTTTGTTGTTTTTCTCTTCAGAATAATAGATCTTGATTACTGGTCCTATGACCGTTTGCGGCCCAGCCCATTTCTCGAAGACTTCGCTTTCGGCGAGGCTTTCCGTGCTTTTGCGCTCGGAAACCAGATTCTTCAAAAGGAGTTGTGGGATGAGAAACGCCACACACATGCCTGCGATGAGCAGGAGTTTCAGCCCCGGACGGGCTTTCTTCGCAAATTGACGGTTTTCGTTTTCCACAGGCAGGTTTCCCTTGTCTTCCATGTTTCTTTCTGTTGTCATGATGTTTAGTTTTTAATGGTTGTTTATGATATTGAAAGTACTTTGAATTTCAAAGCTAAAAAGTCAAAAAAAAGATTCGTCTCATTGTTGGGTGTTTATGAATGACGCAAGGGCTTGGATATGAGCAGAGAAGGCAGCACGACCCAAATCGGTGATGGCATAACTCGTGTTGGGTTTGCGTCCTATGAAGCGCTTTTCGCAGCGGATGTAGCCCAACTCCTCAAGGCTGCGGGCGTGGCTGGCCAGGTTGCCGTCGGTGAGTTCGAGCAGCGACTTCATCGTAGTGAAATCGACCGACTCGTTGGCCATCAGCACCGACATGATACCGAGCCGTATCTTGCTCTCAAAGGCCTTGTTCAAACCGTCCAAATTGGCAATCATGGCTCACTTGCTCCTTTCATATTTCAGCATAAAGACGATTCCGAAAACGATGTGCAGCACCCCGAAACCGAGGAACCAAGTCAGCAGGGCGTAATCGACCAGGAAGCAATCGATAAGGCCCAAGGCCAACTCGGCATAACCCAAATAACGCAAAGCGGGATAACTGAAATGGCTGGCGCTGATGAGTGCTAAGCCATAGAATATCAGCGTTATTGACGAGACGAGGCCATAGTGTTGCTGCAGCAACAAGGCCGTGCAAAGCAATCCACCAGCAAGCATCGGCACAAAGAAATTGACCAGCAGGCGACGCATCGTCACGTCCATGGTGAAGCGAAGCTGATGACGCTTGGCCTTCAAATAAGCCATGAGGAACACCGTCAAGAAGGCAACAACCAAAAGGACAAGAGCTACAATAATAGTGGTGCGCCACTTGGAAGGGGTATTGATGTGGTAATCGCCCAAGAAGAAATAGATGTAAGCCGACACCAGTGAGGCCAAAATCCCCACAATGACGATTGATAATCCACTGATAGCCTTGAATTTGGATGAACGCTCCATCATATCCTTGATGTCGTTCAGCGTATTGAGAGCTTCCTTGTTTTCCATGGTTTTTAAAGTACTTTGCGCTGCAAAGTTACAACTTTTGTTTTACATGGCAAGCGTTTTTAGAAAAAAATTAATTTTGCAGCATGATTATCCTCGACAATGTAGTCGTCACCGACGAATTCCTGAACGCCCAATTCTGCTGCTGCCTGCCGCGCTGCAAAGGCTGGTGCTGTGTGGCTGGCGATGCCGGCGCACCTCTCGAAGCCGCTGAAATAGAACGGATTGAAGACAACCTCGAAGCCATAAAGCCGTATATGCGCCCCGAAGGTATCAAAGTGATTGAAGAAAACGATGTCTACGATTATGACGAGACTGGCGAACTCGTCACGCCCTTGGTGAACGGCGAAGAATGTGCTTTCGTCTATTTCCACGAGAACGGCACGGCCCTCTGCGCCATCGAAAAAGCCTATCTTGAGGGCAAATGCGACTTCTGGAAACCCATCTCATGCCACCTCTACCCTATCCGCCTAGTCGAAAAAGACGGCTTCACGCACATCCTTTACCATGAATGGAGCGTCTGCGTGCCCGCCAAGCGCAAAGGCGAGCACGAGGGCATTCCGCTCTGGAAATTCCTCAAAGGCCCGATGGTGCGCAAGTTTGGCGAGGATTGGTATGCCCGCTTGGAGAAAATGATTCAGAAGGAATAAACTAATTTGCGAATTCTTCCGTTATATTGTCGTAATTTAGCATCCCAAACCGCAAGGATTGAAACAACTATTACTCATATTATCCCTGATGTTATGCTGCCTCGTCGCCGTTGCACAAAACGTTGACGAGCCTCAACACAAACGCATGGATTTCTATGGCTACGTGGTCACCGCCGACAGCCTACGCCCCATACGCAACACCCATATCATCAGCAAGATGGCGCATTGCGGCACCATCACCAACCAGCAAGGTAAGTTCCATATACAAGCCCGTAGGGTCGACACGCTTTGGGTGAGTTGCGTCGGATATACACGACGCCTTATCGCCATCGACTCAACGCTCACCAGCGCCGACACCCTCGTCATCCGCTTGCTTCCTGAGACCATCACGCTCCGCGAAGTGACCGTGCTCCCCTTTACCAACTACGAATCCTTTAAGGAGATGCTCGTCACCATGCCCAGCATCGAGACCCCTGACGAGATCAAACGTTTGAACGAAGACCTCAACGACCTATGGCTAAGCCGTGCGCCATCGGGCAACGGCATGGTCACCATCACAGCCAGTCCGATACAATACCTCTACGACAAATACAACAAATCGGCACGACGCCAAGCCACACTGCGACGCAACCGCCGCATGTATAACGAAGTGTTGCGTGAGCAAGGCCGCACCGACGAGCTCCTCCCCGACTCACTCGATTTCTCTGTCGATTACAAGACGTATGAACTCGACGAAGCCGCCGAAACGGGCAAGCCCAAGGCGATGGTACCCCGAAAGAAATACATCCGCATAGGGCAATAAGACAAAACCATGACCTTCCGCGATTGGCTCGATAGCATCATCAACCTGTTTTATCCTCGCGTCTGCGCCGCCTGTGGCGAAGCCTTACTCAAAGACGAAAAGACGGTTTGCCTGAAATGCCGCTATCTGCTGCCTAAGACGGGCTATGAACTGAACCCTGACAATCCCTTGGCGCAAACCTTTTATGGGCGGGTTAGATTTCACGCTGTCACTGCAGCTTTCTTTTTCGCAAAATCCGGCAAAGTACAACACCTCATCCACGAACTGAAATACAAAGGCAACAAGGACGCAGGCATTTTCCTTGGGCAACAATTAGGGGAAACCATCAAAAACGCGCCTCTCTTTCAAGACATCGACTATCTCATCCCTGTACCCTTGCATCCCAAACGCGAGCGTCAGCGTGGCTACAACCAAAGCCTGATGATCGCCCAGGGCATCCACGAGGTCACCGGGATTGCCATTGGAGACAAATATCTCATCCGTGCCGTCAACACGGCCACACAGACCAAGAAATCGGCCGAGGAACGCTACCAAAACGTGAAGGACATCTTCGAACTGCGTTTCGCCGACGAACTAAAAGGAAAGCACGTCCTCCTTATCGACGACGTGCTTACCACAGGTGCCACACTTGAATCGTGTGCGCATCAATTGGAAAATATCCCAGGTATTACCATTAGTGCGGCTACTGCCGCCTGTGCCGGGAATTAGGCTTTGTAGACCTTCGGCGTATCCTCGCCGTTGAGGACACGCAAGCCATTTAATGCCAAGGCCTTCATCTCGTCCTCGCCAGGATAGACATACACAGGGGCGATCTTCTCCACATGGCTCTTCACCAAAGCGCAGAAACCCTTGTCATAGGCCATACCGCCCGTGAGGAAGATGGCATCCACATCCATGCTGAAAGCCGAGGCTGCAAGGCCACCGACTTCCTTGGCCACTTGATAGGCCATGGCTTTGTAGACCTTTTCCCATTCCTTGTTGCCAGCCTTCACGGCGTTCTCCACCTCGAGGGCGTCGTTGGTGCCGAGATAAGCGACAAAGCCGCCCTTGCCTTTCAGCATCTGGCCGATTTCCTTCTTGGTGTATTTGCCGCTGAAGCAAGCGTCGACAAGGAAGCCTGCAGGCAAGCTACCTGCACGTTCGGGGGTGAAGGGACCGTCGCCGTTCAAGGCGTTGTTGGTATCCACCACACGACCTTTCTTGTGGGCACTGACCGAGATGCCACCACCGAGGTGGATGGCGATGATGTTCATGTCCTCATACTTGCGGCCGAGGTCTTTGGCCAGCTGACGGGCGATGATCTTCTGGTTCAAGGCATGGAAGATGGAGATGCGCGGGAAGAGCGGGTGACCCGAGTAGCGCGCCACTTCATCCATCTCGTCGACCACGACGGGGTCAGCGATGTAGGCCTTCACTCCGATTTCCTTGGCGATGTCGTTGGCAATCAGGCCGCCGAGGTTGGAGGCATGCTCGCCGCTATAGCCTTCGGTAAGGTCCTTGATCATGAGGTCGTTTACCTCGTAAACGCCCGAGACGAGCGGACGGAGCAAACCGCCACGACCCACGATGCAATCCATTTCCTTGACATCAATGCCAGCCTCTTTCAGTTCGCGCATGATGGCTTCGGTGCGGAAGGGCTTCTGGTCGGAGATGTGCTCAAATTTCGCGACTTCCTCAGCGCTGTGCTTGAGGTTCTTCTTGAAGACTTGTTCCTCACCTTCGAACACGGCAATCTTAGTCGAGGTGGAACCTGGGTTTATCGTTAAGATTTTGTATGCCATAATATTATATTTTTTGAATTGTTTATGCCATCATAGCGGCCAGAGCGATGGAATACAGCTTCGTCTTCGAGGTGTCGCCACGTGAACTCAGCACGCAAGGCACCTTGGCGCCCATGAGCATGGCACCCACTTCGCTCTTGTCGAACTTGGTGCAGCACTTGTAGAACACATTAGAGGCTTCGAGGTTGGGGAACACCAAGCAGTCGGCATCGCCGGCAACGGGGCTCTTCATGCCCTTGATGGCAGCCGTTTCGGCGTCGGTGGCGAGGTCGAGGCTGATAGGACCTTCAACGATGCAACCCTTGATCTGGCCACGTTCGTTCATCTTGGAGATGATGGCGGCATCGACGCAGGCGGGGATACCGGCGCTCATCTGCTCGGTGGCGGTCACCATGGCGACCTTCGGGCAGCTGACACCCAACTTGGTGGCTACGGAGGTCACATATTTGAGCAGCTGTTGTTTCTGCTTGATGTCGGGCAGCGGGATGATGGCGCAGTCGGAAGCCACCATCAGCTTGTGGTAGTTGGGGTTCTCGATGACGGCGACGTGGGCCAAAGTCACGTTGGGAGGGCAGAGACCGCGTTCCTTGTTGAGGATGGCGCGCATGTACTTATCGGTGGGCAGCAAGCCCTTCATCAGGATGTCGGCTTCGCCGGCATTGATGAGGTCGCAAGCCATGGCAGCGGCTTTCACGTCAACAGGCTCGTGGATGATTTTGAAATTGTTGGGGTCGATGTTCTCGGCTTTGCACACTTCTTTGATGACGTTTTCATCACCAAGGAGGGTGGCTTCAATGAGACCTTCCTTAACGGCAGCGTTCACTGCACAGATGGTGTGGTCGTCGTTGGCATAGGCAGCCACAAGGCGTTTCTTTGGTTTGCTGCGCAAAACCTCAAACATTTGCTCTAATTTTCTGATTTCCATAACGTTGTGTTTTATGATTCGAATTTAAATAATCAAAATTATACCTAGATTTTGCAAAGATATAAAATAAAAGCGTTCCCTAAGAAACGCTTCTAAAAAGATTTCAAATATTTATCATCAATAAAAGATGATATTCAAATCCAGACGTTTTTGCTGCACCGACTCGACGGCACGTTTCTTCACTTTGGTGTTGTAAACCTTCAGCTGTTTCAGCGAAGGAATGTTTTCGACGGGCGAGATGCTGCGCACGTTGGTATTGTTGACAAAGAGGTTCTCCAAACGCATCAGTCCCGACAAGGGTTTCAGCGATTTCACAGGCGTGCCGCTGGCGTTGAGCGTGATGAGGTTGTTCATCTTCGAGAGCGGGGCCAAATCGTCGACTTGCGTGTTCTCGATGTTGAGCAACTCCAACAGTATGCTTTCCTCGATAGGCTTCAAGCTGCTGACGGGGTTGTTCTGTGCGTTGAGTTCAATCAGGTGTTCCTTGTGGGCCAATGGCGTCAAGTCGTGAACGCCCTGGTTGTTGATGGTGAGTCTTTCAAGCCACATGAGGTCGGTGAGCGGGTCCAAAGAAACAATGGGGAATTCCGTGCCGATCTCCAACTCCCTCAAGTCGATGACACGCTGCAGTCCAAGGGCGTCGGGCATATCCGTTTGAAGCGAGGCGGCGTTGCGGAAGATGGCTTGCCAAATGGGGTCGAGCCCAGCCCACCAGGTACGCAAAGCCTCTGTCTGATAGACCACGTTCACCTGACGCTGACGCTCCTTGAGGGCGACCACTTGCGAGCGACCGATGATGGTGCTGTCGGCCAAAACCACCTCGATACTGTTGTCGTTGGCCAAAGGCGAGAGGTTGTTGACAGGTGTGCTGCTGATATTTAGCTGCTTCAGGTTGGTCATTTCCTGCAAAGGCTTGAGGTCGTTGATGTAGGTATGTGAGATATTCAGCGACTCGAGGTTGGCCAGCCCTTGGATGGCAAATAGGTTGGGAATCTCGGTATAGGCGATGTTGAGTGACTTCAGGTTGGTCAAACGGCTCACGGGCATCAGGCTCTGCAGGAAGGTATTGCCTGAAAGGTCGAGTTCCTGTAGGTTGATGATCTGGTGCAGTTGCTCGGTGGTCGGTTCCTGTCCGACTTTGATCTGCTTCGAGAAGACCGCTTTCCAATAGATGGGGAGGTCGTTCCACCAGTTTTTCAACGCCTCGGTATCGAAGATGACTAGCGTGAAGGGGTTGTCCTTGGTGAAGGCACTGGCCTCGGCATCATGGATGCCTGAGTGGTCACAGTAGATCTTGCTCAAGCGACGATGGCTCTTCAAGGGACTGAGGTCGTAGATGGAGGTGTTGCTGCAGTAGAGTTCGCGCAGGTTGTCCATCTCGCTCAACGCATTCAAATTACTGATAGCAGAACCCGAGATATTGAGGCTCTGGAGGTCTTTCAGGTTGGATATGGGACCAAGGTCACGGACCGAAGTGTTGCTGATGTCGATGCTTTTCAATTTGGTCAGATCCTGCAAAATGCCAATGCTTGAGACCCGCGTACCGCCCAAGTTAACCAGGGTCAGGTCGGGGCAGCTCTTCAGGTTGGATATCTTGCTGACTTGCGTATTGGCCACGTTGAGTTTCTCAAGACGACGCAAGGTGGTGAGTGCCGAAAGGTCTTCAACACCCGTATTGGCCACTTCAAGCTCCTTCAGCATAAGGTTGTATTTCAAAGCCGAGAGGTCGTTGATTAATGTGGAGTTGGCACGCAGCACTTCGAGTTTGTTGAGGTTACGCACGGGCGAAAGGTCTTCGATAGAGGTCTCGGAGACATCCAACCAAGTGAGGTCGGAGAGCTCGCTGAGGGGTTCAAGGGTGATGATCTCGCGGATGCCCGAGATGTCGAGACGCTGCTTCTGGCTGACCTGCTTCAACTTGGCATCAAGAGCACTGTAATCGGTGAGGCCTTCGGTGTTGAATTCCGACAAAGGCGTGCCGTCGTCAAACAAGACGTCGCTACCCAGACGGTTCTTCCAGTTTTGCGAGAGGCTGTTCCACCAATTGCGGAGGGCCTCTTTTTCGTTGATCTTACTGGTATAGATGCTCGCTATCTTGATGCTGTTCTTCTGTCGGTCGAGGTTGATTTCAACGTAACGGTTCTTGGCGTTGTCGACGGCTTCGTCGTTGATGGTCTTGGCCGTCAGATGGCGAGTCAGCGTGGCCTTGAAAAAAATGCTGCCGTCGTCGCGGGTGCTGTTGGCTATGCTTTGCAAATCGAATTTAAAGACAGCCCATTTGAAGAAGAAGTCGATGTCTTTCAGGTAAGCCTGCACGTCCTTGTTGATGGGAGAAGTGCGGTTCACATCAAGGTCGTCCTCGATCTGTACCTTGTCGTCAATGAAGATCTTGCTCCAGCTCTCGGTGAATACGATTTCTTTCTCTGCGGCGCTGGCAGTGCTGTCACCAAGGAAATTCATTGTCTCCTCCAAATAGGTGAGCATGGCCTTAATTTCGTTTTCATATTTGGCGACTTCGTCTTTCGACAGTTTCTGTGCCTGACTACCCATAGCCAGGCCAAACAAGAATATAGCGAGTACAGCTATTTTTTTCATGGTTGATAGAATTTAATCAAATTAACTTTTTCCTTTTCCGGCATGTAGATGACATTCGACATGAGCCAACCGGAATTGAGGCCCGAGCGGTTGAACCACGACACCTCGAAATACCAATCCTTGATCTGCAGGACGTGGAACTTCACCGAGTCGACATGCTGGAACACAAGCCGACCTTTCTTGATCTCGTAGAAAAACAGGGTCAGATAATCGGGCTGGAATTCTTTTGAGGCATAGTATTCGATGACATTGGGGTCTTGGAAGGCCTTGTAGATGTTCATGAAGTCGAGTTCGTGGCTCATGGGATGCAGGAAGTGCTTTTCTTTTTCGGCCATCTCACCACTAGGGAAGAGTTTGTTGAACTCTGAAAAATAGACGTTGGTGAGCACCCATTTTGATCCCAAGCCTTCCTTCTCGACGGCCAAAAAGAGCATCACGTTGACGTCTTTTCCGTTGTATTTGAAGGTGGTGGAGACCTCCGAATACCAGCGGCCGCCGAGGAAAGTCATGTACGACGAGTCGCTCTTGGTGACGTCCTCGATGAAATAGCGCTGCAATTCGGTCTGCGTGCCATATTTCTCCTGGTCGAAGAGGATGGGCAGCGACTTGCGACGCATCTCGTTGTTGCGGTATTTGGGGTCTTTGGGATTGAGTTTGTAGCCAAACTGGTCTTCCTCGTAGTTGAACCTACGCATGAACTGACCCATCTGTTTGGTCATGGCATAGAGCTCGGTCTCATCCATCTTAAAATCGCCAATCGTCTGACCTGCAACAGGCCAGACGAAGGCGATAGTAAGTGCCAATAGGACAATATTTCTTACAATTCTCATCTATTCGTCGTTTCCTTGACGCGCATGTCGCCGAGCAACACATCCCAGAAACCGATGGTGCGGCCACCAATCTGGGTCTCTTTGCGCTTCACATAGACGGTGATGTCTTTCTTGGTGGTGTCTTTGTAAGCCAGGTTGCCTTCCTTGTCATAGCCTCTGAAGGTCTGGAAGATGGTGATGACGCCCACATAGGTGCCGTCGGGCTGACGCTGAAGGTCGCTGACATACTCGATGTTGTACCACTCGATCTCGACGCGGTCGTAGTTGAGGCGCATCAGGTGTTCCATGTACTTGCGGACACGGTAATAGGTGATCTTGTTGGAACCCAGCGAAGAGACGCCAATCTCGGCATCATTCATAAAGAGTTCCTCGGCGCGGTCGATGACGCGGTTGGCCTCGCTGAAAGGCGTTTCCTTCGATCCGACGATTTTGATGTATTTGCTCAGGTCTCTTACCTTCTCCAAGGCAAGGCTGTCGATGGCCTGCTTACGTTCGAAACTCAGTTCGTCCTGTGCCATGGCGCTACCCACAACGCACAAGGCAATCACTAATGTGGCAATGATCTTTTTCATCTCTTTATCAGTTCTATTTCGTTAATCTTTCCGCTGTTGTTGTATTTGATTTCGTGCACCTTCTCCGTGGCCTTCTTTTGGTCCTTCACATAGTTGAGGTACTGCTCAATGGTCGTCGGACGGTCGTAGTCGTTGAAGCCAGCGTTCTGCTTGATGATGATGAGCACAGGCACATTGGGCGACTCAAACATATCCAGGGTCTCGTTGATGATGCGGTTGGCCTGAGAGACGCTGCTGGCATGGGCTATGTTGTTGAAATTACGCCCAAGTACAACATCGGCGGCATTAGCTTTTTCGCGTTCTTCGGCGGCGCGACGCTCCTCTTCGTCTTTCTGGGCGCGCTCACGGGCGAGTTTCTTCTCCACCTGGAAGAGCAGGTCGTCGACTTCGGCGTTCTGCAAGTTCCAGTCCTTGATGGTCTGCACACGGGCTTCCTTCTCTTCGAGGCTCCAAAGGGTCTCGTCGTCGAGGATGGCGTTTAGGTCCTTCACGGCTTGTTCAACTCTTGATTTGTACTCGGCCTCAGCGGCTTCACGGGCAAGTCTCTTCTTGCTCTTGCAACTGGTGGTACCTCCCAGCGTGATGAAAGCGGCCAGAAGAACCATCATGACGGTTGTGATTTTACTTTTCATTTTTTATCGAATTTTTCTCTATAACTCCAGATAATGCTAATAAATTGCAAAAGTAGTGCTTTTTTTCGTTGCACAGGGCGTTTTACGGCAAATTTAGTGCCAAATCATCCCAGCGGTATCTTGTTGAGAACCTTATAAAAAGGTCCCGTGGGCTGCAGAAAACTCTGGAAATAGATCAGTTCCTTCACATCGGCATGGAGATAAGGCTTCTGCTCGATGCTGTTATATATCTGCATAAAGAACTGTTTGTCAACAAGTTGTTTGATGCGGCACACGGTGAGATGCGGTACAAAGTTTTGTCGGTCACGAAGATAGCCCAAGTCGTCGAAAGCATCCAAAAGGTCGGCCTCAAGGTCGAACAAAGCCTTGGGTTGGTCATTCATGCCAAGCCAAAGCACACGCGGCACGTGGTTGCTACCGAAGAGTCCCGTGCGGTCGAAGTCCATCGTAAAAGGCTTGTGGTTTTTGGCCACTTTCTTGCAGGCCTCGACAATAGCTGGAATGTCGTCTTCGGGGGTCTCGCCCAAGAACTTCAACGTCAGGTGGATCTGATTGGTCTTCACATAGTTGATATAATGCTCATGCTGAAGGTTTTTCTTCAGTCTTTCCACCAATGCAGGAAATTCTGTGCCACAGGGGATGGAAATGGCAAGGAAGGTTCGTTTGGTTTTCATCGATTTGTATTTTGCTTCAAAACAGGTTTTTCGCCACTTTTTATCTCACCATTCCTATAGGATAGACCAGATAATTCTTATCGCAATAGGGCGAACGTTCGTAGAACCAGTTCATGACCTCGTATTGCGAGGGCTGCTGGCCTTTCGGGAAGGAGGCTTTCCAAGCGTTGAACTGCTCTTCGAGGAAGGGATCAGCGGCGAGCATGGCCTTGGCCATAGGCTCCATCTTATAGATTTCGAAATACTCCACGCGTTGCAACACATGGCTGAAGAAGCCCCACTCAAACAACGAGCCTTGCATCTCGGGTTCCAACAGGTTCATCAGCAGACGGACACCGTTTTGCGAGGTCTTCACCACAGCTGAGCCTTTGGGGAAGGTGACTTCCTTGGTGATCTCCTCGGCGTCGGCATGGGCCACACGGCAACGTCCTTCGGAGGGCCGTGGCATAAACGACACGTTACTGAAACGGTAGGTGTTGACGGTCAAGGTCTTTTCGCTCTTCAACAGATTCATTTCAAAACCATGTGCCTTGACGATGTCGATAACCTCACTATACTGCGCTGGGATAATGTATTCCTTGGGCACCGACAGGGTCTTCTCGGGTCGCGTGGAAAGCACCCGACGGACTTTGCGTGTTTCAGGGCGCGTCGTATCATAGGCATAGTACCAACTGCCGGTAAGGTCGCTCTGCACCGTATCGAAATGATAACCCAAGAAGTTTTCCCAAATCGTGTCGTTCAACTCGGGTTGCATGTTGATGGGTATCTCATTGAGGGTCAAGTCGTTTTTCTTGGCTTGGGTCAATGCTTTATTGAAACCATCCTTATCGTCACGAATGATTCTTAGCGTCTCCACAATCATGTTGTAAGTCGACAGCACTCGGTCTCTGTAGGGTTTCAGCATGTGCGTTTCCAGCAAGATGCCAGGACAGTTGCGCGCTGTGGTATAAGCCTCTGAGAACATAGCCGAAAAGCTCTCGTCATAAAGCGATGCCGTCGGGTCGCCCCAGGGTTGGAATTCGATATAGCGTGTGATAGGCATGCCATAACGCATCATGGCAGGACCGATCTTGGGTTCCCATACCTCGCTCAGCCAAGCGGTTATCGAAGGATCGTAGTTGCCGAAATTCTCTACAGAATAAGTGGTTACGTATTGGTAATCGGCGCCATCGGTGGCATGGGTGTCGAAAAACAGGTCGGGCTGCCACTTGTTGAACAAAGCAGTAAAAGCCCTCAGCTCGGGTGAGTCGAGTTTGGTGAAGTCGCGGTTGAGGTTCAGTCCTTGGCCATTCACGCGCCAGCCCATCTGTTTCGGACCGTTCTGGTTGATGCGGTTGTAAGGCGAGAAGTTGGCCAGTCCGTCGGGACTCAACACGGGAAGGAAAAGGAAAGAGAAATCGTCCAAAAGGTCACGATGCTCTCTTCCGCTCAACATGTTGCGGACAAGAAGGAATATGGCATCCTTGCCATTGGGCTCACCGGGATGTATGCACGATTCCACCAAAATGATGTTCTTTCCGCTCCGACGGATCTTCTTCGGGTTAGTGTATCCTTTTTCATCTACTATCAACAGGGGTATGTCACGCCCTTGGGCGGTCTGCCCAATGGTTTGGTAATGCACTTCGTCAAATTGCTTGGCCAGCTGTTTGGCAAAACTAATCGTGCCTTCGTAACTGTCTGTCTCTAAAAAGCCTGACTTCTCGAAAGTGGTGGTCAGGTCGGCTTCTTTCTTCTGGCAAGCGGCCAGCAACAACAAAGCCATCAGGAAGGGAAAACATCTTTTCATGGGTATGGGTTTTTGACCTACAAAAGTAGCATTTTTATGCCGATTTTTTTCTCTTGTTTTCATTTTTTCTGGAAGGTAAAACAAAAAACCGTATTTTAGCCACTTCAAAAACCGACCTTATCATGAACACTTACTCCATAGGAATCGACATTGGCGGCACCAACACCGACATTGGGCTGGTGCGCGACGACGGCCATGTGATGGCCAAAAAGAACATCCCAACCAACAAGTATTTCGACGCCGACATCTACGTGTCCGACTTCTGCGAACAGATCAAACTACTGATGCAGGAAAACAACATCGAAGCCATCGACGGCATCGGCATTGCCGCACCCGTGGGCAACTACTACACGGGTTGCATCGAGAACGCCTCCAACCTGAATTTCAAGGGCGTGATCGACTTGGTACGTATGACCAAATCATACATCGACGTGCCGGTAGTGGTTTCCAACGACGCCAACGCTGCAGCCTATGGTGAGCTCGTTTACGGCGGTGCCAAAGACATGAAGCATTTCATCATGTTCACCCTCGGCACGGGCGTAGGCAGTGGTGTGGTGGTCGACGGCAAACTGGTGTTGGGCAAGACCGGCGGTGCAGGCGAGTTGGGCCACGCCATCCTGATTCCCGAGGGACGCCAATGCGGCTGCGGCAACAAGGGTTGTTTGGAAACCTACTGCTCAGCCACTGGCATCTGCCGTACGGCATTGGAGATGATGGAAAACATGCCTGAATATGACGGTGCGCTCCGCAAGGTCGCTCCCGAGGAGCTCACAAGCAAGATGGTGGGCGACGCCGCCAAATACGGCGATCCCTTAGCCATCAAGGTGTTTGAGAAGACAGGCTATCTGTTGGGCATCGCCATGGCCAACGCCGTCACTTTCAGTGGCCCTGAGGCCATCTTCCTGTTTGGTGGCCCGGTGAAGGCAGGCGACGTATTGCTCGAACCCGCTCGCAAGTCGTTCGAAGAGCATCTCTGCTTTATCTTCAAGGACACTGTGGATATTCGTGTCTCTGAACTGCCCGACAACGACGCGGCTATCCTTGGCGCTGCGGCCTTGACGAAAGCGTAATGGCGACCCGATTAAAATGAAGAAAGCCGCAAGTTGCGGCTTTCTTTTTTTATTTATTGAAGTTTTTTTCCAGGAAATCCTTAGCCTCGGTCATGCCGCCGTCGCGGGCTTTTTGCATGAGCAGCTTGGCGTAGGTTTGGTCTTGCTTAACGCCGTTACCAGAGTAATACAACAGGCCGAGACGGTATTGTGCATTGGCGATGTTATGGTCGGCGGCTTGGGTGTAATACTCCACGGCCTTCGCCATGTCTTTCTCGGTGCCCACACCGAAATAATAACTGTCGCCCATCTGTGAGATGGCATAAACATTGCCAGCATCAGCGGCGTCTTTCCACCACTTCAAGGCCTCCTTTTCGTCTTTCTCCACGCCCATGCCGTAGAAATAGCAGTTGCCGAGGTTGAGCATGGCCTGGTCGTCCTTGACCTGAGCGCCTTTTTGATACCACTCTAAAGCCTGTTTGGGATCGGCGGCCACGACGGTGCCCATACGATAGTAGTTGCCAATGAAATTGTAGGCAGGACCGTACTCCTGAGCCGCGGCTTTTCTATACCAAGCCAAAGCCTCCTTTGCATCTTGCTCCACACCCCAACCTTTTTCGTAACACACACCATAGACATATTGGAACTTGGCGTTGCCCTGCTCAGCCCTGTAGCGGATGCTGTCGATCTGCGAAGCCACCTGGTCACCAACCGACATCTTTTCGCCTTGAAGCTGGCTGAAATCGAGCGGCATGCCTTCTTCCAGTTTCAGGACAGGACCGTTAGGATCACCCAAAACGTTAGGATTAGCCCCACCCTTTTCTTGTACTTGGATTTGTTGCATAGGAGCAACGGGGACGCCCATCGGCACGTCCTTGTTCGCTTGCTCGGGCTGGGTTTGCGCTTGTTCCTTGTTGTCATTCTGACCGCATGAAGCCATCATCAGTGCGGCGGCAAATATCAAAAGGGTTTTCTTCATTGTCATCATGTTTAGGACTGCAAAAATACAGTTTTTATTTGATTTGGAAGCGGACACCCAAATAAGCACGGATACCAGAAAGCGGTCCCCAGACCATGGAAGCATCGAAGTCTTCGCTGTTCGGATTGTCGGCCGAGATGATGGGGTGGTCTTGTTTGTAGTTGGTCAGGTTCTCGCCACCGACATAGAGTTCCCAGCACTTGCCCAACTTCTTTGTGACCTGTGCGTTCATGATGACATAGAAAGGCGAGCGACCGATGTTCTGACCGTTGGCCACGGCAGTGGCGTTGCCACTCAAGTCGGGCACGCGGCTGTCGCCGTTGAATTGTGTCGTGAAGTCGAACTGCCAGGTGCCAGGGGCATATGACATCGAGACCAAGCCCTTGTAGCGGTTGACGAAAGGCTTCTCGCGCAGCGAGTCGTTGATGGTCATCTTCACGTCGTTGTAGCGGAAGGCCAAGGTCAGGTCGAAGTCCTTGAAGATCTCGCAGTTGGCCTCGATTTGGGCGCTGTTGGAATACGACTTGCCGTTGAGGTTGTAGATGCGAATCTGGTGGGCATCGGCATCGCGGTCGAGGACGATTTGGTTGACGAAGTCGGTGCGGTAGAAGTCGGCTTGGAGGACAATCTCACGCCAGCCGATGTCGATGCCTTTGGTAAGGTTGATGCCATAGTTCCAGGCCTCTTCCATCTTGGGCGTGTCAATGAAACGGATCATCCTCGACGAAGCCAGCATAGTGGAGTTTTCAGCCAAGATGTTGGGGGAACGATAACCCTTTCCTGCTGAAAGGCGGACGGCAAATTCATCGTGAGTTTTGAACCTCACATGCAGACGGGGCGTGTAAAGCATCTTTTGGTAATAGGTGTTATAGTCAGCACGGAAGCCAGCGATGATGTTCCAATGGTGGTCGTCAGTGAAATTGTATTCCACAAAGGCTCCCGGAACTTGTTCGACACGTTGGAAAGTGCTGTCGTTTAAATGCTCATCATATTTGTCGTAGGTATAACTGGCACCTATGGAATAAGTGTGATGGTCATTCACGAGATAGGAGTCAAACAACAGATTGCCATAGTAAGAGAGTTGGTTGGCATTGTAGTCGGTCAGACCATAGTAGGAGTCCATCTTGTGGTAAGTCACCTGATGTTGCGTGCCGAGACTGGTGTCTTTGCGATTGAAGTGGTAGCCACCTTTGGCAAAAGCCTCATAACGCTCGGTATTGATGCCTATGCCATACAGATTGTAGCCTTCGTCAAGGCGATGCTTCGGATCGAAGTCCATTTGTCCACCGAGTCGGGTTTCCTTCAAAGCCTTGATGCCTAACTTACAACCGAAACGTCCCGTATGGGGGTGACTATAACGTAGGAAGACATTGTATTGTGTGGTCATCGGATCGTCAAGAAACGAGTCAGCGTTTTCATCCATTTTCATGTGGCTGTGGCTCACATGGCCGAATAACATGATTCCGTCGTTCTTTCCCACTTTTACGCGACCGTTGAAGTTCAAGTCCGTCATCAACATCGAGTTGCCATAGAGGTTGACAAACACTTTCTCGCTCTTGTCGGGCATTGGCTCTTTGTAGTCCACATTGATTTGTCCCGTAATGGATTCGTAACCGTTTCTTACAGAAGATGTTCCTTTGGAGATCTGTATGCCATTCATCCAGTTACCAGGCACATAGTTAAGACCGAATGTCGAGGCCAAACCACGGAAATTGGGGATGATTTCGGTCATCATCTGAGTGTAAATGCCGCTCAATCCAAGCAATTGAATCTGTTTGGCGCCCGTGACGGCGTCACTATAGGCCACATCGACCGAGGCATTGTTCTCGAAACTGCCTGCAAGAGTACAACAGGCGGCACGCTTCAGGTTTTCGGAAGTGATTTCCTGCACAGCGATGGCTTTGATTGGGTTGATGAAAGAGGCTTTTTGTCGAGCTGCAATCTCCACCTCGTTCAGCATATGGACGGCCTTGAAAACATGATCGTAATGCACTGGCTCCATCATGTGGTGGATGGTGTCGTTCTCATAACTGACACAGCTGAACACAAGGCAACCAATGCGTTCATGCAGCGGAATCTTGTAATGACCGTTGGCGTCGGTCACCGTGCCTTCGTTGACGATCTTCCAATACACATTCACGCCTGGCAGTGGCGTGCGTTGACCGTTTTCGGCCTCTTCATATACCGTGCCTTCGATAAAGCCTTGGGCGAAAGCGCCTGCGACGAAGGCAAATAATAATAGGGTTATTAGGGTGAGTTGTTTGGTTTTCATTGGATTATAAAATTATGTTTTATGATTTGTTGTGTTGTTGAGATTCCCTGCGGGAATGGAGTAGTGTTTGATTTGTTAACCGCGGCGGAAAAACTTGTTACCTATTGGTTACATTATCAACCGCCGCAGTATACATAATGCATAACTCCATTCCCCAATGGGAATCTAATCGGGTCTTATCAGAAAACCAAAGGATTAAGCTTCAGCGAAGAAATAAACACAATCCGCTCTCGACCAGAAAGAAACTTGAGTGTCTTCCTCTGAAATAATGGGTTGAAAACCACTTGAACCTGATGACACAAATCGGTTAAGGCGAGATGAGGCAGGATGATGGATTGTAGGTTGACAATCAATTGTTTGTCGGGTGAAAAAACGAAGTTGTCGGTAAATTGAACCTTGCTGTCGAAATCGTCACAGCAACATTTGGCGTTGAAATGCACAACATCGAGCGGCAAAGAGGCTTCCATTTCATGCTCATGATCGTGTCCCAAACAATGCACACAATCCGCGGCAGCATCGCCGAAACTGCCCATCATGTGATGGTCTTCGGTACAATAGTGGAACTTCACATCCCATCCAGCAGAGATGAACAGCACCACAAGGGCCATTAAAAGGGAGCCGATTTGCAACAATCGCTTTTTCATGCTGCAAAATTACAAAAAGTAGTTGAATATCATTCTATTTTTGTACTTTTGTACCTTCAATACCTACAACGATGGAAAATCCGAAATTTGTTATCGCCATCAACCGAGAGTTCGGTTCGGGTGGCAAGGAAATCGCCTACAAGCTCGGCGAATTGCTTGGCATCAATGTTTACGACAAGGCTATTCTTGATACCTTGACCTCCAAATTCAACCTGACCATTGAGGAGATGCAGCGTATCAAAGCCACAAAGACCAGCTGGTGGAGCGATTTCTGCAGGTTCTACCAACAATTTGGTGCGGTTGGTCGGGGGGGATACACCCCTCAGGAAGACAAAGAAGTGACCTCGCAACAGATTTATCTTGCCGAAACTCATATTCTTCGTGACTTGGCGGAGCAGGAGTCATGTATCATTATCGGCCGTTCAGGATTCCACATCTTCAAAGACCACCCAAATGCCATAAAGATTTTCTTCATTGCCGACAAGAAGACCCGCGTGAAACGCGTGATGGAAAACTATGCTTTGGACGAAGAAACCGCCAGCAAACGCATCGATAAAATCGACGATGCTCGTGAAAACTATACAAAAACCGTCACCCACGTGTCGCGTTATGATGCCCGCAATTACGACTTTGTGTTTAACGTCTCCCAGCTCTCCACCGATCTCGTGGCGCAGTTCCTGGCCGAAAACATCAGGAAAAAGTATCCATACCTTGCGAAATAACCCGAGACTAGTGAAATATACACAAAACCATGGCCGACGGATATTTGGAAAAACGCTATGAAGAGGTCTTTGGCAAGGGTGCCAAGAAGACTGTGGTAAAGCACACCTCGATTGAAACCCTCATGGAGAAAAACCGCAGTTATCGCGGTTATGATCAAAGCTTTGAGGTAAAACGCGACATGCTGGAACGCATCGTGGCAGTGAACACAAAGATTGCCTCGGCAAAGAATCAGCAGGTACTTCGCTTCAAGTTGGTGACCAAAGAAACGGGCGCGGAAATCATCACGCAAAACATGAAACTCGGCGGTTTGCTGCCCGAACTGCACCTCCCCTTCCCCGGCACGGAACCTGAAGCTTTCATCATCATTTGCAGCACCATTCCTGAAAACAAGTTTGTGGACATCGACCTGGGTATTGCAGCACAGAGCATGTTGCTGAAAGCCACAGATATGGGCTTAAACGGCATCATGATCGGGGCTTTCAACAAGGCAAAGATTACCGAGGCTTTCAATTTACCTTGTGAACCGCTGCTGATATTGGCCATCGGCAAAGGCAACGAGAAAATCAAGCTGCAGCCCGTGGATAAAGGCGAGAAACTGGCCTATTATCGCGACGAAAACGGTGTGCAGTTTGTGCCTAAGATCCGTTGGGAACAATTGATTATTGAATAATATATCTCACGCAGAATACGCAGAACTATGTGAATCGCTATGCGACGCCAAACATGCGTCAGATAGGTTCAACGAGTTCTGCGAATTCTGCGTGAAAAACAAAATCATTATTGCAGTTTAAACGTAATCGGCATCATGTAACTCACACGAACGGGCTTGCCTTCTTGTTTGCCAGGCTTCCATTTCGGCATGGCTTTGATGACACGGACAGCCTCGTCGTCACAACCTCCTCCAATGCCTTTCATAACCTTGACTTCATTAACGCTGCCGTCTTTCTCAATCACAAAACTCACATATACACGGCCTGAGATTTCCTTTTCCTGAGCTTCTTTAGGATAAACGACATTTTTGGATACATACTCCATTAAGGCACCTTCTCCCCCTGGAAATTTAGGCATCTCTTCAACAATCTGATAGACACCGTTTTTGTCGGGCTTCATATTTGGTTTGTTTGCGTCAGTTTGTTGGGCAGGTTTCGTAGGTTGGCTATCCAACTTGAAGTTGATAGGCATCATGTAACTCACGCGGACTGGCTTACCCTTTTGTATGCCAGGCTTCCATTTCGGCATGCCTTTGATGACACGGACAGCCTCCTCGTCGCAGCCACCACCAATACCACGCATCACTTTCACTTCATTGACGCTACCGTCTTTCTCGATGACGAAGCTGACAAACACGCGGCCTCCTATATTCTTATCCTTTGCTGCTTGGGGATATTTGATATTTTCTGCCACATACTTCATCATGGCTTCCTCACCCCCTGTATATTGAGGCATTTGTTCAACAATTTGATAGACAGTGTCTTCTTTGGAAGTGGCTACGTCCAATAGCGTTTCGAAAAGGCTTCCAGAGATACTAAAAGTCTCAATGCTGTATGTCGACGTGTCGCCTCTTCTTTCCGTTTCGGTGATGAAGAAATTGTTGCAAGGCGTGCCGTCAGCATTGTAGGAGGTGACGGTCAATTTTTTGCAAGGCTCACCGGTCTCAGGTTGGAAACCATCCGAAGTCTCGAACTTGACATAGGAACCGTCATCGGAATAAATGAGTGTGTCTTTCAATTGCATTGGAGTGCCGTCATCATCAAAGATTTCGAACTGACCCATTTCAACAGTAATGGGCTTGTCGACGGCTTGGTTGCTGAGTTTTGTCGAAGCATCCTGTGCCGTCACTTTCGTGTTGGCAATCATTAGGATAGCTAACACCGGCAATGTGGCCAAGAGCCTCCACCAGAGGCCCTTGGCCTTTTCATTCTTTGTAATCATCTTGATTCTTTTTTTGGTAAGGATTAAACTGAAGTTATTGCTCATTCCGCTGAAGTCGACAGCCGTGCACTGCTGCAGTATCAGCATCATGTAGTTCTTTTTGTCAACGCCGGTGGCCACCACGTCGCGGTCGGCTTGGTATTCGTGAAGGCTCTGCAACTCCTTCTTGTACAGATAAATAAATGGATTAAACCATTGCAGGATCATCATCACCTCAGCGAAAAGGATGTCCCACGAATGGTGGTGCTCTATGTGGCTCATTTCGTGCCGCATGATGTCGGGGTCTACGTTTTCGTTGGGGAAGAAAGCATAGCGGAAGAAGGAGAACGAACCTTGTTCGCGACCTGTGAACACTGCCGTACAACCGTCCATTTTGCGTTTCGGCGAATGGATGATAAGCACCACGAGTCTCCCCAACTTGATGAGGAACAACAATGTCATCACGCCGACACCTAATAGATAAATGCCGCCAATAACTTGCCACACACTGAAACGCGAAGGCGTGGCATTGGTGGTCACCGTCACTTCAGGCAAGACGGGCTGGCCATCGGGCGTGACGATAACCTCATTGAGCATGATGCCGTTAAAAAGCTGTTGTTTCAAGGTCGCCATTTGAGGCACTTCAATTCCAGAGAGCAGACCGAGCAACGGCATGGCTAAGGCCAACAACATACTCGTCAGCAGAAAGAAGCGGTTGAAATGCAGGCGGTTGCTGTTGCGGAACAGCAGGCGATACACCAACCAAAGGACAGCAACGGTGGCTGCGATAGGCAGCAGATGACCGATGATTAATTCTTGAGCTTTCATGGCTTATTTCTTTTCTTCGGTTATGGCTTCGTCGATTACTTTTTTCAGGGCTTCCAGCTCTTCGAGGCTGAAGTTCTCCTTTTTGGCGAAGGCCGAAACGAGGTCTAAATAGGAATTGTTGAAATAGCGTTCCACCACGCTGCCGAGATAGCGCTGCGAGTATTCCTCCTTGCTGATGGCAGCCGAGTAACGGTTGGCGCGACAGAAGGTCTCGTGCTTCACGAAGCCTTTGTTTTCCAAGATCTTGATGACGGTCAGCACGGTGTTGTAGGCCGGCTTGGGTTCGGGGAAGGCCGCCATAATCTCGTTGGCGAAGCCCTGACCGATACTCCAGATGACTTGCATCACTTGTTCCTCTCCTTTGGTTAATTCTTTCATTTTCAATATCTTTTATTAATTAGTATACAAGGTTTATTTGTTTTTTCTTTTTCTCTAATCTCATTATTTCTTGATCAGTAAGTATGAAATCATTGTCACGTAAGATAAGGGTTCCCATCTCTGGTTTTTCCACAAGTTCCCACGGGAAGCGCTCCAATAGGTTGTGCTCGGCGTCGAATTCGTAAAGTGCCTTCATTTTCGACAAATCGGGCAAGTCCAACAAATGGTTGAAACCTACGCCAATTCTTTCGATGGAATCCATCTCTGTGATCCACTCCGGAATGAAATGCAACTCGTTGTGATGGATATAGAAATACTTCAAGCGTTTCAGGTTGCGCAAAGTGTCGGGAATTTCCTCGATCTTGTTGAACGACAGGAAAAGCTGTTGCAGGTTCGCCATGTCGCCAATGAAATCAGGGATTTCCGTAATCTTATTCTTATAGAAATCCAAATGTTTTAGGTCGTTGAAACCCGCCAGGACCTCTGGAATAGCTTCAAACTTGTTCTCATAGAAAATCAAGTATCTGGCTTGTTTCATCTCGGCAAACGATTTGGGCAAGGTGCTGAGTTGGTTCTTTGACAGGTTCAGGCTTTCGCAACGCAGCACACCAATATTGTCAGGGAGCTTCTTGATGCCATTACCCGCCATCAAGACATCTTCGACTTTCGACAGGCGGCGTATATCCCGCCTTTTCAGGTTCAGTTTGTTGAAATTCAAGTTGATTTCTTCGAGACTATCAAGCGAACTGAGCCATCTGGGAATGTGTTTGATATGGTTGCCCTCCAGATTCAGTCTTTGCAGATGCTTGCAACGTTTGATGCTCGAAGGAATCCTGTCAAGACCACTGTTGGTCAGCGAGAGCACCTCGATCTTATTGTCTTTGGGAATGTCAAGATCGTATACTTCGGCCCTAACGACTTCAAACACAGTCACCGAATCAGGAACATAAGTCACATACTTGACTCGTTGGGTCGCGCATGAGGTGAATATTCCCATCACCATTAATAATACTATGTGTCGTTTGATAGCCATTTTGGTAGGTCTTGACGCTGCAAATATAGATAACTTTTTGAATATACAACTAAAAAATTAGTTTAATTATTGTATTTTTCGGTAAATATTTTCTATATTATTGATTTTCAACAGATTTTTACATAGATTTTTCTTTTTTCTTGCGAAGCAATCCGATAAAACCACATTTTTTTCAAAAAATGCGTTTCGTTTCGTGAATTATTCCTATTTTTGCACCCGCTTATTTGAGGCCACTTTAGCTCAGTTGGTAGAGCAACGCATTCGTAATGCGTAGGTCGTTGGTTCGAGTCCGACATGTGGCTCCAGCAAAAGAGTTTCGTTCCGAAACTCTTTTTTTATTGCCCAAAAGCGACTATAATTCCTTCTCTTTCGCGGAAATTTCCTATCTTTGCAGGTTATTCTATTTTGGATATGTCTGCACCAAACAAATTGATAGAGAAAATTGAGGGCTTCACGCGGAAGTACTACCTCAACCGCCTGATACAAGGCGTGTTGGTGGGTGCCGTGCTGTGGATTGTCTTCTATCTGCTCATCAATGGGTTGGAATATTTCTCTTGGTTTCCACCCAAAGGCCGCTTTGTGCTCTTCCTGTTTTTGCTGGCAGGTAGCGCTTTTGTTTTGGTATACCATTTCCTCATCCCACTCGTCAATCTCATCCGTTTCCGAAAGAAGATGTCGGTGGAACAAGCCTCGGTGATGATCGGCAAGTTCTTCCCCGAAATCAAGGATAAGCTGCTGAACACCATACAGTTGAGCAACCAGATGGAGGAATCTAACAACGGGGTCGGCCCTTCGACGGGCTCAGGGACCTCAACAGACAATGCCCTCTTGGCAGCTACCATCGAGCAGCGTAGTGCCCGCCTCTCCCCTATCCGGTTCTCCGATGCTGTCGATCTGCGTGGCAACTTGAAATATCTTGGCATCTTTTTCGGTTCGCTCCTTTTATTAATTGCCTTGATGGTGTTTTTGCCGTCATTCGCCGTGCAGCCCACCCAACGCATCGTCAACTACGAACAACATTTTGAGAAGCCCCTACCCTATCAGGTGGAAATCGAACAGGATAACATCGAGACCACACAAGGCAAGGAAGTGAAGTTCAACATACACGTCACGGGCGACCGCATCCCCGACGCCTTCTATGTGAAAAGCGAATTGGGGCAACAACTGATGACCAAAGGCTCAGCCAACGATTTCAGCTACACGTTCAAGAACCTGTTCAACGATTTGTCCTTTAATGTCATTGGTGGCGAGTACACCAGCCGTCCCCTGCATATCACCGTACATCCCAACCCTACCCTACTCTCCTACCGTTGCGAGTTACGTTATCCTTCCTATATCCATCGCACCAACGAGACCTTAGATGCCAAGACACGACTTATCGTCCCGCAAGGCACCAGCCTCACCTTCAGCTTTACCACACGCGACACCGAGCAGATGTCCGTCACCCGCGACTCGCTCACTACCGACCTGACAGCCAACGACGACGTTTTTGCCTATCAGTTTGTTGCCGCACAAAACACCAAGTTTGAGGTGCAGGTGCAGAACACATGGAACCAAAACATAGAGCCCCTACCCTTCTCTGTTGACGTCATCCCCGATGCATATCCCGACATTCGTGTGGAGTCGTTCGACGAACAACTCTCTGACGATGTTTATTTCTCAGGCCTCGTCACCGACGACTATGGCTTCAGCAAGCTCACCTTCAACTGCATCGTCAAGGAACCCATAGAAAAGAACATTGTCAAGACGTTGCCTTTGGATACCAAGCAGACCCGCAGTTCATTCTTCTATCAGTTCAACATGGACGATCTTGGCATCATGCCAGGACAAAACATGGAAGTCTATTTTGTGGTGTGGGACAACGACGGATTCCACGGACCCAAGTCGAAGCGGTCGGAGACCTTCACCTATTACAAGCCTTCGGAAGCGGCTTTGGACAGCATCGCCGACCTGCAGTCGGAAGACATCATGGAACGCCTGCAAGAGAAGTCGCAAGAGGCTGACAAACTGCAAGACGAAATCGAAAAGATGCTGCAAGACCTCATCCAGAAGAAAGACTTGGATTGGTCGGACAAGGAGAAGATGAAAGACCTGCTCGAAAAACAGCAAAAGATCCAAGACGAATGGAACAAATTGCAAGAGGAACAGGAAAAGCTTGAGGACTTCATGAAAGAGCACGAATTGGGCAATGAAGACCTCATCAAGAAACAGGAGCAGATCAACAAACTCTTCGACGAGGTAATCCCCGAAGAGCTGAAGAAAATGATGGAGCAAATCGACAAGTTGCTTGAAGAGATGCCGCGCGAGCAGATGCAGCAGATGATGAAGGACATCAAGAAAAACAACCAGTCGATGCAGGAGCTCCTCGACCGCAACCTCTCGCTTTTGGAGCAACTGAAGATGGAAAAAGACCTCAACGACTTGGCCAATAAACTGGACAAACTTGGCGAGGAATTGCAGAAGCAAGAGGCTGAAAACCAGAATAAAGCAGGGGAGGAGAACGACCAAAAATCGGCCGAGGAAGCCAAAGAGCAGTTCGACAAGATGATGGACGAACTCGACCAACTCCTGGAGAAGAACCAAGAGCTGCAGCAGCCCTTCGACATGCAAAAAGACGAGGAGATGCAGGAGAGCATCGATCAGGACTTGCAAGACGCCATGCAGAACGAGCAAAACAGCCAGCAGCAACAGTCGCAGCAGAAGAAACAGGATGCAGGCCAAAAGATGCAGCAGATGGCCAACAACATGATGATGCAAATGCAGATGCAAGGCATGCAACAAATGGCCGAAGACGCCCACCTGATGCGTGTTTTGCTCGAAAATGTGGTACACGCCTCGCACGAACAGGAAGACTTAATGACTGAGATTGGAAGCATGCGTACAGATGATCCATCGTTGGTCGAAAAGATCATCCATCAGAAGGAAGTAGCCGACAATTTCAATATGGTTCGCGACTCTTTGCGCAGCATGGCTATGCGTCAGCCCATGGTACAGAATTTCGTCTTCGATGAGCTGCATACCATCGAAACACAGACTGAAAACGCCATGAAATACCTCAACGATTTGAAGCTATCGCAGGCTATGCGTCATCAACAGACCGCCATGATGTCGATGAACAACCTGGCATTGATGCTGGCCGAGTCGTTGGAGAACATGGAAAACAGCATGGAATCCATGGGCATGCCGATGGCCTGTCCCATGCCCAAACAAGGCCAAGGACAACAAAGCATGCAAAGGATGCAGCAACTGCAACAGCAGCTCAGTGAGCAACTGAAGCAAATGCAACAACAGATGGAACAGGGACAACAAACACCGAATTCTATGAGTGAGGAGTTTGCCCGCATGGCCGCCGAACAGGAAATGCTGCGCCAAGGCATGCAGCAGATGCTCAACGAAATGAAGGAAAACGGACAAATCGGCGACGATGGTCTCAACGAAATCATCAAGGACATGGAGAAGTTGGAAGAGGAGCTGGTGAACAAGAAGATCAACCGACAGATGATTGAACGCAGCCAGCGTATTGAATCACGTATGCTGGAGTCGCAAAAGGCACAGGAGAAACGTGAACAAGAGGAGAAGCGCAAGTCGAACGAGTACAAAGGCTCGCAGTTCGAACGTAAGATCGACGAGTATCTCTACGAGCAGTCGCTCAAGAAAAACCAGGAGTTTCTGCGCAGCAACCCCATCGAATACGCACCTTATTACAAAGATAAGATCAACGAATATTACTTGAAGAAAAACACGCATTGAGATGATCAGATTCAGCACATTGGATGTGGAAATGCCGCCTGTCGACCCGCAACGTGACAAGGCTTGGATCAGCCAGGTGGTGGAAGGCTATGGCAAGACGGTAGGGGAGTTGTACTACTATTTCTGCAGCGACGAAAAGCTGTTGGAGATCAACAGGGAGCGCCTTGGCCACGACTTCTATACCGACATCGTCACCTTCCCACTGAACGACTGTGAGTCCGTGTTATCGAGCGAGTTCTGCATCAGCATCGACCGTATCAAGGAGAATGCCGTGACCTTTGGTCGCAGCTATGAGAGCGAATTGCATCGTGTCATCATTCATGGTGCGTTGCATCTCATAGGTTTCGACGACCTGACGGATAAGGAGAAAAAAGAGATGCGTGAAAAAGAGGAAGAAGCATTGGTATTATTGTTTAGTTAATTGATTGTCAAATATTTATATAAACTGTTTCCCGTGAAACACTGACAAAGAGCATGTATTTTGAACCGTATGATATCATCGTTGTAGGCGCCGGTCATGCCGGATGCGAAGCGGCGGCAGCAGCAGCCAATATGGGCAGCAAGGTCCTGCTCGTCACCATGGACCTGCGGCTGTTTGCCTCCATGTCGTGCAACCCAGCCATGGGCGGTATCGCCAAAGGGCAAATTGTCCGCGAAATCGACGCCATGGGCGGCTATTCTGGCATTGTCAGCGACCGCACCATGATTCAATTCAGGATGCTCAACAAGTCGAAAGGTCCTGCCATGTGGAGTCCACGGTGCCAAAGCGACAAGATGATGTTCTCGACCGAGTGGCGCAGCCTATTAGAAAAGACACCCAACCTCGACTTCTGGCAGGACACCGTAACGGGTCTATTGATTGAAGGTGACCAAGTGAAAGGCGTGAAGACCATGATGGGTGGGGAGATTCAAAGTAAGGCCGTCATCCTAACCAATGGCACCTTCTTAAATGGTTTGATCCATATTGGCGAACAGCATTTTCCGGGTGGCAGAATGGGTGAGGTGGCCAGTCATGGCATCACCGAGCAGCTTAAAGACTTCGGATTTGAAGCCAAACGGCTCAAGACCGGCACCCCGGTTCGTATCGACGGACGCACCATCGATTTCAGCAAACTCATCGAGCAAAAGGGCGATGATGATGTGGTTGGATTCTCCTATACTGAGCCATTCAAAATCAACAAGCAGAGAAGCTGTTGGATAGCCCACACCTCATTAAAAGTACATGAAACGCTGCGCAAAGGGTTCAAATACTCTCCTATGTTCAATGGTAGAATCCAAGGGGTTGGTCCTAGGTATTGCCCCAGCATCGAGGATAAGATAGAGCGATTCTCAGGCAAAGACAGCCACCAACTGTTCGTAGAGCCCGAAGGCTGGACCACGGAAGAGTATTACCTCAATGGTTTTAGTTCTTCCTTGCCAGATTATATCCAATACGAAGCCTTGCGACAAATAGAAGGCTTCGAAAACGCAAAAATCTTCAGACCAGGTTATGCCATCGAATATGACTATTTCCCACCCGAGCAACTGCACCATTCCCTGGAAACAAGACTCGTACATGGTTTATACTTTGCGGGACAAATCAACGGAACAACAGGCTACGAGGAAGCTGCTTGCCAAGGCTTGATGGCGGGTATCAATGCATCATTGTCATTGAGAGACGAACAACCTCTGGTCCTTTCAAGAACACAAGCCTATATAGGTGTACTCATCGACGATCTCATCACGAAAGGCGTGGATGAACCCTATAGGATGTTCACGAGTAGGGCAGAGTATAGGATCCTTCTACGACAAGACAATGCCGATGCACGACTCACGGAATTATCATATAAGTTAGGCTTAGCCAAAGAGGACCGCTACCAGAAATACCAAGAAAAACAGAATAAAGTAGTAGAGATAAAACAATTCTTGAACGATACTTACGTTTATCCAGAGGAGATCAATGGTCTACTCGAACAAAAAGAAAGCTCAAGAATAGAACAAAAGATGAGACTATCTTATTTACTCTTAAGGCCACAACTGGAGCTTGCGGATATAATTGAAACTGTCCCAGCATTGGAACAATTCAAGACCCAAGATAGATTTACCAAAGAGTGTCTCGAAGAGGCCGAAATACAAATCAAATACGACAGTTACATACAAAAAGAGTATGAACTAGCAGACAAACTAAACCGATTAGAAAACATAAAGCTACCCATTGATTTCGACTACCATACGATTCAATCACTATCATATGAATGCCGCGAAAAACTGAACCGCTACAAACCAGAAACACTAGGTCAAGCGTCAAGAATTAGCGGTATTTCACCAGCTGACATTAACGTATTAGCCATATTTTTAGGCAGATAGCACAATTGTTCCACATGAAACACAAAAAGAGATGAACTACAAATGCCCATGGTGCGGATCAGAAAAAGCACAAATACACTTATGGTTAAAGGATGAATTCCTGACCCAAGAGGACTTCCAAATCTACGAATGTAAATCATGCGGTTTATTGTATACAGAACCTAGACCGAACAAAGAAGAAATAGGCAAATACTATAAATCAGAAGCATATTATAGCCATCAAGAGAATAAGAAAGGCCTGATACCTAGACTTTATGAAGCAGTAAAAAGCATCAACCTGAAAACAAAATACAAGCTGGCAACAAACGGTATGCAAACAGGTAAAGTGCTAGATATAGGTTGCGGGGTAGGTGATTTCCTGTGCCATATGGAAAAACAAGGCTGGAAAAGCATAGGAATAGAACCCTCAGAAGAGGCAAAACAAATTGCTGAAAATAGACTGAATCATAAAGTATTAAAACCAGAGGACTTCCAAAATCTGGAAACACAATCCCTAGATTTAATCACCATGTGGCACGTACTGGAACACGTAGATGACTTAAAAGAAGAGATCCATCAAATTGAGCGCGTGCTCAAGCCCAACGGTAGACTCGTGCTGGCACTCCCAAATTTCAAGTCATACGATGCACAATTCTATAACATTCACTGGGCTGCCTATGATGTACCACGGCACCTGAACCATTTTTGCAAGGAATCAATAGTTAAAATATTCAAAAACAGCGAATTAGAACTAGTTAACACAGATAAACTGAGATGGGACGCCTATTACATCTCCTATATGAGCGAAACATTCAAACACCATAGATTTCCTTTAGTAAGAGGCGCCTTCAGAGGTATGATCTCAAACTGTAAAGCAAGGAAATCAAATGAATGGTCAAGCAGGGTATATATTTTTGAGAGAAAATGAAAAAATGAAATAAAGGCCGTTTTTAGGCCCATAGAACGATTTTGAAACAAAAACAGAAAGAAGCAAAAGAAACACTTAAAAAGCGGCTTAAAACGAAGAATTTATAAAACACAGGGAATCAACAATATAAAAGGTTTATTGTTAAATCGGTGGAAAAATGAATACGAAAAGGAAAACTTGGGGGTGGATTATTTTGGGGTTGGCGCTCCTCGTACTTCTCATTACAGGAGCAGGAGCATATTTTCTTTCCCAAACCCGAATTACAGCCCGTTTGGTGCAACACTCCGTCAAAAAGGCACAAAACGAGATCGAGGCCGTAATGGCAACCGCCACCGATTTCACAGAATATGAAAAACACAATGTCGGCATCTATGCCTTCATTAATGACTCACTCGTGTTCTGGAACAACAACGCAGTGGGGCCCAAACTCATCAAACGAAAGGTGAAAGCCAATTGCGATACCATTTGCAACCTACTTACTGGCGATTATTATGTAAAATCATTTGAAAAAGGACCATTCCAATGCTTTGCATTCAAAATCCTCAATACAACATATAAACTTGAGAACGATTATTTTAGAAACAGATTCGTAGCGAACAAACTCATCCTAAACAAAGTGCAGTTGAGTACAAACGAAGGGTACGAAATCGTTTCTAATCAAGGCAAGCTGCTAACACAAGCAAAGATAGAACAACGAAAAGGAATAGATCCGATATATAAGAAAGGATTGATCATCTTCGAATGCATTTTAGTGCTCGTCGGTCTGGCCTTATTGCTAACGAAAAGATCGGAGAAAAGCATTGGCAAACATGGGGTCGAGAAAGGCCTGGTACTAATCATCATACTCGCCATAGGACTTACCTATCTCTATAACGCCATCCAAACAAAACGGGAGAACCAAGAGATGGTTAAAACCGCGGAATCGCTACTGGAGAAAAGAGACATACAATTTGAAACGTCATACAGCCAGTTCGAAAAACAATTGAAGGCCGATACCAACCTACGCGACATGGTGTTTGACCAAAGCAACGTCCTTAACGACGTCATCCTTGGGTACTGCAAGGAACTACTCTTCGACGACAACATGAAAGAGTACATCACCACGGTGACGGTATGCGAACCAAACGAAGAGATCACCATTCAACCAGAGGGCTACGTGACAGAATGCGAGACCTACTTCAACGAAAAGATAAGCAACGATAAGCAAACCAGGGTAGCAAGTGAACTCTACGTGATGGATTATTACACCTTGGATCCAAGTTATCTAGCCAAGATAAAAATCAATTCGAGAGACACCTTACAGCAACGAACACTCTACTTCGAGTTCTACAAACCCATTGCACCCGAGGGATTCGGCTTCCCACAACTCCTGAAAGAGGACAACACACAAAAACCCTACGACTATTCGGTGGCAAACTACCGCGACAATATCCTGACCTACAAATATGGTCGCTACATCTATCCCAACTTCCTCAATAGCATGAAGGTGAGGGATAAAGAAATCAGCACTGCAGGCGGATACAAACACTACGCCATTCATAAGGACAGCAACAGCGCATTGCTCATAAGCAAACCCAAAAAGGAGAAATCAGCCATTATAGCGCCGTTTGCATTATTCTTCTTGGGATTGCTACTACCTTTCCTTTTCGTTTTATGGCTGATTAGACCCAATAAACACAACAAATGGAAAGATAGAAGTTTCAGCCAACGCCTGCGAACCTTGGTACTCCTTACCTTAGGCATATCATTTTTAGCGATTGGCCCAGTGACCGTGCTCTATATGCGAAGCGTCTACAACCAAAAGACTGCAGCGGCACAATATGAGACCACCAGAACGGTAGGACAGGAAATGACGAACGATTTGGATCTGACAACCCTTGTTGACAAAGGCACAAGAAATACATGGAATGAAATTCTGCAGCATTATGCAGCTACATTTTTCACCGACCTCAATTTGTACGACCTGACCGGAAAACTGATAGCCACCACACGACAGGAAGTATACGAACTCACGCTGCAAGCACCCATCATTAATGCGGAAGCATTCCAAAACATGGCGCGTAACAAAAACCTGTACTACACCCATAAGGAATACCTCGGAAAAGGACAATACGAGTCGGCCTACATTCCATTAACCGATGACCATGGCAACACGTTGGCCTATCTCAACACGCCATATTTCACCAGCGCCATCGACCTCCACAACGAAATCAAGAATTTCATTCTAACTTATATCAACATCATCCTCATTCTCTTAGGCGTCGCCCTGTTTTTCATACTAAGGATAACGAGACGCTTGACCCAACCCTTAGCTCTGATACAAAACAAGATGGGCGACATCAAAATCGACCAACGAAACGAACCCATCGAATGGAAAGGAGACGACGAGATAGGCGCCTTGGTCAAGCAATACAACCAACTTATCGTGGAGCTTGAAAAAAGCGCGGCTGAGTTGAAACGAACTACAGCCGAGTCGGCATGGCGTGGCGTGGCACGGCAGGTAGCACACGAAATCAAGAACTCGCTGACGCCTATGAGGCTTAGCGTACAACTGCTGCAACACAACATCGAAAACGGCAAAGCGACGCCCGAACAGATACAACGCACCACCAATACGCTCATCGAACAGATTGACGCCTTGTCTGACATAGCCTCTTCGTTCTCAACCTATGCCAAACTGCCCGAAAACCATCCAGCTCCATTGGATCTAGCGGAACTGGTGGGTAATGTCGTCAACCTATACGACAACGCCGAAAACATCAAGTTCAACTACGTATACGACAAGTCGACAGACCATACCTTCAATGGTGATAAGACCAACCTCAATAGCGCCGTTAGCAACCTTGTGAAAAACTCCGTTCAAGCCATTGGTTCAAAACCTGACGGACAGATTGACGTCTCGCTGAAATCAACAGCAAACGCTTTCACCATCAGCGTGAAAGACAACGGCAAAGGTATCAAGGACGAGGACAAAGGACAAATCTTCTTGCCCAATTTCACCACCAAGACTGGAGGCTCGGGCGTGGGTCTCTCGCTGACCTACAACATCGTGCAAGCCGCTGGAGGCAGCATTTCCTTTGAAAGCCAAGAAGGGGAGGGGGCCGAGTTCATCATCGAATTGCCGAAAAAACAAGATCAACCCAATATATAGCGTAAAACAACGTTTTTGTAGGAACAGGAGAAAACAACATGGCAGAAAACAGATTAGGCTCACTTGCGAAGCAAACCGCCATTTACGGCCTCAGCAGCATCATTGGCAGGTTCTTGAACTACCTGCTCGTGCCGCTTTATACTTACAAAATCGCGGCCGAATCGGGCGGCTATGGCATAGTCACTAACCTTTACGCCTACACTGCCTTACTCCTCGTCCTTCTGACCTTCGGCATGGAAACCACCTTCTTCCGTTTCTCCAACAAGGAAGGTGTGAACCCCGACAAGGCCTTTTCCACTTCGGGTTTGGCGGTCGGTTTGGTGAGTTTGGTTTTCGTGATCTTGGTCAGCATCTTTTTGAAACCGATTTCCAATGCCTTGCATTATGCAAGCCACCCCGAGTTTGTAGAAATCATGGCCATCATCGTGGCTTTAGATGCTTTTCAAGCCATTCTGTTTGCGCGTTTGCGTTACGAGAACAAAGCCATTAAGTTTGCCTCGCTAAAACTGCTGTTCATATTCCTCAACATCGGACTGAATCTATTCATTTTCTTGGTCGCACCTGAACTGAAAGAAAGCCATCCCGCCTTGATGGGCTGGTATGAAAACAGTTACCAAGTCGGCTACATCTTCATAGTAAACTTGATTTGCACAGGACTGATCACCCTCGGTTTCATTCCAGAAATCAGAAAATTGCGCTTTGGAATTGACCGCGACTTGCTCAAACAGATGCTACACTATACCTGGCCTCTACTACTGCTGGGCTTGGCCGGCATCCTTAACCAAGTGGCCGACAAGATTTGTTACCGCTTTATCGTTCCAGGCGAAGAAGGCGATGTGCAGTTGGGCATCTATGGTGCCTGTGTGAAAATCGCTATGATTATGGCGATGATTACACAAGCCTTCCGTTATGCCTATGAGCCTTTTGTCTTTGGTGGCAAACGCGATGAAAAGGACAAAGAAGCCCAAGCCAAGGTAATGAAGTATTTTATCATCTTCACGCTGTTTGCATTTCTTGCCGTGGTGATGTACATGCCCATCCTGAAGCACATCATCAAGAGTGACTATTGGGAAGGCCTGCGTGTGGTACCCATCGTGATGATGGCCGAGATCTTCATGGGTATCTATTTCAACCTCTCATTCTGGTATAAACTCATCGACGAGACCTGGTGGGGTGCCATTTTCTCTGCCATAGGATGTGCGGTATTGCTCGCCATCAATTTCATCTTTGTGCCCAAATATGGCTACATGGCCTGTGCTTGGGGCGGTTTCGCAGGCTATGGCACCTGCATGATTCTCTCTTACTTTGTCGGGCAGAAGAAAGCTCCAATACCTTATGACTTGAAGTCGGCATTCCTCTATTTCGCCATTGCCATCGGATTGTTCTTTGCCCAGAGATACATACAAATCGACAGCAAGGTCTGGACCTTGGTCATCAATACAGGCCTGCTGCTGGTCTTCTTCGCCTTCATCTGCTGGAAAGAAAAAGACCTGGTGAATAGCGTCATACATGTAGTGAATAATAAAATATTGAAAAGGAAATAGATATGAAACTCAACATCGTCAACACTTCAAATAACCCCATGCCTGCCTACGAGACCAAGAACTCGGCCGGCATGGACCTCCGCGCCTATCTGCCCGAAGGTCCCATCACCCTCGAACCCATGCAACGCGGCCTCGTGCCAACGGGTCTTTACATGGAGATCCCCGAAGGCTACGAAGGACAGGTGCGTCCCCGCAGCGGTCTGGCCCTCAAGAGCGGCATCACCGTGCTCAACTCACCTGGTACTATTGACGCTGACTATCGCGGACAGATTTGCGTCATCCTCATCAATCTCTCCGACAAGGCGTTTGTCATCAACAGTGGCGACCGCATCGCTCAGATGGTCATCGCCAAATGCGAACAGGCCGAGCCCGTGCAGGTGGAGACGCTTACGGAAACCGAGCGCGGCGCAGGCGGTTTCGGTCACACTGGAAAAAACTAAGCACAAATGAAAAGAGTATTATTATTGTTGTTGTTGGGTGGTTGTATCACCATGGGATTCGCCCAAACCATGTCATCGGAATATGAAGGCAAGCCCGACAAGAAAAAGAACGCCACCTATTTCTCGAATGGCTTGCAAAGCAAATACCGCGAGGACACCGAAGGTGCCATCCGCAACTTCGAGCAGGCCTTGCGCTTCATGCCTAACGACGATGCCAGCATGTTTGAGCTCAGTGAGCAATACTACAACGCAGGTCGCATAGAAGAGGCTTTCCAGATGATTCAAAAGGCCGTAAAAGTCGACCCCGAGAACAAATGGTATCAGATGCGTCTAGGGCTGTTTTACCGCAACTTGGACCAATATGACGACTTCATCAAATTGTATGAAAAGCTGACCAAGCAATATCCCGAAGACCTGGATATGCTCAGCGAACTGATTGAGGCCTATCTGGTCACGGAAAACTACGGCAAGGCATTGGAAAAGATGGATTTGCTGGAACAAAACGTGGGAGCAAACGAAATCATCACCGAGCAACGTCTCAATGTTTACAAACGTCAAGGCAACAACAAGAAAGTGATCTCAGAGCTTGAGAAGCTGATAGCACAAAACCCCGAAAACGTTCGCTATTATGGCATGCTAGCACAGGTGTATGCCGAAATGGGCAAAGACAAGGAAGCCTTGAAATTGTACGAGAAAATCAAGGAAGTCAACCCCAGCGAGCCTTACATCAACATCTCACTCATGGAGTTTTACGAGAAGAGCGGTGACCAAGAAAAGGCTTTCAACGAACTGTTGGCCGCCATCCGAAACAAAAACCTCGACCTGGCAACGAAAGCCAACATATGGGATTATTGGATGGGAAAAAACGAAAAATCCAACCAGATCGACGAGCAGGCTCGGCAATGCGGTGAAGCCTTTATGGAGACCCATCCCGACAACAAATTGGGTTATCTTATCCTCGGCTCCTACTATATGACAAAACAAAACTCGGTAAAATCAAAGGAGCTGAGCCTGAAAACATTGGCTTTGGACAGCACCGACTTCTATTCATGGCAAAACCTCATCGTCAGCGAATCGCGGCTCGAAGACAACGAAGCCGTGCGCGACCACGCCATCGCCGCTTTGAAGTATTACCCCATGCAACCGGTGTTCTATTGGTATGCCGGTGTGGCCAACGCCGTGCTCGACAACAACGAAGACGCCGTCATCTATCTCGAGAAGGGTAGGAGATACACTTCCGACAAGATGCAGATGTCGGAATTCGATGCTTTCTTGGGCGACATCTACCATCAGCAAGGTGAAGACACGAAAGCCTTTGATGCCTACGACCGCACCTTGCGCAACAACCCCGACAATGCCTTGGTATTGAACAATTACGCCTACTACCTCTCGCTACGCGGCGAAAGACTGGAGGAAGCCTTGGAGATGGCCATACGCGCCAACGAATTGGAGCCCGACAACGTCTACTACACCGACACCTACGCCTGGGTGCTCTACAAACTCGGCCGCTACAAGGAAGCCGAGAAGATGATGAAAAAATGCTTAGGGCTCGAGAAAGACCCTTCGGGCGCCAATTTGGAGCATTACGGCGACATCCTCTTCAAACTCGGAAAGACTGACGAAGCCAAAACCTACTGGAACAAAGCCAAACAAGCGGGAGGCTATTCAAATGATTTGGAACGAAAATTGAAGGAAAACTAAGTGTGAAGGTATTAACTAAAATAGCATTCCTCGTCCTCTTGCTGGCCGCTACCTCTTGTGCCTCGCGCAAGAAAACCGTTGCGCCTGTTCAGCCACAAGCCTTCGAATGGCTTACGGCTAACATGGACATCCAGGCTGAAGGCAACGGCATGAACTTCGACGACCTATCAGGACAACTGCGTATGCGTAAGGATAGCCTTGTCTGGCTCAGCGTGACCGCGTCAATGGGCATAGAAGTGGCTCGCGTCAAAGTCAGCACCGACTCGGTCTGGATCCTCAATCGACTGGAGAAGACCTATCTGGCCGAACCGATGGAAAACGTAGCCCAATACCTCGGCATTCCGCTTAGCCTCACTTTGCTGCAAACGTTACTCTTGGACAATAATGAAGGCCTTCCTCCCGTTGAGAACCAAACGGTACAATTGAAGACTTTCGTTTGGGGTAACTTGGCCGCCAAAATCAAATACCACAACATCAAACTCAATGAGACGACCACCTTCCCGCTGAAGATTACAGACAAGATGGAGCGTTTTCGCCTACAAAAGAAAGGATACTAATACTTGAAAAAGCTACATATCATATTGGTTTTGCTGTTGTTGGCCCTGGTCAATCCGGTTTATTGCCAAAAGACAAAAGGCAAGTCGAAGAAACAGCTGCAGAGCGAGATAACCTCGTTGCAAAAGGAAATCTCTACCGCAAACCAGCTGCTGAAAAAGACCAAAAAAGACAAGGAGATGACCCTCAACGAGGTCAATCTCCTTGACAAGAAAATCAAGCAGCGTGAGCAACTCATCAAGGCCTACAACGAACAAATCGCCGTCCTCGACGAGGAAATCAACGCCGGACAGAGCAACATCAAGACACTCAACGCCGACTTGGGCAAACTCCGTAAGGAATATGCAAAGATGCTCACCTTTGCCAACAAAAACCGCAGTCATTATGACAAACTCGGCTTCGTCTTCGCTTCCCAAAACTTCAACCAAGCCTTCAGGCGCCTGCGTTATATCCGAGAGTTCAGCGATGCCCGTAAGGTGAAGATGGACCAAATTGCATCTACCGAACGCCGCATCAGCGGAGAGGTGGAAGCCAGCCAACAGGCACGCGAGGAACAAGCCGCCCTGCTGAAAGACGAAAAAGAACAGCAAGAAGCGCTGAAGAAAGAAAAAGAGGAACTCAACAGCCAAGTAGCCAAGCTGAAGAAAAAAGAAGGCAACTTGCAGCAAGACATCAAGAACAAACAACAGCAGACACAGAAGCTACAAAAAGCCATCGACGACATCATCGCCGAAGAGATACGAAAGGCCAATGCCGAAGCCGAGCGTAAACGCAAGGAAGAGGCCAAAAAGAAAGCCGCTGCCAACAAAGACAAGGGTAAGACGGCCACCACAACGGCCCCTGCCACACCCGCTCCTAGCAAAGAAAAAGGCATGGCGCTAACACCATCGGAGCAGACCCTCTCATCGAATTTCGTCAACAATAAAGGCAAGCTACCGTGGCCCGTCGAACGTGGCGTCGTCTCCTCGTCATACGGCAAACACGCCTCGGTGGTCTCCAGCAAGGTCACCGTGACCAACAACGGCATCGACATCGCCACCACCGAAGGCGCTAAGGCCCGTGCCGTCTTCGACGGCGAGGTGGCCAGCGTGGCTAAACTGGTGGGGTCAAACACCGTGGTCATCATCCGACATGGTGAGTATTTCACCGTCTATTCCAACCTCGAAAACGTGACCGTGAAACGTGGCGACAAGGTGAAGACCAAGCAAAACATCGGCACGGTACATACCAACAAAAACGAGAACAAGACCGAGATACACTTTGAGTTACTGAAAGAACAAAGCCGACAGAATCCGGCAAACTGGTTATCGAAATGAAAAGAAGAACACTGATATTATTGTTGTTGGGCTTAAGCCTTCTGGCTGCCTCATGCAAGACCAAGGAAGTGCCTGGCCGCCGCCGTGCGCCCCGACACTGCAATACCTGCACCAAGTGGAGCTATGCACCACAGGTTGACTACGACAATCTGGTTTTAGTAAATGATGAAACCTGAAGAACTGTCCCTGCTGAAGCATTATTTCCCAGAGGCCGCTGTAGCCATGGTGGGTAATATGTATGAGCAACGGCGCTTCAAACTGCATTTCAAGAGGCCTCGTAGCTCAAAACTGGGCGACTTCCGTGCCCCGCGCACCAAAAACGGCATCTGTGCCATTACCCTCAATCTTGACCTCAACCCCTATCAGATGCTCATCACCTATGTCCACGAAGTGGCGCATTATGATGTCTATCAGCAGTATGGTTCAAGACTTGTGCAACCCCATGGACAAGAATGGCAGGATCGCTTTTCCGCCTTATTACAGCCTTTCATGACCGACACCATCTTTCCCCAAGATGTCCTCACCCAACTCCAACACCATCTCAATCACATCAAAGCCAGCAGCACTGCCGACCTCAAGCTGCAACGCGTGTTGCAAAAATACGACAAACACCCTGAGGCGGTCAAAACGGTGGAAAGCCTCCCTGCGGGTGCCCGTTTCACACTGAAAAACGGTCTCGTCTTCCAAAAAGGGGAGAAGCAGCGCACCCGCTACAAATGCTATTGCGAGAGCAACGGACGCTGGTATTTCGTGTCGGCCTTGGCGGAAGTTCAACTGATTTTGAAATAGATAACAAAAAATTCCTACTTTTGCAGCATAAAATGGAGCATTATGCGCAAACTCGTCACACGTATTTGCAACTTCATCTTTGGAAAGCATAAAAACAACACCTTGCCTCGTTATTGGATCCTGGCAACGGATATGGCCATTGTTTTCATTGCCTACGTCATCGCCGTGGTGTTGGTCTACTTCAACGACATTTCCAAATTGAACCTCATCGTTGACTGGAAACGCGTCTGGCTCTTCCCGCTCGTCTACCTCATCTCATTCCTGCTCAGCAAGACCTATGATGGCATGTTGCGCTATTCGGGCTTCAACGACATCAGGAAAATCTTTTCGGCTTGTACTTGGACGCTACTGTTCATTGTGTTCAGCAAATGGCTGTTTATCAAATTCTACCATCCTTTTGCCGTCAATTTCTATCCTCCTTTCACCATCATAGGCTACCATTATCTCATCACACTTGTGCTGATGATCATGCTTCGCTTTACCATCAGGCGCCTTTATAACGAGGTTTATAAAAACGTTAGCAACAAAATAAACACCATCATTTATGGCGCAGGGGATGGAGGTACTATTTTGTTCAGAACATTAGAGCAGGATACCTACTCGAAATACAAAATCAAGGCTTTTGTTGACGACGACCCGAAACGCGTGGGTTCCCAGATTAATACGATCAAAGTCTATGCACCCAACGAGGTCATGACAGAGGAGTATATCCTGAAAAACAACATTGAAGTTTTGATTATCGCCATCCCAAGCCTTGATGAAAAGCGAAGAAAGGAAATCATCGAACAAGGCTTGGCGTTTAATCTGGATGTGAAGTCAGTCCCCTCGTTCGACAAATGGGTGGATGGCAAACTCTCCACCAGCCAGATCCAGGATATCAAGATCGAAGACCTGCTTGGCCGACAGCCCATTACCTTAAGCAACGAGAACGTGTCAAGAGAAATCTGCGACAAAGTGGTGCTGGTGACTGGTGCTGCTGGTTCTATAGGCAGCGAGATCTGCCGTCAGGCGATGCTTTACCAACCCAAGCAGTTGATCATGCTTGACCAAGCCGAGTCGCCACTCTACGACTTTCAGTTCGAGATGAACAACACGGTCCAATTCAAGGAGATGAAAGACCGTATGGCATTCGTCATCACCAACGTAAAGGACCCGGTCCGCATGAGGGAGGTCTATGAAAAGTATCATCCCCAGGTGGTGTTTCATGCCGCAGCCTACAAGCACGTGCCCTTTATGGAGGAGAATCCCTACGAGGCTGTGTATGTCAACGTGTTCGGCACCAAGCTTGTGGCCGACTTAGCCATTGAATATGGCGTTGAGAAATTTGTGATGATTTCGACAGATAAGGCTGTCAACCCGACCAATGTGATGGGCGCCACCAAACGCATTGCCGAGATTTACACGCAAAGCCGAAAGGGACAAACCAAATTCATCACCACCCGATTTGGCAATGTGTTGGGTTCCAACGGCTCAGTAGTACCGTTGTTCCGCAAGCAGATCGAGCAAGGCGGACCCATCACCGTCACCGACCGCCGCATCACGCGCTATTTCATGACCATCCCCGAAGCGTGTAGCCTCGTCCTCGAAGCTGGTGCCATCGGCGAAGGCGGTGATATCTTCGTGTTCGACATGGGCGAGAAAATCAAGATTTGGGACTTGGCAGAAAAGATGCGCAAACTGGCTCACCGACCCGATGTGGAAATCATCGAGACCGGATTACGGCCTGGCGAGAAACTCTACGAAGAAGTGCTGGCCAACGAGGAGAACACCATCAAGACCGACAACGAAAAAATCATGCACGCCGTGGTACGCAAATATGAAACAGAAGAAGTGGACGGCATGATTGAGAAACTCCAAACCGAATTAGAGACCTGCGACCCGATGAAGATAGTGGCCCAGATGAAGGCTATCGTGCCCGAATTCAAAAGCAACAACAGCATATTCAGCCAGTTAGACTAATCAACCAAGATGTACACCCTACACACCGATCCGCTCCACCGCATCGCTTACGCTACCGATGCCTCCGCCTATCGTGAAGTGCCGCAAGGCGTGGCCTTCCCCGAAAACGAACAGGATATCGTCTACCTTATACAGGAAGCACTACAACGAAAGACCCATCTCATACCGAGAGCGGGAGGCACCTCCATCGCTGGACAGGTGGTGGGCAGCGGCATCGTGGTCGACATCAGCAAGCATTTCAAGAAGATCTTGGAAGTCAATGCTGAAGAACGCTGGGCAAGGGTGCAGCCTGGTGTCGTCCTCGACGAACTCAATCTTGCCTTGGAGCCTTATGGACTCTTCTTCAGCCCCGAGACCTCCACAAGCAACCGTTGCTGCATAGGCGGCATGTTCGGCAACAACTCCTGCGGCTCCAATTCCCTCATCTATGGCAGCACACGTCATCATGTCATGGAAGCCAAAGGCGTCTTGTGTGACGGCAGCATGGAACACTTCAAGACTTATTCCATCAAAGAACTGGAGGAAAGGTTCGGAAAACGTTTCTGGGAAACTGACCGCTTATGTCATTCCGAGCAAGGGCTAGCGGGGATGGAATCTATAAGCGGTCAGTTTCAGCAAACCTCATTAATCCAAAGCATTTACTCGCAACTTATTAATTGGGCTTTAGACGAAAAAACCGTCCAACTCATTGAGGAAAACTATCCCGACAAGAGCTTGCGACGCCGTTCGTGTGGCTATGCCATCGACGAAGTCATCGAAGACCTCCATAATACCTCGAAACCATTAGAAGACCGTACCATCAACCTTTGCAAGGTTCTGGCAGGCAGCGAAGGCACCTTGGCCTTCATCACCGAAATCAAAGTCGACCTCGACCCCTTGCCGCCCAAGGAGAAGATGGTGGTATGCGCCCATTGCGATACCTTGCAGAAGAGTTTTCTGGGTAACTTGGTCGCACTGAAATACCATCCTTCGGCCGTAGAGCTGATGGACCGCAACATTCTGGAACTCAGCAAACAAAATGTAGAGCAGCAGAAAAACCGCTTCTTCGTGCAAGGCGACCCTGCCGCCATCCTCATCATCGAACTACGAGGAGAGACAAAAGCCGAAATCGATGCCATCGCCGACGAACTCGAAACGGCATTAATGGAAAATGATGAGAAGCTGGTTTATGCCTGTTCACGCGTCTATGGCTCCGAGATCAGCAAGGTGTGGAGCCTGCGTAAGGCGGGATTGGGTCTGCTCACCGGCATGAAAGGCGATGCCAAACCCATCGGCGTCATCGAAGACACAGCCGTGGCACCCGAGAAACTGCCCGCCTATATGGCCGACTTCGCACAGATGCTCGACGACCTAGGCTTGAGTTGTGTCTACCATGCCCATATCAGCACAGGCGAACTGCACCTGCGACCCATCATCAACATCAAGGAAGCCGAAGGCAAACGTAAGTTCCGCGAGGTGGCCTATCAAACCGCCCTACTGGTCAAGAAATATAAAGGCTCGCTGAGCGGCGAACACGGCGACGGCCGTCTGCGCGGCGAGTTCATACAGCTGCTCTACGGCGACGAGATCTACGCCTTGATGCAAGAACTCAAAAAATGCTGGGATCCCAAACAAGTCTTCAACCTGCATAAGATTGTCGACACCCTGCCTATGGACAGCATGTTGCGCTTCGATGTGGACCAACAATATGCCATCGAAAAGGAGTTAAAAGCCGGCCCTTCGACAGGCTCAGGGACCTATACCTACTACAACTGGAAGGCGGCCTTCGATGAATGCAAGGTGGAGGGCGCCACGGGAGCAAAAAACCAACTCCATGCCTTGATGTGCAGCATAGAGCAATGCAACGGTGCCGGCGACTGCCGCAAGTCGAACCTCATCGGTGGCACACTCTGTCCCGCCTTTAAGGTCAGCGGCGACGAGACCAAGGCTACCCGCGCCCGCGCCAACGTGTTGCGCGAGATTCTCACAAGAGGGTGGGGGAGTGAGGCTTTCACTCAAGCCCTCAACAAAGACAAGAGCATCCTGAAATCGGAGGAGCTGGCCGAGGTGTTGGACAGCTGCCTGGCCTGCAAAGGCTGCCGCAGCGAGTGTCCCTCCAACGTCGACATGACCCGACTACGCTCCGAGATCCTACAGCACAAATATGATGTCGACGGCATGCCTTTGCGTTCCTTTGCCGTGTCAAGGATGGCCACGGTGGAGCAATTTGGACACCTCGTCTGGCCCATCTATAACCTCTTTGCCTCGTGGAAATTCTCTTCCAACATCATCAAGCGTATAATCAAGTTCTCCACCGAGAGAGACATCCCTACGCTCAGCCGCGTGACGATGCGCAAAGCCGTGCGACAGGGATGCAGAAAACAACACGAAAAAGGAACAAAAGGCAAGGTTTACCTCTTTGCCGATGAGTTCACTAACTTCCAGGAAGCCGAACTTGGCTTGACCTTTGCTAAGCTGCTGCTTCGATTAGGTTATGAGGTAGAGATACCGAGACACGTGGAGAGCGGCCGCGCCGCCATCTCGAAAGGCAACCTCAAGCTGGCCAAGAAGTTTGCCCTTAAGAATGTCAACCTACTGAAAGACAAGGTTTCGGAAGAGCTGCCGCTCGTTGGTATTGAGCCCTCGTGCATCCTTAGCTTCCGCGACGAATATCCAGACTTGGTACCCGCTGAGCTACGCTCTGAAGCCCAAAGGCTAGGACGCAACGCCTTGCTTTTCGATGAGTTCATCATGCGTGAGGTGAAGGTTGGACGTATCGCTGCCGACGACTTCAAGACTGATGCCGTCGAGATTTGGCTCCACGGCCATTGCCACCAAAAAGCCTTGGTAGGCACCGAGAAGACCGTCGCCGCCTTGAAGCTGATACAAAACGCCAAAGTCCACGTCATCCCCAGTGGCTGCTGCGGTATGGCAGGATCGTTTGGTTACGAGAAGGAACACTACAAGACTTCGTTGGCCATAGGCGAGATGGTGCTTTTCCCCACCATTCGCAAAGCCGTCGACAAGGCCGATGGCGTCACACCTACCCTCGTAGCCGCCCCGGGCACCTCCTGCCGTCAGCAAATCCTTGACGGGACAGGCGTCCATGCCGCCCACCCTGTCGAGATTCTCTACCGATGGGTGAAATAAACCTTTTGTCCTTGCCGTTCCATAAAAAAGCACTATTTTTGCGACATATTAAACGATAATAAAACCATCATGAAAAAAATCATCATCCCTATCGCATTCCTCCTCTTGGTTGCAGTAGGATGCCGTCACACTCCGGACAACGAAGTGGAAGCCAAGACGTATACCCTCGTTGACAGCATGTATTTCGAAAACGAATTCGACGCTGGCTATTCTTATTACACCATCAACCTTGACCTGCCTGTCACCAACAACGACAGCCTGCGCATGAGCATTCTGCATTGGATGCTCTCGCCTGAAACAGAAGATTACAAGGCCTTTGTGCAAGAAGACAGAGACAGTTTCTTCACCGAAGACGGCAACGAACCCCATTCTGCCATAGAAGAGAACTACACCCTGTCGGAGCAGACCGACCACTACGTCACCTACACCACCGAGGGCTATCTTTACACCGGAGGCGCCCATCCCATGCCTTGGTATTATGGCACCACCTTCAGCAAGATCGACGGCAGCATCGTGGGCTACGACATGTTTGACGACACCATCAGCCTCAAGCATATCGTCACCGAGAACATCCACAAACAATACTTCGACAAATACAACACCGAGGAAGAGGAATACTTCTTTGAGCCTGAGGAGACCTTCGCGCTGCCCGAAAACGAGCCCTGGGTCGAAACCGATAGCGTGGTGTTTTGCTACGGCGCCTATGAAATTGCCCCTTATGCCGCCGGCATGCCGCTGTGTAAGATCTCAAAAGAAGAGCTTCAACCTTACCTGAGCCAAAAGGGCAAAAAGCTGCTTGGCGTTGAATAACCTTTAGCCGTGGAAAACCTGCCGCTCGTATCGGTCATCATGCCATGCTACAACATGGAAAACTATGTTGCCGAAAGCATCGCATCCGTGCAACGGCAAAGCTATTCCCATTGGGAGCTCCTTATCGTCGACGACGCCTCGACCGACAGGACCGTGCAGATCGTCAAAGACCTGGCCGACCAGGATGAAAGAATCCGCTTTTTCACCAAAGACCAACACTCAGGCATCGCCGACACGCGTAACCAGTGCATCCAGATGGCCCAAGGCCACTTTTTGACCTTCCTCGATGCAGACGATATCTGGCACCCTGAAAAAATGGAAACCCAAGTTCGGTTCATGTTGGACAAAGGCATAGGATTCACCTATACGACCTACGATTGGATCGACGAGAACGGACAAACGCTAAGCAAATCCATCAACACCATAGGCGACCTCGATTATAAGGCCTATCTACGCAACACCATCATCGGCTGCTCCACGGTCATGGTCGACACCACTATCGTGGGTGAGGTCGTCGTGCCCCGTTTCCGCACCAGCGAAGATGCCGCAACCTGGCTCAACATCCTTAAAAAAGGCTTTTTGGCCTACGCTTTGGACAAGCCCTTGGTCTCTTATCGGATCAGAAGGAAATCGGCAAGTTCAAACAAACTCAAAGCGGCTGCCGACCTGTGGAAGGTATACCGCCAAAACGAAAAGCTACCCTTTTTCGAAGCCCTATATTATTTCAGCTGCTACGCCTTTCACGCCATCAAAAAACGCTTGTGATGAACGAATACCACATCTATCGTAAGGCATGGCGTTTTGACGGCGCGCCCCACAAAGAGACCCGACTGGAAAAAACGGAGTGGCAGGCTCTCTTGAAAGAAGGCGGTCTCATGGTCAGAAACACCTACGACTTTGACTGTCAAGAAGAGACATGTTTTTGGCATGTCATCAAAGACCAATTTGGAGGCATGGAGGAACTGACTTCAAAGACAAGAAATCGAATCGTCAAGGCTTTTGACCATCTCGAATTCAAGTTGATTGATCGCTCAATAGTGCAAAGCCAAGGCTATCCTATCCTCAAGGCCACCTACGAGGATTATGCCGTTTCGGATAGAGCTATGTCGACAGAAGTCTTCGAGGAATACTTCAACCGGTTTTACACAAAGGACTGCGACTGTTGGGGTATTTACGACAAAGCGGACGGACAACTCGTAGGATTCCAGGTCAATTGGCTTTGGGACGATGCCTGTCAGTACGACTTGATCGGAATACTTCCCAAATACAAACGCAACCAAACGTTTCCCTATTACGGCTTGTTCTATACCATGAACCAGTACTACTTGCAGGAAAAAGGCCTCAAGTACGTAACGGATGGTTCGCGCAGTGTGAGCGAACACTCAAACATACAACCCTTTATGATAGAGAAGTTCAACTTCCGCAAGGCCTATTGCAAACTTGAAGTCCATTACCGATGGTGGATGAAAACCGCAGTCAACCTCTTGTATCCTTTCCGCAACATCATCACGATTCCTAGCGTCAAGGCCATCCTCAACATGGAGGCCATGCAGCGGGGAAAGAAATAAAAAAACCCCCTAGATTCGGGAGAATCTAGGAGGCCAAAAAATTAATAACATGAAACATAAAAATCGCGCCCCCTTCAGGACTTGAACCTGAGACCCCCTGATTAACAGTCAGATGCTCTAACCAACTGAGCTAAGGAGGCTGCACGATGTCATAGAACTAATTCTCTGTTTGCGGCTGCAAAATTACAGCTTTTTTCCATACCCACAACAAAAAACTGGAGAAATTTTTCTACATTTTTATATCTATTTGATAATCAATACGTAATATTATAACGATTAAGTGTATTCCTGCGGCAATCCTTTTTTTCTTACCTTTGCAGCTCCAAATGCAAATCACCATGACAAATAAGAAAATACTCGGCATCGGAAGCGCCTTGGTCGACATCATGACCCAGATTCCCGATGAAAACATCCTGAAAGAGCTCAACCTCCCTAAAGGAAGCATGACTTACGTCGACGCCCAGACTTCGGTTGAAATTGGCAAGAAACTGGCTTATCTTGGCAACCAGATGGCCTCTGGTGGCTCGGCGGCCAACACCATGAGCGGCCTCGCCCAACTTGGCATCGAAGCAGGTTTTCTCAGCAAAATCGGCGATGACGAAGTGGGGCGTTTCTTTGAGAAGCAGATGACCGAAACACACGTCAAACCCCAGATGCTGAAGAGCACGACACCTTCAGGTCGTGTGCAAGCGCTTGTCACCGCCGATGGTGAACGTACCTTTGCCACCTGTCTCGGTGCCGCCGCAGAGATGTGTGCTGACGACATCCGTCCCGAACTCTTCGAAGGCTGGGATGTCTTATACGTGGAGGGCTACCTCGTCGCCAATCCCACCATGCTGGATAAGGCCGTAAAGACCGCCAAAGCAGCTGGCCTGAAAATTGCCATCGACATGGCCAGCTATAACGTGGTGGAAGAAAGCCGTGACTATTTCATGCAACTGATCGAAAACTACGTGGATTACGTGTTCGCCAACGAGCAGGAAGCCTTCGCGCTGACGGGTATGGAATCGCTCCAAGCCTTGGATTTCCTCGCCTCGCATTGCGAAATCGCCGTCGTGAAAGTGGGCGCCAAGGGTGCCTACGTCAAGCGTGGCAATGAAATGGTGACCATCCCACCCATGAAAGCCAATGTCATCGATACCAACGGTGCCGGTGATATGTGGGCTGCTGGATTCATGGCCGGTCTGGTCAAAGGCGAAAACCTGGCCAAATGTGGCCAAATGGGAGCCATCGTGGCCGCTAATGTCATCGAGGTCTTGGGCACGAAGATGAATGCCGAAAAATGGGGTAAAATACATGAAGCCATTACAAATTTGTAATTAATTAGGTGGAGGTATCATTATATTTTGTACCTTTGCGCCCACTTAAGTATTTTTCGCGAAAAGTAAATATTTAATAATTAGCTAGTTAGATAAAAAATGAAGGAATTCCAGACAAAAGACATCCGTAACGTTGCCCTTATCGGTGCAGCTAAATCGGGTAAGACCACGCTTGCCGAAAACATGCTTTTCGAAGGCAAGCTCATCAACAGAAAAGGTAGCACCGACGAGAAGAACACCGTCTCCGACTACCGTGCCATCGAGATGGAGCGTCAGATTTCGGTGAACGCTTCCATGATGTACACCCTCTACAACGACAAGAAGATCAACATCCTGGACACCCCTGGTTTCAGCGACTTCTCGGGCGACATCGTCAGCTGCCTCTACGCTGCCGACATGGCCGTCTGCACCGTCAACGCCCAATCGGGTGTTGAAGCCACCACGGAGAACGCCTGGCGTCACGCTGCCAACACCAACAAGCCTGTTGTGTTCTTCATGAACCAACTCGACCACAGTAACGCCAACTTCGACAACACGGTCCGCGAGCTGAAAGAGTATTTCGGCGACAAGGTCACGCCTATCCAATATCCCGTCAACGCCGGTGAGGACTTCAACGCAGTCATCGACCTGATTATGATGAAGATGCTGGTCTTCAAGAACGGCAACGGCGCTCCTGAGATCCAGGACATCCCCGCCGCCGAGATGGCCAAGGCCGAAGAGCTGCACAACAACCTCATCGAGCACGCCGCCGAAGGCGAAGAGGCTCTGATGGAGAAGTTCTTCGAAGAGATGACCCTGAGCGAAGAGGATATGGAACGCGGTATCCACCTGGGTATCGTCAACCGTGAGATGTTCCCCGTGCTGTGCGGCGCTGCCAAGCGTGGCGTGGGTGTCACCCGTCTGATGGACTTCCTCATCAACGCCTGCCCGTCGCCCGCCGACATGCCGGCTGTGAAAGCCAACAACGGCCAAGAGTTCCACAACAGCGTGGACGACCCGACCGCTCTGTTCATCTTCAAGGTGACCACCGAGCAGAACCTCGGCGATGTGGCTTGGATGCGCATCTATGGCGGTACCGTGGTGAAGAGCCAAGACCTCATCAACCCGCGTACGGGCAACAAGGAGCGTCTGTCGCAGCTGCTCGTCTTCCGCGGCAAGAACCGTGAAGAGATCGAGAAAGCCAACGCTGGCGATATCATCTGCACCATCAAGCTGAAGGACGGCCGCATCGGCGATTCGCTGGTCGACGCCAAGGCCGCCGAAGCCACCTTCCCCGAGATCCCGTTCCCGACTCCGATCTTCTCGATCGCCGTCAAGGCCGTCAACTCACAGGAAGACGAAAAGCTGGGTAGCATCCTCAACGACATCCACAAGACCGACCCGACCGTCATCGCAGCCATGTCGCGCGAACTGCGCCAGAACATCCTGCAGTGCCAGGGCGAATATCACTTCAACACCCTGAAGTGGTACTTCGACAATGTCTATAAGATTGCCATCGAGACGGCTTCACCCAAGATCCCGTATCGTGAGACCATCACCAAGAGCGCCAGCGCCAGCTACCGTCACAAGAAACAATCCGGTGGTAGCGGTCAGTTCGGTGAGGTGCACATGCAACTGGCTCCTTACTTCGAGGGTTACACCGACCCGAGCGAACTGCAGGTGCGCGACAAGCAGGAGTACGAACTGCCTTGGGGCGGTAAGCTTATTTTCGCCAACTGCGTCGTCGGTGGTGCCATCGATGCCCGCTTCATGCCCGCTATCCTGAAGGGTGTCAACGAGCGCCTCGAGCAAGGCCCGCTGACCGGTTCTTATGCCCGCGACATCATCGTCTACATCTACGATGGTAAGATGCACCCAGTCGACTCCAACGAAATGGCCTTTAAGATCGCCGGTCGTATGGCCTTCAGCGCCGCCTTTAAGAACGCTGGCCCGAAGATCATGGAACCCATCTACGACCTCGACGTGCGCATGCCCGCCGACCTCATGGGTGCTGTGATGACCGACCTGCAAGGCCGTCGCGCCATCGTCATGGGTATGGACAGCGACCACAACTACCAGACCATCCACGCCAAGGTTCCGTTGGCCGAGATGGACCGCTATTCCACCTCACTGAGCTCGCTGACTTCGGGCCGTGGCACCTTCTCCATGAAGTATGCTGAATACCAGCAAGTGCCCACCGATGTGCAGAACCGCCTCCTCAAGGAGTACGAAGAGAGCCAGAAGGAAGAAGAATAAAAGAGTATTTTTTCATAAGTATTGCATTTTTTCCCCGCTGCGGTTGCCGTGGCGGGGTTTTTTGTTTGATTTTGTTTACAAATTAATACGCTGTTAATGAAAAATACATACCTTTGCCCCACTAACCCCTAAAAAACAACACTATGAGATTTCTAAAAATCGCTAAAAACATCGTTGAAACCATCGCGGAAAACGCCAAACCGCATAGCCAAACGACGCAACCATCACAACCCTCTCAACAACCTCAACCCAAAGTGACGGAAGAAGAGAGAGACTGGACCGACGAACAATGGAGAGCCTATTTCAAGGAGATCCTGAACACCGAATTCCCACTCTATGGCATCAGAGAGGATGTCGCCGTGACCGACCTCGTAGGCTTCGCCAACGACGAGTTCCAACTCTATAAGACCCGTCCCACCCAAGCCTATAAGGCCGAATGGGGACAACCCTATACCTTCCTCCTTCAACAGGCAGGCATACCAAAAGGCGTAGTCATGCTCGGCAAAGGCCATAGCCACGACAGCAACGTGAAGTATCTGATTGCCCGCATGTATGCCAAGAAAATGGGCATCCCCTACATCAACTTCTACACGCAGATGCCCAACGAACGCGACTATGTCATCAGCCGCATCCGTAAATTCCTGTAACCATCAAGAATAGGAAAAGGGGGATGCAGCACTGCTGCGCCTGCCGAAAGAGGCAGCCTTGCCACGAAAGGACGGTTTTGCAGGCAACCCGACAAGGTACCCTCTCGTGATCCGCAATTTTGCGGATTCAAAATCTCTCCCCTTTTTCCTTTCATTGCTTATTATACCATGAATTTGACACGAGACACGGGTTTTAATCCCCCCTGCCCCCTTAAAAGGGGGAGTTGCCCCGTGTCTCGTGTCTCTGTTATCACCCAACTGACCCGACAAGAGACCTGGGAAGAGTTTCTCGCCTACCGCCTCCAAAAAGGCCGCCTCAACTGGCATGAGTTCGACGAAGCAGATGCCTTCGTGGAACGGGAAGACTATCTCCCCTTGGCCACCAAAATCGCTCAAGGCGAAAGCCTAGGCATCCCAACAAAAAAAATGGTCAACAAGATGGGCTCTAGAAAGAAACGCGTGGTCTATAGCTTCGCAGCCGATGAAATGCTCGTCCTCAAACTCATCGCCTTCCTGCTCTATAAGTACGACGACCGCTTGGCTCCCAACTGCTACGCCTTCCGCCGTGGACTCAAGGCTCATGATGCCATCTTCAAACTCAACAAGGCCATACGAGGTCAGCAGATGTGGGCCTACAAACTCGACATCCACGACTATTTCAACTCCATCGACATCGACATCCTGCTGCCCCTACTCAAAGAGATGCTCGCCGACGACCCGCCACTTTATGGATTCTTCGAACAGATGCTGACCAACCCCAATGTTTCCTTCAACAAGAACATTATAGAAGAACGCCATGGCGTGATGGCAGGCACGCCCACCTCGCCATTCCTTGCCGATGTGTATCTAAACGAGGTGGACCATTATTTCCATGACGCAAACGTCATTTATGCCCGCTATTCCGACGACATCATTATGTTTGCGCCTGACTATGACACGCTCCAACAATACAAAGAGAAGATGTGCCATTTTTTGGCACAGTATCATTTGGAGGTCAACCCCGACAAGGAGAAAATTTACTCGCCTGATGAGGCTTACGAGTTTCTGGGATTCAAATGCCATGGTCACGACATCGACATCTCGGAGGCGACCAAGCGTAAGATGAAAGGCAAAATCAAAAGGCAAGCCAACGCCCTGTTGCGTTGGAAAAACAAGAACGGCATGGAGGCTGACAAGGCGATGAAAGCGCTCATTAATTACTTTAACCGTAAGTTTTTCGAAAGCGACGACCCAGAGAACCTCACCTGGTCGCGGTGGTTCTTTCCTGTCATCAACCAAACGGATGGCTTGAAGGAAATCGATCGTTACCTTCAGCAGTACATCCGTTTCCTCGGCACGGGAAAACACTGCAAGGCGAATTATAAAACTGATTATGCCCAACTAAAGGCATTGGGGTATAAAAGCCTAGTGAATGAGTATTACAAATATAAAGAAAAAGACCCTCTATAGATCTCTTTCGGGGTTTTTGTCTACCTTTGAAAACAATAAACTATATTGAATATCAGTTAGAAAATAAACTTCATATAAATAAACTATGAAAAAGAAACCTTTTATTGCTATTGTTGTTCTCTTGATGTGCTGTAATCAAATCCTATGTCAAGAAACAAAAAAAGAAAGTAAACTAATACATTTGCTTCAGATAGAATCTGATTGTATTTATCCTACACTTGACCGTGCAATCAGTTTATTTGACAGTATTGAATCCAAAAATGATACATTGTTGTTTTTCATTGATATTGTAAAAAGGCCTCAAGACAGTATTTATATGTTACAAATTGAATATGAAAATAATATAGACTTTTGTTTTAACTATTTCATACCTGTCTATGGTTATTTTTATTATCAAAACTGTTTGTTCATTGTTAGTGGTCTAGATTCGGAAATAATCTTTTCAAAAAAAGACATTATGACGCGTTTTGAGTATGTACCTGATTCTGATGACCAATTGGTAATAATTGATGATTCTAGACCATACTGGGTATATTATTACTTGAATGATAGATTTGTCCTTTATGGCGAATCCATTCCAGATGAATATAGAAACCAGCAGGATAAATAAAAGTTTCCTAAAAAACGGGAAAAATTTTCAATAACAAATCCAAAAACTTTAAAGATTCCTTTCCCTCCATTGCTGGCTGAACGACTTGGAGGCAAACTCAGGCAGAGGCCGGGAGTTGCCCCACAGCGGACCCAACAGGCGTTTCATCTCCAACTTTTTGAAGAATATCGGGCCGTCCATCTTCTTGCGCGACTTGCAGTGCCACACCATGGTCTTCATCAAGGCATCAAAACGGGCATTGCCTTGCTTCTCGGTCGTGGCCAGATGTCGGTTCTCTATGATCAAGTCGTCCAAAGGAATCTTCACGGGACAGATGTCCACACACTTGCCACACAAGGCACAGGCGGCATTCAGATGACTGTACTCCTCCATGCCTGCCATCAAAGGTGTCATCACCACACCCATAGGACCAATATGCTTGCTGCCGTATGAATAGCCACCGATGTTCTTATACACGGGACAAACACTCACACAGGCACCGCAGTGTATGCACGACATCACCTTGCGTTGCTTCTCATGCGAGAGCAACTCAGAGCGGTTGTTGTCCAACAGGATGACATACACCTGCTCGGGACCTTGACCCGTCGTGGCCGGACCAAAAGTGATGCTGCTGCAGGCCGCCATGCTCTGTCCGTGCGAATGCAACGAAAGCAAAGGCAACAACACGGCCAAGTCATCCAATGTAGGAATCACCTTGGCAATGCCTGCCACCACAATGTGAACCCTTGCCGAAGAAGTGGACTTCAAGATGTTGCCCTCGTTTTCGGTCAACACCACGCCACCCACATCAGAGAGCAGGAAGTTGGCACCTGTGATACAAATAGGAACATCCTTCGACTCGACGGCCACCTCATGTCTCACGAAGTTGACCATCTGCTTGACAGTGCTGTCGGGCTTCAGTTTGAAAGAACCCGTGAGTATGGCGTTGTTCTCTTCCTTCGACAAGTGAATGGAAGGGGCAAGAGGATGATAAGGCTTCTGTTTTCCTTCATGAAGGATAAAGCGTCCTATTTCTGTCTCCACCACACGGATGTTTTTCCGCTCCAGAAAACCGTTGAGTTCTATCTCATCGAGCACCATGGAGTTGGAACGCGTGATGGCATTGGCCTTTTCCTTGCGGATCAGGTCGAAAATCATGGTCAAGGCATCGTCGGCATTGCGCGCCCAAAGCACCTTGCCACCGTTTTCGACAAAATGCGTCTCAAAGTCGACCAGCAACTTTTCCAATCCCAACAGCGACTTATTCCTCAAGGTATAGGCACGCTGCTTCTCCAGGTCGAGGTTTCGGTAGTTTACCTTGCCCTTGGCAAAGCTGCTCTCAAAACAACCGGTGCTGTAGTTGATCTTCTGCCAATGCTCCTCGTCGAAAGCCTTCTCGCAGCCTTGTTGGAATAAGGTTATCGGATCACTCATCGTCATGGTTTTCATTAGGTTCAATCTTTGCAACTCTTCTCGTATGGCGACCGCCTTCAAAATCGGTATGAAGGAAAGCCTCTACCATCTCCCAAGCCAATTCATTGGGAATGAAACGACCCGGCAAGGCAAGGATGTTGGCATCGTTGTGCTGACGCGCTAATTTGGCCAGTTCCACGTTCCAACATAAGGCAGCCCGCACATTATGGTGATGGTTGGCCGTCATCTGCGCACCATTGCCACTTCCACAAAGGATGATGCCTAAAGGATATTGACCCGTCTCAATGGCATTGGCCAAAGGGTGAATCATATCGGGATAGTCGACACTCTCGTTGCTATAAGTGCCATAATCATCGACTTGATAACCGGCCTCTGTCAGTTTTTCAATCAAATATTGCTTCATTTCGAAGCCACCATGGTCGCTCGCTATGGGGATGATTTGTTCCATTTTTTCTGCTGTTGATAATTCGATTCGCAAAATTACATAATTTCGTCACGCGCCACCTTTCTATCCTACTATTTCTGAAAGACTTACCCGCTTACAAAACCTCAACAACTATAAACTAATAAATTGATTATCAATATAATATTAAGTTATCAACACTATTTCTGTTGAAAACTTTTTCATTCTGGTCGACAAAAACAGGCATGAAATTAATCAACAATTTATCGACCCATTCAAACGAAAAAATCAACATCATTTCAAAAAAATGGGGTCGTTTTTATCCAATTTTTCATTTTTCAACGGATATACAAAAAAGCATAAATAAGGCTGAAAAATAAAACCTTATTAATTTCAGCCATGCCTACCTCAAATCAAAAATCATTAATCCAAGAACTATTTTGAAAAGTTTTCAACCAATTCACAAGCTTATCAACATCCGTATCATTCTTCAATTAATTTGAAATTTAAAAATTAAAAAATGAAATATTGATAATTGCCTTGTTGAAAACTCCGGATGTTTTTTCAGTCGAATCAGACCAGAGGTATCGCTATTCCATGAAAAATACCTAATTTTGACCCGAATTTTGAACGGAAATGAAGCGGATAACAAGCATTATTTGGATGGTACTTTTAGGTTTGATTTTCGGTTGTGAGGCATACTCACAGACTGAATATCAGGCGTATACCTATCCTAATGGAAAGATAGCCAGCGAGGGAACACTGCGCGACGGCAAGCCTGACGGACTTTGGAAGACCTACTACGAGAACGGTCAGCTGAAATCGATCGGCAAGCGCACGGATTTCCTGCTCGACAGCACCTGGGTGTTCTTCTCCGAGACGGGCGACACCACTTTGGTGGTCAACTACCGCAAAGACCTGAAAAACGGACCCCGCTTTACCTACGGTAAAGACGACATCTTGATGGAGCCCTATGTGAACGACGTCAAACAAGGCGAAGGCAAGCGATACGACCGAAAGCGTCATCTGATACAAACAATCTCCTATAAAAATGGTTTGGAAGAAGGCATCTCACCTGTTTTCGACACTACCGGACTGTTGCGCGAGATTGTCACCTATCGCAAAGGTTTCATCATGACGCGCGAAGCTTTGAACCGTTATGATCGCGAAGGCAAGAAACATGGTTACTGGAAGACTTTCTATGACGATTGGAGTTTGCACACCGAGTGTTATTATCGTCATGGCTTGCGCGATGGCTTCTACAAGGAATATGACGAAAAAGGCAACCTGAAGAAGATCACCAAATATGTGAACGATGTGGAACAGGTGCTCGAAGGCGACCAGAAGCCGCTCATCGTGAAACATGAATATTATCCCAATGGTAAGGTGAGGCGTGAGGCATCGTTTCGCGACGGCAAACGCGAAGGTGTGTGGCGTGAGTTTGACGAAGAAGGCAATGTAATCAACTCGCAGACCTATAAGAAAGGTGCCTTGGTGGGCGAGGGCATCGTAGACACCGACGGCAAGCGTCGTGGCGAATACAAGGAGTTCTATCCCGACAGCACCTTGCGTGCCGAAGGTCTTTTCGTCGACGGCGAACGCTCGGGCGTATGGAAGTTCTACTATCATAACGGACAGTTGCAGGAGATAGGAACCTACAAGGAAGGTCAGCCCGATGGTGCTTGGACATGGTATTACGACAACGGACAGAAACAGATCGAAGAGCAGTTCTACAAGAGTTTGCCCAACGGTCCTTACAAGGAATACGACACCAAAGGCAATGTGATTGTGACAGGCACCTATTTCGATGGTATGAAAAACGGCAAGTGGACCGAGCAGATCGGCGACATGCGCACCCAGGGCGAATACCGCAACGACAAGCAGGTGGGCGAGTGGGTGTCGTACTACGACAACGACAAGTTGGCCTTCAGAGGTTCATTCAATGCAGGTTATCCTGATGGCGAGCATTTCTTCTATTACGAAAACGGGAAACTGCGTGAAATCCAAAAATATGCCGTTGGCGTGAAGCATGGCGACTGGAAGAAATATCTTGATACGGGACAATTGTATTTCACCATCACTTACGATCATGGCAAGGAAGTGAAATACGACGGCGAGGCTTTGGAGGAAAGTGAAATCATTAAAGAATGAAAAAGATTCCCTATTTAAAACCAGGTTCAAAGGTCGCTATTGTAGCCCCGGCGCGAAAGGTCAAGCCTAACGAGATGTTGTTTGCCATCAATTGGCTTAAAGAGCATGGTTTCGTTCCCGTTTATGACGACAGGTTGTATTCCATCGACCATATCTTTGCGGGTAGCGATGAGTTTCGTGCAGCTGTCATGCAAGAATACATGGATAACGATGACATCGATGCCATTTGGTTTGCCCGAGCTGGTTATGGATGCATCCGCATCATTGACAAACTCGACTTCAGCCATTTTCTTTCCCATCCGAAGTGGATTATAGGCTTCAGTGACGCCACGGTATTCCATGGCAAATTGAGTCGTTTGGGCTGTCCAAGCCTTCATGCTTCCATGCCGTTTTTCTTGGAGCACAAGACCCCAGAGGCCTTACAGTCGCTTTATGATGCCTTGACGGGCAGCACCCTATATTATGAATTTCCAACGCATCCGCTCAATCGTTTTGGTGAGGTTGAAGGCGAAATCGTTGGTGGCAATCTTTCCGTTATGTATGGCATGATGGGTTCCGATACCTTCCCTGAGACGGATGGGAAGATACTCTTTATAGAAGATGTGGACGAATACATCTATCATATCGACCGCATGATGCATGCCTTGAAACGAGCAGGCATACTATCGCATCTGAAGGCTCTCGTTGTGGGTGGTTTGACACAGATTCACGACAACACCGATCCTTTCGGAAAGACCGTCGAAGAAGTGATTGCCGAAGCCGTCAGCGACTACGATTACCCCTTGTGTTTCGGTTTTCCTGCAGGGCATTTTTCCGATAATAGGGCAATTGTTTTCGGTCAACAAGTAAAGTTAGTATTAGACAAGGACAATAGTCATTTCTCCTTGGCAATCTGATTCATTTCCTTCAAGATATGCTTTAGATTCTCCGGCTTGGTCAAATTAAGCCAATCACAGAAGGTGATGCCCATGTATTTGGCGGTCTTTTTCCAAACGCCATTGTGGTCTTTCTTCAGCGAGAAGATGTAGGAGTTGCTAGTACCGAGCAGCACCTCCTTCAAGGCACAGACCTTATACACGATCTCGTTGAAGAGGCTCTCACTCGTCACCCCGGTCTTACACTCGATGACAAACAGCTTGTTGGCCTTGATGAAACACACATCCAATTCGTTGTTGTGCTTGATGACGCCATTGGAGATGTGTACACCCATGGAGATGTCGTCGGGCTTGAGCACCTCCTTGATGAGCGCATACACATATTCCTCAAACCATCCTCCTGTGAGGTATTCCATCTCGTAGCTTTGGAGCGAGTCGCTTTGCTCAGGCTTGAAACCGATGTAATTCAAGAACTTGCTAAGGGCAGGAATGGCAGTCATATTGTCCTTGGTTGGTTTTTCTGCGTCAGCGATGCGAAGGTAATTCCAATTGCGGTACCTCTCGCGTAAGGCAGTCATCACCTCATAGTCACCACGCCCCAACAAGCTCTGCGAAAACATGGTGAACAGATGCTGCGAGAATGACGTTTCCTTCACCTGTTTGCGTGGCTCATCAACATCGCTCTGCAGCCCGTATAGCCCGAAATACTCCTTCAGCGTCATCCTGTGCTTGATGGGGAAGACCTCATCGTCGTCGTCGTAGATGCTGTGGTCGAAGATGGTCTTCACGATCTGGTTCTCACGCGTCTGAATGTAGAAAAACAGGGTGTTGAACTCCTCAAACACATGCTGCACCGAGAGGGTCATGTAACGGTTGCCTCCCGCCAGATTCAGGTAATACTGGGTCTCGCCATCCAACTCGTTTTTGATGGTACGGCAGATGTGCTCATAGAGGAAATTTTCTTGAAAACGCTTTACGATGATGCGCTGCACATGGTTTTCGTCCACCTCCAGCTGTTGGGTGAGGAGTTGGATGCAGTCGGCTTCCTCTTCGGGAGAGATGAACAGCAATCCGTCGCCTTCTTCATAGAATTCCTTGGTGAAAAGGTAAGTCGGCAACGGGTTGCTTTTGTCGATGATATTGACGATGGTTTTTGACATAGCCTAATTATTCAACAACGATTTTATGTGTTATTCCGTTTAAAATGATGAGATACAAACCACGCGGTAGTTCAACCGTTTCCTTGCCATCGATTTGCTTGGTGAAGACGACTTGACCAAGTGTGTTTGTGATGGTCATTCTTCCCCGACCTTCCACCATGAAACGGCCTTGAGCGGGATTGGGCGAAACTTCAAACAGGGCGGTATTCAACTCCTCGACGGCGTCATAGCCAACGAAAGGAATAAAAGTCACCAAGCCCAGGTTTGGGTTGTCGTTTTGATGGAAGATATGGTCTTCAACCTCTTGTTCGCTTGTGGTGCCCCAATCGTTGCCTACGGCCATGATGTCGCAGGTGGAGTTGTCATAAAGGTCATACACCATGCCGCTGTTGCCGTTGTTATGGATTTCGTTATGCCCCCAATCGTCTTCGGTGCCCAAGTCGATGTCGAAAGCATTGATGGCGGTGATGCCCCACAAGTTGCCAGTGATGACATTGTTACGGATGACGGCCTTGTTGTTTTCGTCCATGCCATAGATGCTGATGCCGCTGCCACCGTTCATGGGGTTGTCGTCATGATAGTTGTCGATGAATTGGTTTCCAACGATGGTTGAACTCAGGTGATAGCCTTGTTGGTTGTAGCCATAGCGGTTGTTTTTGATGACGTTGTCTTTCAGCAGGATCTTCGTTTCGCCCGTACCCATTAGGTCGGCCACCGAGACGCCACCCGTGTAAAACTGGGCATAGGTGCCGTCGATGAGATTTCCGACGATATAAATGGTGTCTTCACTACCCGGTCCCAGGTTGATTTGAGGCATGTTGGCGCCATCCACATTCGAGTCAAACTCACAGTTCATGATTGTGGGTGAGCTTTGTCCGTTGGCTGGCGAGCTAATGGCCGCACCTTCATTCAACAGGAAATAGCAATTCTCGATGATAGGGTTGCTATTGAAAATATCAATAGCGGAATGGCAATAGTCTGTGTTGAAATACACAAACTTGACATCGTCGAAGTGAACGTCCGATGCAATGAGTTTGATGCCGGCACCATCGCTGAAGTACATCTTCTTGAGGTCACAATCCATGGCGTTTTCAAACCTCATGCTGAAAGAAGGATCGCCCATGACGGACACACGGTTGGCGTTTTCGCAGATCATGGAACCGTTGATGGTGATTAACGCATCTTCGACATAGATTTTCTGAAAGCCATTGTCGATTTTCAAGACATCGTTTTGCGCGATGGTCAGGTCGGCATGGATATGGTAGTTGGTGGCATCGAAGGTGACCACACCGTCAGTGACATTGACGAGTTCGCTCATGGTGTAGGTCGTGCCGTTGCCGGGGCTTGTCCATTGAGCGTTCAGCATCGACCAAAGGCCGATGCTGAACGATATCAATAATGCTATTTTTCTCATGACACTTACTTCTTAATCGCCGCGATACCCGGCAGTTCCTTGCCTTCGATGGCCTCAAGCAGGGCACCGCCGCCAGTGGAGACGTAGCTCACTTGGTCAGCCAAGCCGAACTTGTTGATGCATGCAACAGAGTCGCCGCCGCCGATGAGCGAGAAAGCACCGTCTTTGGTGGCTGCAGCAATGGCCTCAGCGATGGACTTGGAGCCTTTGGCGAAGGTGTCGAATTCGAACACGCCGCAGGGACCGTTCCAAAGGATGGTCTTCGAGCCTTTGATGACATTGGCAAACAATTCGCGGGTCTTCGGGCCGATGTCCATGCCTTCCCAGCCTTCGGGAATGTTCATTGGGTCGACGACTTGCGTGTCGGCATCGTTGGCAAACTTGTTGCCCACCACGCAATCTTCGGCAAGCACCAGCTTGACGCCCTTTTCCTTAGCCTTGGCAAGGATGTCGAGAGCGAGGTCGAGCTTGTCGTCTTCGCAGATGGAGTTGCCGATCTTGCCGCCGAGAGCTTTCTTGAAGGTGTAGGTCATGCCACCGCAAAGGATGAGGTTGTCGACCTTGGTGAGCAGGTTCTCAATGATTTCGATCTTCGTGGAGACCTTCGAGCCACCCATGATGGCGGTGAAGGGATGCTGGATTTCGTTCATCACCTTGTTGACGGCGGCCACTTCTTTGCCCATCAGGTAACCGAACATCTTGTGGTCGGCATCGAAATAGTCGGCAATCAAAGCGGTGGAAGCATGGGCGCGGTGGGCGGTGCCGAAGGCGTCGTTGATGTAGTATTCGCCATAGCCGGCAAGGGTCTTGGTGAATTCCTTCTGTGATGCCTTGACGGCCTTCTTGGCTTCGTCGTAGCCTTCTTCACCCTTCTCGATGCCACGCGGCTTGCCTTCTTCCTCAGCATAGAAACGGAGGTTTTCGAGCACGAGCACCTCACCGGGCTTCAGGGCAGCCACTTGGTCGGCGGCTTTCATGCAGTCGGTGGCAAATTGCACAGGACGGCTCAGTAGCTCTTCCAAGTGTTTGATAATCGGCTTGATGGAGAACTTTGGGTCGGGGTTTTTCTTCGGACGGCCGAGGTGCGACATCAGCACGACCATGCCTTTGTCGTTCAAGACCTTATTAATGGTCGGCAGGGCGGCGCGCATACGGGTGTCGTCGGTGATGTTGAAGTTGTCGTCCAACGGGACGTTGAAATCGACGCGGATAACCACGCGTTTGTTTTCGAAATTGATTTGATCGATGTTTACCATGGTATTATGTTTTTATGAGATGATTATTTCTTAGCTTTTTTCTTGAAGCGGCTTTTCTTTTTCTTCTTTTGGCCAGGCTCTTTGGGAATGACCATGTTGATGGCCTTCGGCAGGATCTCGAAGTCGAACGGCGAGTTGTTGAGGTTCTCGCCTTCCGTTTCCACCATCAGCGAGTGGGGTGGGATGGAGACGATGTGGATCTTCTTGCCGCGGAAGGTCTGTACCTCCTTGATTTTGTGGATGAAAGTGCCGTCATAGATGTTCTTCACGTTGGCGGCAAACTTGAAGATGGATACCTTTCGGATGACGGTGACATCAAGAAGTCCGTCGTCGGGGACGGCGTTGGGCATCATCATCATGCCACCACCGTTAAAGCGGCAGTTGCCTACGGAGAGGCTCAAGATGTTGTCGTCGAAGACCAGCTCGTCGTCAACAGAGAGTTGGACATGGGTGATCTTGTATTTGAACAGGCATTTCACCACGCTGATGAGATAACGTATGGTGCCCCCCTTGCCTTGTTGTTTCATCAGGTTGGTGGAGCTACACACCATCTCATCCAAACCCGTTCCGGCGGCGTTGAGGAAGAAACGTATCTTCGGGTCGCCATCGTTGTAGTAGGTCAGTTTGCCGATGTCGTGCGCGAAAGTGTGGCCCGCCTTGATGATCTTGACCACTTCGTCATATTCCAAAGGGATGTCGAAAGTGCGGCGCCAGTCGTTGCCCGTCCCAATAGGAAGGGCAGCCATGGTGATTTCATTGGTGGGTACGACATCCTGGGTGAAGATGCCGTTGATCACTTCGTTGTTGGTGCCGTCGCCACCCACCGCGATGAATTTACGATAGCCTTTCTCCACGATGGCGTTGCGTACGATTTCAATGGCGTGACGGGGATATTCGGTCAGTATGTCGTCGAAGTCAATGCCTTGGTCAATCAGTATCTGTTTGATCTCAGGCCAGTCCTTTCCCGATTTCCCCACCGAGGCCATCGGGTTGACCACCACCAACCATTTGCTGTTTGTTTCGGTCATAAAATGAGTCAGTTTTACTTGTAAAATCTTTCGATTTCGGGGTCAAAGATAAGAAATAAAACAATCAGTCAAGCCAAAAGTGCTCTTCTTTGGAAAAAGTAAGGCCTTTTATCGTTTTTCTTTAAGCCCTAATTTAAATATGTGTGGCGAAATGGATTTTTTTCTATTTTTGTCCCCAAAGTTACTAAATATCATGTTTATGAAAAAGAAAACGCTACTTTTCCTTTTTTTCCTTGCATTATTGAGTCCGTTGGCCTCGCTTGCCCAAAGCTTGACGGTGAGCGGTAAAGTCGTTTCGAGCGACGACGGCTACGGTCTCCCTGGCGTCACCATTCAGGTGAAAGGCACCACCTCGGGGACGACTACCGACCTCGATGGTAATTACTCTGTGAAAGCCGACAGCCAGGATGTGCTGATTTTCAGCTATGTGGGTTTTAAGACCAAAGAGATTGCCATCAAAGGCAAGAATACCATCAACGTCACCCTTGACACCGATGCCCAGATGCTCGACGACGTGGTGGTGACGGCCCTCGGCATCAAGCGTCAAAAACGTGAGCTGGGTTATGCCACCGAAGAGATCGGCGGCGAGATGATCGCCAAATCGGGCTCGGGCAGCGTCATCAGCGCCTTGAGCGGCCGCTCGGCGGGTGTGCAGATCATCAACCCCAACGGCGTCGACGGCGGCTCGTCGCGTATCACCATCCGTGGTAACAACAGCATCTTCGGCGACAACCAGCCCCTTATCGTCGTCGACGGCGTGCCGATGTCGAACGAAGGCGGTGTCACCGACTGGAGCGGTGGCCGCGACTGGGGTACGGCCCTGAACAACATCAACCAGGAGGACATCGAGAGCCTCGACATCCTGAAAGGCCCCACGGCGGCTGCCCTTTATGGCTCGCGTGGCGGCAACGGCGTGGTGCTCATCACCACCAAGAAAGGATCGAAACAACGCGGCCTCGGCATCAGCTACTCGGCCGGTTTCAAGATCACGACACCGTATCTCTACCGCACCGTGCAAAACAAATACGGCGCCGGTGGCCCCATCACCTTCCATACGCCGACCTTGACGCCCATCGACGGCATGACGGATGAGAACGGCAACCAAGTGTATGAATACCCAGGCATCTATAGCGTCGACAACGGTCCGGCGGGCGAACCCACCAACACCACCTTCGGCTACTACGGCGGCGCCCAGAGCTGGGGTCCCGCGATGAACGGCGAGAGCGTCCTTTGGTGGGACGGCGTGGTGAGGAAATATGACCCCCAGCCCGATAACCTGAAGATGCTCTTCAAGAACGGCCACACGATGAACCACAACGTCGCCTTCCAAAATGCCGGCGACTTCGGTAGCGTCCGCGTTTCGTTCACCGACTCGCGCACCGATGCCATCATCGACAACTGTAACCTGCGTCAGACCACCGTCAATGTGGGTACCTTAATCAATGTGTCGGAGAAGATCAAAGTGGATGTGTCGTTCAACTATTTGGACTACTACCGCCTCAACTCGCCTGAGATCGGTGAGTCGAACAGCAACTTCAACAAAGGTCTGCTTTATAGCTGGCCCCGCAGCTGGAAAGGCCTCGAAGTGACCTCCTACGAGAATCCCGACGGCACGATGAACCAGTTTGATGGTTATCCTTATCAATACATCTACAACAGTACCTTCTGGACGTTCTATAACAACAATACCACCCTCGACCGCGACAAGATGTACGGCTCCGTCCGCTTGCTGTACGACATCACGCCCTGGCTGACCGCCTCGGCAAAGGTGGCCTTGGACTGGACAGCCGACAACTATACCACCAAGCATAAACCCACCACCATCGACGGTATGGCGGGCGGCTACTACTCGAAGAGCAAGTCGAACTCGGTGACTCGCGACATGGATTTCCTGCTCACCGCCTATAAAGACAAGATCTTCGGCTCGAAGTTTAACGTACGTCTCTCGGCCGGTGGCGAACAGTATTACGGCTACCGCGACGGTATCAATGGTTCGTCGGGCAGATGGGCCTACGCCAACCTTTACACCATCTACAACTACTCCAACGCCACCGAGCGCACCTTCGGTGAGTCGAAGTGGGAGAAACAAGTCAACTCGCTTTATGCCTTCTTCAACATGAGCTATAGCGACTGGCTGTTCCTGGATATCACTGGCCGTAACGACTGGTCGTCGACACTGCCCATCACCAACAATAGTTACTTCTATCCTTCAGCCACATTGAGTTTTGTGCCGACCTCCGCTTTCAAGAATTGGAACTGGGGTCCGGTGAACTTCCTGAAGCTGAGAGCCTCGTGGGCTCAGACCGCCAGCGACACCGAGCCTTATCAGCTGACCTACACCTATAACACGGGTTCGTTCGGTCATCAGCTGTCGTCCACCTTGCCTACCGTTGTGCCGCCCTTGGAGCTGAAGCCCCAGCGCCAACGCAGCTATGAACTCGGTTTCGACCTCGGCCTCGGTGCCCGCTTCAATATGGACTTTACCTATTACAACATCTATTCTTGGGACCAGATCCTTTCCTCACCGCTGGCTCCTTCGTCGGGTGCCAACAACGTGACCATCAACACGGGTGTGGTGACCAACAAGGGTATCGAAGCCATCTTGACCTACGACATCGCACAGGGTAAGGACTACGGCGTGCAGGTGGGCTTGAACCTCGCCCGCAATAAGAACAAGATCGTCGATCTGGCGGGCTCCAACATGTACCTACTCTCCGAGATCTGGGGCTCCAACGGCCCTGCCATCGCTGTGGAAGAAGGGGAGGAATACGGCACCATCTACGGATGGGACTATGTCTACGAATACACCATGCCCGACGGCTCCGTCGTGGGACCGTTCTACGATGCCAACGGCAAGCCTTTGCCGCTGCTGAACGAGACGGGTACCACCTACCTGAAGACCGACAACCGCGTGCTGATTGGCAACTGTGCTCCTTTGGTGACAGGTGGTATCAACCTGAGGGCTTCCTATAAGAACTGGTCGCTCTACGCCTTGATCGACGCCAAGTTGGGTGGTCAGATCTATTGCGCCTCCTATGTGGTGGGTATGCAGACGGGTCAGAGCCTCGAAACGCTTTATGAACGTGAGGGTAATGGCTTGCCCTATTACGAAAACGGCGAGTTGCTGGGTAATTACGGCATCATCCTTCCCGGTTATTGCATCAACACCGAGACGGGCGAAGCCGTCGAGAACGAACACGTGGTGCATTACCTCTACAAATACATGCCAAACTTCGGCGGCTGGGGCAACATCCTCAGCACCCCGGGCATCGTCAACAACACTTGGGTCAAGATGCGCGAGCTCTCGTTGACTTATGACTTCCCGCGAAAGTGGCTCGACAAGCAGAACCTCTTCAAGCAGGCCTCCATCTCCTTGGTGGGTCGCGACCTGTTCTATTTCTACAAGACCCTGCCCGACAACATCAACCCCGAAGGCACCCAAGGCTCGGGTAACGCCCAAGGCCTCGAGTATGCCTCCTATCCTGGTTCACGCTCGTTTATGGTTACACTTAAAGTCAATCTCTAAATACGAAACATCATGAAAAGATATATTCTCATCATTTGTGCAGCAACAATAGCTTTGGCATCATGTACCAAAGGCTTCGAAGAGATGAATGTAGACCCATTCTCGCCTCCGGGAACGACCATCGAGGGTTTGTTTAACGGAGTGGTGGGTTCGTTGCAACAAAGCATGAACGAACAGTTCTATCTGCAAAACGAGATTTGGTATCCCGAGACGGAACTTGGCGCCTTGACGTCGGAGTCATGGGGTAACTCGCAGATAGGAACCTCAGAGCTTTGGACGAACTATTACCTCATGCTGTCCAACATCCGTGAGCTTGAAAAACGTTTCGACGCTTACGGCGAGGAACAGGCCGACAATGCCGTATGCGACAAAGTTCGTGCCCAACTTAACATTATGAAGGCTTACCAGACGTTCAAGGTGACCGACGTCTTCGGCGATATGCCATACTCACAGGCGGCTCGCATCTGGGAGGACCCCGCGTCGCAAGCCACGATGAAACCTGAATGGGACACCCAAGAGAGCATCTACAAATCGCTGTTGGAAGAACTGGTATGGTCGCGCGACCTCTTGCATGCCGACTCCGTCACCACAGCCAGCGGCAACGATTATTACAAGCTGCCTTACGACGTGCTACTCAACAACGACTACACGCTTTGGGCCGAGTTTGCCAACTCCCTCATCCTGCGCCACGGCCTGCGTATGTATGACAAGGATCCCGACTACGCCACGCCTTTGTTGGTGGAGGCCTATAATTTCATCTACTCGAAGTTGAGTGCTTCGGGTGGCGTGGCCACGGGAGGCGCCATCTGCTTATGGCCCAGTGTGTTGGTCACCAGCTGGGACACCAACTGGTCGTTCCGCGAACACAAGCACCTACGCATGGGTGAGACCATTTGGAGCTGCCTTTCCTCGACCGACGACATGGACGGCAGCGGCATCTTCGACTACCGTGCCTACCTTTTCTTCGACACGAGCCACAAGAACGACAGCTTCCCCGACGGTGCCTGGCGTCCTTACCCGCAGATCCGTACCCTCGAGACGCCTACCGAAGGCGGTTCGCCCTATGCCCAAAGCCGTGATGGCAGTTACACGTTTAAGGGCCCATCGTGTCTCTTCTCTCCCTTCAATTACTACCTCACCCGTGACGAGAAATATGTGCCACAGATACTGGTCACCTACGCCGATGTGCTCTTCATGAAGGCCGAAATCGAGGTGCGGAACATCGGCGGTATCACGCCCCCGCTCAATGCCGACGAGTCCATCCGCTCGGGGGTCTACCAATCGTTCCTCTTCTGGACCCATATCCCACAGAACACCAGCCGTTGGACCTATTTCTATACGCCATACACCAACTATATCGGCAATCTGGATATTTGGTCGTATTGCAACAACATGGCGGCAAACGTGATGAACTACGCCGTGTGGATGAATCCCGAATATGACGGCAGTCAGGAGTTCTACCTGAAGATGATCTACGAGCAGCGTTGGCTCAACCTCTTCCGTCAGCCTTGGGAAGCCTGGGCCTTAGCCCGCCGCACCATGGCGACGCCGACCACCACCAACCACGCCAAGCTGACTTCGTTCCGTATGGAATATCCCCAAAAGGAAATCGAATACAATTATGAGAACTACACCAAGGTATTGGCCAGGATGTCGCATGGCGACACGCGGCAGACTAAGGTGTGGTGGAATGAGTTTTAGTTTAGAGTTTAAAGTTTAAAGTAATTATAGTTTAAAGTTAAAAGTTATGAAAAAACTATCACTAATCCTTATGCTTTTGGCTTTCTCCTTCGGGATGAACGCCCAAGTTGAAAAGACCTTTACCTTCAATGATTATGGCGAAGGTCAAATCCTTAACGGTCAAGACGGCTGGTACGTCCGTGTACACAGCGCAGGTAACGGCAGCATGGGTCCCATGTATACCGATTACCTTGGCCACTTCTGGGGCACCACGCCGGAAACGCCCACGGCCGACGAAACCCTAGGTGTGTTTTCGCACGCCTCCGGCACTAGTTTTGGCGACATCGCCACGCACGACATCACCCAATACGGCTTCGACTTCTCCAATGGCGGTGTCGTCGAGATCGAATGCGACCAGCTGCGTGAGTGGTGGGGCACCCTGTTCGGCATCGGCTATGACGGCGATGGCGATGGCTCCGTCCTTCCCCCCATCATGGCAGCCCCCAATCACGCCCTCTACGAACCCATCACCCCCAATCCCAACAGCACCCTCCCCGACGGCGGTGTCTATTTTCTCCTCACCGGTAGCGACACCGATCCCCTCTTCATCAAAGGCGTGGTGTTGCCCAACAACACTCCTGCTTGCAACTTTACTCCTAACGTCACGGAAAAGAATTGGGCCCGCTATAAGGTTTCCATCGACCTGGATGCCAACGACGGCGCCGGTGCTGTCACCCTGTATGCGATGTATGATGTACCTGGCGGCGAATGGGAAGCCGTGCCGGAATGCCAAGGTGTCAACGTCGGTCTGACTCCGGGCAGTGGCGATAAATACGACCCTGCCACATGGCACCACATCTTCATGCTCAACAGCGGCTGGTGTGGCTTCGATAACTTCACCGTTCGCCATTTCCCTGGCGGCTTGACGGCACAGTTCATCGACTTCACTGAAATCCCCGACCAGTTGGTCTACAACGAACCCATCACCCTTGAAGCCAGCGCCACCTCGGGACTTCCTGTGACCTTTGAAGTCATCCAAGGTCCTGCCACCATCGATGGTAACATCCTCACCCTTACCGGCGAGGAAGGCGTTGTAAAAGTGCGCGCCTCACAGTCCGGCGATGGCACCCAATGGCAACCTGCCCCTGCAGTGAACCGTTCCTTCTATGTGGTCGACCCCGAGAACTACGAGCCCGAGATCACCATCCGCCGTCCCTACGAAGGCACTAAGGTGTATATGCCCGATTTTGAAAATCCTGTGATGGTGGTGATCAGCGCTTATATCGACCATGGCTCCATCCTTAAGTTCGAAGAAGTAAAATGCAATGTCGATGGTCAAGAGCTGTATTTGAAGACCGATTATCCCGACAAACCTGAAAATGGTTATTGGTACACCACCTGGACGCCTTCGGGTGAAGGTTCCTACAACATGACCATCTCCATCACCCAAACGGGCGGCAAGGTCACCACGGCTTCCAACACCTTCGATGTGACCACCGACTATGACGACATGAACGTCTCAGCCCTCAATGGCGAGGTGGTGGTGAACACAACCTATTTCACCGCCTACGGCGAATATCCCTTCCCGACTCATGTCAACGCTTTCAATGCCATCAACTTGCATTATCTGCATAACTGTGTGAACGGCGACTGCAACACCTACGACCACCAAAGTTACCTCCGCGTGAAGAACTATCGTGGTGAATGGGTGGAACTTTGCCGTTACATCACCCCGTTCGGCGTGGAATGCGTCGACGACCTCGATGTGACCGATTTCACCTCCGTGCTGCAAGGACTCGTCGAATTTGAATATTATAGCGAACAATATTCAACCGGTCAAGGTTATAACCCCACGGCTATCTTTGAATACACCAAAGGCACTCCAGAGTATCCTTACGTGGACTTACAGGAACTGTGGTATGGTAGCTATTCGTTTGGCGATTACGAGAACTTGTGCCCCATCCCGATGCGTACAGTCGAATTTGATCCTTGTGTCGAAAAGGCCAAGCTGCAAATCACCACTTCGGGACACAACTGGAGCGACACGGGCAATGGTGCCTACAATACGGGCAATGCTGCCGAGTTCTACCACGCCAACCCCCACAACATCAACATCAATGGCGCAACGGCCTACACTCAGGATCTCTGGCAAACCTGTACCCCCAATCCCGCTGGTTGCCAGCCCCAAAACGGCACTTGGACTTACAACCGTGCCGGTTGGTGCCCAGGCAGCATGACGATGGTGTGGGACTACAGCCTTGATGACTATCTCGCCGATGGCAAGGCCGACGTTCTCTATGAGTTTGACCCGACCTATGTCGACCAATGCCACCCCAACTACCCCGACTGCGTAAGCGGCCAGAACAGCTGCCCGGATTGTACCAATTCCAGCAACCCGCTCTTAAAGGTCTCCGGTAAGTTGGTGACCTACAGCCACAACACAGACATCCTAACGGAAGTTCCTGAACTGCCCGATGTGGACGCAGAACCCTTCAATGTGACCATCACCCCCAACCCCGCAAGAGGTCAGATGACCATCACCACGGACTACGATAAGGGTAGAGCCAGTGTTGTCATCATCAACCCGCAAGGCGCCAAAGTGCGCGGCTTCAGCGTGGATGGTCAACGTACCATCGACGTTAGCGACCTGCCTTCGGGCCTCTACTTTGTCCATATCATCGGTGGCAAGATGGTGACGAGAAAGGTGATGATTCAGAACTAAAAATCATCATTGTCACAATCATATAAAAATCCCTCTGCCGTTAGGCGGAGGGATTTTTTATAACATACCGAAAAAATCCGTACTTTTGCAGCCTGAAAAACGAGAATATAAAAAACAGCATAATATGAAAGTTGCAACATTATTAGGCGAACGTTTCAAGAAGGCACCGGCCGACTGCGTGTTCGACAGTCAGGCGCTGATGGTGCGTGGCGGATATATCAAGTCGGTGGGAACCGGTTTGTTTTCTTTCTTCATGCCGGCCAAGCGCATCGCGAAGAAAATCGAGAATATCATCCGTGAGGAGATGGACCGCATCGACGGTCAAGAAGTGATGTTCCCCGTCGTGATGCCGGGCACGCTGTGGCAGGAGTCGGGGCGTTACAACAGCATCGGCTCGGAGCTGCTCCGCTTCAAGGACCGTAACGGCATTGACATGGTGCTAGGTATGACCCACGAAGAAGCCGCCGTGCAGCTGGCCCGCGACGCCGCGAAGAGCTACACGCAGTACCCCTTCATGATCTACCAGATTCAGACCAAGTTCCGTGACGAACCTCGTTCGCGTGGTGGCCTCATTCGCACCCGTGAGTTCACGATGAAGGACGCCTACAGCTTCCACACCTCGCAAGAGGACTTGGAGCAATACTACGCCAAGGCTTATCATGCCTACGACCGCATCTTCGCCCGTGCTGGCGTGCCTCAGGTCGTGGCTGTGAAGTCCGACTCGGGCATGATGGGTGGCCGCATCTCACATGAGTTCATGCTGCTCACTGACATTGGCGAGGACACCATCGTCATCTGCCCCGAATGTGGTTACCGCTCCAACAGCGAAGCCGCCGATTGCATCGTCCACAATGAAGAATACCCCATCGAGCCTTTGGAAGAGGTCTACACCCCCGAACAGAAGACCATCGAGGATGTGTGCAATTACCTGCATAAGTCGCCTCTACAGTCCTGCAAGGCCGTTCTGTATCAGCGTAACATGGACGACTCGTTGGTCATCGTCTTCCTGCGTGGCGACCTCGAGGTGAACGAAACCAAGCTCCGCAACTTGCTTTGCGCCGAGGTGCATGCCGCCACCGTCACTCCTGAGATGGGTATCTGCCCCGGCTTCATCGGTCCCAAGGGCTTACCTGAAGGCATCACCGTGGTCTACGATGAGTCGCTGAAGACCTTGAACAGCTTCGTGGCGGGTGCCAACAAGGAGAACTACCACTACAAGGGCATGAACATGGCCCGCGACCTCGGCGAGGTGAAGTACGACAGCGTGGCCAAGGCTACCGCCGGTGGCATCTGCCCCGTGTGCGGCAAGCACAGCATCACCATCAGCCGTGGCATCGAGGTGGGTAACATCTTCCAGCTCGGCACCAAGTACACCGAGTCGATGAACATGCAGTACCTCGACAGCGACAACACGCTGAAATACCCCATCATGGGCTGCTACGGCATCGGTGTGGGTCGTTTGATCGCTTCGGTCTGCGAGGTGAGCCACGACGACTACGGCCCGATTTGGCCCATCACCATTGCCCCTTGGCAGGTTCAGATTTGTGCCCTGCGTATCGCCGACGAGAACGTGCGCCGCGTGGCCGACAAGCTCTACGAAGACCTGAAGAAGGCGGGCGTGGAAGTCATTTACGACGACCGCAACATCAGCGCTGGCGTGATGTTCTCCGATGCCGACCTGCTCGGCGTGCCGTTGCGCATCGTGGTCAGCCCGAAGACGCTGGAACGCAACGCCATCGAGTTCGCCAGCCGCGACAAGAGCTTCAAGGCCGACCTCAACCCCGACAATGTCGTTGCCGAGGTGAAGACCAAGATTGCCGAAATGATTGCGGCTTTGACGCCTAACGATTAATTCAATTATTGGTAGAGACGTAGCGCGCTACGTCTCTACAATAGGAAACAAAAAAAATCCCGCAGATTACTCTACGGGATTTTTTTCTACCTCAGCGACCTTTTTGTTCTTTCGGAACCATTCCGTGATGTCCTTCACACGGCCGTCGGCCAGGCGTTTCATCATGCGCTGGTTGGTGGTCGCACTGTCCAAAGGTCCAAGCTCAGCCACGTAACGCCCCACTTTGATATAGTCAAAATGGTCGGTTGAAACGTTGTGGGGCAATTCGTTCTTGCCCGAATACCAGGCCACCTTGACGCCATAGTCCTTCTTCACCTGATCGGCCAACTGTGCCACCGACTCGGGTTCATTGTCGCCGCCCATGAAACACACGCAAGTGATGCCCGACTTGTATTGCTCCACAAGACGGTTCAATTCATTGTTGTCCAAAGGCTTGCCTTCGTCTTTCCACAAATACTTGCTGTGGCAACCAGGGCATTGGTTGGGACAGTTGGAAATATTGATGGCGAGCGTCACCTCGTCAGGGACTTCCTGAAAGACGACATCAAAATTGGCGTATTTTAGCATCTGTCCATCTCCATTTTTCCATAGTAACGGCGGCTGGCTTCTTCTTGGCGCGGCTCGCTGAAATTGCTGACGCGCTTCAGGTAACCGATGATGCGGGTCAGGTAGTCGATGTTGTGGCTGTGGCACTCGGGGCACTCCTTCAGGTAGCGCTTGTCGATGTGGCCGCAGTCGTTGCAAATCGTGTTCGGGATGTTGAAGGTGAAGTAGTTGCAGCCTTCGCGGGCAGCCACGCGCAGCAGCTGGCGATACTGGTCCTTGGTGAGGTGTTCCTCCAGGTTGCAGTGCAGGGCCGAGCCGCCGGTGAGGTGCTTGATGTACTTCTCGCCGTGGAGGCGGAACTTGTCGAGGACGTTGGTGTTGGGGTCTTCCACGATGTAGAAATAGCTGTTGTAGCAGTCGCGGTGCACCTCGTAGCCGTCTTCCTTGTCCCACTTGGCATGTTTGACGCCCACGTTCTCGGCGGGGATCATCTCGCAGTTGAACATCAGGCCGTTTTCCTTTGAGTAGTATTTCTTGTTGTAACGCTCGATGAGGCCTAACACATCCTGCACAAAATGTTCGTAATCAGGATTGTCGGTAATCGGAATCTTCAGGAACTCAGCAGCTTCCACCAAGCCGTTCACGCCGATGGTGAGGTATTGGCGGCCAAGGTTGATGTAGCCGGCATCAAACAGCGGCAACATGCCTTTCTTTTGCAGCTCCTTCAGGTTTTCGTTGTAGCAAATCTGCACTTTGTGGCAAAGGTCGACGATTTCCTCAAGGAAGGTCAGGTAGTGCATATTGTTGCGTGCGGCATATTGGATGCAGCGGTTCAGGTTGATGGTGAGCACGCTCTTCGAGCCTGTGCTGACGCCACCGGCACCCAGCGTATAGCTGAATCCGTTGTCCTGGATTTCGTTGCGCAGGCGGCAGCATGATGAGAGCGAGTCGGCGTTGTCGCTGAGGTAGGTGAAGAAGGAGTGGCCTTCTGCATACATCTCGGCGGTGAAGTCGCCCCATTCCTTGTCGATCACGTCGCCGTCTTTCGAGAGCAGGGCCATCGTCTCCACGGGGAAGGTCAGCACGCTTTTGAGGCGCTCGGCGTTGAACCACTTCATGAAGCGTTTCTGGAGCCAACTCAGCGACTCCCAGTCGGGCTGTGAGCCGTCGGGGAAGTAGAAGTTGCCAAACAGCGACTCGAAGTAGTTCTTGTCGTAGTAGGCGATGTTCCAGAACACGGACTGGTAGTTCCTTGCGCCCGCAGGTTGGTTCAAGGAATAGACGATTTGCTGGAAGCAGTCGGTGATCACCTTGTCGATGGTGCGCGGCTTCAGCGAGAAGTCGACCACTTGGTCGGCGCGTTTGTAGTAGTCCTTGCCGTAGTCGAGGCCGATGAAGTAGTTCATGTACATCAGGAACTCGGGTGTGGCGCAGGCACCGGAGAGTTGCGACGACACCATGAACACCATATTAATAAAGCCGCCGCAGAACGAGCGGAGCTTGGTGGGTGCCGTCGAGTTGCCGCCGATGGAGGCCGTGCCTTCGTTGAGCCAGGGGTACATGGTGATGGAGGCGCAGTAGTTGGCCAACGAGGTCTCGTCGTTCTTGTAGATGAAGTGGTTGTTGAGCAGGTAGAGGTAGCGGTCGGCGAGTTCCTTGCCGTACATCTCCTTGATGCGGTCGGTGAGCAGGCGTCGGTTGATGCGGATGAAGCTCGACTTGGGCAGCTCGCCGATGAGCGTGGCGATGTTTTTCTTCTCCACGTTGGCGTTGGCGTCGTACTTCGAGCCTGTGGCGGCGTTCGAGGCGTTGACGTAGTTGCTCAGGAAGTCGATTTTCTCGCGGATCTCGCGGTCTTCGGTGTGTTTTTGGCGGTACAGGATGTAATTTTTGGCCACAGTGTAATACTGCTCGGCCATCAATGCCGTTTCCACCTGGTTTTGGATTTCCTCGACGGTCATGCCGTTGGTCACGCGGACGCGGCTCAGGATGCCGTTGAGGTCCTCGTCGGTGGCGTAGAACCCCGAAGCGAGGAAGGCCTTGCTGATGGCCACTTTGATTTTTTCGAGTGAGAAGGCCTCCTTCTGACCATCTCTTTTTGTAATGTACAATCCTCCGTTGCTCATAAAAGGTGCTCGTTTTCAAAAGTTATTGATTATCAGGAAGTTTTCTGTTGGTTCGAGGGGGTAATCCTCGTTGTGCAAAGGTAAGTCATTTTGCTGTCATCAGTCAAATTAATTCTCTATTTTTTTTGTCAACAAAATTATCAACATGCTAATTGAGTGATTTATTTATCTTTGCAGAAAATTTCAAAATCACCATGGCAAAAAAGAAAAAAATCGAGAATAAACTGAGCACTTTTACGAGTGTCATCTTGGGCATTTTTGCCGACCAGCCTTTCCGCCCTAAGAACTACAAGCAGGTCTGCAAGATCATGGGTATCAAGGACCAAGCTGGAAAGGATGTTGTCTACAATCTTCTAATCGACCTGAAAGACAAAGGATTGCTCAAAGAGGAACGCCCTTATAGTTACGTGATGAGCAACGCGGGCATGGCACAGTTCGGTCCCAAGACGAAATATGTTGAGGGTACCGTAGAGATGAAGTCGACAGGCAAGGCTTACGTGGTGCGCGACGACGGTGAAGGCGAGGATATCTTCATCGCCGCTCAGGACACCTACAAGGCGTTGCACGGCGACCGCGTGCGCGTGGCCATGTTCCCCAAGCGTAACAACAGCAAACCCGAAGGCGAGATTGTGGAGGTGCTCGAACGCCGCCACACCGAGTTCGTCGGTGTCCTCACCATCTCGCATGGATATGTCTTCGTCCGCCCCGACGTGGAATGGATGCCTGTCGACATCTTCATTCCCCGTGGCGACCTACGCGGCGCCAAAGATGGCATGAAGGTCATCGTCCACCTGGTGGACTGGCCCGACGGTTCTGGCAACCCCTTCGGCGAGATTGTCCGTGTGCTCGGCAAGCCCGGCGAGAACGACGTGGAGATGGAGTCAATCCTCGCTGCCCACGAGTATCCCATCGAGTTTCCTGAAGACGTGGAGCGTGAAGCCGCACAGATTCCAGTCAAGATCAGCGCAGCCGAGATCAAGAAACGCCGCGACTTCCGCAAGACCTTCACCATCACCATCGACCCGGCCGACGCCAAAGACTTCGACGATGCCATCAGCCTGCAGAAGATGAACAACGGCCACTGGGAGGTGGGCGTCCACATCGCCGACGTGTCGCACTATGTGCGGAAAGGCTCTGCCATTGACAAGGAAGCCCTCGACCGTGGCACCTCGGTCTACCTCGTCGACCGCACCATCCCTATGCTGCCCGAGAAACTTTGCAACAACGTCTGCTCACTCCGTCCCGACGAGGAGAAGCTGACTTTCAGCGTAATCTTCGAGATGGACGACGACGCCAAGATCTACGACAAGTGGATCGGCAAGACCATCATCAAGTCGTGCCGCCGCTATACCTACGAGGAGGTGCAGACCATGATCGAAGGAGGTCCTGGCGACTACAAAGAAGAAATCCTGAAATTCAACAGTTTGGCGACCAAGCTGCGCGAGAAACGCATGGAAGCAGGCAGCATCAACTTCCACTCGGAAGAGGTGCGTTTCATCCTTGACGAGAACAAGAAACCCATCGACACCTATGTGCGTGTGCAGAACGAGTCGCACGAACTGATCGAAGACTTCATGTTGCTGGCCAACCGCACCGTGGCCGAGACCTTCGGCAAGCCGGAGAGCCGATGGCACAACGACACCTTCGTGTATCGTGTCCACGACGAGCCTAACCCCGAGAAACTCAACAAGTTCATGCTGCTCATCTCTCGTTTGGGCTATTCGATGAACATCAGCAACCGCAGCACCTTGGTCAACTCGTATAACAAACTCTTCGAGGACGTTGAAGGCAAGGGCGAGAAGAACCTCATCCAGACCGTCGCCCTACGCACCATGGCCAAGGCCGTCTATAGCACCGACAACATCGGACACTATGGACTGGCCTTCGACTACTACACCCACTTCACCTCGCCCATCCGCCGCTATCCCGACCTGATGGTACACCGATTAATAGAAAGGTATCTCATCGAAGGGCAGGGATCGGTCAACAAGAAGGAATACGAAGAGATGTGCGTCCACGCCAGTGAGATGGAGAAACAGGCCGAAGAGATGGAACGCCAAAGCATCAAATACAAGCAGGCTGAATATCTGCAAGATAAGATTGGGCAGGTGTTTGAAGGCTTGGTCTCTGGCGTCAGCAAATGGGGTCTTTTCGTGGAGCTGAAAGTCAACAAATGCGAGGGCTTGGTGCGCTATGAGGACCTTCCCGGCGACTATTATTACCTCGACGACGACAACTTCCGCGTCATCGGACAGGACACTGGGCGCATCATCCAACTGGGCGACGAAGTGCGTATCCGCGTGAAGGCCGTCGACCTCTTCAAGCATAAGATGGACTTCGAGATGTTGGCCGACACACCCATGAAAATGAAGAAGTCGAAACAGAAAAGACGTCTGTATAAAAAAAATGTGTACTTTTGCACCTGAAATAAAACATAAACACAATGAAAAGAAGCATTATATCAATGATGATGGCCGTGGTGGCCATGTTTGCCATTTGTCTTTCCAGTTGTAGCCCCAAAGAGAGCATCCAAGTCTCACAACAAGAGATCTGGTTCCCGATCGAGGCTTGTACCGATACCCTGGTTATTAATGCCAACTGCAATTGGTACATCGAAAAGAACGACAACGCCGACTGGTATACCATTTCACCTATGGAAGGCGCCAAGGAAGTAGACGGCAAGATCACCGTTTCGGTTCAGGAGTATGAGGGTGACCAGTTCAGGGATGCTTGGTTCACCATCATCTCCAAACACGGTCACATTCGTAGGTCGGTCTATGTCTCCCAAAACACCCTTCACATGGGTAGCATCACCAATAAGATTTTTGGTGTGATCAAAGACGAACAATGGGCTGTCGACTTTGAAGGCCAAATCGTCGAAGACTCCTATAACGTTTTTGAAGGCAATCCTTATGACACCTCGGGCGGTTATCAGATGTATTTCCTCGACGATAGCGTGGGTATCCAGAGAGACCATCACAAAGACGGCCCCGCTGTTTATTACCCCTTCAAATACTATTACAACCCCTTCGATCGTAGCCTTTTTTTGAAATTTGAAACGGTTGACGATTACGTTGAGAACTACACCGTTGAGGTGATGACAGCCACCGACTCCCTGTTCCGTTTTGTCCACGAGTTCAAGCCCAAACAATGGGAGCGTTGCGATATGAGAAAGATCGGTATCATTGATCCTGACGCGAAGCTCGAATTCACGCGTTATCTGTCGAAACGCTCTGGCCGCGGTCCTATCTTTGACCTTAGCAAATAAGGATGAGCAAGAAATTGCTCCGTCACCTTGCCCTGTTTGGCGTGGGCGTCTATCTGTTGGCGCTCATCGTCATCAGCGTGGCGTTTCGTGACCATGCCCTGCAAGCCAAATGGATGATGTGGGGCATAGGCGAGGTGCTGTTTTTCTTCCTGTTGACGACCGTCTTCTATCCTCGATGGAAGGACGACACACCCAAGGCCTTTTGGCATAAGGTGTTTTGGACGGCTTTGGCCATCCGGGTGGTGTATGTGGTCGCCATCTCCTATTATTACTACTATCAGACGGGCATCGCCTTCGAATACAATGCGGGCGACAGCCACGGGTATCATTCCACGGCTGCCTATCTCTCGCAATGTGTCAGGCATGGCTATGTGGCCTATATCTTCAAATACCTGAATGCCTATACCATGGGCTTCTCCGACCAAGGCTATCCGCTTTGGCTGACGCTGATCTATACCATCTTTGGCCGTAGTCTGCTGACGCCCAGGTTGTTCAAAGCCTTGATGAGCGCCTATATGTGTATCGCGGTCTACAAGCTAGGCTCGCGCACCTTTGGCGAACGCACAGGCCGTTTGGCGGGCGTGATGTGTGTGTTTATGCCCATCTTCATCCAGATGTGCGGTCTCCACACCAAGGAGGCTGAGATGATCTTCCTTACCGTCCTTGCCCTCGAGCGCATGGACAACCTCATCCGAAGCAAGAAATACACCTTCTGGAACATCTTCTCGCCTATTCTCTTCACCGCCTTGACCTTCGGTTTCCGCACCATCATCGGCATGTGCCTGTTCTTTGCCTTCTTGGTATTTGTGCTGCTCTCGCCCCAAGACCTGGTGGGGAAGAAAGCCAAAATCATCACCAGTGCGGCAACGGTGGTGGTGTTTCTTGCCTTCCTCCTTTCGCCCATAGGGTGGGAGATGAAGATTATCAACACGGTGAAATTCAGACACTTGAATTATCAAGTTGAGAAATACGACAAGTTGGGCATGAAACACAATGAGCTGGCCCACGGCAAATATATGGCGCCCGCCGCTTTTGTGTTACCTCTTGCGCCTATGGTGGAGGAGAGCCCCGACCACAATAAGATGATACATGGCAGCACCTATGTGAAAAACTTCCTAGCTTTCTTTGCGATGCTGGCCATCGTCATCGCTATCCGACAGCGGAAATGGCGCGATTTCTCATTGATTGGTGCTTTCGAGCTTTCGTATCTGCTCCTCATCATGTTTTCTTTTGCAGCCAACTCGGAGCGGTATCACGAGCCAGCCATCCCCATGATCGTATTAATGGGCGCCTATGCCATGACGCATCTAAGGCATAAAGACTTGAAACTCTTCTATGTATACTGCGGCGTGCTCTTCCTTGCCTTGATTGCCTGGAACTGGATGAAACTGTCGGCACGAGGCTTGGTGTAATTTTTTTCACAGAAAAACTTTGTGTTTCGTTAAAATGTTGTATCTTTGCAGCCGCAAAAGGGTACCTTGCCCGAGTGGTTAGGGATCGGTCTGCAAAACCGGGGACGGCGGTTCGAGTCCGCCAGGTACCTCAAAAGCCTGCTTATGCAGGCTTTTTTTGTTTTCTTTGTTTTGAATCGCTAAGATTCCGTATTTTTGCCGCCTAAAACCATCAAAAATGAAAGAAGTCAGAGTAAGATTTGCCCCCAGCCCGACGGGTCCTTTACACATCGGGGGCGTGCGTACCGCATTATATAACTACCTGTTTGCCAAGAAGAACGGCGGAAAGATGATCCTCCGCATCGAGGACACCGACCAAACCCGTTTCGTGCCTGGTGCCGAGCAATACATCGTCGAGTCGCTCGACTGGTGTGGCATCAAGTTCGACGAGAGTGACTATGTCGGGGGAGCGTTTGGTCCTTACAAACAGAGCAACCGCAAACACCTCTACAAGCAATACAGCGACGAGCTGTTGGCCAAAGGCTGTGCCTACATCGCCTTCGACACCGCCGAGGAGCTTGACAAATACCGCAAGGAGGCCGAAGCCAACAAGCAGACTTTCATCTACAACTGCCAAAGCCGCAAGCACCTGCGTAACAGCTTGACGATGAGCAAGGAAGAGGTCGACAAACTGATGGCCGACGGCACACCCTACACGGTGCGTTTCATGATTCCTGAGAACCGCGAGATCGTCATGCACGACCTCATCCGTGGCGAGGTGCGTGTGCAAACCAATACGCTCGACGACAAGGTCTTGTTTAAGAGCGACGGCATGCCTACCTACCACTTGGCCAATATTGTCGACGACCACCTGATGCAGATCAGCCATGTCATCCGTGGCGAGGAATGGCTGCCTTCGATGCCGCTCCACGTCATGCTCTACGAGGCCTTCGGCTGGGAGGCACCCCAGTTTGCCCACCTGCCCCTGCTGCTCAAACCCGACGGCAACGGCAAGCTCAGCAAACGCGACGGCGACCGCCTTGGCTTCCCTGTCTTCCCGATGTATTGGGTCGACCCCAAGACGGGCGACACCGCCATGGGTTACAAGCAGTCGGGCTACTACCCCGAGGCTTTCATTAATATGCTGGCTTTGTTGGGCTGGAACCCCGGCACCGAGCAGGAGATCTTCACCATGGACGAACTCATCCAGGCTTTCTCGCTCGAGCGTTGCAGCAAGAGCGGTGCCAAGTTCAACGTGGAGAAGACCAAGTGGTTCAACCACGAATGGCTTATGCGTAAGTCGAACGAAGAGGTCGGTAAGGACTACCAAGCTTGGCTGAAGGCCGAGAAGAACCTTGACGTGCCGCTCGACTTCGCCGTGAAGGTGGCGGGTCTGGTGAAAGACCGTGTCAACTTCGTGAAGGAGATTTGGGATCAGAGCTTCTTCTTCTTCGAGGCTCCCACCGAATACGACCCCGTCACGGTGAAGAAACGCTGGAAGGAGAACTCGGCTGAGACCATGCTCAAGGTGAAGGAAGTCATCAAAGGCATCGAGCCTTTCAGCTTGGCCAACATCGATGAGACTTTGAACAACTGGATCACCTCCAACGAGCTGAACATGGGCCTCGTGATGAACGGCCTTCGTCTGATGGTGGTGGGTGCTGGCAAGGGCCCGCACATCGGCGAGATTCTGGAACTTCTTGGAAAAGAAGAGACGCTGAAACGCATCGACGCCGGCGTCAAGGTTTTAGGGTAAGACGATGAATGATTGCGTGGTGATGCCTTTGGGTGTCACCACGTTCATTATATACAAGCCCGAGGTATAAGAGCTTGTATTCAGCATGGCTTTGTTTTCGTTAGGCAAAAGCAGGACCTCAACTGCTTGTCCAAGGAGATTATAGATTCGGATCTGCTGTATGGGCGTTTCCGAAACAACTTGTAATTGATCTTTTGCCGGATTAGGATAGAGCGCTATCGTAATGCTTTCATTCTCAATCACGTCATGGTTTTGCAAGCCAGCCAACGTCGCCACCAAACCCAAGTTGAGTTCGGTGAAGCGTTTGGACTGCTCCAAGCTGTTGACACTCAACCCCAACACATCCTGTCTTGAATGGATATACGGCGAGCTGGCGCGGACGTCCTCGAAGGGATGAACGGCGGGGTAGCCGTTTCGGTTGAACGAGGAATAGTCGCTGTCGCCCCAAGCGAGCCAGTCCTGATGGATGGGCATGTCGGGAAAGTAGGTATGACTGAAGCCATAAACATAATCGGCGATGGTCGAGTCCTGTGTGGTGTACATGAGGTGGACATGGATGTCGGAGCCTTCTTGTAGGTAGCCCGTCATGTCGAGGTTGAAATACCCGACGATGTCCATGCCTTGTTCGGCCATGTCGCGCGCATAGGCGGCGCTCCCCACGAGGCCGATCTCTTCGGCGCACCAGTTGGCATAGATGATACTCCTATCGAAAGTGTAATGGCTTAATAGTCTGGCAGTTTCAAGGATGCCTGCCACACCCGAGGCATTGTCGTCGGCTCCCGGTGACCGTATGGTGTCGGGGTCTTCGCCGTCGTCGTTCCATGAGTCATAATGGGCACCGCAGACGACGAATTCTTGAGGCGTCTTTGCACCCCATTGCACGGCGATGATGTTGTCGGCCGTCTCGATAGTGGAATCGGGTACGGGGAAGTCATGGAGCATCACCGTGTCGACGCCGAAAGCTTGGTAACGGCTTACAAGCCAGTCTTGTACCTCCCAGATATAACGGCTGTCGTAACGTCGGTTATGGTAGGAACAGAGGTGTTCGATATAGGCTTCGATGCTGTCGATTGCGACCGAGTCCATCAGTGCCCGGATCTGAGGATTCTCCGAAGCCACTACAGGATAGGTATGCTCATAGATATGCGGCGCCTGAGCCCTTACCCCCAGACACCCCACAACCATCAACACTATAATCACCATCCTCTTCATAACACTCTAAACTCTAAACTAAACCTTTGACATGCGGTTTCCCCGCAATGAAATCTTTTAGATAAAACGGCTCAAAATACGCCACATCCACAAACTGTTGCTTCTGCAAGGCCTGCTCTGCCAAGACGCGCATATAAGCAGCCGAAGGTTTAAAACCTTTGATTATGTTTATATTATCTTGATTTTCAAATAATTCGCTCAACTTAGGCGCGCCATCGCCAAAGAGCCAAAGACGGTGGTCTTTTCTCAAGTCTTCAAACGAGTTTTCGTCGATGACCATGGCGGACGTGTCGTTGACTTTGTTCAAATTGGCATCAAACACGGCGGCATAAACCTCCATCCTTCGGGCATCGATCATGGGGATGAGCAGGTCGGTGGGTTCGATTTGTCCGCCCAGCTTCTCCTTCATGCCGTATGCCATGGCTTCCAAGGTGTCGATGGCCATCAGTGGGAGGTCGGCGGCATAGCAGACACCTTTAGCGGTACTCACCCCGATGCGCAGGCCTGTATAAGAACCAGGTCCCTGACTCACGGCCACGGCATCCAGTTTGGAATAGTCGATGCCAACCTCGTCCATCACCGCTTTGATGAAGTTGGTAATCTTTTCAGAATGCGCATTTTGTCCTTCAGTCTCCCGCATTGCCAACGTGCAACAAGCCGAGTTGAGTGCGACCGAACAAACCGTGGTCGCCGTTTCCAAACAAAGTATCATTTCCTTAGGTTTTTATGAGGCAAAAATAGGCAAAAATCACGTTAAAAATACCCCTTGTTTATTTTATTAATAAAATAGTTGTGAAACCTAAGAAATTCTTATATTTGCAAGATTAATATGCCTTATTAGGCAATTTTGTATATGGTTGAATTAGAGTTCGTTAAGTAATCTTGATGGGACTTAGGAGGCGGAGCTGTATCATGACGGAAACAAGCATTTACATATCAAAGGCGACAAAAAGGAACTGGGACAAGCTGAAAAACAATAGTGACGACCGCCTGACGCGTAGGGCCAACAAGAGCCGTTCGCAGAAGGTCATCGTCCCCGACAGCTATGTCATAGCGGGCAGTCTGCCCCGTTTCGTCGAGGAGTTGAGGCAACAGTGTCTTCCCATCAACGACTTGATTTTTAGCCTTTGTGCGATGAAGATTGAGCACAACAAGGTGAACGAGGCCAACGCCAAGCGTTTCTTTGAGGAGTATACCCAATATCAACGTCTCGACCTTGAGGTGCCGCGACAGATCCTGAAGAACCGTTTCGACGACTGGATCGGCTTCGTGTATCAGTCGCTGACCGCCGAAGGTCGCCGTATCATGACGGGCTTGTATTACACCAGCCCGACCATCGTCGACGAGATGCTGTCGGATGTGGAAGTGGTGGAGAACCAACGCTTCCTTGACCCCTGCTGCGGCAGCGGCATCTTCCTGATGAAGGCCAACGGCGCTCGTCCCGAACAGCTCTATGGTATCGACAACGATCCTCTCGCCGTGATGATTGCCAAAGCCAACCTCCTGGTGAAGTTCAATGATTCGGAGGTCTATCCCCAGATTTATCAGTTGGACTTTCTGCTGCACGCCGCTTCGGCTTTGGCAGGACTGAAGTTCGATTACATCGTCACCAACCCGCCTTGGGGTAGCGAGAAACAAAGAAGGCATGCCTCGGAGATCATCTCCTCGAACGAACAGTCGACCTTGTTCTTCACCGAGTCCTTCAAATTCTTGAATGTCAATGGGATATTACATTTTCTGATGCCCACATCAGTGCTGAAGATCAAGGTTCATGCCGACTTCCGCCGTTTTGTCGGTCAGTCCACGAGTCTCGACACCATCAAATGCTACCACGAGCGTTTCAAGGGTGTTTTCACCGATTTCATCAGCATGAAAGTCAGGAATAAAGCGGTGGAAGGGAACCAGACCTATCTGGTGAAGACGGCCCACAACGAAGTCTACAGAAAGACATGGCAGGTGCAAGACGATGGCTTCTGCGCTATCCCCATGCTCGACGACCGCATCGAGGCCATCCTCAACAAGGCGGAACGTCTGCGCCATGACGACCTCTCACACAGCCAATGGGCGCTCGGCATCATCACGGGCAACAACGCCAAGGCGCTGAAGACTCGTCCGCGCAAAGGCTTGGAGCCCATCTTCACGGGCAAGGACATCAATAAATATGGCTTGAAGAAAGCCAGCCGTTATATCAAGTATAATCGTGTCGATTTCCAGCAGTGCGCCAAGGACGAGTACTATCGCGCCAAGGAGAAACTGGTATATAAGTTCGTGTCGAGTCGCCTCTGTTTCACCTACGACGACAAGCAGCGTCTCTTCCTCAACAGCGCCAACATCCTCATCCCTGAGATAGATGGCATGAGTACCAAGACCGTGCTGGCATTCCTGAACTCAACGTTGTTTAACTTCCTGTATGCCAAGCGCTTTAATGATATCAAGATCCTCAAAGGCAACCTCTCTGCTTTGCCTTTCCCGAAAATCAACGCTGAGCAGGACCAACAACTCTCAGCCTTTGTCGACCATGCCTTGAAGGGCGATGTCAAAGCACAAGATGAGATTGATAGTTTGATTTATGATTTGTATCAGTTTGATGCAGAAGAAATAGCTATAGTAAACTCGATATGAAGATATTAGTAACGGGCGGTGCCGGTTTCATCGGCTCCCATACTTTGGTTGAACTCAACGCCGCAGGTCACGACACGGTAGTGGTCGATAACCTTAGCAACAGCAACCGCAAGTCGCTCGAACGCGTGGCGGAGCTGACAGGGAAAGAAATCCCATTCTATGAAGTCGACATCCGCGACCGCGAAGGCCTCAACCGCGTGATGGAAGCCCATCACTTTGATGCTTGCATCCACTTCGCCGGACTGAAAGCTGTGGGCGATAGCGTAGAGAAGCCGTGGGAATACTACGAAAACAACATCGGCGGCACGCTGACGCTCCTCGATGTGATGCGCCAACACGGCTGCAAGAACATCATTTTCTCTTCGTCGGCCACGGTCTACGGCGACCCAGCCATCATTCCGATCACGGAGGAATGCCCTAAAGGACATTGCACCAATCCTTATGGCCAGACCAAGAGCATGCTCGAGGAGATTATGATGGACATACAGAAGGCCGACAAGGAATGGAACATCGTGTTGCTGCGCTATTTCAACCCCATCGGCGCCCACCCGAGCGGTAGGATAGGGGAGAACCCCAACGGCACCCCGAACAACTTGATGCCTTACGTCACCCAAGTGGCCGTGGGCAAACGCGCTGAGTTAGGCGTGTTTGGCAACGATTACCCGACTCCTGATGGCACGGGTGTACGCGACTACATCCATGTCGTCGACGTGGCCAAAGGTCATGTAGCGGCCTTGCAGGCCATCGAACGCAAATGTGGCTGCGCCATCTATAACCTTGGAACTGGACATGGATACTCAGTGCTTGATGTGGTAAAGACTTTTGAAAAAGTCAACGGCATCAAGATTCCTTATAGCATCAAGCCGCGACGCGCTGGCGATATTGCCACATGCTACTCCGACCCCGCTAAGGCAGAGAAGGAACTAGGCTGGAAAGCACAATACGGCCTCGAGGAGATGTGCCGCGACTCATGGAATTGGCAGAAAAACAATCCCAATGGATATTAAAAACATCAGATAAATGAAAGGTATCGTATTAGCAGGCGGTTCTGGAACCCGTCTTTATCCCATCACCAAGGGCGTCAGCAAGCAGCTGCTCCCCATCTACGACAAGCCGATGGTCTATTACCCCATCTCGGCTCTGATGCTCGCCGGCATCCGCGACATCCTCATCATCAGCACCCCGTATGACCTGCCCGGATTCCAGCGTCTGCTGGGCGACGGCTCCGACTACGGCGTCCACTTCGAGTATGCCGAACAGCCCTCACCCGATGGCCTGGCCCAGGCCTTCATCATCGGCGAGAAGTTTATCGGCGACGACTGCGCCTGCCTCGTGTTGGGCGACAACATCTTCTACGGCAGCGGCTTCACTAGCCTGCTTCGTAATGCCGTCAGAGATGCCGAACAAAACAAGAAAGCCACCGTGTTTGGCTATTGGGTCAGCGACCCCGAACGTTACGGCGTGGCCGAGTTCGACCGCCAGGGCAACTGCCTCAGCATCGAGGAGAAACCCAAGGAGCCCAAGAGCAACTATGCCGTGGTGGGACTCTATTTCTATCCCAACAAGGTCGTCGAAGTAGCAAAGAACATCAAGCCCTCGGCACGCGGAGAGTTGGAGATCACCACGGTGAACCAGCGCTTCCTTGAAGACGGCGAGCTGAAGGTACAGGTGTTTGGCCGTGGCTTCGCATGGCTCGACACCGGCACGCACGACAGCCTCTCGGAGGCCTCCACCTTCGTGGAAGTCATCGAGAAACGCCAAGGCCTGAAGATTGCCTGTCTCGAAGGCATCGCCTACCGCAACGGCTGGATCACAGAAGAAAAGATGCGCGAACTGGCCAAGCCCATGCTGAAGAACCAATACGGACAGTACCTCTTGAAGGTCATTGACGAATACAAGTCGGAGATCACTTCCGATACCTTAACGCATCCGCATAGAAACGAATAATAACTTCAACCATGAAACGTACAATCATCATCACTGGAGGCGCAGGCTTCATCGGCAACCACGTCGTCCGCCTCTTCGTCAACAAATATCCCGAATACAAGATCATCAACCTCGACAAGCTGACCTATGCCGGCAACCTCGCTAACCTGAAGGACATCGAGGACAAGCCGAACTATCGCTTCGTCAAGATGGACATCTGCGATTTCGAAGGTGTCTATAAGCTGATGCAGGACGAACACGTCGACGGCATCATACACCTCGCCGCCGAGAGCCATGTGGACCGCTCTATCAAAGACCCGTTCACCTTCGCCCAGACCAATGTGATGGGTACGCTGAGCCTGCTACAGGCCGCCAAACTTTATTGGGAGAGTCTGCCTGAGAAATGGGAAGGCAAACGTTTCTACCACATCAGCACCGACGAGGTCTATGGTGCCCTGGAGCTGACCGACCCCGACGGCATCATGCCGCCCTTCAGCACCAAGGCAAGCAGCGGACAGCACCATCTGGCCTACGGCAGCAAGTTCTTCACCGAAGACCTGAAATACCAACCCCATAGTCCCTACAGCGCCGCCAAGGCCAGTAGCGACCACTTCGTGCGTGCCTTCCACGACACCTACGGCATGCCCACGGTGGTGACCAACTGCTCCAACAACTACGGCCCTTACCAGTTCCCCGAGAAGCTGATCCCGCTGTTCATCAACAACATCCGTCACCGCAAGCCGCTGCCCGTCTATGGCAAAGGCGAGAACGTGCGCGACTGGCTCTATGTGGAAGACCACGCCCGCGCCATCGACCTCATCTTCCACGAAGGTAAGGTGGCCGAGACTTACAATATCGGTGGCTTCAACGAATGGAAGAACATCGACCTTATCAAGGTGCTCATCAATACGGTGGACCGCCTGCTGGGTCGCCCCGAAGGTGCCGACATGGACCTCATCACCTACGTCACCGACCGCGCGGGACACGACATGCGCTATGCCATCGACTCGACCAAACTCCAGAAAGAACTCGGCTGGGAGCCCAGCCTGCAGTTTGAAGAGGGCATTGAAAAGACGGTCCGTTGGTATCTCGACAACCAGGAGTGGATGGACAACGTCACCAGTGGCGACTATCAGAAGTACTACGACGACATGTACAAAAACAGATAAATGGACAAAGTAACTATCATTGACTACGACCGGATCTACAAGAACTTCATTGACGAGAAGTACTTGCACGACGGTCACGACGAATACTACTACCGCAACCAACAGGTGAAGAAACCCGAAGGCGGCTGGCGTCACCTGCGTTCCGACGAAATCGAACGCCTGGTAAAAAACAGCAACTCCGCCACCAACTGGGACGACATTTGGGTCACCGACGAGTTCGACACCAACATGGTGCGCAACAACCATTTCTTTGGCATGGTGCGTATCGGTCGCGTTACGCGTAACGTGTTGCAGTATCATGACCTGCGCGTGCCCATCGGCATCACCGACAGCAGCATCATCTCCTGCGACATCGGCAACGATGTGGCCATCCACGACGTGCATTATATGGCCAACTACATCATCGGCGACCGCACCATCCTCTTCAACATCCAGGAGATCTCCACCACCGACCACTCCAAGTTTGGCAATGGCACCATCAAAGAAGGCGAGCCAGAGAGCGTGCGTGTGTGGCTCGAGGTGATGAACGAGATCGGGAGTCGTAAAATCATGCCCTTCGACGGCATGACCACCGCCGATGCCTATCTTTGGGCCAAATACACCGACGACACCCAGCTGCAATCACGACTGAAAGAGATTACCCAGGCCAGCGTCGACTTCCACCGTGGTTACTACGGCACCGTGGGCGAGTCGTGCGTCATCAAGAACTGCTGGATCCTGAAGGATGCCAAAGTGGGACCGCACTGCTACATCAAAGGTGCAAGCAAGCTGAAAAACGTCACCATCAACTCGTCGGAGGAAGAGCCTTCACAGATCGGTGAGGGTGTCATCCTTGTCAATGGTATCACGGGCTATGGCTGCCGTATCTTCTATTCGGTGGTGGCCACCCGCTTTGTCCTCGGCGACAACTGTAACCTGAAATATGGTGCCCGCCTGATTAACTCTGTGTTGGGCGACAACTCCACCATCTCGTGCTGCGAGGTGTTGAACAACCTCATCTTCCCCTCGCACGAACAACACCACAACAACTCCTTCCTCATCTCCGCCTGTGTGATGGGACAGAGCAACATGGCCGCTGGTGCCACCATAGGCTCCAACCACAATAGCCGTGCCACCGATGGCGAGATCGTCGCCTCGCGTGGTTTCTGGCCCGGCCTCTGCTCCAGCATCAAGCACTCGTCGAGGTTCGCCTCCTTCACCCTGTTGTCGAAGGCCGACTACCCCAACGAACTCAACATCATGTTGCCGTTCTGCCTCGTCAACAACAACACGGCCAAGAACGAGCTGGAGGTCATGCCCGCCTACTGGTGGATGTACAACATGTACGCCATCGCTCGCAACACCTCGAAGTACATGAGTCGTGACAAGCGCAAGCGCAAGATCCAAAATATCGAATTTGAAACCCTTGCCCCCGACACCGTGGAGGAGATCATCGAAGGTCGCAAGCTAATCGAGGTATGGGTCGCCAAGGCCTATCTTCGTAATAAAGGCCAAGACCCAGAAAAGTATGAGTACTATGACCTGCGTGAATGCGGTAAAAACCTGCTCGACAACGAAGCCACTACGGTAAACTCGCTGGAGGTCTTCGGCGAGCATATGGAGAAAGGCAAGCGTAAGGTGCGCATCCTCAAGCCTTTGGAGGCTTATCATGCCTATGGCGACATGATCACCTATTACGCAGTCACCAATTTACTGCATTATCTTGAGGCCCATCCCGAAACGGACATGGAAGGCATCGTCAACCACATGAAAGGCAAACGTCTCCGCAAATGGATTAACCTTGGGGGTCAGACCATGCCTGAGGAAAATGTCGACCAGCTGCGTGCCGACATCCGCGAGGGCAAGCTCAACAATTGGGACGAGATTCATCGTCGTTATGATGCGTTATGGCAAGACTATCCAGCGGAGAAGATGCGTCACGCTTATTTCGCGCTGATGTTCCTCTACAAGGATGACGCCGACGTGCTTACCAAAGAGATGTGGCACGAAAACCTGGAAAAAGCCATCTGTATCCAGCACTTCATCTGCGACCAGGTGTACGAGAGCCGCAAGAAAGACTATGACAACGAGTTCCGCAACGCCACCTTCCGCAACGAAGCCGAGAAGATTGCCGTCATCGGCAAGATTGATGAAGTCTCCTTCGTCAAGCAGATCCGCAAAGAGACAGAAGAGTTTGTATCCCTAATCCAAAAATACAAAACCACTCATTAATTCTCAATTTTCAATTATCAATTATCAATTAATTATACATCATGAGAGTCATTATCGAAAAAAACTACGACGCCATGTCGCGTTGGGCCGCCCACCATATCGTGGAGCGCATCAAGGCTTTCAAGCCTACGGCCAAGAAACCCTTCATCCTTGGTCTGCCTACAGGTTCCACGCCCATTGGTACCTATAAGGAGCTGGTGCGTCTCTACAAGAAAGGCGAGATTTCCTTTAAGAACGTGGTCACCTTCAACATGGACGAATACGTCCGCATCCCTGAGGATCATCCGGAGAGTTACCACAGCTTCATGTGGAACAACTTCTTCAAGCATATCGACATCAAGAAGGAGAATGTCAACATCCTCAACGGCAATGCCAAAGACCTGGAGAAGGAATGTGCCGACTATGAAGCCAAGATCAAGAGCTACGGTGGCATCGACCTCTTCATGGGTGGCATCGGTCCTGATGGTCACATCGCTTTCAACGAACCCGGCAGCAGCTTGACTTCGCGCACCCGTGTGAAGACCCTTACCTCCGACACCATCATCGCCAACTCACGTTTCTTCGACAACGACATCAACAAGGTGCCGAAGACCGCCCTCACCGTGGGGGTGGGTACCGTCATGGACAGCCGTGAGGTGATGATCCTGGCCAACGGCCACGGCAAGGCCCGCGCTTTGGCACACGCTATCGAAGGCGGTGTCAGCCAAATGTGGACCGTCAGCGTGCTGCAAATGCATCCCAAGGGCATCATCGTCTGCGACGATGCCGCTTGCGATGAACTCAAATACGGCACAGTGAAATACTTTAAGGATATCGAGAAAAACAACATATAATGAAGAATTTTGCAATAATCGGCGTGGGAGGCTACATTGCCCCGCGCCACCTCAAAGCCATCAAAGACACAGGTAACACCCTCGTCTCCGCCTACGACAAGAGCGACAGCGTAGGCATCATGGACAGCTACTTCCCCAAGGCTGCCTTCTTCACCGAACAGGAGCTCTTCGACCGTCACAACACCAAGTTGCGCGACAGCGGCACCAACATCGACTATGTGAGCATCTGCACGCCCAATTACCTGCACGACGCCCACACGCGCTACGGCCTTCGTCTCGGCGCCGACGTCATCTGCGAGAAGCCCCTCGTGCTCAACCCTTGGAACATCGACGCCCTCCAAAAAGTAGAGGAACGTCAAGGCCATAAGGCCTACACCATCCTTCAGCTGCGTCTTCACGACAAGATCAAGGCCTTGAAGAAGAAAGTGGAAGAAGGTCCCAAGGATAAGATCTATGATGTCGACCTGACCTACATCACCTCACGCGGCTATTGGTATTATGCCTCGTGGAAGGGCGACATCAACAAGAGCGGCGGCATCGCCACCAACATCGGCGTGCATTTCTATGACATGCTGAGCTGGATCTTCGGCGACGTGCAGAAGAACATCGTCCACGTGGCCTCGCACGACCGTGTGGCGGGTTACCTTGAGTTGAAGCGCGCCCGTGTGCGTTACTTCCTCAGCATCAACGCCGACACGCTGCCGCCCAATGCCGTGGAAGGCGAAAAGCGCACCTATCGCACCATCATGATCGACGGCAATGAGTTCGAGTTCAGCCAAGGCTTCACCGAACTGCACACCGAGAGCTACAAGGAAATCCTCGCTGGTCGCGGTTTCGGCATCGAAGAAGCCCGCAACTGCATCAACATAGTCTACGAAATCCGCAACGCCAAGCCCATCGGCCTTACGGGTGACTATCATCCTATGGCGAAATTGCCGTTGAGCGGTCATCCCTTTGGCTGGAAATAACTGAACAACTGATAACTGTCAACTGAACAACTGAAATGAACATCGCTGTCGCAGGTACCGGCTACGTCGGCCTCAGCATCGCCACTTTGTTGGCCCAACACAACCACGTCACCGCGGTGGATGTCATCCCCGAGAAAGTGGACTTGATCAACCATAAGAAGTCGCCCATCCAGGACGAATACATCGAGAAATACCTGGCCGAGAAAAGCTTAGACCTCACGGCCACCCTCGATGGTGCCGCAGCCTATCGCGACGCCGAGTTCGTCGTCATCGCCGCCCCAACCAACTATGACCCGCAGAAGAACTTCTTCGACACGAGCCATGTGGAAGAGGTCATCGACCTCGTACTGAGCGTCAACCCCGACGCGGTGATGGTCATAAAGAGCACCATCCCCGTGGGTTACACCCGTAGCCTCTACGTGAAATATGCCGCCAAAGGCGTGAAGAAGTTCAACCTCTTGTTCTCGCCCGAGTTCCTCCGCGAGAGCAAGGCCCTATACGACAACCTCTATCCCAGCCGTATCATCGTTGGCTATCCCAAACCTATTTCGGGTTATGACGAGGAGAATGAAGCCATCCTCAAGGTGGTTACCCACGATCTGGAAGCCAAGGCACATGAGTTTGCTGATTTGCTGAAGCAGGGTGCCATCAAGCAGGATGTGCCCACGCTCTTCATGGGCATGAAGGAGGCTGAGGCAGTGAAGCTCTTTGCCAACACCTATCTGGCCCTGCGTGTGAGTTATTTCAACGAACTCGACACCTATGCCGAGGTGAAAGGCCTCGACCCACAGGCCATCATTGAAGGCATCTGCCTCGACCCGCGCATCGGCACGCATTACAACAACCCATCGTTCGGCTATGGCGGTTACTGTTTGCCCAAGGACACCAAGCAGCTGCTGGCCAATTATGAGGACGTGCCGCAAAACATGATGAGCGCTATCGTGGAGAGCAACCGCACGCGCAAGGACTTCATCGCCGACCAGGTGCTGAAGAAAGCAGGCTACTACGACTACTACGACCAAGGACAATATAACGCTGCACAGGAGAAACACTGCGTCATCGGCGTGTATCGCCTGACGATGAAGTCGAACAGCGACAACTTCCGTCAGAGTTCCATCCAAGGTGTGATGAAACGCATCAAAGCCAAAGGTGCGGTGGTCATCATCTACGAACCTACACTGAAGGATGGCTCGACCTTCTTTGGTAGCCTGGTGGTTAACGATCTCGCCAAGTTCAAGGCGCAGAGCCAAGCCATTATTGCCAATCGGTATGATGCCTGCCTTGACGATGTGATTGATAAAGTCTATACTAGGGATATTTTTAAACGAGATTAATGTTTAACAAAACTGACCCATCCTACTTTGACGGTCCATGGACCTTTGAGAAGACCGAACATGCTGTGCTCGGCCTCTGCAAGATCATCGACCGTTATGCCCATAAGCTGACGCTAGAAGACCTGCAAAACGACCCCCGTTGTGCCCGCATTCCCGACCTCAGCCTCGATAGGGTGCAAGAGGTCATCGCCGCCGTGGAAGCCAAACTCTGGCGTGGTGCCAGGTTCTTCGAGAACGAGGTAATCTATCACACGGGTCCGCATCACGACGACATTATGTTGGGTCTCATGCCTTTCATCAACAGGCAGCTGCGGACGCCTACCAACCAGGTGCACTTCGCCATCATGACCTCGGGCTACCACTCCGTCACCGATGAATTCCTTCAGAAGGCCTTGGAAGACACCTTGGACTACCTGCATCAAGGTCGCATCCAGATGGTGCTTTACCCCGATTTCTTTGAGCGAGGCTACCGTTTCAAGCAGGAGAAAGACATCCATCATTACCTCGACAACGTGGCCCGCAAAAACCGCGACGAGATGCGTCGTGGCTTCTGCCACCGCATCCTTCGTGACGCCGTAGGACTATGGGGGCTTAAAAACGTCGCCGATGTCGAATCGCGCTTCACGACGGAGATCGAAAACCTCAAGACAGGCAACCCCAACAGCCCCGAGCTCCAGAAGCTCAAAGGTGAGATCCGCGAGTTTGAAGAGGAGCTCGTTTGGGCCTATGCCGGCACCGCCTTGGACCATATTCATCACCTGAGGCTGGGGTTGTATGAAAGTAAAAGCGAGGTGCCTGAGCCTGTCGAAGGCCCGACTAACAATGAACCGGCCCTTCGACGAGCTCAGGGACCTTGGTCTCCCAACCGTCAACGTGACGTTGAGCCCATCCTCAATCAATTGCGGGCGCTGAAGCCTACCGTCATCACCGTGGCCATCGACTCGGAGGGACAGGGGCCCAATACGCACTACAAGGTCATGCAGAGCATCGCCGAGGCCGTCAGGCTGTGGGGCGAGGAGGCCGACCTCAGCCAGCTTAGGATCTTCGGTTATCGTAACGTGTGGTCGACCTTCCATCCTGCCGAGGCCAACGTCTACGTACCCGTGTCGCTCAACGCCTTCGCCGTGTTCGAGAAAGCCTTCAAGGACAGCTACCTGACACAATATAAGGCAGAGTTTCCCAATCCCGACTTCGACGGACCTTTCAGCGAACTGGCGGAGCACATCTGGGTGAAGAACTATAAGGATATCCAGTTCATCCTCGGGAAGAACTTCTTCTACGAAAGCGACCACCCACTCATCCGCGCCACGCATGGGTTGATTTTCTTGAAGGAAATGGACGCGAAGGGATTTGAGGCCCTAGCGGAGGAGATGAAAAGCAAGCTAAATGTGTAGTTTAAGCCGCCTATGTCATTCCAAGCGGAGGATGTGCGACTGGAATCTATAGGCGGCGACTTGAAAAATAGACTTTAAATGACGGTATTATAAAGCATAGATTCCAAACGCGCGTTCCCCTGCAAGGAATGACATGCTTTATAATCCCTGCAAGAGATAGCCGCCTATGTCATTCCAAGCGGAGGATGTGCGACTGGAATCTATAGGCGGCGGCTTGATCACAATACTAACAAACAATCTGTTTTAGTTTTGAATCAGTATTGGGTATATATGATGCAGAGTGCTAATGGACGAGCACTGTATACAGGAGTCACAAACGATCTAGTTCGTCGTGTCGGAGAGCATAAAGAGGGCAAAGGATCCTTTTTTACTGCAAAGTATAAATGCCATAAATTGGTTTATTATGAAGATTTTGGTTTGATGAACCAAGCTATTCTTAGAGAGAAGGAAATAAAGAATATGACAAGGGCAGATAAAGAAAAGCTTATTGATACTATCAATCCACAACGACTAGATTTATTAGAACAATAAAGATAGCCTTCCATGTCATTCCAAGCGGAGGATGTGCGACTGGAATCTATGGAAGGCGGCTTGAAAGAAAAGACAATAATTACATGACGGTATTATAAAGCATAGATTCCAAACGCGCGTTCCCCTGCAAGGAATGACATGCTTTATAATCCCTGCAAGAGATAGCCTTCCATGTCATTCCAAGCGGAGGATGTGCGATTGGAATCTATGGAAGGCGGCTTGAAAGAAAAGACAATAATTACATGACGGTATTATAAAGCATAGATTCCAAACGCACGTTTCCCTGCAAGGAATGACATGCTTTATAATCCCTGCAAAAACATTTCTAAATGGACTTCCTATCTCACCATTGGCTCGACATTACCACCACGGCCCTCGGCCTGGCCTACATCCTCCTGGAATACAAGGCCAGCGTCTGGATGTGGGTCGTCGGCTTCGTGATGCAGAGCCTCGGCATCGTCTTATATTACCAGAAAGGCCTCTACGCCGACTGTGGCATGGAGTTCTATTACCTCGCCATGACCGTCTACGGCTTCATCGCCTGGATGCGACACAAGCAGAAGGCCGACCTCCCCATCCGTCACATGCCCAAGAAGATGGCCTTCATCTGGCTGGGCGCCGGTTTGGCGATCTGGGCCCTCATCTATTTCGTCTTGAGCCGTTTCACCAACTCCAACGTCCCTGTGGCCGATGCCTTCACCACCGCCTTGAGCATCGTGGGCATCTGGGCTTTGGCACGCAAGTACCTGGAGCAGTGGTTCGTGTGGATTGTGGTCGACATCGTCACCAGCGCCTTGTATTTCTACAAGGACATTCCCTTCAAGGCCAGCCTCTATGCCTTGTATGTCGTCATCGCGGTGTTCGGCTACTTCAAGTGGAAGAAGATGATGCAGGAAAAGGCCCAAACGGTATGATAGCATAGTAACAGAAATACAAATCATAAATACATATAGCCATGGATAAAATTAAAGATCAAATCACAAACAACATTGAACAAGCCAAGTCGTTGGGCGACAGATTCCCCGCGCCTGTCATCGACAGAAAAGACGTCCATATCGTTGAGACGAAACTGAGAGCCTGCGGTTTAACGCGTTACAAAAGGAGTTACAAGATTGACTTCGACAACGGCGGTTGGATCTTGGTGGAATACACCTCAAAGGCCCCGAGCCGTACGTCTGCCACCACCGCCAACCGCAGTGAGGTAAAAGTCACCAGCAGCGACCCCTCGTTCAACTTCTCTGACTCTTGGGATGAGAAGGCGTAAGAAGGCTTACTAAAGCTCAAATAATATTTTCTATTATATTATATATTATATGTACTCGAATCTTCAATTTCCTAAAGATTCTCTTTTTCTCATCACAGGTGGTGCCGGTTTTATTGGTTCCAACCTTTGCGAGGCTATTCTTAAACTAGGCTACAAAGTACGTTGTCTCGATGATCTAAGTACAGGCAAGCAGTCTAACGTGGATCCGTTTGTGGGCCATTCGAACTATGAGTTCATCAAAGGCGATATCAAGGATCTTGACACATGCATGAAAGCCTGCAATGGAGTTGATTATGTGCTTAACGAAGCCGCTTGGGGCAGTGTGCCCCGAAGCATTGAGATGCCTTTGTTTTATAGCCTAAACAACATCCAAGGCACTTTAAATATGCTTGAAGCCGCACGACAGAACAAAGTGAAAGCCTTTGTTTATGCTTCGAGCTCATCTGTTTATGGCGACGAAGCCCATCTTCCTAAGCAAGAAGGAGTGGAAGGCAATCTGCTTAGTCCATACGCTGTCTGCAAACGTTGCGATGAGGAATGGGCCAAGCAATATGCTAAGCATTACGGCTTGAAGACAATAGGACTTCGTTATTTCAATGTGTTTGGTAGACGCCAAGACCCCGATGGCGCCTATGCTGCGGTTTTGCCGAAGTTCATCAAGATGTTATTGAACGATGAAAGGCCGACCATCAATGGTGACGGTAAACAAAGCCGCGATTTTACCTATATCGAAAACGTAATAGAAGCCAACTTGAAGGCCTGCTTGGCTCCTGATGAGGCTAGTGGAGAGGTCTTCAATATAGCCTATGGTGGCAGGGAGTATCTCATCGACATCTATCATACCTTGACCAAGACGTTAGGAAAAGATATAGAGCCTATCTTTGGCCCCGAAAGGCCTGGCGACATCAAACATAGCAATGCGGATATCAGCAAGGCCAAACGTTTGTTGGGCTATCATCCCGAGTATGACTTCGAAAGAGGTCTGAATGAAGCCATTGAATGGTATAAAAACAATTTGTAAACAATTAAAACACACAATACAATGAAAGAGACAAGAATTTGTGTAATCGGACTCGGTTACGTCGGTCTGCCTTTGGCACGCCTTTTTTCCACCAAGTATCCCACCGTTGGTTTCGACATGAGTCAATCTCGTGTTGATGCCTTGATGAGTGGTCATGATGCCACACTTGAAGTGGCTGACGACCTGTTGCAGGATGCCATCAAAAACCATGGTTTTAAATGCACCTGCAAGCTCGAAGACATCAAGGATTGCAACTTCTATGTGGTTGCTGTTCCGACACCAGTCGACAGTGATAACAATCCCGACTTGACTCCGCTTGTGGGTGCGAGCACCACCGTGGGTAAAGTCATCAGCAAGGGCGATGTGGTGGTGTATGAATCCACCGTCTATCCTGGTGTCACCGAAGACGAGTGCATCCCCGTGGTGGAAAAAGTTTCAGGCTTGAAGATGAACGTCGACTTTTATGGCGGCTATTCTCCTGAGCGTATCAACCCTGGCGACAAGCTGCACACCGTGGAGCACATCAAAAAAGTGACGAGCGGCAGCACGCCTGAAATCGGCAAGTACATCAACGAAGTGTACAGTTCGGTAATTACTGCTGGCACGCATCTCGCTCCGACCATCAAGGTGGCTGAAGCATCTAAGGTGATTGAGAACTCGCAGCGCGACATCAACATCGCTTTCGTGAACGAGTTGAGCAAGATCTTCAACAAGATGGGTATCGACACCTTGGATGTGTTGGAGGCTGCCGGCACCAAGTGGAACTTCCTGCCTTTCCGTCCGGGACTCGTGGGTGGCCACTGCATTGGCGTGGACCCGTATTATCTGGCCCAATGCGCCAAGCATTACGGTTACAACCCTGAGATTATCCTCGCTGGCCGTAGGATGAACGACGGCATGGGCGAGTATGTGGCTACGGAGACCATCAAGTTGATGTTGAAGAAAGGCATCCAGGTCTTGAACAGCGACATCCTCATCCTTGGTTTCACTTTCAAGGAGAACTGCCCCGACGTGCGCAACACCAAGGTCATCGACATCTACAAGGCCTTGAAGGAGTACAACCTCAACATCACGGTATATGATCCATGGGCTAACCCAGCCATCGTAAAACACGAATATGGCATTGAAGTGGTAAACGAGCTGCCTAAACAGAAGTTCGACGCTTGCATTGCTGCCGTTGCCCACAAGAAGTTCGAGGGTTTGGACATCCTCAGCCTGCTGAAGGAACACCATGTGGTGTATGACGTGAAGTGCACGCTGGATAGAAAGATGGTGGATGGTAGACTTTAATCCTATGTCGATAATTATTCCAATGAAAAGACCACAAATAAACTCAAACATAAGACTAATAAAAAATCACGCAAAAATCTTTTGTTAAAAATGAAACTGAATAAATTAACTGAGAGTTATAGTATTGTTTTACTGGGAGTATTCAATCCTATATTGTTTCATCCTTTTTGGTTGAAAGATAAAGGGATTATTTCACAGCAAGATATCCGAATTGACGATGATGCAAAAGGTTTTGTGGTTCATCAAAAACTGTCTTCTTTTCCAGTAGGCGACTGGTTGAATGTTGTCATTAAACCAGAAAGGGCTGAATTTCGCATCAAGGATGCAGCCAAACTAGTTCTTCTAAAAGATTTAGTGATAGCCGTGTTGAATGCCTTGCCCGACACACCAATCTTCTCTTTTGGTATCAATCATGGAGTGATTTCTACTTTGGGAAACGCCAAGGATTATTATGAGTTCGGTAAATTTTTGAATCCATTGGATATATGGAATGAAACTTTTAAAGAACCCAAGTTGAATTTTCTGTCAATTATTGACGATAAATCGAAATTGTTGACAACGAAATCTCTTATGATTCAACCTGCCACTTACGACGACGTAGAATTTTGTGTCGATATCAATATGAACTATCATTATCAGATGCCCGAAGACACTCAAAAATCTCTTTTGGCTGCGCAGATAATAGCGGAGAATTTTGAACTTTGCTTAGATGATTATGATGTTGTGGTTAAGAATTTAATGGATAAGTTAGCATGACACAAACCTACCTTATATTTAATGAAGAAGCTACAATTGCATCTAATGAGCAATCCGATGAGCGGGAACTTGGCAAACTTGACTTTATGTTAAAGCAAGAAGTTAGGAGTTCCGTAGTTCCAGATACTACACACATGCGAAGAATTGTATTTTCGAATTCGGCAGCCCAGGAAACCACGATAGAAAGAAACCCGAATAAAGAGATTGATGATAAATTTGTGCAATGGATTGGCAGGGTGTTGGAGATAAGTGGCGACACGTTCACAGCACGTATTGACCCTATCCACCAAAAAACCACTTCAAAAATAGCGAAGTTCAATGTCAACAAAGTTGCTATTTTGAATCAAGATCAGATGAAAGAAGGTGCAACGTTTTATTGGACAGTTGGTTTGTTTCGCAACAAGAAGGGAATGTATGTGAAGAAATCAGAGGTGAGATTTCGTTTCCCTATCATCCCAAACAAGCAAGCCGTAGATGAACTAGCCATGATTGAAGCACAAAAACTGTTTGATGGTATAGGATGGTTGGAATAGCATCAAAGATACTGCCTTTAGGCAATGATGAACTTGAAGTGACTCTTATTGGTGGTTCATCGGGTTATGGTGAAAGTGTCGTGGTTCGTTACGGCAACAATGAATGGGCAATTGTTGATAGTTGTGTTGATGTAATAAACCAGACCTGCCTACCTATCGCCTATTTGAAAGAGATCGGAGTAAATATTAAAGAGCAGGTAAAGTATGTAATCTGTACGCATTGGCATGACGATCACATACAGGGACTTCATATAATACTCGACGAATGTTCGAGCGATGTGTTTTTCTGTGTGGCTATTGCGAGCGAGAAGCTTAAGTTTCTATATGAAATAGAGCGCAGTAATCTTTATGAACCTGACAGAGGGGTGAGGAAAGAGCTTATCTTGGCAATGGATAAGGTAAAAGAAAAAGGCATAAAAGTTATTCGTCTTCTACAGGATTTACCAGTGTTTGAAACCGACGAATGTGTGTGTAAAGCATTGAGCCCGTCACAAAAGGAATTGGAACTGTTTTACGACGAACTAGCTCATGCTACAGCAGAGCAAGGGAAATTGTTGGAGCAGAAAGAAAAGCTATCTGCATTATCAACCGATAAGATTAAAAATGCCGATGAGATATCGGAAGAAATATTTGCTACTCTTGAAACCGAGTTAGGAATAAACGAAGAAGAGTTAACAAAAGACGATTTTGCTGATTTGGATAAACTAAAAGGAAACGATAAAGTCACCAAACCGAATATCAATGATAGAAGTGTTGCTTTGTTGTTTACCGTAAAAGGGCATCATGTCGTGTTGGGGGCTGACTTGGAGGTTTCATCCGACAGTGAATGTGGTTGGCAAAGTGTGAATGATTGTTTGAGTATGAAAGGAGTTAATGCTGGTATTTTCAAGATAGCACACCATGGCTCTAAAACTGGCTATTACGAATTGTTTTTGCGGAATCATATTAAATCGACAGCTACGGGAAAACTAACCACTTGGATTAAGGGTAAAAAGGTGAGGCCCGAGAAAGACACTTTAAGTAAGTATCATCAATACCTCTCAAAGTTATATATCACCACCGATCCATCTTATCTTACCGGCAAGTTCACTACACCTATTTACCGGCACGTGATGGAGGAAACAACAGAGTCAATAGTTGACATCAAAAACCAAATTGGAATTGTCCAAAGCCGACTTGACTTGAATAGTGGAACTGACGACTGGTCAACGAAAGTATATGGCTCAGCCAAAGTGGTAACACAGGAATTGATAAATAGAATTGCATAATATGAACATTCAATCCATAGACCCAGAATCAACAAAAAAAGTTTTTGAGACACCTTTCTCCTCTCAATTCATCTTCAATATCGAACAGCTGAACTATCGGCTAGATAGGCTTTCGCAAATCAATTCCAGTGATGCCATCAACAATAAAGAGTATCTGATGGTTTTTGACGCTACGATGGTTTTGTTCCGTTCTATGTTTCTTGAAAAGGGGGATAAGAATTATACGTTTCAAAACTATTATCGTTTGACGGGTCGCCCAGAGGTGGCCAATGCCATAGATGAATATCTCGACTCAAGATTTGAAAATTGGTCTGAAATTTCTATTAGGACGTTGTTGAAAAGGATTGTTGACAAATTTGTTTGTCATATTGATAGTATTACAGTAGAAGAGCTTGGACTAATCAATGGCTATATGGCAAAATTAAGCAGCCCAGCTTGTGAAAGCAATCTTCAAAATATAGTACGTAAGCTAAATTCTATTATTGAGAAGGAAAGGGAAACGAACTCTAACTTTGATTCTTAACTCTTAACAAAAGACATAACAGCTTCCCGCTCGTTCTCGTTTAAAACCAAACAATCAGGTTTTTCACGCATTTTCAATGTCCTCAATCCGAAAGCCAATAAAGATTCTACTCCATCCTCCGAATCAAATAAACAACGCCCTGAACCAACAACCCATTCAATCAACTTAGAGGGCTTCATAAAAACACAAGTAATTAAATCATACACCATTTTATGACATCTTCACAAGGCCAGTAATAACTTCTCACCGAAATCTCCATCATCTGACCAACCATTATCTTTTTGTAATGTGGTAACAGAACTCTCTGTTCCAACTATCTAGTAAAAATGAAAGAAACTGAAAGCATTTCTGAAACAAAGGCGTACCATCTTGGCGCTGCTGATTGTCTTCATACATTCTTTTACATACTATCAAGGATGTTGGATGCATTCTCTGCATTGTTATTGAAAACAAATACAGGGATATTTTTGATCGGATGACCTATTAAACAATTTTTTTCATGACCTTAAAAGAAAGAATAAACTCTTTTACTTCATTCTCAAAGGGCTCTTTGAAAAGCAAGGAAGGGAAAACATTGTTGGCCAATTTCACATGGTTGTCTGCTCTTCAAATTGCTGGATATCTGTTTCCTTTAATTACATACCCATATTTGGCAAAGGTTATTGGTGTAGAAGGATTTGGAAAGATAGCTTTTGCGATGGCTATTATTGCATGGTTTCAAACGGTTACAGACTGGGGATTTAATTATACCGCCACACGAGATGTAGCAAAGAATAGAGATAACCCACAAATCGTATCAGAAATCTTTTCTAATGTATTGTGGTCACGTGTTTTTTTGGCTTTTGTTTCTTTTGTTGTTCTTTGTGCTCTGATTTTTATTATACCCAAGTTCAAGGAAAATTCAAGTGTTATCTTGATCTCATTTTTGATTATACCTGGAAATATCATGTTCCCTGAATGGTTTTTTCAGGCATGTGAAAAAATGAAATACACATCTATAATAAACATAGTTATTAAGGCGTTGTTTACCATGGCTGTATTTATCTTTATTAAAGAAGGGAAAGATTATATTTTGCAGCCTTTATTGAATTCAGTATCGTATTTAATATGTGGTACGGCGGCATTATATATTATTGTTTTTAGATGGGGAATCCGTATCAAACGTCCCTCTGTGAATACTATATGGGTAACTATAAAGAATAGCACGGATGTGTTTATTAATAATTTAGCCCCCAATCTGTATAATAGTTTCTCAAAAATCCTATTAGGTGTTTATTCTATCGGAGGTTTTTTTAACGGCATTTTAGATGCGGCAGATAAGATAATAACTGTTTTGTACCAGTTTATATTAGTTATTTCAAGAACGTTTTTTCCTTTTCTTGCAAGGCGAATGGATAAGCATGGCATTTTTGTTAGAATTTATATAAGTGTTACTGTAATGATAGCAATAATCGTTTGCTTATTTGCGCCCACCATAATAAAAACGCTCTTTTCCGAGGATTTTATGCAAGCGGTCTTACCGCTAAGGATTTTAAGTATTTCCATGGTTTTTATGTCATTAAGTAATGCATATGGAACAAATTATTTGATCCTTCTTGGAAAAGAAAAGATTTTAAGAAACATCACATTAGTATCATCCATAATCGGATGTGTTATGTCGTTAATCTTTGTAAAGAAATATGGTTATTTAGGTGCTGTGGTAGTTATTGCATTTGTACGTGTTTTACTTGGTACCTGGATTACTATAAAAGCCAATTCAATAAAAATCCAAAACGAACATCTTATTAATTAACAAAAAGTTGCTAAATAGTTTTATTAATAGACTTTGGTAGTATTGGATTATTATTTAATTGACGTTTGTTTTTACACATCGTTTTTGTTGATAATAGAACATATATATGAAAATTGCCATTCACCATCAATCGGGTAGTTATAGTGACAGGTGGATAGAGTATTGTAATCAAAAAGGTATTGACTACAAAATTGTAAATGCGTACGATACTAATGTTGTTAATCAGATTGAGGATTGTGAAGCATTTATGTGGCACCACCATCATGCTAATCTCAAAGATGTGTTATTTGCTAAACAATTGCTTTATTCATTGGAAATAGCAGGAAAAAAGTGTTTTCCAGACTTCCACACCACATGGCATTTTGACGACAAGGTTGGTCAAAAATACGTATTAGAAGCTATAGGAGCTCCCATGGTGCCTTCGTACGTTTTTTTTACAAGGGAAGAAGCATTAGAATGGATATCGAATACATCTTTTCCTAAAGTTTTTAAATTACGAGGTGGCGCAGGTGCATCAAATGTAAAACTAGTTCATTCGAAAAAAGAGGCAAAGAAACTTGTACGTATAGCCTTTGGAAGAGGCTTTGCGCAGTTTGACCGTTTAGGTTATTTCGAAGAACGTTTCAATCAATGGCGGAGAGGTAGGGGTTCTTTTATCGGGGTGTTGAAAGGAATAGGGCGTGCATATATTGGAACTGAGTACTCCAATAGTCATAGCAAGGAAAAAGGATATGTCTATTTCCAGGATTTTATACCAGATAATAATACGGATTATAGAGTTAAAGTTGTTAATGGTAATTGTTGGGCTTTTCAAAGAAAGGTACGAAAGAATGATTTTAGAGCTTCAGGTAGCGGAAATCTGATATTTGACAACTCACAAATACCCAAAGAACTGGTTTCGTGTGCACAGGAAATAGCTCAAAGACTAAAGTTACAAAGTGTTGCATTTGATTTTTTACATGATAAAATAAATAACAAATTTCTTATTGTTGAACTATCTTATGGATTTGGATTTGATGAGCGCGAAATACAGAATGGTTTTTGGGACATCAAAGGACAATTCCATTCCGAGTTGTTTAATCCTTTTGGTTGGATGGTAGACGGGCTGTTGTATGAGAATTAATAAATACATATTTATACGAAATCTTGCTTTATTGCTTATAGTATGCAATATGTTGTATTGGATTTTTCCTTTTCCAGCAGTAGTATGGCGCGTGGCTTTTGTTTTGTTGTCATTGTATGTTATTGCATTTGAAGAGACAAAACGTTTGCCTTGTGAAAAAGCTGTTTTATTATTCACATTACTGAACTTAGGACATTTTTTAATTAGCTATCTTTGGCAAAATCCTTCAACAACTCAGATAGGCAATATTTTATGTGCTATGCTATCGTTAAGCCTTTTTGTTTGTTTGTCGGAAAAAGGTGTTATGAATAATAGGTTTTTTTTCATCGCAGGGATAGTTTTATTGTTAGTGTCGGTCATAAAGTATTATTATGCAGAAAGAATGGCTATTATTGAGCTAGATATACTAGATAGAAAAGATGATTTAGATATAACTAATAATGCCTCTATTAGTTTTTTAATGCTGCTGCCGATGCTTTTTCTCATGAAAAGTAGCCTTCAAAAATGGATTTCTTTATTAGTTTGTATATTTTTCTTGATCACAAGTGCCAAACGTGGTAATATTATTGCAGCTATAATCCCCTTAATCTTATTTATTCATTTTGTTTTTAAAGACAGCCGTCGTTCGTTTTTGAAGACAGTTTTGGTGTTACTCATAATCATTGGTGTCTCATATTTAACATATTATTGGATGATTACCGATGAATACTTATTATACAGAATAGAGCAAACGGCTGAGGGTTATAGTTCAGGTAGATCCGATATATATTTAGGAGCATGGAAAGCTTGGTTTGATTCGAACAGTTTCGTTACTTATTTGTTTGGATATGGTTTTGATGGTACAATACATCAAGAACTTACCAACCATCTTCATGCTCATAATGATTGGTTGGAAATTCTCGTTGATTATGGCCTCTTGGGTATACCTTTTTATTTAATAATTTTCTTATTATTGATACGGCCAATTAAGAGAGTTCAAACCTATGAAATGAAAATGGTGTTACTCTCTTCCGTTTTTATCTGGTTGTTCAAGTCTGCCTATTCTATGGGCTTTACTGAAGAGGCTTTTTCAATAATGATGATTAGTATGGGAACTGCTTTGGGAAATTATAAGATAGAAATGCAGGGGAGATGAAACGTATCCTCTGTTTAATAGAAAGTCTTGGTTCTGGTGGTGCTGAACGACAGTTGTCCGGCCTTGCCGTTATGCTGAAACAGCGGGGTTATGAAGTTGAAGTATGGTATTATATCAAACAAGAGTTTTATTTACCATTTTTAAAAGAGAATGGGGTGTGCGGTCGGTATTTGTCAGATGCTGCTAAACCATGGAAACGGTTTTTTGTACTAAGAAAGCATATCAAAGCGTTTAAGCCTGATGCCATCATCTCATACTCCGCTTCTCCAAGTATGATAGCGTGTTTGTTAAGGTGTTTGGGTTCGGCATTTCATCTTATTGTATCTGAAAGAAGTACTACACAGACCATCACTAATAGGGTTAAGTTGCGCTTTTTCTTGTATCGTTGGGCAAGCCATATTGTGCCAAATTCTAGTTCCCAAGAAGCGTTTATCAAACAACAATTTCCAAAACTAAAGGACAAAGTCTCCGTAATTCATAACTATGTTGACACTGGACTATTTACTCCTTCATCCGATGAATTACCCTGTAATGATGAGACAAAGATTATTTGTGTTGGAAGATTGGTGTTACCCAAAAACATTCCTAATTTTATACTTGCTGTAGCCAAGGTGATCAATAAAGGCTATAAGGTTAAAGTGAATTGGTTTGGCCAAGACCTGAACGATGATTATTCTTCCGAATGCTATAAAACATTGAAGGAACAAGGTATTAGTAACGTATTTACTTTTCACGAGCCATCTGCTCATATTCAAGAGGAGTATACAAAAGCAGATGTTTTTTGTTTGCCATCATTTTATGAAGGTTTTCCTAATGTTCTTTGTGAAGCAATGAGTTGTGGTTTACCAGTACTTTGCAGTGATGTTTGTGATAACCCCAATATAATACAAAACGGAGAGAATGGCTTGCTTTTTGATCCATATAGTGTTGAGGATATTGCTGATACAATTATTCGTTTTATCAATTTGGATATAGACACAAAAAAAACACTGGGGAAAAAAAGTCGGCAAATTGCACTTTCGTTATTTTCACCCAACGCATTTGTAGAAAAATACTTGAATATTCTTTGATTGAACTATGGAGTATACGTTTTCACAGTTGCATAAAGCTGATTTACAAAGAAGTAGTGAAGATAGATATACATGTAAACTATTGAAGTTCTTTAGACGTTGTCAAACTTCAAGTGGATTATTATTGCTTTATTATAGGTGGCGTTTCAAACTATTAAAGGATAAGCGACATATTGAAATATATGGTAAATGTAATATTGGTCCAGGACTGTATCTAGGACATGTTTATTGCATTACAATCAATTCTGATGTGATTATTGGAAAGAATTGTAACATTCATAAAGGCGTCACTATTGGACAGCAGAATAGAGGAGAGAAGAAAGGTACACCTATCATTGGTGATAATGTTTGGATGGGTGTTAATGCCACGGTAGTTGGAAAAGTCACCATAGGAGATGATGTCTTAATAGCTCCTAATTCTTTTGTCAATTGTGATGTACCAAGTCATAGTATAGTTTTTGGAAATCCCTGCATTATCAAGCATAAAGAAGGGGCGACAGACGGGTATATCAATTTTAAATGTGACATTTAGTAGTGATTCAATTGAGAAAAATTCTTGTGTTAGGAGCTTTTGGGTTTCGGAAGTCGTTATTTGATGGACAAACCATAAAGACAAGAAATCTTTTGACTTTGTTGCAAGATAAAGGTGTTGATGTTGATAATTTTGATACACAAGATTTTAAGGTCAACAAGTTGTCGTTTATACGGATGTTTTGGAAAGTGATGAAGTGTAATACTTTATATTATTTGCCAGCCCAAAACAATCTTACCTATTTATTTCCAATCATCTATTGGCTATCTATCCTTTTCCATACGAGAATTCACTATTTTGTTGTGGGTGGTTGGTTGTTAGAGTTTCTTGAGGACAAGCCACAACATAGAAACAAACTTTCAAGAATCGCTGGAATCCATTGCGAAACACATTGCATGAAAAATGCTTTGGAAAAAGAATATGGATTTCAAAATGTAGACGTATTTCCTAATTTCCGTATCAGCGATTTTCATCCCAAAACACATCACGAAGAGAATAAACTCAAGCTGGTATTTATGGCAAGGATTATTAAAATGAAGGGGTTGGACTTGATTTTTGAATTGGGAAACAGAATTGTCGAAAAAGGTTTACAAGATAAAATCTCTGTTGATTTTTATGGTCCTCAACAAGATGGTGAAGGCGATATTGAGTATTTCAATACAAACGTCGCAAAGTTTGAATTTATGAAGTATCACGGTCCACTTGAGCCATCGGATATTTATACTACATTAGAGAAATATGATACCATGCTTTTGCCCACACATTTCTATACGGAAGGATTGCCTGGATCCATTTTGGATGCCTATATTTCTGGGATCCCAGTAATAGTGACAAAGTGGAAATATGCCACTGAATTTGTGGAGGATGGAAATACTGGCATAATTATTCCGTTTGAGGATGATGGCACAGCTTTGTTTGATGCTGTGATGCGTTATTTTGGAGACACGGCATTGCTGAATAGAATGAAAGAAAGTGCTCAAGCAAAGTGGCGTGATTTTTCTTCAGAAAAGGCATGGGAACTTCTTCAAAGCTATTAAGGTAAAGTTATTAACAGCATCTGCATGCTCACCATCATCTGCCCCATATACAACGAAGAAAAGTACATTGGCCGTTGCATCGAGTCTATTATGGCTCAGGACTATCCAAAAGATGATTTGGAAGTACTTTTTGTGGATGGTATGAGTACCGACCGCACAAGGGAAATCATTGCGTCATATTTGCCGCAATGTTCCTATCTTCGTGTGATCGACAATCACCATAAGATTGTACCCTATGCCATGAACAAAGGTATCAGCGAGGCCAAGGGCGATATCATTATGCGCATTGATGCGCACACGTATTATGAACCCAATTATTGTTCGGCAATTGTTAAGCGGTTGAAGGAACTCAATGCCGACAATGTGGGTAGCGTGTGCAAGACGGATGTGCTTAACAAAACTCCCAAGACCTTGGCCATACGTGAAGTACTGAGCAACAAGTTCGGTGTGGGAAACTCGGCTTTTCGTACGGGCATCGAAGGGGTCAAAGAGGTAGACACGGTGCCTTTCGGTTGCTGGCCGAAATGGGTGTTTGAGAAATATGGCCAATATGATGTGCGTTTGGTGCGCAACCAAGACATTGAGCTGAGCAAGCGCATCATCAACGGCGGCGGTAAGATTTATATCATCCCCGACACCTTCTGCACCTATCTGGCGCGTGAGACTTTCAGCGACTTGGCTAAAAACAATTTCGGCAACGGCAAATGGAATATTCTCACGGTGTATTACACCCGTCAGATGAAGTCTTTGTCGCTACGCCATTTCATCCCGTTGCTGTTTGTGTTGGGAGTCATCCTTCCTGCTTTAGTGGGCATATTTTGGCATCCTGCGTTGCTGTTGTCTGCTTTTGTACTACTTGTCTATTTGGTGGCTTTGTGCGGCATAAGTGCCCAACTCGCTGTTCAGAAGCATCTGAACTTTTTCTATCTCCTCTGGAGTTTCGTGACCTTACACTGCAGCTACGGATGGGGGTCGCTAGTAGGTCTTCTTTCTTTGCCTTTCAAAAAACGATAATCTCACATGCCCCTCAAATTCCTCTTCGACCGTCTCATAGCTTTCCTCGGCCTCATCGTCCTTTCGCCGGTGATGCTGGTCGTGGCTATCCTCATCATGGTTAAGATGGGTGGCCCCGTGCTGTTCAAGCAGAAACGCGTGGGGAAAGAGGGCAAGCTGTTCACCATGGCGAAGTTCCGCACGATGAAGGCTGACCACGGCGGATCGTCGGTGAGCGTGGCAGGAGAGAGCCGCATCACCCCCTTAGGCGCCAAGCTGCGCAAATACAAGCTGGATGAGCTGCCCGAGCTGTGGAATGTGCTGAAAGGCGACATGAGTTTTGTCGGCCCTCGACCCGATGTGCCTGGCTATGCCGATAGGCTGCAAGGCGACGACCGCGAGGTCTTGCTATTGCGCCCTGGCATCACAGGACCCGCCTCGCTGAAGTATCGCAACGAAGAAGAAATGATCGCCGAGTATGTCGCACAAGCCAAAACACAAGGCGATTCCCGCTCAGAACAAGAGATAGCACTTTGGTATAACGACAACGTGATTTGGCCTGATAAAGTGCGTATCAACCGATATTACCTGCATCACTATTCCTTTGGCATGGATTTGAAGATGATCCTTGCCACCGTGCTGGGACGTCATATTTTGTATAACGGAGAAACCATCTAATGATCAAAAAACGCATCTACCTCTGCCTCGCCCATATGAGCGACGCAGGCCTCGAACAGAAATATATCCAAGAAGCCTTCGACACCAACTGGGTGGTGCCGCTGGGACCCAATGTCAATGGGTTTGAAAAGGACTTGGAGTCCTTTGTGAATGAGATTAAGGTCCCTGAGCCCGTCGAAGGGCCGACCTTCAATGACGGCGTTTCGACAGGCTCAACGACCTGCTTAAACAAACGTGTTGTTGCTCTCTCCGCCGGTACGGCGGCCGTGCACCTCGCCTTAATCGCCTGCGGCGTGGGGCCTGGCGACGAGGTCATCGTGCAGTCGTTCACCTTCTGCGCCTCGTCCAACCCCATCACCTACCTCGGCGCGACACCCGTCTTCGTCGACAGCGAGAAGGACTCTTGGAACATCGACCCCGAGCTGATGGAGGAGGCCATCCGCGACCGCATCGCCAAGACGGGCCGTAAGCCCAAGGCCATCATGCCCGTGGCGCTCTATGGCATGCCCTACGACATCGACCGTATCATGGAGGTCGCCGCGAAATACGACATCCCCGTCATCGAAGACGCCGCCGAAGGCTTCGGCAGCCGCTGGAAGGGACAGGTGCTGGGCACCTTCGGCCGCTACGGCGTGCTCTCCTTCAACGGCAACAAGATGATCACCACCTCGGGCGGCGGCGCCCTCATCTGCCCCGACCAAGAGGCTTGGCAGAAGATCATGTGGCTGGCCACACAAGCCCGCGAGGCCTATCCTTACTATCAACATGAGGCCATCGGTTACAACTACCGCATGTCGAACATCTGCGCCGGCATCGGTCGCGGACAGATGACAGTGCTCGATGAGCATATCAACCACCACAAGCATGTGCAGAAGATGTATGAGGAGCTGCTGGTTGGTGTGCCGGGCATATATGTCCACTCACAGCCTTGTTCAGGGGAGAAGTACGACAGTAACTATTGGTTATGCACCATCACCCTCGACCCGAGCCTACGTGTCAAAGGACAAGAAAACGTCTATAAGACCGTTATACAAGGTGCGGTGGGTGGCGCGGCAGGCGTGGTGCATGCCACCGAGAGCGCCCACACCGACTGCGAGCCCAACGCCAACGTGGAGGCCATGCGCGTCATCCTCGACCAGGCGGGCATCGAGGCAAGGCCCTTGTGGAAACCCATGCACAAACAGCCCGTCTATAAGGACGCTCCTGCCTATGTCAACGGCGTCAGCGAAAGCCTCTTCAAGATGGGGATGTGCCTGCCCAGCGGACCATGCGTCAGCGATGAGGACGTGGAGTATATCGTAACGTGTATTAAAAACGCTATCATCTAAACAGCATCATTATGAACAACCATGTAGTGATTATGGCCGGCGGCATCGGAAGCCGTTTCTGGCCGTTGAGCACACCTGAATATCCCAAACAGTTTATCGACATCCTAGGCTGTGGCCGCACGCTGATACAGCTGACGGTCGACCGTTTCGAAGGCCTCTGTCCCATGGACAACTTCTGGGTGGTGACCAATGCCGCCTATGTCGACATCGTGCGCCGACAGATTCCTTCCATCCCTGAGAGCCATATCCTGGCCGAGCCGGCGGCACGCAACACCGCGCCTTGCATCGCTTGGGCCTGCTGGCGCATCAAGGCCGAAGACCCCGACGCCAACGTGGTGGTGACGCCTGCCGACGCCGTGGTGATGAACCCCACGGAGTTTAAGAGGGTGATGCGTAACGCCTTGGCTTTCACCGAGAACCACGACGTTATCGTCACGATAGGCATCAAGCCATCGCGTCCTGAAACAGGTTATGGCTATGTGGAAATAGTTGAGAGTTCAGAGTTTAGAGTTGAGAGTGGTGAGATAAGGAAGGTAAGTGAATTTAAGGAGAAACCTGATCATGATACTGCTGAGAAGTACCTCGCCGCGGGCAACTATCTCTGGAATGCCGGCATCTTCGTGTGGAATGTGGCTACCATCACCGATGCCATTCGTACCTATAAGCCCAATATCGCTGCCGATATGGAACGCATGAAGACCGCTGCCGACGTGCTGAGTATCTTCCCGCAGTGTGAGAAGATCAGCATCGACTTCGCCGTCATGGAACCCGCCGCTGCCGACGGCAAGGTATATACCCATCCCGCTGACTTCGGCTGGAGCGACCTCGGCAACTGGGCCTCGCTCTACGACAAGCTTGAGCACGATGCCGATGGCAATGGCTGTGTTGGTAACGTCCATCTCTATGAGTGCCACGATTGTGTTGTGCATACGGAAGACGCAACGAAAGTCGTCCTTCAAGGCCTCGACGATTACATCGTCTCGGCCAAAGGCGGCCGTATCTTGGTGTGTAGGCGAAGCGAGGAGCAGCGAATCAAAGAGTTTTCGGCGAAAAACGAGTAAACATAAATGAGGTTCCCGCTGCGCGGGAATGGAGTGTGTGTCGTTATGTAAACTGCGGCGGCCTGTGACGCTTACAATCCGTAAACGTTACGAGCCGCCGCTAATTACTTTATATTCAACTCCATTCCCGCCGTTAGGCGGGAACCTCATTGCGTAACAAAATGAGTGAAAACAATACGATGGCTTTGTCGTCTCTCGGTCGCCATAATTAGTCTACTTGAAGCATTTTTTTATTATTATGATTATTTATAGTTCGCCTAATCGCATTATTTCTTATCTTTGCAGATTGATTGAATATTTTAGCATTTCAAGAATATCAATAAATACAACAACATGGAAGAAAAAAAGAGACTCTTTGAGGAATTTCCTCCCGTGAGCACCCAGGAATGGGAAGCCGTCATCGAGAAGGACCTCAAAGGCGCTGACTACAACAAAAAGCTGGTTTGGCGTACGGCCGAAGGCTTCAACGTAAGGCCTTACTACCGTGCCGAGAACTTGGCGGACATCCCTTGGACGGGCATGGCTCCCGACCAATTCCCCTATGTCCGCGGCAACAAACTCGAAGGCAACAACTGGCTCATCCGTCAGGACATCACCGTGAAGGATGTACACGAGGCCAACAAGATCGCCCTCAACGCCATCAGCCGCGGCGCCAACAGCATCGGCTTCAAGCTGGAGTACGACAAGCCTTACGACACCATCGCCATCTCGACGCTGCTCAACGGCATCGACCAAAAGGCTGTGGAGATCAATTTCTACAACAACAAGTACCATCTGCCGATCCTTGAGATGCTCTCGAAGATCCCGGATATCAAGGGTTCGTTGAACTATGACCCGCTGACGCGTTACCTGCGTCGCGGTGTGTGGTACATCAACGAGGGTGCCGACATGGAGCTGGGCTACATCATGGTGAAAGCCGAGATGCCTGGCTTCGACACCATCGGCGTCAACGGCCATGTGTTCACCAATGCTGGCGCCACCATCGTGCAGGAGATGGCCTTCAGCCTCGCCGTGGGTGCCGAATACCTCGACAAACTCACCGAGAAAGGCCTGACCATCGACGAGATCGCTCCCAAGATGCGCTTTAACCTCGCTGTGGGTCAGAACTACTTCATGGAGCTGGCTAAGATGCGTGCCTATCGCTTATTGTGGGCCAACATCGTGAAGGCCTACGGTGGCAAGGAAGAGAACGCCAAGATGCATATCCACGCCACCAACGCCGAACTCGGCATGAGCCTCTACGATGCGTATGTCAACATGCTGCGCACCACCACGGGCACGATGTCAGCCGTCCTCGGTGGCGTCGACTCGTTCACCGTGATGCCGTTCGACGCGCCGTTTGAGATCCCCACCGACTTCGCCGACCGTATCGCTCGCAACCAGCAGCTCGTCCTCAAGGAAGAGGCCCACTTCGACAAGGTGGCCGACCCCGCCGCAGGTTCCTACTACATCGAGAACCTCACCGAGAGCCTGGCCGTGGCCGCTTGGGATTTGTTCAACAAGATCCAAGACGAAGGCGGTTATCTCGAAGCCGTCCGTAAGGGCATGATCCAAGGCCTCATCAAGGAGAGCGCCGCTAAGAAGTTCAGCAACGTGGCCACCCGCCGCGAGACCATCCTGGGCACCAACCAATTCCCGAACTTCACCGAGAGCTTGAAGTTCACGCCCGAGGCTTGGGTGATGGAAGCCGACGACCGCCGCGATGCCAACGCCGAGGTCGAGACCATCGTCACCTTCCGCGCTGCCCAGCAGTTCGAGAAGCTGCGCTTCGCCACCGACGTCTATGCACAAGACCACAAACGTCCTGTGGCTTGGATGTTCACCTACGGCAACCTCGCCATGCGTAAGGCCCGTGCCAACTTCGCCTCCAACTTCTTCGCCTGCGCCGGCTTCCAAGTCGTCGACAATCCAGGCTTCAAGACCTTGGACGAAGGCATCGCCGCCGCCCGCGAGGTGAAGCCCGAGATTCTGGTCATCTGCTCCTCCGACGAGGAATACGGCGAAGGCAACGCCCTCAAGATCTACGAGGAGTTGAAGAACGACACCATCGTGGTGCTGGCCGGTAACCCCGAAGGCACCGCCGACATCCTCAAAGAGGCTGGCCTGAAGTATTTCATCCACGTCAAGAGCAATGTCTTAGACACTTTAACGGAGTTCCAAAAGCAATTAGGTATAACAAAATAATTAGTAAAGAGGTTTTCGCGGCTTGAAGAGGCGCAACCTCAATTACCCCACATAAGCAAAGCGCAGTGTGGGGAGAAGAAAGGAGAAAACAATGAAACCCAACTATAAAAACATCAATATCAACGCTATACCTAAGAACAACGGTATCATCCTGCCTAACGGCGAGCCTTGGGAGACCCACGAGCACATCATGGTGAAGCCTGCCTACACCGAGAAAGACCTCGAAGGCATGGAACACCTCAATTATGCCGCTGGTATCGCCCCCTTCCTCCGTGGACCTTACTCGACAATGTACGTGATGCGTCCTTGGACCATCCGTCAGTACGCCGGTTTCTCCACCGCTGAGGAGTCAAACGCCTTCTACCGCCGTAACATCGCTGCCGGTCAGAAAGGTCTGTCCGTAGCCTTCGACTTGGCCACCCACCGTGGCTACGACGCCGACCATGAGCGCGTCATGGGCGACGTGGGTAAGGCCGGTGTGAGCATCTGCTCCGTCGAGGACATGAAGGTCCTGTTCGACCAGATTCCTTTGAATAAGATGTCCGTCTCCATGACCATGAACGGCGCTGTGCTGCCGATCCTGGCCTTCTATATCGTCGCTGCCTTGGAGCAGGGTGCAAAGTACGAAGAGTTGCAAGGCACCATCCAGAACGACATCCTGAAGGAGTTCATGGTGCGTAACACCTACATCTATCCGCCTGAGTTCTCGATGCGCATCATCGCCGACATCTTCGAGTTCACCTCGCAGAACATGCCGAAGTTCAACAGCATCTCCATCTCGGGTTACCACATGCAGGAAGCCGGTGCCACCTCCGACATCGAGATGGCTTATACCTTGGCCGACGGTTGGGATTACCTCCGCACCGGTGTCAAGGCTGGCTTGGACATCGACGCTTTTGCGCCGCGTCTGTCGTTCTTCTGGTGCTCGGGCATGAACCACTTCATGGAGATTGCCAAGATGCGTGCCGCCCGTATGCTGTGGGCCAAGATCGTCAGCACCTTCAACCCGAAGAACACCAAGTCGCTGGCCCTGCGTACCCATACGCAGACCTCGGGCTGGTCGCTCACCGAGCAAGACCCGTTCAACAATGTGGCCCGTACCTGTATCGAGGCTATGGGTGCCGCTCTGGGTCACACCCAGTCGCTGCACACCAACGCCTTGGACGAGGCCATCGCCTTGCCCACCGACTTCAGCGCCCGTATCGCCCGTAACACCCAGATCTACATCCAGGAAGAGACCAACATCTGCCGTGTGGTCGACCCGTGGGCGGGTTCCTACTATGTGGAGAGCCTCACAAACGAGATTGCCCACCGTGCTTGGGATCACATCCAAGAGGTGGAAGCCATGGGTGGCATGGCCAAGGCCATCGAGACGGGTCTGCCCAAGATGCGTATCGAAGAGGCCGCTGCCCGCAAGCAGGCCAAGATCGACTCGGGCCGCGAGACCATCGTCGGCATCAACAAGTACCGCCTCGACCACGAAGATCCTATCGAGACCTTGGAGGTCGACAACACCGCTGTGCGTGAGTCGCAGATCAAGCGCCTGAAGGAGCTTCGCGCCAACCGCAACGAGGCCGACGTGCAACGTTGCCTCGACGCCATCACCAAGTGTGCCGAGACCCACGAAGGCAACCTGCTGGCCCTGGCCATCGAGGCTGCCAAGTGCCGCGCTTCGCTGGGTGAGATCTCCATGGCTTGCGAGAAAGTCGCTGGCCGTTATAAAGCCGTCATCCGTTCAATCTCAGGAGTATATTCTATGGAAACGAAAAACGATGCAAGATTTGAGGAGGCCTGCCGTAAGGCCGACGAGTTCGCCAAGTTGGAAGGCCGTCGTCCGCGTATTATGATTGCCAAGATGGGTCAGGACGGTCACGACCGTGGCGCAAAAGTTGTTGCCACTGGTTATGCCGACATCGGTTTCGACGTCGACATGGGACCTTTGTTCCAGACGCCTGCCGAGGCTGCCAAGCAAGCCGTGGAAAACGACGTCCACATCCTGGGCGTGAGTTCGCTGGCTGCCGGTCACAAGACCCTTGTGCCGCAGGTCATCGAGGAGTTGGAGAAGCTGGGGCGTCCCGACATCATGGTCACCGTGGGTGGCGTGATTCCTGCGCAGGACTACCAGTTCCTCTACGACCACGGCGCTGTGGCCATCTTCGGTCCCGGTACCGTCATCAGCGACTCGGCCATCAAGATGCTGGACCTGCTGATGGAGGCCCGCAAACAGGCCTGATTGTAAAGACGTTGCACGCAACGTCTCTACAGTGTGAAAATGGAAAATCCCGTCATTCGTGGCGGGATTTTTCATTTGTGTAGATTGTCATTAATGGTCTTGCGCAACTGAATGACGGCTTCATAATTTGCATCAATCTTTTGGCGGACAGCCTCAGCATTGAAAGGCTCGAAAAACACGGCATCGGCTTTCATCACGTCGCGCTTGTGTGCATCGAAATAGAGGGCGTCGGCCACTTCCTTGGCCTTTTGGGGTTCGCCCTCGCTCAGGTAAATGTAGGCTAAATTGAGATAGGGATACACATAGTTAGGACTGACGCGGATGGCTTCCTTGAGGTAAAACTCGGCTTTTTCAAGGTTGTGTGCGGCATGGTATTCAACCAAACCAAGGTCGTTGAGGTTTTCCTTGCAATAAGGAGCTTCGTGATAGGCCCTTAGGAAACTGTTGATGGCCAGTGGATTATTCGTCTGTTTTTGTGCTTTGCCTATATACCAATGCACGGGCAGCCCCACAGGGTCGATGTTATAGAAGACCGAAAGGGCTTGGTTTCCATTGCGTTCCACGGCTTTCCAGTCGTTGGCTTTCAAGGCTTGCTGTATCTTGAAGGTGTTGCGGTCGCCGTTCAAACGGAACCCTCCAATGGTGATGAGTATGACTGCAACGGACAAAAACACAATGTTCCAGTCTTTGCCAAGGGGTTTCTGCTTGCCGTTGGCGATGATTTGGAACAGACAAGCCATAAGAATGCCATTCCAGATGATGTGCTCGATGCGGCTGTTGGGGAAGTCGAAGAGGGCATTGACGCTGCTTCCGACGAAGAGGCTCAAGGCGATGGCACCATAGAGGAAGTCTTTCCTGCCTTGCGTTTTGCAGAGGGCGAAGAACGAAAGAACGACCAAGGAGACAAGGAAAGCAACGTAGAGAAGCAGTCCGAGGTAGCCGGTTTCGGCCAACAAGCCGAGATATTCGTTGTGGGGCTTGGTGAAATTGATGTTCCACACATCGGCGCGGTAGAGACCTTTGAGGCCGGTTTCGGGAAAATCGATTTGCCAGTTGCCGATGCCGCAGCCCGCCACAGGATGCTTGTCGGCAATGCGGTAGGTCTTGTCCCACAGCAGGCAACGTTCGGCCAACGAGGAGGTACTCAGCACGTTGTGTTCGATTTCGCTCTTTTCCGAGGTATGCGGCACGGAGCGGTCGGCAAACCATCGCAGCCCGATGGTGAGGAAGGCGTAGACAATCATTATGGAGGCGACAACGGTGAATCGTAATCCTCTTTTGACACGCTTTGCGTCATTGACTTCGTCGAATGCAGAGCATTTGCGAGCAAAGCGAAGCAATCCAGAACATCGTTTTTCTGGATTGCTTTGTCGTTCCTCTTCCCAATGACGGGAACGCGTCAACAGCAAAACCGCGAAGCAAACAACGGCAGCAATCATACCCAGCATCACCGCCCGCGATTTCAGCAGGACGACGAGGGCGACATTGGCGACAAACACGACGACTGTGAGCCACCCCGGCAGCTTGCTTTCAAAAATGGAAAAGGAAGTGAGCAAAAAGCCGGAAAGGATAAACAACATGATGGCCAAAAGGTTCTTGTGCCCGCTGATGCCGCTCACGCGGTAAAGCTGGTCGAAGCTGAAACTCTCGACGAGATCAAGTTGGACAATGGTAAAGAACAGATATACGGCCAGAATGATGGCTGCACTGATCCATAATGCCTTTTGGGTAGGTTGTTTGTTGGTCGACAAAAGGCTGTAAAAGACGATGACAATGAGCGGAGTAAGAAGTTGCGTGGAGAAAGCGAAAACGGCTTCGGCGGTGTTGGTGGCCCAAAGTATGGAACAGCCGCAGAAAAGGGTGAAGAGCAAATAAACGTAAAACACAGGGGTGTTGGGAACCCTCCAACGTTTCTTGCCAATGAGGGCGAAAAGGAACAAGATTGCCAGACCTATTGCAGTGGCAATAAATCTGGCAATCAAGAACTTGTCGTAAAGATTGGGTAGCCATACAAGGCTGCAAAACGCAATGCCCAAGGCGATGCCAACAATAAATGTTTTTCCGCCTTTCATCGCTCAAAATCAGTTGATGTCGATGGAGACGACGTTGCCATACTTGATGCTGTCGGTCTTGTAGCGGGCGTAGCTGCGGATGTAGTATTTGGTGTGGGCCGACAGGTTGTCGATGTAGCTGTCGAACTCATACCAGTGCCAGTTGCCTGTGGGTGTGGCGGCGGTGGTGTGGAAGTCCGACTCGAACTGCGGATATTCGTTGTCCTTGCTGTAGCAAAATCCAAGTTGGTCAACCACTTCTGGCATCGTACACTCAATCCTTCCGTGGGCAATGGTGTAGTAGCTCCAATAGTATTCAGGTTCAAGGGTTTCAAGGTTGATGATAAAGGGCATCTCGGGTGTGGTGAGGCTGAGGACTTCGCCATAGAAGTAGGCAGGTTGGTCGTCCGTATAATACTCTACGAATGCGCGGTAATAATACTTTGTATTGGGGGTCAAGTCGTAGCAACACACTAAGTAGGAGTCGGTTTCGCTGTCGTAGTAACCGGTTTTAATGCCTTCGCAGTTCTCTAAAGTGAGGTCGGGGTTGGTGCTGTAGATTAGGCCGGCTGTGTAGTTGGTCACGCCGAAAGGCACGATGGAGTAGGCAGCACAAAAACTCTCATAGGTGATTTCCGTGGCCTCCAAGGTGGTGACAGGTGAGGCCGATGGCGCATCGGAACCCAAGGTGGTGAAGGTCTTCTCGTCGCCGTAGCAGTATTCAGTGCCGTATTTGGCGAAGCCACGCACATGATACTGCGTGTTAGGCTCAAGGCTGGCGATGAAGCATTGGTAGGGCTGCGAACACCTGTAGGTCTTCGCGCATTGGCCGTCGATGGTGGGGGTTCCTGTTTTGCTCCAGCATACGCCGAGTTCAAGCAGCAGTCCGGCATCGTCGGCGGTCACTTCTGCGCCAAGTGTGGCTGTGCCACTCGTGATGAAGGCGGGGTCGGCGGTGGTGACCACCACATTTTTGGTCACCTGTTGCGGGTCGTCAACGGGTTTGCATGAGGCCAAGGCCAAAAGCATGGTCGCTGCTATCAAGGTTAAGGTCTTTGTCGTTTTCATATCTGTAAGTTTTTAATATTCAATGTAAAACACTTGTTTGTCGTCGGGGGCGTAGGCTTCGTACATGGTTTGTAGGATGGGGTACTTGTCGCTGTCGTACTGGTAGGCATAGCGGATGGTATCGGCGTCATCGTCTTCCTTCAAAATGATGGAGGTCACGTTGTTCTTGCTGAAGACGGTGTGCCCGTTGGTGAAGTTGATCAGGTAGTCTTCAAGTCCGCCCATGAGTCCGTACCAAGGGCAGTTCTTGTCGTCGTATTGCAGCAGGAATTCCATGTATTCGCCGTCACCCGTAAAAACGAGTTTGCTGATGTTGTCGCCATTCCACGTCAGCAGCAGGGCTACGGTGAAGGTTTCTTTCGTGTGGCGTTGTTCGGCTATCCGTTGTTCGCATTGGGCGATGCTTTGGCAGATGTTGGGAGGCAGCAGGTGCGACAGGGGATTGAGTTGCAATTTTGCGCCTTCTTTTTTATAGGAGTCGAAATAAGTGCCGGTCATCTTGCTGATTTTGTTGCCATCGTAGCTTATCGCCCAAGTGCAGGCGATGGCGTTACGGTAGAACACGGTAGCCGATTTCAGGTGGTCGCCGTCGTATTCGTAGGTGATGTACTCGGAGTTCGTGTAGTTGTCGACGCGGGTGATCCTGTTGTTTTCGTAGGTGAAATTCTCAATCCACTTGTCGTCTTTCTTGAAGTCGTAGTCCGTATAGTGGGTGATGGAGCTGAGCTTGTCGCCGTTCCATTCCCAATGTTGGAAAGGCTCTTTCTCCGCGTTTCTCCACGAGTAGTAAATCTGCTGGATTTTCTTTTTCGAAGTGTATGTTCCGGTTTTGTCTTTTTGGCAGGAGGTGAAGGAGGCTATCAGAAGCAGTCCCAACACGATGCGCAATGGTTTGATGTTTTTCATGTCTTTTTTATTTAGTTTCACTTGAATGTTTGCTGCAAAAGTAACACATTTTCCCTTTCATGGTGCTTCACGAAAGGCCATTACAAACTTTTCAGAGAAAAACTTTCTTAAAATATTGATAATAAGAAAAGTACGAAAAACGCTTTACAAACTTTTCAGGGTCTTATTTCAGCGTTTTCAGCCACTTCCACTGGAAAATCAGCATGTAGAACACGCCTATCGTGATAGCAGCGTCGGCGAGGTTGAAAATGGGGCGGAAGAAAATGAAATGCCCGTCGGGACCGAAGAAAAACTCGGGCAGCCAGGTGGTGTTTTCTCTCGCCACGTCGATGATGGGGAAATACAGCATGTCGACCACACGCCCATGCAGCCAGCCGGCATAACCACCACCGTCGGGGAACAAGGTCGCGATTTGCGTATAGGTGCTCTCGCTGAAGATGCGGCCGTAGAACACGCTGTCGATGATGTTGCCCATGGCACCCGCCGTGATGAGGGCGATGCCAAACAACACACCGAACTTGGTGTCTTTCTTCGACAAACGGATCAATATCCAGAACAAGGCAACGATGGCAACGATTCTAAAGATGCTAAGCGCCAACTTTAAGAAGCCGCCACCGCCTAGCCAACCAAAGGCCATGCCATTGTTCTCTATGAACAACAACTTAAACCAATTGCCGATGACAGGGGTTTCTTGACCGAGGACCATAGTGGTCTTCACCCAAATCTTGAGGATTTGGTCGAAGAGTAGGATGAGGAAGATCACCACAAACGACCACCAAAGGCCGCGGTTGCCCTGCTTTTTCACTTTTTCTTCAGTTTGACGTCGAGGCAACGGGTGGTGATGGGCACGCAGCGCAGACGCTCCTTAGGGATAAGGCGGCCAGTCTCACAGCAGATGCCGTAGGTCTTGTTTTCGATGCGCATCAGGGCAAGCTCCAGGTTGTGGATGTACTTCTCCTGACGGGCCACCAGACGGGCGTTTTCTTCTTTCTCAGCCACGGCATAGCCTTCTTCCAAGATCTTGAAAGTGGGGGCCGTGTCGTCGGTGCTATGTTCACCGCCGGAGAGGTTGGCCTGCAAGGTCTCCAAGCTGGCTTTGGCCTGTTCGAGCTTTTCGAGAATCAGTGCTTTGAATTCCTCAAGGTCTTCGTCGGAATAGCGCACTTGCGGAGTTTTCTTATTGTCGTCCATAGTAGTATAGGTTGGTTTATTTCTTTTGAATCTTCAGTTTCACATTAATGCCTTCCACGAGTTCCTCAGCCTCCACGCCCTCCAAGGCATCCACCTCGGTGATGGTGGCCAGGGTCTCGTTGCAGATGTAGTCGCCGTATTTCGCCACGGCGTTGTTGATCTTATCGTTCTTCTCGATGAGCAGCTCGATGCGGTCGGTCACCTCGAAGCCACCAGTCTTACGGAGGTTCTGCACGCGGTTGACGATCTCACGGGCGAGGCCTTCTTGCATCAGCTCGTCGGTAATAGTCATGTCGAGTGCCACGGTAAGGTCGTCCTGTGAGGTGACGGCCCAGCCGGGGATGTCTTGTGTCGAGATCAGGGCATCTTCGAGGGTCAGCTCGACGTCGACGCCGTCCACATTCAGGTGGGTGCCGCCGTTCTTCTCGAAGGCATGGATCTCGTCTTGGCTCATATTGGTGAAGTAGACCTGGATTTGTTTCATCTGCTTGCCGTACTTCTTGCCCAAGGTCTTGAAGTTAGGCTTCACGTTCTTCACCAGAATGTTGTTGTCGGGCGAAAGGAACTCGATCTCCTTGATGTTGACCTCGCTCTTGATGAGGTGCGACACCTTCTCGATCTGTGCCTTCATCTCCTCGTTGGCGACGGGGATCATGATCTTCGACAGGGGTTGACGCACGCGGATGTTGGCTTTCTTACGCAGCGAGAGCACCAGTGAAGAGATAAGTTGTGCGGCTTCCATGCGCTCTTCTAAGGCCTTGTCGATGAAGGCGGTATTGGCGACGGGGAAGTCGGTCAGGTGCACCGACTCGGCCTTGTTGCGGCCCGTGACATTGTTCAGGTCGCGGTAGAGCTGTTCGCTGAAGAAGGGCGCGATTGGAGAACTCAGTCTTGCCACGGTCTCGAGGCAGGTGTAGAGGGTCTGATAGGCCGACAGCTTGTCGGTGTTGTCCTCGCTCTTCCAGAAACGGCGGCGCGAGAGGCGTACGTACCAGTTGCTGAGGTGGGCGTCGACGAAGTCGGCGATGGCGCGACCCGCACGGGTGGGCTCATAGCTCTGGTAGGCGTTGTCGACTTCGAGGATGAGGGAGTTGAGCTCCGAGAGGATCCAGCGGTCGATTTCGGGACGCTCCTTGATGTCGATGTCGGCCTCTTTATAGTCGAACTTGTCGATGTTGGCATACAAGGCGAAGAAGGCGTAGGTGTTATAGAGAGTGCCGAAGAACTTGCGGCGCACCTCGTCGACGCCAGCCTCGTCAAACTTCAGGTTGTCCCAAGGCTGCGAGTTGGTGATCATATACCAACGCACGGCATCGGCGCCATATTTCTCGATGGCACCAAACGGGTCGACGGCATTGCCCAGACGTTTCGACATCTTGTTGCCGTTCTTGTCAAGCACCAAGCCGTTGGAGATGACGTTCTTGTAAGCTACGCTGTCAAAGCACATCGTGGCGATGGCATGCAGGGTGAAGAACCAGCCACGGGTCTGGTCGACGCCTTCGGCGATGAAATCGGCCGGGAAGGGAAGACCAGTCTTGTCGCCCATGTAGTGGTATTGGGCATACGGCATGGCACCGCTGTCGAACCACACGTCGATGAGGTCGGGTTCGCGCATCATCTTCTTGCCGCTTGCGGAGCAGAGGATGACGCCGTCGATATAAGGTCTATGCAGGTCGAACTTGGTGTAGTCGTTGCTGGCATAGGGGTTTTCTTTCATGAAGCCCGCCTTGATGGACTTCTCAATCTCGTTGCGGAGCTCTTCGACGCTGCCGATGCAGATCTCTTCCTTGCCGTCCTCGGTGCGCCAGATGGGCAGCGGTGTGCCCCAGTAGCGTGAGCGCGACAGGTTCCAGTCGACGAGGTTCTCTAACCAGTTGCCGAAACGGCCGCTACCCGTGGCCTCGGGCTTCCAGTTGATGGTCTTGTTGAGTTCGATCATGCGGTCTTTCAAGGCTGTGGTCTTGATGAACCAGCTGTCGAGGGGATAGTAGAGCACGGGTTTGTCGGTGCGCCAGCAGTGCGGGTAGTTGTGCGTATGTTTCTCGCTCTTGAAGAGCTTGCCTTGTTCCTTGAGGAGCATCACGATGTCGACGTCGAGGCTCTTGTCCTTCTCGGTCTTGGTGGGGTCGTAGGCGTTCTTCACGAACTGGCCAGCGTAGGGGCGGTAGGCCTCCACGTCCATGCAGTTCTTGACGAACTCGGGGTCGAGGTCTTCGATGCGGAAGAACTTACCCGTGCGGTCCACCATAGGCTGCGGCTTGCCGTCCTTGTCGATCATCTGCAAGGGCGGGATGCCAGCGGCGGCGGCCACTCGCTTGTCGTCGGCGCCGAAGGTGGGCGCGATGTGGACGATACCCGTACCGTCTTCGGTGGTGACATAGTCGCCAGGGATGATGCGGAAGGCGCCTTCACCAGGGTTGACCCAAGGAATCAGCTGTTCGTATTCGATGCCGACGAGGTCCTTACCTTTGTATTCGGCAATGACTTCGGGGGCTTCCTTGAACATCGTCTCCACCAAGGCTTTAGCCATCAGGATTTGGCAGGGCTCTTCGGTGTAGGGATGCACGGTCTTCAGCAGCACGTAGTCGATGTTCGGGCCCACGCAGAGGGCAGTGTTGCTCGGCAAGGTCCACGGCGTTGTCGTCCACGCAATGGCGTGTGTGTCTTTCCATTTTTCGCCTTTCAGTTTGAACAACGCCACGCAAGTCAAATCCTTCACGTCGCGGTAGCAGCCAGGCATGTTCAGTTCGTGTGAGCTGAGGCCGGTGCCGGCAGCGGGCGAGTAGGGCTGGATGGTATAGCCTTTATAGAGCAGGCCTTTGTTATAGAGGTCTTTCAGCAGGAACCACAAGGTCTCGATGTAGTCGTTGGTGAAGGTGATGTAGGGATCGTTGAGGTTGACCCAGTAACCCATCTTGCGTGTGAGGTCGTCCCACATGTCCTTGTATTTCATCACCTCCTCGCGGCAGGCGCGGTTGTAGTCGTCGACGCTGATTTTCTTGCCGATGTCTTCCTTGGTGATGCCGAGTTTCTTCTCCACGCCTAGTTCGACGGGCAGGCCGTGGGTGTCCCAGCCGGCCTTGCGGACGACGTGTTTGCCTTTCAGGGTCTGGTAGCGGCACACCACGTCTTTGATCGAGCGGGCCATCACATGATGGATGCCCGGGGTGCCGTTGGCGCTCGGCGGACCTTCGAAAAACACGAAGGCATTGTCCTTGTCGCGGTTGTCCAAACTCTTTTGGAAGGTGTTGTCATCTTCCCAAAACTTACGGATTTCATCGGCTGTCTCAGTGAGATTCAGCTGTTTATATTCCTTGTAGTTGCTGTTCATATACTATGATTCCTAATTTAGGGTGCAAAGATACGAAATCTTAATGAATGGGTAACAAGGATGTGAAAAAAAGCATTAGGAGATTCCCTTCGGGAATGGAGAACTAATGATTTGGTTAACCGCGGCGGCATCTAACGCTTACTTTCGTATACGTTACAAACCGCCGCATGTTGGTTATGAATTACGATCCATTCCCGAAGGGAATCTCAATGATTTACCCTTCCCGCTCTGCGCAAAACATGGTCAAATCACGAAGCGCTTCGGTTATTTCCGATGGCGGGAAGCCTTCAAGGGTCTGCAAAGCCTTGTCGTGATAAACGGGCAGCAATGCCTGCGCTTGTTCCATGTTCTCCCCGTCGAGGAGGTCGTCGCGCAGTTGGAAGAGGATGCCGAAATTGATGCCGAAGTCGGCGATTTGCTGGACTTGTTCGGGCGTAGCCTCTACCGAGAGGGCCCCTGCGGCGCAGCAAGAGCGCATCAGCACGGCGGTTTTTCGGGTAATGATATCGAGATATTGAGTTGCCCATAGATTCGCTTCGCCTTTTGAAGGCATGTCATACCGAGCCTGCAAGGCGAGCGTATCTATGCCTTCAAAAGTCTCGGAATGACATGGGCAACCTTGCATCAGTTCTCCCTCGCTCATGGCGGCGGTGGTGCGTAGCATCTCCTGTAGGATGGCATGGTCGCCAGGCGCGCTGAGCAGCAGCATGGCCTTGGCCAAAAGGAAATCACCGGCCAGCACGGCAGAAAGGTTGCCGAACTGTGCCTTCACGGAGCTTCTGCCGCGGCGTTCGTCGGCATCGTCCACCACATCGTCGTGGAGGAGCGTGGCGCTGTGCACCAACTCCACAAAAGCAGCGGCACGCACTGTCCGTTCGTTGACTTGGCCAAAGAGCTTCGCGCTGAGTAATACCAACATCGGGCGCAGACGCTTGCCGCGCGTGTCGCCTACATAGCGCATAATGCGCTCCATAGGCTCGGTGTCGGCATGTAAAGTCTTCCCGAAGAAGGCCTCAAACTGCGCCAACTCTGTGGCGATGGGAGATATGATTTGTGCCAATTCTTTCACGGCTGCAAAAATAGAATAAAATTGCACGATATTTGCTATCTTTGCGTTATTAATTGCAAACCATTATATCATGAAATACAAGGGTATCATCATCGCTGCGGCAACGCTTTTGGTCGTTGGCGCCCTCTCTTTTGCGTCAACGAACACTTTGACAAAAGTCCCAGCAGCACCAAAAAACAACTATGAAGACATGTGGAAAAAAGTAAAGGAAAACCTCGACAAGAACCTGCCGGAATCGGCGGAGAAGGAACTGGATGCCATTGAGCAACAGGCCGCAAAAGACCAAAACGACATACAACTGCTGAAGACCTATCTCTATCGACAAAAGATCTTTCAGTTCACTATCGAGGAAGACCCCGACCAGCATTTCATACAATATGCCGAGTCGAAGATCGGGCAACTGGACGAGGTGTGCAACGCCCTCTTGCACGAGGAAATCGCCAAAGCCTACGCCAATTATTTGGACGAAAACGAATGGCGCATCAACGAAAACCTGCCCATCGACGGCGACATTTCGAAGGTAGAGATGAAATATTGGGACAAAGAGAGTTTCAAAACACGAATCAACCAGCATTATGCCGAGGCGCTGAAGCCTGTCGAGGCATTGAAAAAGGCCAAGACCGAAGATTTCATGGTGCTGTATGAGAACAAGAACAACAACGAGGATTACATTAATTATGAAGCCTCGTTGTTCGAATTTATGTTCCACCGCGTGGCAAAATACTATCAGGAACAAGCCAATGCCGACGATGCTGAGGGCGACACCGAAAAATGGTGGCTGCCCGCCAAGGACTTCGTTAAAGCCGACTTGGGCGATTTCTACAACCCGCTCATCAAATGCCTGAAAATCTATCAGGAACTGATTGCCTACAACCTCAAAAACTCGAATGAAGACGTGCTGATTTACAACGACCTAAAGCGTTTTGAATTCGTCAACAACACCCTCGGCATCCTTCTCCATTACACGCAATACCAAGCCGCTATGGAGGACTTGAATATACAGCACAAGTACAATCCGCTTTCTGCCGAAATCACTTCGTTGATGGCACGAAACCTGATGAACCAATACGAGAACAATGTCGAGGACAGCACTTATTTCGACAACTACAAGAAAGCCAAGGCTTTGTGCGAAGAGGCCATTGCCAAATTCCCGAACTCGAAAGGCGCGAAGAACTGCGAAAACCTCATCAAGCGCATTGAGGAGCCGCAAATCGACATCACGCTGAAATCGGTACAGCTGCCCAACGAGGCTATCCCCGCCGTGCTGGAATACAAGAACACGACCGCACCTTATTATAGAATCGTGAAAGTCAGCGAGAAAGAGTTGAGCAAACTCGACAATATGCAAAAGGAGGACTTGCTCAAAGAATTGAACAAAAAGTTGCCTGTTGCGGAGCAGGAACTCATCTTGGCCGCCGAAACCGACTATCGCAGCCATAGCACCTTGATTGCGCTTCCAGCCTTGGTGGAAGGTATCTACTACTTGACCGCCACCACCAAACAAGGCATCAAAAGCGAGGATAAAACACTGGTACTCAATTTCCAAGTATCCAACCTCGGTTACATCGTTGACCAAAAGGACGAAAAAATGACCGTGGTGACTATCGACCGCAAAACGGGGAAAACTGTGGAAGATGTGACCGTGGAACTCTACCGCCGCGAGTGGGACTACAAAGCCCGCGAACATAAGACCATCATTCTTGCCACGATGAAATCCGACAAAAACGGTCGCGTCGTGCTTGACGGCAAGGTGAAAGGCGATAATTCCTTCTGCATCAACTTGCGCAAAAGTGATGACAACCTGCTTTCAGAAAGGTACTTCCGCCTCAATGAGCAGTACAGAAACAACAATGAGGTGTACGAAACGAAACTCTTCACCGACCGCGCCATCTATCGTCCCGGTCAGACCGTTTACTTCCAAGGTATCGTGACGCGCCGCCAAGGTGAAGACTTGAGCCTTGTGAACAATTATTCGGAAAAGGTTTCTTTCCGCGATGCCAACTGGCAAGAGATCAGTTCGGCCAACTTTAACACCGATGAATACGGCTCATTCAGCGGCTCGTTTGTCATCCCCACCGACAAGCTGAATGGTGTGTTTCACCTCAATGCCAACCGTGGCAGCGTGACCATCCGCGTGGAAGAATACAAACGCCCGACCTTCGAGGTCAACTTTGAGCAGCCGAAAGAGCAATACAAACTCAACCAAGAAGTTACGGTGCGCGGCGACGTGAAAGCCTACGCCGGTTTTGGCTTGGACGATGTGGAATACACCTATCGTGTCGTCCGCAAGACCTCCTTCCCGTGGCGTTGCTGGTGGTGGTGGTACCCAGTCGTCGATGACGAACAAATCACCCATGGTAAGGCACGCACTGACGAGAATGGCAAGTTCGCCATCACTTTCAACCTGAAGCCTTCCAAGACCATCGCGCCCGAGAAACAGCCTATGTTCACCTACGAAATCGAGGTGACCACTACGAGCAAGCAGGGCGAGACCCACGCCAACACATACAGCATCCGCGCGGGCTACAACGAAATCGCCATCAGCACCGACTTGCCCCGCACCATCGAGAAATCGGACCTCGGCAAGTACCAAATCACCGTGAGCAACCTCAGTTGGCAGCCCGCCAAGAGCCGCATTTCGCGGAAGATTTACCGCTATGACGACAAGACCAAGATTAATTATTTCGAGGCGATGCAACATTTGGAAGTCCTTGACCGACAATTGCATAGTGATGAACAATTGAATCAACTCTTCCCTGAATACAGTTTTTACGACAAGCGAACCAAGACTTTGGTCGATGAGGCCGAAATTATGGTGGACGACAAAGCCAAGTTCTTGGAAGGCAAGACTTTGGAACCTGGAGAATATGTCGTTGAACTGAAGAGTTTGGACGATCCTTTGGCTGTTACGACGGAGGAATTCACCCTTTACGAGAATCAGGCCAAAAAGATGCCTTACACCGCTATGGTTTGGAGCGATGTGGACAAATCGACCGCCCATCCCGGCGACGAAATCCATTTCAGCATCGGCAGTTCGGCCAAGGATGTGGACATTTTGGTGCAGTTGCTCCACGGCGATGAAATCCGTATGGACAAGAAAATCACCGTCAGCAACAGCGTGCAGACCTTTACTTATAAAGTGACCGAAGGCGACCGTGGCGGCCTCAATTTCCGTTATGTCCTCGTGAAAGAAAACGCTTTCAGAACTTGGGATGATCATATTTCCGTGCCTTTCGACAACTATGACTTGGACGTGAAATTGTCCACCGTGCGCGACAAACTCAGTCCCGGTACTGAAGAGACTTGGGAAGTGACCGTCCGCGATTACAAGGACAATCCTTTAGAAGCTGCATTGCTCGCAGGAATGTATGACGCTTCATTGGATGAGTTTGCCAGGAATTATTGGTGGTTCAACATGTCGCCTTGGGGCCCACGCAGTTTCAGGTTTTCCACCTGTGCGCACGACTTCACCTCGTCCAACACGGGTCTGGATTACTTTACATTCATAGAACTCTTCAACTTCAGCCTGCCCTCCGATGCACCTTTCTTCGATTTCGGATATGGTTTTGGGATGCGCCGTTACAGAAAAGGCGGGCGTGTGCTTTATGATTATGTTGAGGAATCAGCACCTATGATGACTGGAGCGGTGTTGGAAAAGTCTTCTAATTCAGTTGATTATGAAATTCCCTTGGTGGCACAAAACGCTACGGATGAAGAAATGGTTGAAATAACGAAACAAGAAGGCGTTTATTCTTATGAATCAGGGGGCCAGAACGAAAAACCCGAAGAACCCGTTGAACCTACCCTTCGCGAGAACTTCAATGAGACAGCCTTCTTCTTCCCGCAACTGCGCACCAACAAGGTCGGCAGTGCGACCTTCAGTTTCACCATGCCCGATGCCCTCACGCGCTGGCGCTTGATGCTGATGGCCTACACCAAAGACCGCAAGACGGGAAGCAAGGACTACACTTTCACTTCCTCGAAGCCCGTGATGATTATGGCTGATATGCCGCGCTATATGTACGACAACGATGAGCTGTGGTTTGTGGCCAACGTCATCAACACGGGCGACGAGCCTGTCACGCCCAAAGCGAAACTCGAAATCTTCGATGCGGGTACGATGAAGCCTGTGAACATGATCGTTTCCAACGCCACGATACCGATGGAGACCATACAGCCTGGTCGCAGCAAGGAAGTGCGCTGGAAGGTGAAGGGACAATATGACCTCAGCCTTTTGGCCTTCCGCTTCACGGCCTACGCGGGACAGTTCAGCGATGCCGAGCAGCATCTCCTGCCTGTGTTGAGCAGCGAGATCTTCATGACGCAGACCCTGCCCATCACCGTGAAGGCCGAGACGGAGAAGACCTTTGACTTCGAGGCCATCGCCAACCCCGACAGCCATGAGCGCGACTACAGCCTGACCTTGAACTTCAGCACCAACCCCGTGTGGTACGCCGTGCAAGCCCTGCCCTATTTGGCCAACGTCAGCACCGACCGCGCCGAGACCGCATTCTATGTGTTCTACGCCAACACGCTCTCGTCCTATATCGCCGACCACATCCCGAACCTCTTGAATTACATCAAGAAATGGCAGATCGAGACGCCCGATGCCCTGCTCTCGCAACTCGAGAAAGACCAAGACCTGAAAGCCATCATGCTGCAAGAGACGCCGTGGGTGCTTGAGGCCAAGAGCGAGACCGAGCAGCGCAGCCGTATCGCCACGCTCTTCGAGGTGAACACCATCCGTAACCAGCAGACCAACGCCTTGAAACTCATCGCGCAGAAGCAGAAGTACAACGGCGGTTGGCCTTGGATGGACGGTATGCCTGAAAGTCCGTATATCAGCACCTATATCTTGAGCGGCTTCGGCAAGTTGCAGAAGATGGGCGCGTGGAGTTCGCTGAGCAAAGCCGACCAAAACACCGCCCAAAGCATCTGCGACAAGGCCGTGCGTTATCTCGAATACGAAGTGGCCGAGACCTACCGCTATATGAAAGCCCACAGCAAAGGCAAGGACTGGCCCATCGGCTCCGGCACCTTAAACGAACTCTATGCCTTGAGTTTCTTTGAAGCACAAAACTCCGATAAGGACTTCGTCACGGCCAAGAAATACTACCTCAAGAGTCTTGACGAGACCTGGACTTCGTTCAACTTCAACCAACGTTCGAAGGGTGCCTTGGTGCTCTACCGCAACGGCAACGAGAAGACCGCCAAGCTGATGATTCAGAGTTTCAAGGAGTGCGCCCAAAAGAACGAGCAAATCGGAATGTACTGGCCGAAGAAATACTTTAGCTTCGAGTCGCACATCGCCACCCACGCCAACATCATGGCGGCCTTCGCCGAAATCGACCAGAATCAGGAGATGATCGACCAGCTGCGCGTGTGGCTGCTCACCCAGAAGCAGACCAACAAATGGGAAAACTCCGCCTCCACCGCCGACGCCATCTATGCCTTGCTGATGCGTGGCAGCGACTGGTTCGAGGAAGGCAAGGAAATTACCCTGCGCTTCGGCAATATGCCCATCAGCACCGAGGGCGGTGTGGCCGGAACAGGTTTCATCCAACGCCGTTGGAACGCCAACGAGGTGACCCAAGACATGCGTCAGCTCACCGTCAACAACCCGACCAACCACTTGGTCTGGGGCGGACTGTTCCGTCAGTATTTCGTCCCGATTGACGAGGTGAAGAGCGACGAGTCGGGCTTCACCATCAAGCGCGAATTGTTTGTGGAGACGGTGACCGACAAGGGCAAGAAACTTGTTCCTGTTGAAAAGCAAGCCTTGAAAGTCGGCGACAAACTCACTGTGAAAATCACCTTCACCAGCCAGCAGGACATGAGTTTCGTCTTCGTCAAGGACCTCCGTGCTGCGGGCTTCGAGCCGATAGAACAGATCTCGCGCTACGAGTACAACGACCGCATGAGCTACTACCAGAGCAACACCGACACTGACATGGAGTTCTTCATCGAGTTTCTGCCCAAGGGCACGCACCAGTTGGAGTACAGCATGTTCATCACCAAGGAAGGCTACCTCAACAACGGCTACGCCTTGATCCAATGCCAGTATGCGCCGGAGTTCAGTGCGTATTCAGACGGCATGCGCGTGAAGGTAGGAGAGTAAGGTGTGTGTCGAAGACACACTCTCCTATTTACCCCATACGTAGTGTGGGGCAGTGAGTGGAGGGCTACCGCCCATCCACGGCGTGTCGGAGACACGCTACATCACCGTAGTGAGTCTGATGTGGCGTGCCTTCAGCACGCGATGTGATGTGATGGATGTCGATACCCCCACACTTATGTGGGGTAAATAGAATAACGTGCCTCTGGCACGTCTTACTGAACCATCAGCTTCACCGTCTGTCCCCAGCCTCCATCATGCTTAATGCGTAGCAAGTAAAACCCCTTAGTAATGTCGTGTAGCGTCAGCTCATACTGTTGCGTCCCCTCACCAAAAGCGGCCGCTTCACGTTGCAGCAACTGCCCTTGCAGTGAATACAACTCAAACTGCACCTGGCCTTGTGCAGGGTTAAAGAAAGTCACGGAGGTCCTGTCTCTGGCGGGGTTAGGCGCCACCGTGGCATAGAGGCTCTGCACCTCATGGTCTTCCACGCCGAGATGCACATCCACTGTGATCTTCATCGTCACGGGGAGGTGGTCTGAGCCGTCGAAGAGAGCCTCGGCGACCTCGGCTGGCACCGCAGTGTTGGAGCCTTGGTTGACGCTTTGGTTGTAATGGCGACCGTCGTTGCCCACAGCGTGGTAGGAGTTGTTCACATAGCGCATGTGGTTATAGCTGAACTTGATTTCGTCGGCCATGAGGATGAAGTCAAAACGGTCGTCCAAGCCACCGCCCGAGAAGCATTCATCAGAGTAGCTGCGCGTTGACTGGGTGTGGTAGGCGGCAAACTGGCCGTTGCAATTCCATTCGCCCACGCCCGCCGAGCCTAAAGGGTCGATGAAGAGGATACCGGGGTTGCTATAAGTCTGGGTGAGCAGGCGGTAGCCGCTCTCGGAAGCACCATACATATTGAAATCGCCCATAATCAAGGCGTTGTCATGGGGATAATGCTGATTGAGGTAGTCCATGGCGGTCTGGATTTGGGCGCGACGCGAGGCTTCGTAGCCTTGTCCCGCCTTGAGGTGAGCTACGATGCAAATGAGTTTGACGGTGTCGCCCGCAGCCAAGCTCGGGGTCTTCAGATAAAGCTCATAGAAATCGGTGTCGCGCGGTTGGGTACGCAGAGCGATGTGCTTGCTCAACCCCAATTTGCGTGAATCAAAGAAGATATGGTTGATGATGTCCTCGCCCGCATAATTGATGATGTTGTCAGATTGCCAATAGTCGACCCCGTTAATGTTCAGGTTGTGGCGCAAAAAAGCGTTTTGTAGTTGTTGGGTGGCGCCAAACTCGCAGACGGTGAAGATGTCGGGCTTCACATAGTCGACGAGGGTGCGGATGCATTCGTCCTTGCGCTGGGTGTTGTTGTTGGTCTCATAGCAGTCGGCAAAACCACTGTTGTAGTTACCATAATACAAAAGGTTGTATTGCATCACGGTGAGTGTGTCCTGCGCGCTGACGGACAGGAAACCCAGCAGTAGGCTAAAGAGTGTGATGATAGTTTTGATGCGCATCATAGAGTCAAATATGCAGCAAAAGTAGAAATTTTGGCGCGATATTTGAATATATTCTATTTTTGCAAAGCGATTTAGTTATGAAAAACAAGATTCAAATAGGTATGTTGGCCTTGATGGCCATGGTGTTTGTGACGATGAGTGGCTGTCGCAAGCATGAAGACAGTAATTGGGTGCCTTTTCTCGGCCATTGGGGTTGTGAGCAATATATCAGTTGCCGCACCGATAGCACGACGGGTCGTGAGCAGTGGGACACGCTTCAGTTTGAGGCATGCACCGGTGGCGAGTACGAGCTCTTTTTCTACAACACGGGCAAAGGCTTGCTGAAACTCAACAACAGCCCCGCATTCATCAAGGAGTTTACTTGTAACTATAAGTACGATTCCCTCAATCACGTTCTTGAGGTGGAGGGTGCTGCATGGCTATATGCCATCTATGGGAGCCTGACCTCGATGGAAAACCATGCGGAATTCCTTATCGAGTCGCTCACCGACAGCACTTTGGTGGCTTCGTGGACCAATATGGTCTCTGAACCACAGCCTTTCTTTGAACGGTTTTTCTTGAGAAGGATAGAAGATGAATAATATGAAAAAGATTACCATTATTATGACGTTGGCTATCGTAGCCATGCTTTTTTCTTCCTGCCGTAAGGAAGAAGATCACAAGAGTTTCATTGGCACATGGGGTGTCGAAAGAATTGAGTATTTCAATGTAGATTTTGCGGGCAACCCTATTGCCTCCTCGTTGGAGTCCTACACTTATGATCCCTACGATACCAACAATGGTATCCATTTGGTTTTCAAAGAAGACAAAACCGGTGAGATGCGCGACAGCGACATCGATTCTATTGGCGTTGGGTATGATATGGAGACGGAGACTTTTGACCACTATATCCCATGCCCCGATACCGTACTGGTATCCAAGTTCACGTACTCCTACGACAAGGACGAATCGACGCTCTACATGACCATAAGATACACCTATCCCTACGATTACAAGCGCGTTTACGAGATGAAAATCAGCGATTTGACCGACAATTCTTTCATCTATGAAAACGCATACGGACTTGACATTACGGAGCGTGCCTATCTGAAACGCATCAGCGCCACGCCCACCAAGTCGGCAAGCAAGCCATCAGCCAAGCGTCCGCATAAGCCAGGTTCGTTATTAGGTGGCAGATAAGTATAAAAACATTGCCGTGTATAGATACACTCGCCTGAATCCCCCGCCCTTCGGGCACCCCCTTAAAAGGGGGAAGGCTCGGTATGACATACACGGCAATGTTTTTTTATTCAACGTATAGCATCAATCCTTTCAGATACGCTCCTTCGGGGTGGAAGATGTTGATGGGATGGTCGGCAGGCTGCGAGAGCTGGTCGACGATCCTCACATTGCGTTTGGCCTCGATGGCGGCTGCGGTGACGATGCTCTGGAAGGTGGCCTTGTCGACGGCCTGCGAGCAGCTGAAAGTGAACAGCAGTCCGCCCTTGGCGATGCGTTTGATGGCCTCCGCATTGATGAATTTGTAGCCGCCTAGTCCACGGTGGCGGTCATGGTGCCGTTTGGCGAAGGCAGGCGGGTCGAGGATGATGAGGTCGAAGGCGCCTTCACGCATCTCGGTCACGTATTCCTTCATATCGGCCACATAACAGGGGTTCTCCTCTATGGAATAGCCATTCAGCTTGAGGTTGGCCTCGGCGGCGGCGATGGCTTTCTTGGAGGCGTCGACGGTGACGGCTCTGCGGGCGCCGCCTTTCAGCGCCGTGACGGAGAATCCGCCTGTATAACCGAAGGCGTTGAGCACGGTCTTGCCCTCTGCAAAACGTCGCACCAGTTCGCGGTTCTCGCGCTGGTCAAGGAAGAATCCCGTCTTTTGGCCTTCCTCCCAGTTGGGAAGAAAACGGCTGTCGTTTTCCAAAATCACTTCGTCCAAGCGCTCGCCGAAGAGGTAGCCGTCTTCTACGACGACGTCCTCCTTGCCCATGCGTTGCATGGCATCGGCGCTCTTGTTGTAGATGGCCTGTAGCTCAAGCTCGGGTATGAGTTTAAGGGCACGGACGATCTCCTTCAGATGGAGAGCCATGCCTTCGGTCTGGGCTTGCACCACGGCGGTGTGGCCATAGATGTCGACGATGAGGCCTGCCAGCCCGTCGCCTTCGGAGTGGACGAGTCGGAAGCAGTTGGTGTGGGGTTGGTTGGTGAGACGCATGATACGGCGCACCTCGTAGGCTTGTTTGAGACGTTCGAGGAAGAACCATTCGTCGATCTTTCGGTTGTCGAAACAGAGCATCTTAACGGCGATGCTCTCCGACTCGCAGAAGCCGGTACCGAGGATGTTGCCGTCGTAGTCGGTGACGGTGACGGTGTCGCCAGCCTGTAGGCCTTCGGCAGCGTCGTGGATGGCACCCGAGAACACCCAGGGATGGAAGCGCTTGATGGCCTCTTCCTTGCCAGGATTGAGCCGGATGACGGGGTAGAGCGGAGTTTGTTCCATTACAATTTGATTTTGATGCAAAGATAGGTTTTTTCTTTTTACAATATGAAACCGATTCTGTAACTTTGCGCCAAATTTGAACAAGCTTTCATGGATAACAGCTTCACCATAGGGGGTCAGATCGTCGACCTCGTCAACTCAAGGATTTTCTCAGGCGTCGTCATCGTCGAAGATGGCAAAATCACCAAGATCGAACAGCAACCCGTAGGCAACACGCAATATATCATGCCGGGCTTTGTTGATGCCCATGTGCATGTTGAGAGTTCCATGCTGGTGCCTTCCGAATTCGCGCGTTTGGCGGTCAGTCATGGCACGGTGGCCACCGTCAGCGACCCGCACGAAATTGCCAATGTGCTCGGCAAGGAAGGTGTCCGCTATATGATCGAAAACGGCAAGAAGGTGCCGTTCAAGTTCTTCTTCGGTGCCCCGAGTTGTGTGCCTGCCACGGCCTTTGAGACCTCTGGTTTTACCCTCAACGCCGATGACATCGAGGAACTGATGGCCTCTCCCGATATCTACTACCTCTCGGAGGTGATGAACTACCCTGGCGTCATCAATGAAGACCCCGAGATGATGCGTAAGATTGCCGCAGCCAAGAGATACCACAAGCCTATCGACGGCCATGCACCTGCGGTGACGGGTAACGACTTGCAGCGCTATGTGGGGGTGGGCATCTCCACCGATCACGAGTGCTTCACCATAGCGGGTGCTTTGGAGAAGATTAGCCTCGGCATGAAGATTCTCATCCGCGAAGGTAGTGCCGCCAAGAATTTTGAGGCTTTGATCCCACTGATGGCCACCCATCCCGACAAACTGATGTTCTGCTCCGACGACAAACACCCTGACGAGCTCGACGATGGCCATATCGACGTGCTTGTGCGTCGAGCCATCGAGTTGGGTTATGACGTGATGGACGTCTTGAAAGCCGCTTCGCTCAATGCCGTGCAGCATTACCATCTGCCTGTAGGCATGCTACAAGAGGGCGATGCTGCCGACTTCATTGTTGTCGATGATCTGCGTCGCCCCGTGGCCCGTCAGACCTATGTCAACGGTGTGCTGGTGGCTGAAAACGGCAAGGCCAACTTCAAGCACGAGGAGACGGCAACGCCAAATATCTTTGAACGTCCGTTTCTCTTTGCACAAGACCTCTTCGTTCCCGATGAGGGCAAGCGGATCAAGGTCATCGAGTGTTTCGACGGCCAGCTGATCACGAAGTGTGCCCTTGCCGACCCCAAGGTGGTTAACGGTGGCATTGTCAGCGACGTGGAACACGATATCCTGAAGATGGTGGTCGTCAACCGCTACCAACCTTACACCCCCGCTGTGGCTTTTGTCAAGGGCTTTGGACTGAAACGTGGTGCATTAGCATCAAGTGTGGCCCACGACAGTCACAACCTCGTGGCGGTGGGCGTCACCGACAGCGACATCCTTCATGCGGTCAACCTGCTCATCGAACACACTGGTGGCGTGACGGCCTATTGCGGCACGGAGATGGTGGCGGTACCCTTGCCTGTGGCCGGTCTGATGAGTAACGAAGACGGCTATGAGGTGGCTCAAGCCTACCGCAACGCCGACGCCTTGGCCAAACGCCTTGGCTCGACACTCTTCGCGCCATTCATGACCCTGGCGTTCATGGCCCTGCTCGTCATCCCCGAACTCAAACTCAGCGACCAAGGATTGTTCGACGTCAAAAAGTTTGCGTTTACCTCGCTTTATGAAGAAGAGGTGGACAATGCATAAAAAGTTGGTTGATAAGGAATTAAAGTATCTTCAAGCGGTTGGCATCCTGTTTCACGAAGATGGCCAACATCATGGTGAAGGCCAGCATGCTCGATCCACCATAGCTTAAGAATGGCAAAGGGATACCGATGACGGGCAACAATCCTATGGCCATGCCGATATTGATGGTGAAATGCACAAAGAAGATACCGGCAATACAGTATCCATAGACACGACTGAAGGTAGATCGTTGTCGTTCCGAGAGCAAGATTATCCTAATAAGAAGTGAGACATACAAGAGGACGACAACGGCGGTGCCTAGGAATCCGCCTTCTTCACCGACGGTGCAGAAGATGAAGTCGGTGTGTTGTTCAGGCACGAAATCGTATTTGGTTTGAGTGCCTTGCAGGAAACCCTTGCCAGCAAAGCCTCCCGAGCCGATGGCGATCTTGGATTGGTGTACGTTGTAGCCCACGCCTTTGGGGTCGTCGAGTTGTCCGAGCAAAACCAAGATACGGTTGCGTTGGTGCTCTTGCAGCACCTTGTTGAAGGCATAGTCAACAGAGAACACGAAAACGAACATCACGGCGAAGACGGCGAGCATCTTCATGATGCCTTTCTTTTTCGTGATGAGATAATAGGTCAGGGTCAGGACCAGGAGGGCGCCTAGGATGATATACATGACCTTTTGGCTCCAAAGGAGGGTGAACACAAAGAGGAGAATGGCGACGACACCGGCCACCATCACCCAACCCGTTCCGGGGAAGCCTTCACGATACAACACGAAGATGAAAGAGACGAACACGATGGCCGAACCCGTGTCGTTTTGAAGCAACACCAGTGCCATGGGTATGAGCACCAAGATGGCTGAAACGATTTGATCTTTACGCTTTTGCAGGTCGACGTCCAATCGGTCGAGGTAGCCCGCTAAGGCCAAGGCTGTGGCCATCTTGGCGAACTCCGAAGGCTGGAATTTGATGCCGGCGCCGAGGTCGATCCACGAGGTGGCGCCTTTGGTGGCTTTGCCGTATACCAGCACCGCGAATAGCGAGAATAGCACCGCGACGTAGATCCACATGGAGAAGGCGTTGAAGAACTTGGCATCGATAAGAAGGATGATAAAGCCGATGAGGAGGGAGGCGCCAATCCAGATGAGCTGTTTGCCATACACCTGCGACAGGTCGAAGATGCTGGGGTGCATCTCATCGTATTTGGCCGAGAAGATGCTGAACCAGCCGATGATCACCAAGGCCAGATACAGAAGGACCGTCAGCCAGTCGATTTTCCCTATGATGCTGTTTCTTTCGTTCATCGTTCGTTCTTATATGAGATTCTGCCTTCCATGATTCGTTTCTCCAGGTCCTCACGTTCGCTATAGCCACGGATGTATTTCTCTATCATCAGGCTGGCGATGGGAGCCGCCCAGGTGGCACCATAACCGCCGTTCTCGATGATGACGGCCAGGGCGATCTTGGGGTTTTCAGCTGGGGCGAAGGCGATGAAGTTGGAGTGGTAGTTGCCGTGAGGGTTTTGTGCCGTACCCGTCTTGCCGCATTGCGCGATATCTTTCATCTCGTAACGGCGTGCCGTACCTGCAGAGCCGCTGAACACAGTGCGCAGACCATTCTTCATGATCCTGACGTATTTCGGGTTGATGCCTGGGTCCACTTTTGTCGTCATCACCTCGGGTATGGCGGTCGTGTCACCGAAGCACTTGATGAGGTGAGGTGGGTAGTAATAACCTTCGTTGGCAATCATGGCGGCGATGTTGCAGAGCTGCAATGGCGTCACGAGCACCTCACCCTGTCCGATGCCCAGCGATCGGATGGTCACGGAGTTCCACTGCCCGTTGTACATCTTGTCGTAGTACTCACGAGTTGGGATGTTGCCAGGGCGTTCGTAAGGGATGTCGGTGTTGAACTTGTGCCCTAAACCCATCTGATACGTCATGTCCTTCCAATACTGGTAGCCTTCTTTGATGCCGCCAAATTTCGCGTTGTTGATGGTGGCCTTAAACGACTCGTAGAAGTAAGGGTTACACGAGTTCATGATGGCATTGGCGAAGTCGGGGCTGCTACCATGGTGGTGGGTGCATTTGATGGGTAGTGACCCGGGACCGGCACAATGGAAGCAGGTGGCAGGGGTGATGCTGCCGCTCTGCATGGCGATGAGACCCACCACAGTCTTAAAGGTGGAGCCTGGGGGATAGGTGCCGCTCGTCGCCCTGTTGATAAGGGGTTTCATGGGGTCTTCCTGTAACTCCTTATAGTGTTTACCACGTTCACGACCCACCAGCAGATTGGGGTCGTAGGTGGGGCTGGAGACGAAGGCCAGGATCTGTCCCGTGGAAGGCTCTACGGCCACGATGGAACCAATCTTTCCGACCATCAGCTTCTCGCCGTAGGCTTGCAGGTCGGCATCCATGCCAAGGTAGATGTCTTTTCCCGCTATGGGCTCACGGTCGAGTTCGCCGTCGTTGTAGCTACCCATCACGCGGTTATGCACGTCGACCATCATCACCTTCAAGCCTTTCACGCCGCGGAGCTCTTTCTCGTAGGAGCGTTCGATGCCCGACTTGCCGATGTAGTCGCCCTGACGGTAATAGTCCTCTTGGTCTTTCTCTAGTTCCCCTGCACTGATCTCGCCGATGTCGCCCAAGGTGTGGGCGGCGATAGACATGGGATAATGGCGCACTGTTCGGGTTTGAAAATAAAAGCCAGGAAATTTATAGAGCACCTCAGCGATGTGGGCATAGCTCTCTTTCGAGACCTGGGTCAGGAAAGGGGAGGGCTTCAGATAGGACTCTTTCTTGGCTTTGTTCATGCGTTCGACGAACGACTCCTTGTCGATATCGAGCAGGGCGCAAAAAGTCAACGTGTCGAAAGGGTTCAACGTGTCTTTTTTCATCGCCTGCTTGGGGATGACCATGAGATCGTAGACCGCCTCGTTGAACACCAACAGCTGTCCGTTACGGTCAAAAACCTTGCCTCGGGCAGGGTATTGGGTGACGAAACGCAAGGCGTTGTTGTCGGCCAGCTCCTTGTAATGCTTGTCGAGAACCTGAAGCGAGAACAATCTGATCAGAAACAACACACCAACGGCAATGAAGATGCCCATGATGAGTATTTTCCTGTGTGACAGATTGTTATTGTTTGTTCTCATGACTTTTTCCTTGTTTACAAAAGTAATTGTTTTTCTTGATTTCGGAGTGCTCCGTCATGAGTTTTTTTGAAAAAAAATTCATTTCCTTCAAAATCATGGTATTTCATCGGCGGAGCAGAGATTTTTTCGTATATTTGCACGCATTTTATACACTAGTGATATGAAGAGATTGGCTTTAGTTTTCGGTTGTCTATTCCTTGCGTTTTGCGGTTGCAGGCAGCAGGCGGAGAAGAATGTGCTCTTGCAACGCAGTTTTTACAATAACAACTGGGAACGTTTCGACTTTGTGAAAAACACCATCGATGTCAAAGAGAAGACCTCGTATGACTTGAATCTGCGGATCAGTTTTACCGAGGATTATCCCTACAATGATTTCTCTATGATCTTTACCGTTTTTGACGCCTATGGTGATCCGTATCGCGCCAAGGCATACAAGTTTAATTTGAAGGACAGTGAAGGACAGTGGAATAGTGAACTGCGTGATGGTTGCCACACCTTTGAGTTGCCCATCAACAAGTCATTCCTCATCGCGGACCCAGGCAAATACACCTTCCAGATCGAGAATTACATGCCTATCACACCTTTGGTGGGCGTCAAGGAACTCACTTTGTACAAGAAATAACTATACATTATGATGAATACCCATAGACTTTTGAAATTCGCAGCGGCTATGCTCCTGTTGGGCATGGTGTCAGCCTCTTGTGTGCCCCAAAAGAAGATGCTTTATCTGAAAGAGGCACAGATGGCAGCCCAGAACAAATCCGTCAACTATGTCAATGAGCGGACTGTTGACTACAAATTGCAGCCAGGCGACAACCTATACATTCGCGCCATTAATACGATTGACGAGCGCAGTGCCGCAGCCATCAATGGTGAGTTGACGACGCGCACGACACAACTGTCGTCAGACGCCAGCATCTACCTCCAGTCCTACACCATCGACGAGAGTGGATGCATCGAGATGCCTCTCGCAGGCAAGGTGGAGGTGAAGAACCTCACTGTCGAAGAAGCCAAAAACCGCTTGCAGAGTGCGATGAACCAATACGTCAACCAAACCACGCTTATCGTAAAGCTGTCAAACTTCAACTTGACCGTTTTGGGCGAGGTGACCCGTCCTGGCATGTACAAGGTGTATCAGTCGCAAATCAATCTCTTTGAAGCCATGGCTATGGCTGGCAACATGACTAACTTTGCCAAAAACAGTGAAGTCAGGATTGTTCGCCAAACGGATAATGGTTCCGAGATTGTCACCGTCGACATGGGATCAGCCGACATTCTCTCCTCCCCTTATTATTACTTGAAGCCCAACGACATCATCTATGTGGAGCCGCTCAAAATCAAGCAATGGGGCTTCACTACCTTCCCCTATTCAACATTGTTGTCGGTCATCTCACTTGCCGCTACTATGTATGCCTTGTTTAGAACCCCAAATAATAGATAAGAATCCACAAGGATAACATAATTCATAGTATTATGCAGAACGAAAACGCGAATAAGCCTCAACCAAGAGCGGAGGAACAAACCGTTGATATCAAGCAATTGATATACATCTTCTTGAGCCATTGGTATTTGTTTGCCATCTGTGTTCTTATCGCTTTGGTTACGTGTTTCCTTATCAATCGCTATTCCACAAACGTATATCAAACTGCGGGCACGGTACTTATCAAGGAAGACCGCTCCAATTTTGATGCAACCTCGATCATGACCAACATGAGCTTTGGCAATTATCAGAATGTGGATAACGAAATTGCCATCCTTAAGTCCTATTCGCTTACCGACCGTGTTGTCCGTAAGATGGACATGGAGGTCACCTATATGGAGAAAGGCCGTATCGCCACTACCGAGATGTATAAGACATCGCCTTTCAGAGTGGAGTTTGACCGCAGTGTCCCTCAAGCGGTAGGCCTGGTGTATGAGGTGGTGCTGGGCAACGAAAGCATTATTTTACACGGCACATCTGAATATCTTACAAGATACGATTATATCCTGTCGGAAGCAACCGAAAGCCATGCCGCGAAGATTGATGTGACCAACGAGTGCAAACAGGGCGAATGGATTGACAACGGTTACAACCGCATGCGTATCGTTTTGAACGATAACTATAAACCTGAAGTTGATAACTCGAGGAACCTTTCATTCTGGTTCAACAGCTATCCTAGTTTGGTGAAAGGTATGAGTTCGTTCACGGTGAGTCCTACCAGCAAGCAGTCATCGGTGGTTTCGGTGGTCATGAACGGCACCAACAAACAGAAGATTGTTGACTTTACCAATACCTTGATGAATGAATATGTCAGCAGGGGATTGGAGAAGAAGAATTTGGTTTCGGAAAACACTATTGAGTTTATCGACAGCGAGTTGACGGGCATCCAAGCTTCGCTGAGCAAGTCGGAGAGTGAGTTGAAAGACTTCCGTACGCGCAACGACCTGATGAACCTCGACATGCAAGCCAATCAGGTGTATACCAACTTGCGTGCTTTGGACAAGGAAAGGTCGGAGATGGCGGTCAATGTGAAGATTTACAAGCGTCTGCAGGATTATATCAGGGTTCAGATCGACGACCCGGAGAACCTTGCCGCTCCCAGCACGATGGGTATCAATGACCCCTTGCTTAACCAGTTGTCGAGAGACCTTGTGACATTATCCCAAACCAAAGCCACACAACTGCTCACCCTCACGGAGCAGCACCCTCAAATCGTGAAGCTGAATGAACAAATCGTGACCACCAAAAGGGCGCTCCTTGAAAATGTCAACAATCTTGTCGACAATGCGGAGATGAGTCTTAAGGAGATTGACCGACGTATCAATGCACTTGAATCGGAATCGCGTTTGCTTCCCGGCAAGCAACAACAGCTCATCAACTACCAGCGCGACTTCGACTTCAACGACGACACCTACAAATACTTGATGCAACGTAAGGCCGAAGCCCAAATCTTGCGTGCCTCCAATACGCCCGATAACGAGATCCTGGACGAAGCCCGCATTGAGCGTACAATCAAGATATCGCCGCGCACCTCGATGAATTATCTCATCGCTCTTGTTCTGGGACTGTTGATCCCTGCTCTTTATCTTTTCCTGAAGGACTTCTTCAATGTGAGCATCAGCGACCGTAAGGATGTAGAGAAACTGACGCAGTATCCCATCATCGGACAGGTTGCCCAGACCAGCGACAAAGACCCACTCGTGGTGGTCAACAACCCCAAATCGCCCATCGCGGAGTCCTTCCGTTCTATCCGTACCAATATCGAGTTTTTGACACAAGGCAAGTCGAAGAGCACCATCTTGGTGACGGGTGATATGCAGAGCATCGGCAAGACCTTCAATAGCATCAATCTGGCTTCCATCTACGCTCTCTATGGCAAGAAGACGGTGCTTCTGGGCTTCGACATGCGCAAACCTAAGCTATTCCAAGAGTTTGGCATTAATAACAACGTTGGCTTGAGTTCGTACTTCTCCAACCAAGAGTCATTAGACGGTATCATACAGGCCTCCAACAAGATCCCGACCCTCGATATCATCACGAGTGGTCCTATCCCACCCAACCCGGCTGAGCTTATCGCATCCGAGAAGTGCGACGAATTGTTCAAAGCCTTGAAGGAACGTTACGATTACATCATCATCGACACACCGCCTTTGGGGCTGGTTACCGATGCTTTCCTGTTGATGCGCCATACTGATGTCAACCTGTTCATCGTTCGCCAAGGCATCACCAACAAGAATATATTTGGAAGCATCATCAAAGACCTCGAAGACCGTGGTATCAAAGTCTCGATCATCATCAATGGCATCGACACGGGTAAGAGCTACGGCTATAGTTACGGTAAATACAGATACGGTTACGGCTACGCATACGGTTACGGCTATGGTAAGTATAGTGGCCATAACAATGAGTATTATGGTAACGGCTATTATGGCGATGTTGACGAAACCAAGAAAAAGAAACGTAAGAAATAAACCTCATGCCAGTCTCTGAGCATACGATCAAGAAATGGCACGCCCTCTATGTCAGGTCGCGAGCAGAGAAGAAAATCGCTGCCCAGCTTGAAGAGATGGGTTTTGATGCCTATCTGCCACAGATTACCGTGGTCAAACAATGGAGCGACCGTAGGAAGAAAATCCAAGAGCCGCTGTTCAAGTCGTATGTGTTTGTCTACTCTTGCGATAAGGATTATCTTACGATCTTGAATGTCTATGGTGTGCTGCGGTTTGTCTGCTTCGAACACGAGGCTGTCGTCGTTCCAGAGAACCAGATTATGGCCATCAAGAAGTTTGTCAACGATTACGAGAAAGGCGAGGAGTTCAAGATGTTGAACAACGAGGACCTCAAAGTGGGCCAGTTGGTCAGAATCATCAATGGCCCCATGAAGGGATTGACGGGGCGCTTGAGTTCGGTGAAAGACAAGCGTCGCTTGATCGTGCATATTGACGTGGTGGGACAATACATCCCGGTTCATATTCCAAGAGCCAAGGTGGAACCCATCGCCGAATGACTGAAAATCAAAAAAAATTGTAGTCATAAGAATTATTTCTATCTTTGCAGAGAATTTGAAATATAATAACCATTTTAGTCATGGATAACCAAAATAACAAAAACGGTAAGAATCGGACCTTGCTTTATGCGCTTCTTGCAGCATTGGCATTGGCATTGGTCTTTGTCATCATTCTGGCTTCTAAGAATTCGTCCATCAAGGGCAATCTGCAGCAGCTGGAGGCTGAAAAGGAGATGCAACGTCAGGACTTCCAAGCCGAAGTCGACAGCCTGATGAAGGTCCACAACGAACTGAAAGAGAGTTACGGCGAGCTGAGCCAGGAATTGGCTGAAAAAGACAGCATCATTCAAGCCGATGCCGTCGAAATCAAGAAGTTGCTTGATTCGCAATGGGACTACAACCGCATCAAGAAGAAACTCGCTTCTTTGCAAACCATCTCACAGAAGTATGTGCGCCAAATGGACTCACTCTATACGGTTAACCGTGAGCTCGTGGCCGAAAACGAACGCATCCGCGAGGAGTTCCAAGCCGAGAGAAGACAGAACACCAGTCTGACCAAGCAGAAAGAGGAGCTGACCAACAAGGTGAACCAAGCGGCTACGATGAAGATCTCCAACTACACCGCCCAAGCCGTTCGCTTCAAAGGCGGCGGCAAGGAGACCCCGACCGACCGTGCCGAGCGTGCCGAACGCATCAGACTCGACTTCACGGTGGCTGCTAACGACCTGATCCAACCTGGCACCAAGCTGTTCTATGTGCGTATCGCTGATCCGCGTCGCGCCATCATCAGTAAGGGCACGGGCGACGAATATGCCTTCCAGTCGAATGGCGAAACCCTCCAGTTCACCGAGAAGGTGAGGGTCAACTACGACGGCAAGGAGACGGCAGTACGCGCCTACTACACCAAGCCCGATGCCTATGAAATGATGCCTGGCACTTATTTCATCGACGTCTACGAACAAGGCGGAAAGCTGATCGGACAGACCGCTATCGATTTGAAATAAGCGTTCTTTTCAAACACAAAAAAAGCCAGCCTCGAGCTGGCTTTTTTTTATTCTAATACCGACTTCAACACCTCATGTGAATGGAAGTCGTTCATGACAGGAGCGTGGAGGCGCATGAAGATGATGAGATCATCGAGGAGCGCACGGCGTTGGCCCACATTCAAAGGGATGTGGCAGGCCTCGTCGATACCCACATCAAGGAGTTTCGACAGCAAATCAGCGTTGTCGGTGTCGAAATAATATGGATGCAAAGGTAAGTCATGGGCAAACGAGCCTTCCATCATGTCGAAACAGAAGCCGTTTTTATGGTTTGTTTTGGGATAGAATCCAAGATGTCGTGTCAGCTCCAGCGTGAAGAATAAGGGAAAGTTGGCATAGTCTTGTTCCACCAAGTCGAGCCATGTCAGCGACCGTTGCACGAAATCGAACAAGGCTTCGTTTTGTTCCTGTCCGGTAAGTGTCTTCGCTAATAGTTCGCTGACGAACATGAGAATGGCACTCTTGTTCATCGTGAAGGGGATGCTCTGGTAGACCTGTGAGAGCTGTACGTCTTTCAGGTAGCCCAACGTGCCTTTGGGCTTGCCGGCCTCCACATAAGTGATGAGGTTGAGGTTTTGGAACAAGGCAGCGCGGTTTTTGGCGCCATGGCTGCAGGCACCTTTCACCATATACGACTGAAGCCCTCGGCTACGAGTAAACACTTTCACGATAAGGCTTGAATCGCCGTAGCGCAAAGACTGCAGGACTATGCCATGGATCTTGTCGTCCATCAGTTCATAATCAGGATCTTGGTGGCGAATTTGTTGCTACCTTCTTTGGTGCTGACGAAGATGAGGTAGACGCCTGGCTCCACCTTCTCGCCGTTGATGTTGGTGCAGTCCCAAACGGCCTGACCGCCTTCCGACATCAGCTGTGTGACAAAGGCACCGTCGACAGTGGTGATTCTGACGAGGGAGTTGGAGACCAGACCCTTGATGCCGACATATCCGTTATAGCCCATCCTGACGGGGTTGGGATAAGCCACCACATTGCTGACATGAGGCTCAGGAGTGGCCGACTCGCCTCTATAGGAGATGACGCCCGAGCTGGTGCCGAAGAACACCTCACCGCTCTTGTCGATGGCCATGGTGTTCACCGCGTTGTCGAGCAAGGGGCTGTTGCTGGTGTTGAAATGGTGGATCTGTTTGGGTTTGCCGTCGAACGACATCAGGTAGACACCCGTTTCGAGACCAAACCAAATCTGGTTGGTGCCTTTCACGGTGGCCATGGAGAGCACGCTGGATCCGGCAAACAGATAGTCATATTGGTCGGTACCATCGTTGCGGGGCACACGTATTTGTGTGGCATCGTAGTCGGAGCCGTTGAAGATCTTTTTCGAGTCCTCAAACAGGCAAGGTCCTTTGTCGGAACCCGCCCACACGCGGCCATTGTTGTCGACGATGAGGCAGGTGACCGACCCGGCCAGGTTGCCGTGGTTTTTGGCGGTGGTGAGGTTCATCGTGCGGTCATCGGCGGTGTTGTCGAGCGTCCCGTTATCGTTGAAGACGATGACTTCACCATTGCGTCGGGTGATCCATTTGTAGTCGTTGTCGTCGACAAGCATGGTGCCGATATCAATGCCGCTAAGGCTGCCACCCAAGTTGTAGGAGCGCCAGATGCCGTGGCGATCCATCACCGAAAGGGCTTTAACGGCGCCTGTGTTGGCCACCCAGAGGTTGCCCTTGCTGTCGAAGGCCAAGCCACTGATGTTGATGAGGTTGTGGTCTTGTACCCAGTAGTCAAGGGTGCTGTTGTCGGCGTTGTACACCTCTTCCAACGCGTCGTTTTTGAATTTCAAGACGCCATAACCCCAGGTGCCGACGTAGGTGACAGTGGGATCGTTGGGGTCGGTGGCGGTACAGACGAAGTCGGAGTATTGGTCGAAATCGGAGAGGGTGGTTCGGTTGAAGATGGTCCACATGCCGTCAAAACGGGCGACGCCTTCTGCCATATAACGTTTGCCCCAGTTGGCGGCATGACCGCCTGTGGCAATCCATACCTGGTCACCAGAAGCTTGGAGTTCAAAGACATTCTTTGAGGCAGGTCCGTTGGGCTTTATATCCATGTTGTTCCATCCATCACTAGTCTTGATGAGGCCTCGCGAGCTGTCGCCAATCCAGTAGTCTCCGTTTTGGTCAACGGCAGTCGAAAGCGGGACGATGTTGCCGCCAGGCGAGAAGAAATTGTGAATCTCGTTGTTGTTGCGGTCATAGACCTTAATTCCGTAACGGTTGGTCATGATGAGGCGGTCGTTATAGGCGCGCAGCTCATATCTTTGTGTCACTTCGTCTTTGTGGAAGTAACCCCATTGGCTGCCGTTATGAACGAAAACCGTGTCGGCATTAAAGCCACCGTCAAAGTTGATCAGCAGCTGTCCGTTGAACACCTCCATCTCGGTATAGGCCAGATGAGGATGGATCAAGGTGTTGTCGAAATGCCAGGCTGCATAGTTGGCCAGGTTTTGTGCGTCGAGTGAGGCATAATACAGACCGTCGTCGGTACTGGCATAGATGCGGTTGTTGAAGAAAGCGATATCGGTCACATTCACGGCATCACCTTGGTTTCCGATGTAATAGGTGTCTTTTACCTCTTCTTTCTTCAAGTCGAAGACCACAATGCCAAAGCCGCAAGCCACATAGGCGAGGTCACCGTCAAAAAAGACGTTGTTGATGCTCTTGTTGCCCATGATGTTTTTGTCTTTGATGTCGCTCATGTTCTTGATGCGCCCATCGGAGCAGATCAGGTCGACGTTGGCATTGGTATAGGCGATGAAGAGCTTGCGTTGGCTTTGGTTGTAGCGTATGGTGCTGATGCCTATATCCGACAGCCCGTTGATTTTGTTCTTGATGTTAATGGAGTTGTCTTGCGTGTCGTAGTAAAACAACTCAAACTCTGTGGCTGCATAGATTTTGCTGCCGACAGGTTCAACAGCGATGACTTTCTGGTAGGGCAGATGGGTGCGCCAGTTGCCGATGGAGACGCCTTCTTGGGCGATGGCGAAAGTGGAGATGAGCCATGTGGCTATGAGGAGGGTAGATCTCAGTTTGTTCATAGAGGTAAACAATTTGGCCGTAAAATTACGAATTTATAAGGAGATAACGCGATTTTCGGCGAAATGTTTTATAACTTTGCAGGGAAAATCCGAAAACCATGAAGAAAATCTTACTTTCCGTTTTTGCTATCGCATTGACATTCAATCTAATGGCAACCAGTGTTTGGGACGGCTCATCGGAGCCTTGGACCCAAGGTGACGGCACGATGAACAATCCCTATCTCATTGAGACGGCAGCCCATTTGGCCTATCTCGCAGAGAAAGTCAATGAGGGCTATCAATCCTCAGGACAGGGTGTTTTCGAGGACGAGTATTTTCTGCTTACCGATGACCTCGACTTGAACAACCTCGATTGGACGCCTATTGGCAATGTGAATTACAGCATGAACGGCTTCTATTTCGCTGGCTGTTTCGATGGTTGCTATCATCAGATTGAGAATCTGCGCATCCAGTCCAATGCCGATTTGACGGGTTTGTTTGCCGCTGTAGGTGGTGAAGACCATTATGTCAGTAATCTTTCGGTGAGTGGCACGGTCATCTCCACGGGTATGGGTGCTGCAGGTGTAGTGGGTGGCATTGCGGCTGGTGCTTTGGTCTACCGATGCAACTTTGCGGGCTCGGTCAGCGTCACTAATAGCGGTACGTTCTGTGGCGCTGCCGGTGTGGTGGCAGGTGTGCAGGACGGCAGGGTGGTGCAATGCTCGTCGTCGGCAACGGTGACGGTGACGAACAGCAACTTCATGGGTGCCGCCGTGGCAAGCGGTGTGGTATGCTTCGCGCGTGAAAGTGCTTCTATCCAACGTTGTTATAACACGGGTGCCATCAACGCCAGTGCCGTGCTCATGGGCATCTCGGGTGGCATCTTGGCCGCAACGGTGGAGTCGGCGGAAGTGTCTATCTATTCCTGCTACAATGTCGGGCAGGTCAGCGGTGGCACATCTGGAGGAATCTTCGGCATGGTCAGTCCCATCGACCCGACCAAGGGCGAAAATGCAATCAATGTCAGCAATTGTTTCTTCTTGACCTCGGCAGGCGGCAACAATGGTTATGGCACGGGCATGACCTCCGATGAGATGAAGACCGAACAGTTCAAGAACCAGCTGGACCAAAGCTCACATGCTTTCGTGATGGACAACGGCAGCAACAACGGCTATCCCATCCATGGCTTGGCGAGTTTCATCCTCTATGATGCCTCCGACATCACCCCTCATTCTGCCAAGCTGTCGGCATGGATCCATCAGGGCAACGACCATTTTGCGAGGGCGTATTTCAAGTACTTGAAATGGGATGAAAACGAATGGATTGAGGTTGACGTGCCAACCGACGGCTATGTGGAAGCTGTGCTTGAGGGCTTGGAGGAAGACACCTATTATGAGTATATGTTTGCCTGTGAGTTTGACGATGGCACTTGGATTGAATCGGGACAACCGAGGGCGTTCCAAACGGGATATGATGCAGTTGAAGAAAACGGCTCTTCGACGGGCTCGGTGACCTTGATGGTCTATCCAAATCCTACATCGGAGGTGTTAAACATCCAAGGCTTTGATCCTGTTGAAGTGCAGGTTTTCAATGCTTTGGGCCAGTTGGTGAAGACCATCAAAAACGCAACTGAAATCATTGTCAGCGATTGGGCAGAAGGCGTGTATGTGTTACGCCTCATCTCCGCTGATGGAAGGGTGTGTCAAGAAAAGATTACCGTAAAGAAATAATAAGCTTTAATGTGTCAGGATTTCCAATCCTGTCTCGGTCATCAAGAAGGTGTGCTCCCACTGGGCTGAGGGCAGTTCATCTTCGGTGATGACGGTCCAGCCATCGGCCTTGTCGATGAAGACCTTCCATGTACCCATGTTAATCATCGGCTCAATGGTGAACACCATGCCGGGGACGAGTAGCATACCCGTGCCTTTCTTTCCATAGTGCAGCACCTCAGGGTCGTCGTGGAACTTGACGCCTACACCGTGACCGCAGAGGTCGCGCACCACACTGAAGCCGTTCTTATGGGCATGTTGTTGGATGGCGTTACCGATGTCGCCAACGAAACCGAAAGGCTTGGCGGCTTCCATGCCTACATAGAGGCATTCCTTGGCCACATCGACCAGCTTCTGCTTGCGGGCCGTGGTCTGTCCGATGACATACATACGCGAGGCGTCGGCATAAAAGCCATTTAAAATCGTGGTGCAGTCCACATTGACGATGTCACCTTCCTTAAGGATTTCCTTGGCCGAGGGGATGCCGTGGCAAACCACCTCGTTGATGGAGACGCAAACGCTCTTGGGGTAGCCTTCGTAGCCCAAGGTGGCTGGGATGGCACCATGCTCGATGGTGTAGTTGTGTACCAGGTCGTTGATTTCCAAGGTACTCATACCCGCATGAATCTTCTCGCCCACGAGGTCAAGGATGGCCGTATTGATGACGCCACTCTTCCTGATGCCTTCAATCTCTTCGGGGGTGCGGATGAGGCTGCGTTTGGGTACCAAAGCCCCCTTGGCCTCCATCGCCATCACCTTTTTGTCCAATGCTGTCGGTTCCTGTCCGGCCGGCACACGCCATCTTCTACGCATGGTAAACATAATGCTATTATTTTGGCTGCAAAAATACGGTTTTTTTATTTTGCTATGACAATACCCAACTCCTTATTTATTTGCTTGCGGATATCGTCAAGTTCTTTCTTTTGTTTGAGCAGGATCATCTGGTCAGCGGCTTCCGTGGCGTTTTTCAACTCCTCTTCGACGGTCTTGCGACGCTCTTCGATGATGAGGTCCTTGTAGCGGTAAAGCGAAGATAATACAGTGTTTCTCAGGTTGTTCTCTTCCTGGGTTACAAAGATGCTGTATTTATCCCATTGGTCAAGCTTGTAAGGTGAAAAGAGCAGGTCAGCGGCCAATTGGGCGATGGTTTCATCCTCGTTCGACGTGAAAACTTGATCATCAGGGATGTAACCTTCGTCAAGGGCTTTGTCAAAGATGTCAAAAATCTTTTTATTGACGACATTGGTGAACACAAATCCATCCATTTTCAAGTCATCGATAATCTGTTGAGCGACAGAGACTTGCTCATACACCTTCTCGCCCTGCTCGTCCGTACGCTCGTCAACAATCATCTCCTTACCGAACATGAGCAGCAGCCTAACCAGTTCTCGTTCCTGATAATAACCCGCTGGAAGTTGTTCCTCAACGGTCTCCTCCTGCTTGGGCACTGTCGTGGTTTCCGTCTCGGAAACCACATTATCCTCAATGCCTAAAGTCTTCTTCAGTTTGGAACGCAGTATCTTATTCAGTTCATTGGTGAGCGTCTGCTCGGGCATGTCCAAGAGGCGGCTGCATTCCTTCACATAGGTGATGCGGAAGATGCTGTCGGGGATGACGGAGATGGTCTCCACGATGTCACGGATGACCTGTCCGCGCTTGATAGGGTCTTTTTCAGCGTCCTTTAACAGCAATTCTGTCTTGAAGCGGATGAAATCTTTCGCATTCTCTTTCAAGTAGTTGCTGACATACTCTACCGAAAACTCCTTGCCGAAGGTGTCAGGGTCGTGTTCGGGCGGCAGCACCACCACACGGACGTTCATGCCCTCCGAGAGAATCATGTCGGTGCCACGCAAGGCAGCATGGATACCCGCCGCATCGCCGTCGTAAAGCATGGTGATGTTCTTCGTGTAACGCTTCACGAGGCGGATCTGCTCCATAGTCAGTGAGGTACCGCTACTGGCCACCACATTCTCGATGCCGATCTGATGCATACGTAACACGTCGAAATAACCTTCCACAAGTATGCACTCATCTTGTTTGGCGATGGCGTTTTTAGCAAAGTAGATGCCATAAAGCGTCTGCTTCTTGTCGTAGATCTCCGACTCGGGCGAGTTTTGGTATTTCGGGCTTTTCTTGTCGTTGGTGAGGATACGGCCGCCAAAACCGATGACGCGACCTGTGAGGCTATGGATGGGAAACATCACACGGCCATGATAGCGGTCATAAAGGCCGTTGTTGCCTTTGATCGACAGGCCGATTTGCTCCAGCAACTCATCAGAATAGCCGTTTTTCTTGGCGTGTTCGGTAAAGGCGTCCCATTTGGCGGGATTGTAGCCGAGGTGGAATTTCTGGATGATGGGGTCAAAATATCCGCGCTCGCGGAAATACTCAAGGCCTATGGTCTTACCTTCATCAGTATTCCAAAGCGTATCAACGAAATACTTGTCGGCAAACTCGTTGATGTTGAACATCTTCTCGCGGATGCTCTGCTGCATGATCTCCTCCGGGGTCTGCTGCTTCTCCTCGATTTTGATGTTGTATTTCTTGGCCAAATAACGCAGCGCTTCGGGATAGGTGAAATGCTCGTGTTCCATGAGGAACTTGGCCGAGTCGCCCGCCTTACCGCAGCCGAAGCATTTGAAGATGTTGCGCGCTGGATTGACGCTAAACGACGGCGTCTTCTCATTGTGGAAAGGACAATTGCCCCACAGGTTCGACCCACGCTTTTTCAGCGTGACGAACTCCCCTACAACCTCCTCAATGTGAGCGGCTTGCAGGATTTGCTCCACTGTCTCTCTTGGAATGGCCATCGTTGTGTTTTGTGTTGCAAAACTACGAAATTAATTCATACCTTTGCAAATTGTATCAATTCTGTAGGCCATGAAAAAAATCCATTTTTTGTTGTTTGTTTTGGGTCTAATGGCCATAGGCTGTACCGAAAAGCCAAAGGCCACCACCGAAAACGACAACAATGCCGATTATATCCAATACGTCAACCCCATCATCGGGACGAACGGCATGGGGCACACCTTCCCTGGTGCTTGTGCGCCTTTCGGTATCGTGCAGCTTAGCCCCGACACCGACACCGTGCCGCACAACATCGATGGTGTTTACCAGCCGAGGGTGTATGAGTATTGCGCTGGTTATCAACATAAAGACAGTACTATTGTCGGCTTTAGTCATACCCACTTCAGCGGCACGGGTCATTCCGATTTGGGCGACATCCTAGTGATGCCCATGACGGGAGAAATCAAGTTCAATCCTGGAACACAAACCAGCCCTGATGCTGGTTACCGCTCCCGTTTCAACCACGACACAGAGATTGCCGTGCCAGGTTACTATGAGGTTTTTTTGCAGGATTACGGCATCAAAGCCCAGCTGACGGCCACGGAACACGCTGGCATCCATCGCTATACCTATCCAGAAGGCCAAGACGGCAGCATCATCCTTGACTTGCAGCACGGCATCTACAACTACGACGGCAAGACCCTTTGGGCCAATCTCCGCGTAGAGAACGACACCCTGCTGACGGGCTACCGCATCACGAATGGCTGGGCAAGGACAAATTACACCTACTTCGCCATCAGTTTCAACCAACCCATCAAGGACTATGGCTACCGTGAGTTGCAGAAACCCAAATACAATGGCGGTTGGGGCAAGTTCGACGTCAAGCATAACTTCCCTGAGATGACGGGGCGCAAGATTGTGGCTTATTTCACCTTCGACAATCCCAATACTCTGGAGATGAAAGTCGCTCTCTCCGCCACCAGCACCGAAGGTGCCTTGCGCAACCTTCATGCCGAGACCGACGGTCGCAACTTTGAGCAATTGTTGGCCGAAACGCAATCCAAATGGAACAAGGAACTTTCCATCTTGCAAGCAGAAGGCACTGAAGACCAGAAGGCGATGCTATATACTTCGCTTTATCATACCATGATCAATCCCTCCATCTATATGGATGTGGACGGCCAATATCGTGGCCTCGACCACAACATCCACCAAGCCGAGGGCTTTACCAACTATACCGTGTTCTCGCTTTGGGATACCTACCGCGCCTTGCATCCGCTTTTCAACGTGTTGCAACCCGAGCGCAATGCGGACATGGTTCAATCCATGCTGAAACACAGCGAGCAGAGCGTCCACGGACTGCTACCCGTGTGGTCGCACATGGGAAACGACAACTGGTGCATGATCGGCTACCATGCCGTTTCGGTGCTTTCGGATGCCTATGCCAAGGACGTAGTCCGTCATTGCGAGGAACGAAGCAATCTAGAAATGATGTTAAAAGCCATGCAACAGAGTTCAACTTGTCCATATTATGTGAACCTTGATGACTACCAACAACTCGGCTATGTCCCCTTCTACAAGAACAACGGCTGTGTCTCCATCACTTTGGAATATGCCTATGATGACTGGGCCATTTACCAAGCTGCATTGAAAGCTGGCAACCAAGAAATGGCCAACATCTACAAACAGCGCGCCTCCAACTGGCGTAATACCTTCGATACGGAGTTGGGCTTTGCCCGTCCCAAAATGAGCGATGGCACTTGGAAGATGCCCTTCAGCCTCTTCGACACCGAAGGCGAAGGCTTTGTTGAAGGTAACTCCTGGGTGTATTCCTTCTATGTGCCGCAGGATGTAAAGGGACTCATTGAGGCTATGGGCGGCGATGCACAATTCATCCACAATCTCGACACTTTGTTCGTCATGCAACTGCCACCCGAGTTCTTTGAGAACACCGAAGACGTCACCGAGGAGGGCTTGATGGGATGCTACAATCATGGCAACGAACCCGCACACCATATCGCCTACCTTTACAACTGGACCTCACAACCTTACAAGACCCAATATTGGCTGCGCGAGATCATGAACCGCTTCTACAAGAACAACATCGACGGCCTTTGTGGCAACGACGACTGCGGCCAAATGTCAGCCTGGTACATCTTCTCTGCCATGGGCTTTTATCCCGTCTGTCCCGGCAGCGACCAATATGTTTTAGGTGCACCTTATTTGCCCTATCTGAAAGTGCGCTTGGGCAATGGCAAGACCTTGGAAATCAAGGCACCTAACGTGAGCGATGAGAACCGTTATGTGCAAAAGGTGACGCTTAACGGACAGGAGATCACGAAGCTTTATCTCACCCACGAGCAGCTGATGCAGGGTGGGGAACTGGTCTTCGAGATGGGCAGTGAGCCGAATCTGGAACGTGGCATGAAGCCCGAGGACAAACCGTATTCGATGACAGAATGAAATGATGTAAAGACGTTGCGCGCAACGTCTCTACAAACTGAAAAATACCTATATTTGCAGAAAATATCTAACCCATGAATATTGCCGCGTTGGTTTCGGGGGGCGTCGACAGCTCCGTGGTAGTGCCGCTGCTCAAGGAGCAAGGCTACGACCCGCATATCTTCTATATCAAGATCGGTATGGAAGGCAAGGAAGACCTGTCGAGCTGTCCGTCGGAGGAGGACATTGAAATCACAACCTATATCGCCAAGAAATACGGCTGCAAGTTCGACATCGTGGACCTGCAGCACGAGTATTTTGAGACCGTCGGGAAATACACCATGGAGATGGTGCGCAAAGGCCTCACGCCCAACCCCGATGTGATGTGCAACCGCTGGATCAAGCTCGGTGCCTTTGAGGAGAAAGAAGGCCACAACTTCGACAAGATTGCCACGGGACACTATGCTCGTTCATGGGAGGACGAAAATGGTGTCTTTTGGCTCGGTACTGCGGCAGACACCTTCAAGGACCAGACCTATTTCCTCGGTCGCATCACCTACGCCCAGCTGAGCAAAGTCATCTTCCCCATCGGAGACATCCCCAAGACTGAGGTGCGTCGTTTGGCCGCCCAATACAAGTTACCGAGTGCAGAACGCCATGACAGTCAAGGCATCTGCTTCTTGGGAAAGATTAACTACAACGACTACATTCGCGAATACCTTGGCGAGATGCCTGGCGACATCGTGGAGTTGGAGACGGGCAAAAAATTGGGGCGTCACAAGGGCTTCTGGTTCCACACCATCGGGCAACGCAAAGGCTTGGGACTCAGCGGCGGTCCGTGGTTTGTGGTCAAGAAAGACATCCCGAACAATATCGTCTACGTGTCGCAAGGCTACGACCCCGTGGCACAATACACCAACATCGTTCCTATGGGCGACCTGCAGCCTATGAATCCTGCCTTGCAGTTCGTCGACGGCCAGCGCATCCGCTTCAAGATACGTCACCAACCAGAGTTTACTTATGGTACGATTCGCCTCACCGACCGTGGCGCCGACATTGTCTCCGAGGAGGCCATCTCGGGTGTGGCACCGGGACAGTTTGGCGTGGTATACCATGAGACAGAGCCTTATGTTATTGGTAGCGGAGTAATTATTGAGACCAATGAATAGAATTGCTGATAGAATCCTCTACGAAGACAACCACCTCATTGTGGTGAACAAACTGCCGTCCGAAATCGTGCAAGGCGACAAAACGGGTGACGTTTGCCTGCTCGACGATGTGAAGGAATACATCAAGGAGAAATACGACAAACCGGGCAATGTGTTCGCTGGCCTAGTCCATCGTATCGACCGCCCTGTGAGCGGTGCAGTGGTGTTCGCCAAGACGAGCAAAGCCCTGTCGCGCATGACCGTGAAGGTGAAAGACCGTGACTTCCGCAAGACCTACCTAGCCCTTGTGAAGAACCACCCACCCAAGCAAGCCGACGTGTTGGAGGACTACCTCGTCAAGAACGAGAAGATGAACAAGTCGTTCGTTGTGCCCGAAGGGACCAAAGAGGCCAAGTTGGCGCGACTCAGCTATCGTGTTGTTGGAAAGTCGGATACTTTTTATCTACTTGAAATCGAGCTGTTTACAGGAAGACACCATCAGATTCGTTGCCAATTGGCGCACATCGGATGTCCCATCCGTGGCGACTTGAAATATGGCTACCCACGCAGCAATCCCGATGCCTCCATCAGCCTTCATGCTTGGCATATCGCCTTCGAGCATCCCGTGACCAAGGAACAAATAGAGATTACGGCTCCCTTGCCCGAGGTGGCGCCTTGGACAGCATTTACCACCTTGTTGCAGTGATAGTACTCACTTCTTATGAACAGAAACACTATGGAAACCACTAAGAAAAAGCTATTTTTGTTAGATGCCTATGCGTTGATTTACAGGGCTTTCTTTGCTATGAATAAGAACCCTCGTATGAACTCGAAAGGCGTCAACACCTCCGCCATCATCGGTTTTTTGAATTCGCTCTACGAGATTCTGCAAAAAGAAAAGCCCTCCCATATCGGCGTGGCCTTTGACGTGGCTGGCACCGCCCAACGGCAGGCCGAATATAGCGAGTACAAGGCCAATCGCGAGAAGATGCCTGATGACCTCCGCGATGCCATACCTTATATTATTCGACTCATCGAAGCCTTCAACATACCCGTCTACGGCGTGGAAGGCTACGAGGCCGACGACGTTATCGGCACCCTGTCGAAAAAAGCCGAGCAACAAGGCTTCCTCACCTATATGATGACGCCCGACAAGGACTTCGGGCAGTTGGTGACGGACAAGATCCTGCTCTATAAACCCGCCAAGTTCGGCGAGCCAGCACAGGTGTGGGGACCTAAAGAGGTTTGCGAACGCTACGGCATACAAGAACCCAAGCAACTGATTGACATCCTGGGTCTCTGGGGCGATGCCGCCGATAACATACCAGGCATCCCTGGCATTGGTGAGAAGACGGCAGCACAGCTGGTTGGGAAATACGGCAGTGTGGAAAACCTCATCGCCCATGCCGACGAGCTGAAAGGCAAGCAGAAAGAGAATGTCGTTAACTTCGCTGAGCAAGGCCTGATGTCGAAGAGCTTGGCTACCATCAACTTGGAGGTGCCCGTTGACTTCGACGAGGAAGAACTTCGAGCCAAGGAACCCGATGTGCCTGCACTGATGGCCCTTTTTGAGGAACTGGAGTTCAGGACCTTTGCCAAACGTTTCTTGGACGACTACAAGAAGTCCCATGGCAACGTGCCCGCGGTGGAAACGCCGACCCCCAAGCCTTCTTCTCCTGATTTGTTCTCTGCCCCTGCGACATCGGGTGAGTTTGACCTCTTCCACCAAGGCGATAATAGTGGTATCTTGGAGTTCTCCGACAAGGACTCGGCCAAGACGGTATCGCATGACTATAAACTTGTGGAAGACGATGCTGACATTAAGGCTTTGGTGAACTTGTTATCCAAACAGAAGGAAGTTGTCTTTGACACTGAGACCACCAACATCGACGTGTATTCTGCCGAGCTGGTCGGCCTTTCCTTCGCCATCAAGGCACACGAGGCGTGGTATTTGTCCATGCCCGCCGAACGCGAAGCGTGCCAGAAGAAACTGGAGCTGTTGCGGCCTTTGTTTGAAGACGAGAGCATCATGAAGATAGGGCAGAACCTGAAATACGACATCTCCATGTTGTCGCAATACGGCATCAGCGTGAGAGGCCCATTGTTTGACACCATGCTGGCCCATTACCTCCTCGAACCCGAGCAACGCCACAACATGGACTACCTCGCCGAGGTCTACCTCAACTATCTCACCATCCCCATCGAAGACCTTATCGGCAAGGGAAGGATGCAAAAGACCATGCGTGAGGTTCCCGTGGAATTGGTGAAGGAATACGCTGCCGAGGATGCCGACATCACGCTGCAACTCTACGAGAAGCTGCTGCCTCTGCTCAAGGAAAACGGCGTGGAGAAACTGTTTTATGAGATTGAGATGCCGCTCGTGCCTGTTTTGAGCCGCATGGAGGCCAACGGTGTGCGTATCGACACGGAGAACCTGCAGCAAATCAGCGAAGCCTTTGGCGTCGAAATCCACAAGATTGAGGAAGAGATCTACAAAGCCGCTGGCATGCCTTTCAACATCGCCTCACCGAAACAATTGGGCGAAGTGCTCTTCGAGAAACTGCGCATTGATGAAAAGGCCAAGAAAACCAAGACGGGACAATATGCCACAGGCGAGGATGTGCTCCAAAAGCTATCGCACAAGCATCCCATCATCCAGATGATTTTGGACTACCGCTCGTTCACCAAGCTGAAATCGACCTATTTGGATGCCCTGCCGGCCTTGGTCAACCCTAAGGATGGTCTGATCCACACCTCCTATAACCAAGCCGTGACGGCTACGGGGCGCTTGAGTTCCAACAACCCCAACCTACAGAACATCCCTGTGCGTACCGAGAAAGGCCGTGAGATACGTCGTGCTTTTGTGCCACGTAGTCCTCAATACACGCTCCTTGCCGCCGACTACAGCCAAATCGAATTGCGTATCATCGCTCATTTGAGCCAAGACCCTGCTATGGTGAATGACTTCAACTTGGGCCACGACATCCATGCCGCCACGGCGGCCAAGGTGTTCCATGTGCCCATGGACCAAGTTACCAAGGAGCAGCGCAGCCGCGCCAAGGCGGTCAACTTCGGCATCATCTACGGCATGTCGGCCTTCGGTCTGGCTGAGCGCATGGAACTCTCGCGCAGCGAGGCCGCCGACATCATCAAAAAATACTTCGAGGAGTATGCCGGCATCAAGGAATACATGAACCGTAGCATCGCCTTGGCGCGTGAACGCGGCTATGCCGAGACCATCTTAGGCCGCCGCCGTTACCTGCGCGACATCAATAGCTCCAACAGCGTGGTGCGTGGCTTTGCCGAACGTAATGCCATCAACGCGCCCATTCAAGGTAGCTCGGCCGACATGATCAAAATCGCCATGATCGGCATCCATCAGGAGTTGGAACGTTTGAAGATGCAGTCGAAGATGATCCTTCAGGTGCACGACGAATTAGTCTTCGATGCGCATCTCGATGAACTCGACACGCTGAAAGCCATTGTCAACGATAAGATGGTGAATGCTTTGCCACTCTCCGTACCTGTGTTGGTGGAGGTTAATACAGGCAATAACTGGTTAGAAGCCCATTGATTATCCCACCGAGCATCCTGGCGTGACCAAATCGCTAGGCGTCAACAGCACGAGACGGCCGTCCTTGTCCTCGGCGGAGAGGATCATGCCTTCGCTGACCACGCCTTTGAGCTTGCGCGGCTCGAAGTTGGCGACGAAGCACACCTGCTTGCCTACCAGCTTCTCGGGTTCAGTGTAATACTTGGCGATGCCGCTCACGATGGTGCGCTTCTGCATGCCGTCGTCGATGAGGAACTGCAACAGCTTGTCGGCCTTCGGCACCTTCTGGCACTCGAGGATGGTACCCACACGGACGTCCACTTTCATATAGTCGTCGAAGCTGACCACGGGCTTCACCTCGGCAGGCTTCCAAGCGTTTAACTGGTTGGCTTTCTTGGTGTCTTCCAACTTCTGCAGCTGGGCGGCCACCACACTGTCTTCGATCTTCTCGAACAACAGTTCAGGTTGGTTGATGACATGGCCTTCAGGCAGCAGAATGGTGCTCTCGGCATCGTTCCACCCCTTCACTTCCAGACCAATCATCTGTTGCAATTTCTTTGCGCTGAAAGGCAGGAAAGGTTCGCTCAAGATAGCGAGATGGGCAACAATCTGCAATGACAGGGCCATCACAGTCTTCACTCGCTCGGGGTCAGTCTTGATCTGCTTCCAAGGCTCGTTATCGGTGAGGTACTTGTTACCCAGACGGGCCAAGTTCATCAGCTCGGAGAGGGCCTCGCGGAACTTGTAAGTATCCAGCAGGTGACCAATCTTTTGCGGATAGGCGTTCATCTCTTCGATGACGGCCTTGTCGGTGTCGTTGAGGTTGCCTAAGGCAGGCACGGCACCTTCATAGTATTTATGTGTCAGTACCAAGGTGCGGTTGACGAAATTGCCGAAGATGGCCAACAACTCGTTGTTGTTGCGGTCTTGATAGTCTTTCCAAGTGAAGTTGTTGTCCTTGGTTTCAGGAGCGTTGGCGGTCAAAACATAACGCAGCACATCCTGCTTGCCAGGGAACTCCTGCAGGTATTCGTGCAGCCAAACGGCCCAGTTGCGCGAGGTCGAGATCTTGTCGTTCTCAAGGTTGAGGAACTCGTTGGCGGGCACGTTGTCGGGCATGATATAGTCGCCGTAGGCCTTCATCATGCAGGGGAAGATGATGCAGTGGAACACGATGTTGTCCTTGCCGATGAAATGCACCAGCTTGGTCTCGGGGTCTTTCCACCATTTCTCCCAGTCTTCGCCACGTTTTTCGCAAATTTCCTTGGTGTTGGAGATGTAGCCGATAGGAGCATCGAACCACACATACAGCACCTTGCCTTCGGCGCCCTCAATCGGTACGGGAACGCCCCAGTCGAGGTCGCGGGTGACGGCACGAGGTTGCAAACCGCCGTCGAGCCAACTCTTCACCTGGCCGTAGACGTTGCTCTTCCATTCCTTATGGCCTTCGAGGATCCATTCACGGAGCCAGCCCTCATATTGGTCGAGAGGCAGGTACCAGTGCTTGGTCGGCTTCTTCACCAAGGCCGCGCCGCTGAGTTGCGAGTGCGGGTTGATGAGTTCGTCGGGGCTCAGGGAAGAGCCGCATTTCTCACATTGGTCGCCATAGGCACCGTCGGCACCGCATTTCGGGCAAGTGCCCACGATATATCTGTCGGAAAGGAACTTCTGACGTTCAGGGTCAAAATATTGCTCCGTCTCCTTCTCGATGAACTTTCCTTCATCATAGAGCTTCTTGAAGAACTCTTGGGCCGTGGCACGGTGCATCTTCGAAGAGGTGCGCGAGTAGATGTCGTAGCTGATGCCGAGCTCCTCAAACGACTTCTTGATGATCTCGTGATAGCGGTCCACGATGTCTTGAGGCGTGCAGCCTTCCTTCTCAGCCTTGATGGTAATCGGCACGCCGTGCTCGTCGGAACCTCCGACAAACAAGACGTCCTCGCCACGCATTCGCAGATAGCGAACATAGGTGTCGGCGGGGATATAGACGCCGGCAAGGTGACCGATGTGGACAGGGCCGTTGGCATAAGGCAAGGCCGTGGTTACTGTGTAACGCTTGAAGTGTTTGTTCGTTGATTCCATAGTGTAGTTGATTTGAAAAACGGGTGCAAAAATACGGATAATTGTTGAGAAATGATAAAAAGCCGTATTTTTGCAACGATTTTCAACAAACTTTATCCATATGTTACAAAAACCCATTAAAATTTCGTTATTGTTGGCAGTTGCAATGCTGCTATCGGCAAACACGTGGGCACAAAGCTACGCTGTTGCTGAGAAATCCAACGAAGTGAAACCACTCGTTTATTATCCTAACCAAACCCGTGTCCCTGTTTGGTTGGACTTGTCGTCAGGCCTGAATGTCGCGAATTGCTACGACAATGGTACTGTTCCCTTCAGCTATTTTGGCTACGGCATGAATGCTGGTGCTGGCGTCACGATTGAATGGGGCCGTTACCATGTGCGTCCCGCTTTCCATTTGTTTCAAAATGCGACTACTGAACCTGCTGGTTCCGTGATCGACCTTAACCTTTCCACCGAGGTTCTCTACAGGGTCCACGAGGCCTACAACAACCGTTTGCGTTTGTGGGTTGGTGGCACCTTGCAAGGTATGCTTGACATCAAGGCTCTCCCAGAATTGCAGAATGCCTCCACTTGCGTCTCTTTGTTTGGCAACATCGGTGCAACGGGCATGGTGCAATACGATTTCGCTTTCAACAAAGCCCAAAACCATCCTTGGATGACCACCTATTTCAAGTTGAACCTTCCCTTGCATGGTATGGCTATGCGCCCAAGCTACTCTTATATTGGCAACCCGACCATTAACACAGGAGTCACTGATGCCTTGTTTGGCGACGAAGAGTCGTTTGGCAAATTCTTCCCTGGTGCCGACACCGAGTTGGGACTCTACCTCAATTTGCTCAACGGCAACCGCGTCGGTTTCTGCTACCGCTGGGATTACATCACCACGGGCAAGAAGGGAACCTACCGCTACGACACCGCCCTCCATTCCTTTAACCTCAACTTTATGTTCAAAGTCAACTGATGAAAGCCATGAAAAAGATACATACCCTTTTATTGTGCCTTGTGGCACTCGCCTTCGCTTCATGTGAAAATGCTGTGATGTTGCCCGACGAGCCCAAGAATCCCGTCAACGTGTTCGATTACCTCTGGAATCAGGTGGACCAGAAATACACCTTCTTCGATGTGAAAAACATCAATTGGGACTCGGTGCGCGAAGTGTATCGCCCTATGGTGAACGACGACATGAGCGATGAAGAGCTGTTCAAAGTTTGCGCCGACATGCTCAACACGCTTCGCGACGGTCACACCAACTTGTTCTCAAGCTTCGATGTGTCGCGCAACGATTCGGTGTATTATAAGATGTATGCCGAAAAGAACATCGACCCCGACGTTGTATTGCTTAACTATTTGACCGTCAATTATCACACCACGGGGAGCTTTGCCCACAATAGCATTCGCGATGGCCAAGTGGCTTATCTGCGTTATACCTCGTTCTCGAATGATATCAGCGATTATGACCTGAAGTATGTGCTCAATCAATACAAGGATTGCAAGGGCCTCATCATCGACTTGCGTCAGAATGGTGGTGGCTCCATTGCCAATGTGCAGCAGCTTCTCAGCATCTTCGACAACCACAAGCAGCCGCTCTACACCACTCAGGTGAAAAAGGGCACTGGCCATAATGATTTCGGAGATCCTGTGACGGTGTATGCCGCCGACAGCAGTCTGCTTGGTAATAATCCTTACATCAAGCCTGTCGCCGTGCTTATCGACCGTGGTTCGTATAGCGCCACTTCGTTCTTCTCGGTCTGCACCCAAGGCTACGACAACGTGAAGCTCTTTGGTGACTACACCGGTGGTGGCATGGGCTTGCCCAACGGCGGCATGCTGCCCAACGGTTGGACCTATCGTTTCAGCACGAGCCGCACCCTCGACATGGCTGGCCACAACTACGAGAACGGCGTGCCGCCCGATGAGCGCGTCATCCTTGACCCCGTTGCCACTGCACTAGGCCTCGACAACGTGATTGAGACGGCTGCGGATTGGATTATGCAATAATTCTGCAGCCAATGCGTTACAAAGGTTAGTATAACCATCATAATGCACGTGTAATGAAACATAGTTTATTGAGCCGATGGTTGATTGCCATCGGCTTTTTATTGGCATGTATGCCAACTTTTGCCCAAAAGCGCACCATCAGCGGCTACGTGATGGATGCCGCCAGCAAGGAGACGCTCATTGGAGCCACCGTCTTTGACAAGAACTCAGGGAAGGGCTGTGCTACAAATAGTTACGGCTTCTACACATTGACCTTGGACCAAGGTCAGGTGGACCTGCAAGTGTCGTATGTGGGCTACAACCAGCGAAACGAAGCCTTTGAACTGAAGGAAAACCTCACCATGAACTTCGCCCTCACCACCAACATCGAGCTCGATGAAGTGGTTGTGGAGGCCACCCGTGCCACGGTGAGTGCCCGTAGCCCCCAGATGAGTGTGATAGAGCTGCCCGTGCAACAGATCAAGAGCATCCCGACTTTGTTTGGCGAAGCCGACGTGTTGAAAGCCATCCAGCTGTTGCCCGGTGTGCAGAACGGCTCGGAAGCCTCTGCAGGCATGTATGTGCGTGGCGGCGGTCCCGACGAGAACCTGTTGCTCCTCGACGGCGTGCCAGTCTACAATGTCAATCACATGATGGGATTCTTCTCCGTCTTCAACCCCGATGCCTTGAAGAATGTCACCTTATATAAAGGCAGCTTCCCGGCACATTTCGGTGGACGCCTCTCGTCGGTGGTCGACATCCGCATGAAGGAAGGCGACATGCAGCAATACCATGGCAATGTCAGCGTGGGCTTGATTTCTTCCAAACTCAACTTCGAAGGCCCCATCGTGAAGGACAAGCTCTCATTCAACCTCTCCTTCCGTCGCACCTACAGCGACCTGCTGATGAAGCCCGCCCTCTGGATTGCACGACGCTACCAGGATGACATGAGCAAGCTCAAGGCTGGATACTATTTCTACGACTTCAACGGCAAGCTCAACTGGAAGATCTCCGACAAGGACCGACTTTATCTGAGTTTCTATTCGGGTGACGACGCCATCTATTTCGGAGTGAAATACAGGGACTATGCCTATGATGACGTCCAATACACCGACAATATGGGGCTCAACTGGAAATGGGGTAACAAAGTGTCTGCCCTTCGCTGGAACCATGTCATGTCGCAGCAGCTCTTCATGGATGCCTCGGTCAACTACACGCAATACCGTCACAACCTTGGCATGGAAATCAAAGAAGAGGCAAGCTATCAGAATTACCAAAACGTTGTCTTTAACGGGTATAACATGGCCTACAAGTCGGGCATCAACGACCTGACCGCCAAAGTCGACTTCGATTACACGCCCTTGCCTAACCATGAGATCCGTTTTGGCGGTAGCTACACCTACCACCAGTTCCGTCCCGAGGTGCAGTCGCTGAAAATCAACAGTGGCGACTTCAACGTCGACACCATCGTCGGCTCATCCAACGTCTTTGCCCACGAAACCGCGCTCTATGCCGAGGACAACATGACCTTGGGCGACATCTTCCGCGTGAACGCAGGTGTGCATTACTCCACCTTCACCGTCGAAGGCAAGACCTACCAAAGCGTGCAGCCGCGTCTCAGCACCAGCGTGATGCTGGCCTCCAACCTCTCGCTTAAGGCGGGTTATGCCTATATGACGCAATATGTCCACCTGCTTTCCAACAGCAGCCTCAGTCTGCCCACCGACCTTTGGGTGCCCGTGACGAAAACGATTGTCCCGATGAATGCCCATCAAGTGTCGCTGGGTGCCTTCTATGAGCTACCGCATCTCTTCGATATCTCGCTCGAAGGCTATTACAAGAGTATGGACAACCTCTTGGAATACAGAGACGGCGCCTCGTTCTTCGGCTCGTCGGAGACTTGGGAGAACAAGGTCTGTTTGGGTAAAGGTTGGGCTTATGGTGTGGAGTTTCTCGTGCAGCGCAGCTTCGGCAAGACCACGGGCTGGGTGGGCTACACCTGGGCACATGCCAAACGGCAGTTCGACCGCGAAGGCATGACCATCAACGAGGGCAAGGTGTTCCCTGCCAAATACGACCGCCGTCATGACCTCAGTATCACCGTGCAGCATAAGTTCAGCGACCGTTTCGACCTCAGTGGTACCTGGGTGTTCAGCAGCGGCAACTGCGGCACCCTTGGCACCCAGATCTACGAAGGCTTACCCGACTGGGATTACATCCCTTACATCCAAGCCCTCGAACGCAACAACTTCCGCATGGGCAATTATCACCGCCTCGACGTGAGCATGAACTTCCACAAGCAGAAGAAACACGGCATCCGTACCTGGAACCTCAGCGTCTACAATGCCTACAACCACAACAATCCGTTCTTGGTGTATACGAGTTACGGCTTCGACGAGAACACCCATCAAGAGAAGAAAGTCCTGATGCAGGCCAGCCTGTTCCCGATTATTCCTTCGGTTAGTTATAGCTTTAAATTCTGAACGATCATGAAACGATTCATATTATTAGCAATCAGCGCAATACTCCTTGCCTCCTGCGAGAAGCAAATCGAATTCAATGGCGAGCAGACCGACCCAAAGCTGGTCGTCAACAGCATCGTAGGGACCGACGAACCCGTAAAAGCCTATATCAGCAAGAGCTACTTCTTCCTTGACTATGACGAAAACACCCAGGCCCCCGACGACCTCGTGGCTTCGCTTTATGTCAACGGTACCCACATTGGTGAGTTGACCCCTTCGGCCGATACTTTTTGGCACAATTACGAAATGAATGACTATCAACTCGTCCCCTGCTTTGTCAACGATTATCATCCCCAAGAGGGCGACATCATCCAGATCAAGGCCTCGGCCAATGGCTACGACGACGTGGAAGGCACGACCAGCGCCTTGCCTAAATTTGTGGATTGCCCGATGGAGGTGGAAGTGAAGGAATGGCATTCAAGCCATCCGTATCACTATAATGACGAAATCCAAGATTACGTGCCCGACACCACTATTTTGGAAATAAGTGGGACTATGAACCTGACCTTTACCGTTACTGACCCCAATCCAGGGAAGACAGATTATTTCAGGCTCATTACGAGGAGGGGTAGAGACACGTGGGTGGGTCAAAACAAGCGTTATACCAGTTTCGACTATGATGATCCCATCTTTGAGCCTGTGATGACCGAGAATGATTTCATCGATGCCAGCGACCTCGACACCCGTCCCGAGGGTGTGTTCACCGACAGGCTCTTCGACGGCGGTTCCTATCGCATAAAAGTGGAGCTTTACTTCGATTGTGAGTTGGCTGAAGATTTCGACCCCGACTTCTTCAAAGTGTCTTTCATGGTGGAGCACCTCTCGAAAGAATACTACAACTACCTGAACACCTGCAACCAAGGCGATGAGTATCTACAAATCTTGTCCGAGCCTATCCATACCTATTCCAATGTCACCAACGGCTATGGCATCGTGGGTGGTAGGGCAGTCGACATCATTGAGCTTGCCTTGCCATTGGAAGAACCATAAAAAATATTGGTTTTTATTCTTGTATTTTCCATTTCTTTGTTACATTTGCAGTCCAAGAGAACGAATTACAATTCCTAAAATTTTATAATATGGACTTAACGAACATCTTAGGTGCTTTGACGGGCAATGATGCCGTCGGCGCCATCGCAGAAAACCTTAACATCGACTCGAAGCAAGTGTCTTCCGTCATCACTAACGCACTGCCCTCATTGCTGGGTGCCATGCAGAAAAACGCCTCCACGCCCGGCGGCGCTGAAGCTTTGGCCAAGGCCCTCGGCGACCATGCCGTCAACGCGGGCAACATCGTTAACAACCTGAAGGGTGCCGACCTCGTCGACGGTGGCAAGATTCTGAGCCACATCTTTGGCGGCGACCTCAACAATGTGTTGGATGGCATCTCAAAGAAGAGCGGCGTGGTCTCTGGCCTGGTGAGCAAGATCATGGCCTCCATCGCCCCGAGCCTCCTCGCCCTCCTCGGCAAGGGTCAGCAGAGCGGCGGCGTCAATGCCGGTAACTTGGCTGGCATGCTGGGCACCATCCTCGGCGCCACACAAGGCAAGAGCAACAGCGGCCTCGGTAGCATCCTCGGCGGCTTGGGCAAGATCTTCGGGAGATAATAAACCCTATTTGAAACGACGTTCATCCACTGCAAACCCTCCTTGCAGGCATGACTAATACCTTACAATTATGAAGAGGGATTTATCATTATGCAAAAGAGCAGCATATGCTGTATTGTCATTCCTTTTTATGGGAGTGATGGGGATAACGCATCTGCAGGCACAAGACCTTTTCAACATTGGGAATTTGTATTACCAAATCAATGCTGATGGTGCTTCAGTTACGCTTGTAGGTCCTGTTGATGTCGCCGAAGCGACAGGCGAACTCACTATCCCTTCAACCATAAGTTATGGTGGAAACGACTATGCTGTGACCAGGATTGGGAAAAACGCTTTCATATCGTGTGGAAGCCTTACGGGTCGCTTGACCATCCCCAATACTGTGATTTGTCTTTGCGAAAATGCATTCTTGGCTTGCAGTGGATTGACCGAACTTGAGCTTGGCAATTCCTTGGACACCATTGGAGTTGCAGCGTTCTATGGCTGCAAGGGCTTCACAGGCTCGCTGACGATCCCCAATTCGGTGAGAGTCATTGAGACGTCAGCCTTCTATGGCTGCACGGGTTTTACCGGCGCACTGACGATCGGCAACGGTTTGAAACGCATCGAAAGCGCAGCGTTTTATAAGTGCTCTGGCTTTTCCAGTTTGAACCTCAGTGATGCCGTGACCTCCATCGGCACCTCTGCCTTCTATGGCTGCACAGGTTTCACCGGTTCCCTGACCATCCCTAATTCCGTGAGCAGTATTGAACCTAATGCGTTCAACAATTGCCGTAGTTTTTCTGACACCTTGACGCTTGGAAATGCGTTGGAAAGCATTGGTGGAATGGCATTCTATCAATGCAGCGGTTTCACTGAAGTCATCTCCTTGGCAACGGTACCGCCCGTGTTTTCATTCGATGAGGTGTTTGAGGGATTCAGCTGCACAAGGCTCACCGTGCCTTGCCACTGCGTCCCTGCCTACCAAAACTCGGATTGGCATGACTATTTCACCACGATCATCGACGATTGTAATACTGTACAAGAACTTGATGAGCAGACGGCAAACGTTTATCCCAATCCTACCAGCGGGACAATCCAAATTGAGGCTGAAGACATCGAAGCCATCAGCATTTATAATATGTTGGGCGAACAGATGTTTAATACTTCAGCAAGTGGGAACCACTTTGAGTACGACTTCAGTCCTCATGATGTAGGCGGTTATATGGTCAAAATCCAAACGAAGAAAGGGGTTTTGACAAAACGGGTTATGGTGGTAGACAGATGAAAAAAATAGGCGGTCAAACGACCGCCTTTTTTCATTCTACAATCGTCATCTCATCGATTAAGTGCCCCGCTCCGGCGAACTTGTCAATGATGAAAAGCACATAGCGGATATCGACGCTGATGTTGCGGCAGATGTCGGGGTCGTAGATGAGGTCGCTCATCGTGCCTTCCCAACAACGGTCGAAGTTGAGGCCGAGGAGTTGGCCTTCGGCGTTCAAGATGGGGCTACCTGAGTTGCCACCTGTGGTGTGCACGCTGGCAGTGAAAGCCACATGCATAGTGCCGTCCTTGTCGGCATAACGGCCATAGTCTTTCTTGTTGTAGAGTTCCTTGAGGCGCGGCTCCACCACATAGTCATAAATGTCGGGGTTCTCTTTCTGCATGATGCCCTCGAGTGTGGTGAAATGCTTGTATTTCATGCCGTCCTTGGGCTTGAAGCCTTCCACCTTGCCGTAGGTGACACGCAACGTGAAGTTGGCGTCGGGTGAGAAGCGCTTCTCGGGCTCCATCTCCATCTGGCCTTTCATGTAGATGCGGCGCAGGCGGTCATTGTCCTTGGTGATGCTTGAGATGTGGTCGTAGACCTCATCGCGGTAGAAGCCAATAAGGCTTTGGTAGACTTGCAAAGCGGGGTCGTTTGCCAGTTTCTTGGCGTTTTTGGGCTTGAAGTTGTCAAGCAACTCGTTCACCTTGGCCTTGTCGGTGAACATCGACTTGGCGAAGAGCTTGTCGACGTATTCGTCCACGTCCTTGATGTCGTTGAGGAAGGCGGGGCGGAAGTCGGCAGGTTGGGCTTTGAGGTATTCCTTAAGCAGCATGGCGGCCACTTCGCGGTCGATGGGCTCGTAGTAGTCTTTGAAGAAGGTCTCGGAGGTGCCTTTCAGCTGGTTCACCATGCGGTCGATGTCATCCTGTGGGGTGTCTTTGGTCACCTCGGAGAGTCTGGCAAAACGACCCGCAAAGTTGACGAGCTCGATGCGCATGCCAGCTTCAGCCATATAGGTGTATGCCAGTTCGTAAGGCTCCAGTTCCTTGTAGTTGTTCTTGAAGTTACGGAGCAGGTCGACATACATGTGGCGGCTGCGCGAGGCCAACACCCATTCTTGGAAGTGGTTCTCATAGTCGTGTTTCTTTTGTACGCCGTGGAAGTGGTTGATGCCTTCGGTGACACCCATCCATTTCTTCCAGCCGTTGCCGATACTGGCATGCTTGGAGGCGTATTGGATACGCACCTTGGGGTCTTGTTCCTGGTATTTGTTGTAGATGTCGAGCACCTTGCCACGCAGGTCGACCATGATGGGGTCGATGACGTTGGCCTCTTGGTCGACGGCTACGGCGGGCAGGTATTCGTTGGTGCGGGCGGGATAGCCGAACACGAAGGCGAAGTCGCCTTCCTCGGCACCTTTCAGGGAGATGTCAAGGTGCTTGGCGGGCTTGTATGGCACGTTGTCTTTGCTGTAGGCGGCCGGGTGACCGTCCTTGTCGGCATAGACGCGGAATACCGAGAAATCGCCCGTATGGCGGGGCCACACCCAGTTGTCGGTGTCGCCACCAAACTTACCGATGTTGCTCGGCGGGCAGCCTACGAGACGTACATCGGTGTAGACCTCATTGAGCAGCAGGTAGTATTCATTGCCCAAGAAATAAGGCTTGATGCTGACCTTGTATTTGGTCTCTTTCTCGACCGAAGCGATGATAGCTTTCATGTTTTTGTCGACGAGGGCTTGACGTTCGTCTTCGGGCATGTCGATGTCGACGCCTTTGAGCACCTGCTCGGTCACGTCGCGCATCTCGCGGAGGAAGATGACGCTGAGGCCGGGACAAGGCAATTCCTCGCCGCGGTTCATGGCCCAGAAGCCATTGGTAAGGTAGTCGTGCTCCACCGAGCTGTGTTTCTGGATGTAGTCGTAGCCGCAGTGGTGGTTGGTGAGCAGCAGGCCATAGTCGCTGACGATTTCGCCCGTGCAGCCTCCGCCAAAGAGCACGATGGCGTCTTTCAGGCTGCTGTGGTTGATGCTGTAGATGTCGTCAGCAGTGATTTTCATGCCCATCTCCTGCATTTCTTTCTCATTGTATTGCAGCAGCATGGGAATCCACATGCCTTCGCCGGCGAAGAGGAAGGCAGGGAAGAGGACCAAAAGGGTCAATAATAAGGATTTGTGTTTCATAGATATTAGGGTGTTGATGATGCAAAGATAATCTTTTTCCGATTTCGTTAGCGGTCCCAGAAGTAAAAGAAACTCACCACACGGCAGAACAGCTCGCGATACCAGGTCTGCTTCAGCTCGAGGTCGACATCTTTGGTACGGCTGCGGAAGACGTGGAAGAAATAAAAAAGGTTGTGCGAACGCCATTCACGGATTTGCGACTCGATGTCGCGCTGGTTGACCGCCATCTCTTCAGTAGCATGGTCGCGCAGGTCCTGCAAATACTCACGCATGGCCTCCTTGCTTCGGATGAGGCTGGAGTCCGTGATGTGGGTGTTGGTCTCGGTCACTATGGCGTTGTTGAGGTTCATGTTTCAACGGGTTTGAACACATGGCGTTGGGTGAGCATGAGGACAAAGGCGAGGATGGCTCCCAACACATCGGAGATGGTCATGGAGGCCCACACGCCCGTGAGGCCGGCACCGCCCGCATTAACGAAGATGGGCGGGATAAGGTAGATCATAGGAGCAAGGAAGAGCACCTGGCGCGAGAGGCTGGTCACAATGGCAATCCAAGGCTTGTCGATGCTCTGGAAGAAGTTGGAGTTGGTGATGGTGAAGCCTACCAAGGGGAACATGACCAACATGAAACGCATGGCGGGCACGGCGATGTCGATGAGCTCGGCATCGGTGGTGAAGGCGCGGAGCAAAAGCCGTGGGATGGTCATGGCAAGCAAGGCACCGACAAAGCCTATCAGCACGTTCACTTTCAACGTCAAAGAGTAGACGGATTTCAATCGGAGGGGATGTCCCGCACCGTAGTTGTAGCCGGCGATGGGCTGCATGCCTTGGCACACGCCAAGGATGAGCATGATGCTAAGGCTTCCAAATGTGTTGACGATGCCATAGGCACCCACAGCGAGGTCGCCACCATAGCGGATGAGCTGGCTGTTGAGCAAGGCCACCACACCCGAGGCCGCCACATTCATCAAGAAGGGACTCATGCCGATGAGCAGGATGTTGCGGAAGATATACAGTTTGGGCTTCCAGGCATGGCGGCGGAAACGGATAAACGAACTCCTTTGCAGGAAATGCCAAATGGCGACGACAGCCGTGCAGCACATGGAGATGGTGGTGGCCCAGGCCGCACCGGCAATACCCCAATCCAAGGCATAGATAAACAAGGCGTCGAGAGCGATGTTGAGGATGGCACCGCTCACCATGATCCACATCGACTTCTTGGGATAACCCGTGGCACGTATCAAACCCGTCAGGTTGAAGGTGACGGTGGTCATGAACATACCGGGCAACACGATGTCCATATACTCGCGGGCATAGGCGATGGTATCGGCCGAGGCGCCGAACATGGTCAGGATTTTATCCATGAAGAGATAACCCCCCGTGACGAAGAGGAAGCCGAAGATGAAAGTCAACAGCATACTGTTGCCCAAGATGTCTTCAGCCCATTTGTAGTCTTTCTTGCCCAACACGATCGACATACGCGCTGAGGAGCCAACACCCACCAACGAGCCAAAGGCATGGATGATGTTCATGATGGGCATGGTGATGGCCAATCCGGCGATGGCCAAGGCGCCCACGCACTGACCCAAAAACACGCGGTCGACAATATTATATACCGAAGCGATGATTTGACTCACGATGGAGGGGAGGGCATAAACCCATAATAACCGCTTGATACTCTTGGTCTCTAACTCTTTTGTCCTATCTAGTTCTGGCATGACAAACGCTTCCCTTCAAATTGAAGGTGCAAAAGTAACAAAAAAGCGCGTTCCCAATCCAAACAAATTCCGTATTTTTGCCGCTTCTTTCAAATGAGATGAAATCGATACGTACCTTACTTTTTATACTCTCCGTGTTGTTGCTGTTGGGCGTGTGCTGGTTCTTTTTCCCAGCTGACGGAGTGGCCGTCGCGGGCAGGACGTTGCATTTTCCTTCCTATGAGGCCTATATGGCCCCTGCCCAAAAGGAGGTGGATGTGGACGAAGTCCTCAATAAAGTCAATAGAAGTTTTGAGATGACCTGCTCCGACAACCTACTGGACAGTATGCGTTTCTTCCGCAATTATCTGAAGGCCAACCCCAACCGTATCTATCTGCCTGACGACGACTACACCTTCTTTGACTCTTTGTTCGCCCAACTCGAGCAGGCCAGTGACGAGGGGAAGACGTATCGTGTGATGCATTACGGTGACTCGCAGATCGAGATGGACCGCATCTCGTCGGTGCTGAGAGACTGTCTGCAGTCCTTCTTTGGCGGCTCGGGTCCCAATATGATCCCGGCCATACAGCCTGTGGCCACCATCTCGGTGTCGCAATGGGCTTCCAACCTGCATCGTTATATGGTTTATGGCGACGCGGCTCGTGCCTCACACCATCGTTATGGCCCGATGTTGCAGTTTAGCCAGGTGACGGGCAACGGAAGCATCTCGTTTGCCCAGTCGAGCCACTCGAGGGCACTGCCGAGGGTGAAGGAGATCTCCACCGTGTCGGTGCTTTTGGGCAACAACAGCGATGGCTTTGCTGCTGCGCTGCGCTGCGACACCATCACGGCCGAGCCCAAGGTCTTGGCAGCCAACGACAGCGTATCGCTGATCACTTGGAAGCTGCCTGCCCCCGTGAAGCGTGGCACCATCAGTTTCAGTGGCACAGCCGACATCTATGCCGTTTTGCTTGATGGTGAGCCGGGCATCGCTGTCGACAATGTGCCGTTGCGCGGCTGCGCAGGCAACCTCTTCGACCGTATCGACGAGAGCACCATGCGGCAGTCGTTCGACTTGCTCGGCACCCGACTCATCCTGTTGCAGTTTGGCGTCAACCGTATCCCCGGCATTACCTCGACGGGCCATATCGTGGCGTATGTGAAGGAACTCGAGAATCAGATCGATTATCTGAAACGCGTTGCCCCCGATGCCATGCTGCTTTTCGTCGGTCCTGCCGACATGGGCAAGAGATATAATGGCGTCATGGGCACTTGGAAGACCTTGCCCGAGTTGAACGACTCGTTGCGTGCGATGAGCCTCCGCAAAGGCGTGGCCTATTGGGATGTGTTCCACATGATGGGCGGCGAGGGCTCGATGGCGCAATGGGTGAACCATAACCCCGCCTTGGCTGGCCCCGACCACATCCATTTCACCTTTGCCGGAGCCCAAGAGATCGGGTCGAACTTGGCCAAGTCGCTGACTACCTATTACGATTTCTACAAGATGCGCCAACATGTGCCCAGCGAGAAGGTCATCGAGTTTGTCAACCTCGACTGGAGAGAAGACTCCATCCGTACCGCGGGCCGCATCAAACTGCCTAGCTATAACCCCTTTGGACTCAAAACACGATGAAGAGAATACTGCTTGTCATAGGGTTAATGCTCGCCTCTTATTGGCTTGTGGCACAGCCGGCGCCGACGCTGAAGCCGATGGATCCGCTTCCCTTTGCCCGTCTCGGGCGCAACCATATCCGCTATCCCGGCGACAGCCTCGTCTTGGAAGGCTTCTTCCAAAAGATGGACTCTGTGGTCTTCCTGGGCAAAGGCAAGCTCAATATACTGCATCTGGGCGACTCCCACATACAAGCAGGGGTGTCGACACAGCAGTTTCGCGACGATTTGCTTGAGATCGCTCCCGGGTTGATGGGCGGACAGTATTTCCTGTTCCCATACTCCGCTGGAAAGACCAACAACCCCTCGCACTACAAGGTCAGTTCGACCGGTGAGTGGAGCTATTGTCGCAATGCCGTCTACCGCGAAGGCGACAAGCGCATGGGTCTGGCGGGTGCCGCCATCACCACCACCGACCCCGATGCTACGGTCAGCATCGTCAGTCGCGAACGCCGTCCCACGGTCCATTCGCCCGAGTTTTATTTCAACAAGGTTACGGTCATAGGCTATTCGGAGACGGGCAGCGCCGAGCCCGCCATCAGACATAGGGATACGCTCATCAGCGGAGAATACGACGAAGCCCAATCGGCTTATGTGTTCGACCTGCCCTTCCACACCGATTCGGTCTGTATTGGCTTGAAATCCCTTCAGGGCTCGTACACCATGACGGGCATCCTCTTGGAGAACGGCGACAACGGCATCAGCGTGCATGGCATTGGCGTCAATGGGGCGCGGGTGTCTTCCTATCTGCGTTGCAGCGACGATTTCGAGCGCGACCTCAGGCTCATCCGCCCCGACTTGGTCATTTTGGCTATCGGCACCAACGACGCGTTGCAGCCCGACTTTGAGAAAGCCCTTTTCAAATTTAACTACGGCCGCCTGATCGACATCATACACCGCGTCAACCCCGATTGTGCCTTGGTGTTTGTCACCAACAACGACTGTTTCCTTAGGAAACGCGTGAAGAAAAAGACGGTCTATGAAGTCAACGCCAACACGCCCATAGCAAGGAAGGCATTCTTGGAGCTGGCCGAGGAACATCATGCCGCCGTTTGGGATTTGTACGACGTGATGGGCGGTTTGAAGTCGATGTATGCCTGGCAGAAGGCGGGCATGGCTCAGAAGGACAGGTTGCATTTCACCAACAGTGGTTACCAACTCGTGGGCGACCTGATGTACAATGCCTTGATAGAGCAGTACATCGAGCACCTCAAGAAAAATCCTATAGCCTATTGAGATGACGAATATACCCGAGATAGCGTTGGACTTCCTGAAGGGCTTGCTCGTTTTCGACGAGAGCCATCCCCTTTTGTTCACCCATTTCCATTTCTGGGCTTTCTTTGCCATTGTGTTTGCCTTGTTCAGCCTGTTGAAGAACAAGGTCCTTTTGCGCAACACCTATCTGTTTTTCGTCAGTTTGTTCTTTTACTATAAGACCAGCGGACTCTTCATACTGATCTTGGTCTTCATCACGATTTACAACTACCTGGCTGGCAGGTGGTTGCATACCCGAAAGAAGAAACAGACCCGCACTTTTGCCCTGGCCTTCAGTGTGGTGGTCAACTTGTCGATTCTCTGTTACTTCAAATATGCCTATTTCCTGACCGATGTCGTCAACGACCTGACGGGCTTCGAGTTCCGTGTGTTCGACATCTTCTCGTGGGTGGGCAATGAGATCACGGGCAGCAATCGCTTCAGCGTCGATGTCATCCTGTTGCCTGTAGGCATCTCCTTCTATACCTTCCAAGCCATCAGCTACATCATGGATGTGTATCGCAGGCGCATCAAGCCTGTGCGCAACATCTTCGATTTCGGCTTCTATGTCAGTTTCTTCCCGCAGTTGGTGGCCGGTCCCATCGTGAGGGCCAGTGAGTTCATCCCGCAGCTGCATAGGAAATACTTCCTCAGCCGTCGCCAGTTTGGCATTGCCATCTTCTGGATCATGAACGGCTTGGTGAAGAAGATCGTGCTGAGCGATTATATCGCAGTCAACTTCATCGACCGTGTGTTCGAAAACCCCTTGCTTTACACGGGTTTCGAGAACCTGATGGCCCTGTTCGGCTATTCGTTGCAGATCTATGCCGACTTCTCGGGCTACACCGACATCGCCATAGGCGTGGCCATGCTGATGGGCTTTTATCTGCCAAAGAACTTCAGGTCGCCTTACAAGGCCAAGAGCCCAAGCGAGTTTTGGAAGCGTTGGCACATCTCCCTCTCGCGTTGGCTGCAGGACTACCTCTACATCCCTTTGGGTGGCAACCGTAGGGTGGGCTTTGGCAGCTTCTGCATCCTCATCGTGATAGCGGCCATCGGCACCTTCCTCACGGGTAGCTTGTGGGTGGCCTTGGGCGTGGGTGCCGTCACCTTGGTGGTGGGCCTTATCGCCATCTTTGTGCCGAAGAAACGGGGCCAGATTGGGGCGGAGATCAACAGGATGGACACCATGCTGCTTGGGGGCTTATGGCACGGTGCCTCGTGGAATTTCATGATTTGGGGAGGCTTGAACGGCTTGGGCATGGTGGTGCAGCACATCTGGGAGAGATGGAGCGTGTATGGGCGCACCTTGGCCATACTTATCGTCACCATAGGGTTAAGGCTGTTGAGCATCTATGTGCCGCAGCCTGTGTTCAACCTGCTGTTTGTGTGGAGCGCCGTCATCTTTGTAGGCAGCTTCGTGCGTATGGTTTACAACCTCTGTGGGGGCAAGAAGGCGTGGCAGTGGCTGCAGGACGCCTGGGCCATCTTCCAAAACTATGTCTTCGTCACCTTCGTCTTCATGTTCTTCCGTAGCGGCTCCAACCTCAACCCTGCCGAGGCCAACGAAACGGCTTGGAACACGGCCAAGAACATGGTCAACCAGATGGGTGGCCATTGGGACTTGAGCAAGATACCGGATATCACGTTGCACTACTGGAATGTGTTTTTGCTCATCCTGTTGGGTATGGTGATTCATTGGTTGCCTGAGAACTTCAAGCGCCGTTACCGTGTTTGGTTTGCCAAGATGCCCCTGCCGCTGATGGCTGTCGTCTGCGCTCTCATTGTCTTCATCATCTATCAGTTCATCACGGCCGACTTGCAGTCGTTTATTTACTTCCAGTTTTAAGTCTTTTCACTATCTTTGCAGGCATGAAACGCATTGTTTGGATAGGAATCCTGTTTTTGCTGGCCTTGACTGCTTGCGACGGCACTACGCGTGAGGCGCGGCGCATGGTGAAGTGTGCCGAGCAGTTGGCCGACACCCTGCCCGACAGTGCGGCCCGATTGATCGACAGCGTGTTGCGCATGCCTGTGAGTTTCGGCGAGCGCGAGCGCATGGATATGGCGTTGTTGCAGGCCGAGGCCTTGTTTGGCGAGCGTGGGCAAGAGATCTCGCCCGTGATGGACGATGATTTCTTCGACGAGCACGCCTACATTTCAACCAGTCCTGAGCTGGAGCGTGCCGCCGCCTACTACGCTAAAAAGAAGCAATATGCCAAGGCCGCCCATGCCGCGCTCTACAGCGGTTTCGTGCAGCAGCACTACGACGAGAAGGAGGCGGCCATGCGGTCGTTCAAGGAGGCGGAGCGGTATGGCAAGATGGTGAATGACAGTCTTACCGTGGCACGGGCGGAATACAAGATGGGAAGTCTATTATATAACGATGGATTGAAAAATGAAGCCCAAATCATGTTTCGCTATTCCCAAAGGTTTATTGGTGACCATCACATTGAAAGAGCATATATCGAAAATAGCGAAGCTGTAACCTATATCCTGATGGGGCAACATGACAATGCCGATTCCTGCCTTCAACGCGGAATGATTCTGGCTGAAAAATGGCATT